>Ga0307512_10005114_pt1 | contig 13897 bp, 15 predicted proteins | sample 14_EM_MG_FD_200267 | JGI IMG/M metagenome (GOLD analysis project Ga0307512, IMG submission 200267) | Populus trichocarpa ectomycorrhiza microbial communities from riparian zone in the Pacific Northwest, United States - 14_EM | ecosystem: Host-associated > Plants > Roots > Unclassified | place... | reverse complement strand
TTCGATTGTCGGGGCGATGCGTGTGTCGTTGTTTTTGAGGTAACCCAGCATGTTGCGTTGGTGCGGAGGTCGTCACGTGGTCGATGGTGGCCGATTCCGAGGCCAGCGCGAGTCCTCACCTTACAATGGTGCCAGCTGACCCCAGAAGACTCCATCAGTTACTTTTAGCTCTCTGGAAAATTCATGAGGACCGCAGCCACAGACGGTGGAACTGAATGGCCATCACTCGGCTGACGTTCGAATCGAGTGAGAAATCCGACCGGGTCCAGAACTTTCTCGGAACTCAATGTGTGTTGCAGCAGCAGCATTAGACACTACTGTACGGTGAATAAATGAAATGGGGTACTAACGGCGCGCACCTGTCGTGTCGTACCCACGGTCCCACGCCCAGTGGATTGGCACAGCGGAAGAGACCAAAATAGGAGATATGGCCATATCCTTTTCTTCTGTATATTCTATCCGAGAGGTCGTCATGATTGGCACTAATATCAGGCCAACTACAGTAACTTATTCATGGCCACCTATCATGCCTCCCTTTCGCCGTTTATTCCATCTTCGATCTGTGAGCGCGCAGTGATCCCCGGCGGAACGTCTTCCGAAACCTGATAGGCCCGTCTTGCCTGTAATGTTTCGATGTCAAGTAGATTCCATCCACCATGTAAGGGAACAAATGTTCATCCGCCGGCCGAGTGCGAGCCCCTGTTCGAATAAAGAACGAAAAGTGGCTGGCACTCGGCGAGTACTGTATGTGAACTTTATGCGTTCCAGAAGCTACGATGATCAATGTGGCACATGGAAGCCGCGCTAACTATAAGTACGGGCTCGCGGTTCACCGGCGGGGCACCACCTTGGGCACCACTTCCTGAGAAGCCTTTGGAAAAATGAAATGAAATTTGATTGACGTGATAAATCTTAGCAAAAAAGGACATTCACTACCTGGCCTACATGCCTCCATCTGATCGTTGGCTTCTTGAGGCCCGAGGGTGCAATCCCGTTCCAGTGACTTGGAATCAAGGGAGATCACAGCGTTCTTGGCAGTACGGCAAGGCGGCACCGCGCCCTTAGGTTGTACAGTACCGTCCACATCACGGGTCGAGCCAACCTATCTTCGGTGTTCCGAAGAGAAAGAGCACTCAAGGAACCAGGGACGGAGAAATGAAATCAAGATCTGATTTCTACCGACTGCAAATCCAGACGTAATGACCGCTTTATGACCGTGTTTCCGACTATTTTTCGACATTCTTGCGACCACCGGGTACAGTACGTGGAAACAGACGAGAACACGCTTCCAAGGTGGCTTATTGCGTGTCATGGCTAAGCATCCAAACATTGTCAACTCTCGAGATGACATCGATCCCCGTTGTATTTCTGCTGAGTGTTGCATTACTAACTGTAAGAGATTCCCATCATCCGCTGTGAAGAGTGTAGTAAACGCGCCTTATTTCAAACCTCATGCCGCCCTGCGCATGCACTTCACAAATCACAACTTGGACGTGACACACGTGCTATCTCCTTGCGGTTTCCCGTTTTGCCCCATTTTCCTTCTACTACCTGTGGCTTACAACACCCAACAGTTTCAGGAGCTGAGATCCGCCTCATCGTGGCTAGCCGCCGCCACAGTCACAGGATAACTGCCCTACTCGCCAGAAGCGCTCTAGATCGGCCGGCTTGAATGATTTGTCTTCGGGAAGCGGCCCTGGACCTTTCTTGCACTGCTCATGATTCTCGACTCGAGGATTCGGAACGTCTTTCGGGGAAGCTTCTAGTGGGCACTCTTACCGCCCAAATCGCTTACTAGTACGTGCTCGTCCTATAAAGGCTCCTCCGTGGGGAATCACTTCCCGCACTTTAGGCCTTCTACCTCACTTTCCCCCAATTGGGCGCCTTGTTCGATAGTGCCCCCCCTCATGCCATGACAATTTCCGGCCCACCACCCGCCTATTTCTTCGAGGATCGTACTGGCGTCCTCACCAGTTCTGACTTTGACGAAGTTTACGACCGTGCTTTCCTACGTGTTTCCTCTACCCCTCAGCGCACGCGCAACGCGGGGCTCATGGTCTACGACATGGGCCAGCGCTCAACGAGCCTCGGCGATCGCGACCGTCGCCACTTCTACCGCGAACCCGTGGTCGTTCTCGACTTTGGGCCCAGAGGTGCCCTGGGAACGGTCCGCTTCACCAAAAGCTCAATATCAATACCCATGCACCAATACTTGCGGAAAGTTTCGCTATTCTCGGGGTGCGTTGTTTTTGCGAGCGCCGCATGACGTGCTTTTATTTATCAGTTATCCTGACTGCTCAGGTCTCTGTTCCGGAAGTTCACGGCTTCGGATGGAAAGGAGTACAAATGGGGCCATCACATGGTCGCAGAGCACGAGTGGACGGTAAGTTAATGGTCAAAGTTTGATGAGATCACGGGCCACCGTTCAACACATGTTCTCAGTGCCTGAACGCGGACAACTTTCTTGTCGCTCACTATAATCTCAAGCCCGTAGATTGTCCCGCGTTTGGTACGTCGGGCAATGTGCTTACTGTATATGAACCCTTTGCGCACTTGTCTGCCGGTGAGTCACCTTCCTTTGACAGTATGTTGCATATGACGCGAAATGAACATTCCTGCTGCGACAGAACTTCTTGCATCATTGATGATTATGCGTCACATAGCCCAAAATAACCTGTAGTGTTAACACGTCAGAACATTGTACATTGTACCACCCTTTCGAAAAACTTCTACTGTATCCGCACGTGTCTCGTACTCGTCGATAATTCCTATATCATACCCAACATACGTGTGGGCAGATTCGTTTTGACCGCGTTAGACGCCATAGTGACACTACTCGCGACCTAGCGATCTCATTAATATCTGAACGCCCTTACTCCACTTTTCAGTACCCCGTTTCTTTCGAAAACTTGAAATACAGGACACACCATAGTCAGGGCGCAGAATAACTTTAGGAATAGCTCGGTCATCGTTCCAAGTGGACCTCCAACTCCGGTACCCCAAACCTTAAGCACTGTGCCCCAAAAGATGGGCCACAACTCGCCACTTGGAAACCACGGTAAGCCTTGCTGAATACGGTAGAGATGGCCTCCAGAGGTTGGGCCTCGTGGGAAGCACATAAATGATACGTGAGCGGTAAGGGATAAGTGGGTTAAATGAGTTAAAATACAAAAAGATCGGATCTTTGGAAATAAAAATAAATTGGCAGGTGGCGGCAGCCAACCACAGTTCACGATCCTCAGTGACAATGACCAAGCCATACGTCCAATCAGGAGAGCCCCTCCACGAGTTCCTCCACTCCTTCTGGCAGAGACAGGTCGATGCTGCAGAGCAAGAGACTCCCGACTATCGACACCCGCCACTGCCCTTGGCAAGGATAAAGAAGGTTATGAAGAGTGACCCCGATGTAAAGGTGGCACTCATTTCCCCTTCTTCCCTCCGAGACGTGACATGACCTCCGAAATCCTTCCCAGATGATCGCTGCAGATGGTTTGTCCCTACGTCGTATAGCTTCCATCCTTCATATCCTTGATTTTTCTTGTTACAGCCCCTATCCTATTCTGCAAGGCTTGCGAAAGTATGCTTTTGAATCTTCCTCCCTCCCTTGCCGTTCCCCGCTCCATTTCTCCCACTTCACTGACCCTGCCGTCAAAAGTTTTCATTGCAGAGATTACGGCCCGAGCGTTCATCGTCGCCGACTCCAACAAACGTCGCACACTATCGCGGGCAGACATCGCCAAGGCGCTCAGCAAGTCTGACCAGTTCGACTTTCTCATCGACATCGTTCCGCGTGACGAGCCCTTCGTCCCCGGCGTGTCTGGCCCTGGAAAAAATGCTACTAAAAAGACCATCCCGGGCTCGACCAGCGCGAAGAGAGATCCTGTGCGTGGGGGACAGGTATTCGATTTTCACATTTTCGCAGTGGTCTGACGTGTTATCCGGGTCGGCCAAAGCAGTCGGCGCAAGATGCACAGGGTGAGGCACAGGGAGACCCCATTATCCTCGAAGGCGGAGATAGTGCTAACGTGGATGGCCTGCCCCACTCCGGCATGTTAGAACAGGTGGGTACACCGATCCTTTCCCCCACTCGGTAACTGTGACGCGTGCCTTTGCGCAGCTCCAAACGCTCCTCGACTCGCCTATGGACCGTCCACCGATTTAGCGATTCAACGACCGTAAATGTGTTTTTGGATGGGCGTGCGCGCGTGTGTGTACATATGTACATTGGGAATTTTTATCGCAGCCCCTCTTGACCAGTTTCTTACTGTTTTGCCATTGTTGTGTTGCTTTACTGTTTGATTATCTCTCCACACCGGCTGTTAGAGGTTTTCCCTTGTCCCCAGGCCCGTTGACCTTAGATTCACAAAGAATGTTGCGACAGGACCTGTTCCACTGAGATTCCATCAGCTATCAGAGATTCCATTATCTTATCGATTATCTGCGGGATGTGTGGGCTGATTATTGAATTGTGGGGCACCAGCCCCGGGCCAGAGAGCCGAGATTGCAGGGCAGTTCATCACTGGCACCAGCCGTCGACGTCGTCGCTCCCAGAAACAGAAGATACGTCTTCACTCAGATAAACAGTGTCAAAAAAGAACGTCTAGATGTTTTCTCACTCCTTTCTCATCGCTTCTCACGTCTGTCTCTTCTTGATCACCTTATCTGCGACGTCGTCGGTTTGGGCAAGCCCATTATCGTCCTATCGGTTGGCGTTTATCTCCCGCCAGACTGTGCAGCCTTACTTTCCAGATACCCCCGCATCGTGCCCGATCTGCGCGTCGGGTTATCCAAGTATCAGCACCTGCGCTGAGGCCGCCCCTGCGCTCGCTAATTTCTCATCGGTATGTGCCTACTGCGACTCTGGGGTCCTTCAAGTTAACTCATCAAATGACCAAAACACATACGTTACGTCCCCACTACACATGTTAAAAGGTCATCTTCAATCCCGGGGCGTTCATCAGCGTGATCAAGTGCTCCTGCACAGACACCTTCCAGTACGTTTTCCCCCAGTGTGCTGATTGGTTCGTGATCCCTCCCTCTTTCGCTCCCAACTACTGATTTTGTTTTGTTTTGTTCTTCACACTCACCATGTTCGACTATTGGTGTCCAGCTTCGAGAAAACCAACCAGACTGCCGTCCTGGATACGCCCAACCTGCCCTCGCTGGAGAGCAACATACGTCAATTGTGCAGCTTTGCGAGCTCGATCCTCGGCAACGCGTCCAATGCGGACGGAGAAACGACGCCGTCCCAATCAGGCACCGCCGCCAGTGCTACAGGGACGAGCGCATCGTCTACTGCTCAGCCAAGCAATCTCCCCAGCTGGACCGCGTCATTTGTCACCGCGGGCGCCGTGACGCTGATCATCGTTTACACTTCGATGTTGTGACACTTGCACTGTAGTACTGGTTGTGCGTGCCGCATAAGGTACTGGAAGGCTGCGGGATTGGCGTGCCCGGCCCGACGACTGATTACGACTTTCCATTTCGTGCCGCTCCTTGTTTTGAACGTTCATGATCACGATATCTCACGAATCTCCTTACGAATTGATGACGACCAATTGTGATGACCTATATTTAACTTATCCACAATACCCATCATGTATCTCAGATAGTAGCTTAAGAGAGGATTATCTCAACTCTGTCTCAGTTCTAGAGTCCTTGATGCAACTATCTGCGAGTCCATGTTGTCTGTGCTGCGTTCCTCCCTCCGAGTCACTGGTGTTGTCCCATGATGCATTCATCGCTACAGAGACATGATGTTACTCGAAACGTACATACATAATAGTACATCATTGCGTATAATGGTTGAAAGCTTCTCTTCGTGCGTCTGTCCCACGATACCCCTTCGCCTTGAGTGCGTTGTATGCAGAAACGATTTTGCCATACACGTCGCTGTCCGCGTCGATTCCAGTGGATTCTGCCACTGCGCGCTCGATGCCAACCTGATCAACCTTTCTCATCAGTTCGACGCTCTGAGGGTCGCTCTTTACGTCAAATAAGAATGCAGCTGCGATCCCGCGCGCCAGGCGATCGACTGGAAGGCCGTATTCTCTCGCCATCATCGTTGGCCCAAGAAGTCGGTCACCCTTGGCTAGCTTGCGCAGAGGCTGACGGCCCACACGTTCCACGTCGTCATGTAGCTTCGGGTTCGTGAAGCGAGAGAGCACACGTTCCACATACTGCTCGTGTTCTTTGGCATCGAAGCCGTGCTTCTTCACCAACGCCGCGCCGCCTTCCCTGAGAGCCCCACGGACGTCCTCTCGGATTTCCTCGTCTTCCAGCGCTCGATCGATCCGGTCGAACCCATGGGCGAAACCGAGATAGGCAGCGATGGCGTGTCCGCAGTTGAGCGTGAAGAGCTTGCGTTCGATGTATGGTTCGAGCGAATCCGTGAGTGCCATCCCCTGCACGGGTGGGTCGATCGGTGCACGCAGAGCGGTCCTGTCGACGCCCATTCGGAAAATTCTTCGACGCCGACGTCGAGCGGGTTTTCAGGGTGTGGGGATGACGGTGCAGGGATGATGCGGTCGACAGAGCAGTTGGCGAAGCCGACGTGGACCGACAATCATCCGTTCTCTTCGTCCGTGAGATGGTTTGGGACGTATTTCCCGAGCATTTCCGTCTGGCCGATCATGTTCTCACATGCGATAACGTTGAGCGCGCCCGGGTTCACGGCGCGCTGCTCCTTTAAACCTTTGGCGATAGCTGGCGCGATCCTCTTGAGAACGTTAGGACCGACGACGGTAGTTATCAGCCGAGTGTGGGGGTTCGCGATGAAATGGGAGACCTCATTGGCCCGAGAAGACGCGCCGACGAATGAGTGGATCTCCTCTGTTCGTTCTTTCTCATCGAGGACGTGGACCTCGTAGGATTCGTGGGTGTTTAACTCCTTGATGAGGTTCTTGTCAGCATCGGCGAAAACGACAAAGTATCCGGATTCTGCGGGAAGAGCGCCGATGAAACCCCGCCCGATATTACCTGCGCCAAAGTGGACGGGATGTAATGTGGAAGAGATCACTGGCAATCGATGGGAGTAAAGAACTTGGAGCTAAGATCGAAGTGGTGTGGCACTTGGACTAGAGACTTGATATCGCGGGCTGTGCACCGGGACCGAAAATGAAAATGTCGTCCTCAGCGGGGAGCTCCCTACATTACGCCCCGGAAGCCACTTGCGCCCTGCGGTCATTCGGTACGGAAGTAGGTGTACCGCAAACCTCTACGCAATAACAACTCCACAACTTTGTTTGTAAGGAATGTCGTCGTCATGGTCGATATCGACAGTAGCCCGACTCGAACACTACTCGAACTTTGAGAACGAAAGCAATTCGTCACAAGAGTCACAAAAGTAGTTTGGCTCGACCCGGAACGGCCCGTGGAAGACCGGCAAGTTCAACTCCAGCCAGCCTCCAGCCTCAGTCTCAGTCACCAAGCCTTAGACTGTTCGTCATCGTCGCTCGCTGCCGCCGTCTTTTTCTTTTCATATCCATTTAACTTCGCACCTCGTACAATATCGACCATCATGCCACGTAAACAACACCAGATGACTGAGGTGTGGTTCATGGTCGTCGACCATGAGTTTAGGTGTACCTTGACGGAGGCCAATTCTGTGGAGGTGCCTTCCGAAGGCTATGTCAAACACTTTCTGAGTAAGGTCAAGGCCTTGGACGACGAAATAATTAAAGGCGCTGGCGGAAAACTCAAGGTGTGGAAACTCCGCAGGCCACGGGAAAGTTGCGACATCCAACAAGAAGGGTATCTCGAGAACCTCAGACGTCTGGAAAATCACAAGGAAGGGGAGAAGCTGGAGAGGGAGGAGCAGGAGGAAGACGAAGAGGAGGAAGAGGGCGGTGACGGTGACGGTGACGAGGAGGAGGGGGAGGAGGAGGAGGAGGAGGAGGAGGAGGAAAATAAGAAGAAAGAAAAGCCGAAGAGCAAGGGGAAGGGGAAAGCAAAGCCAAAGGAGAAGGAGGGGGACGTTGCATGGCCACTCACAACGGACAACAAAATATCGGTGCATCTCAAGGAGCTTTCTCCGTCAGAGCCCAGAGTTCGCGTCCTGTTGCAACTCCTTGCCGGAGGTACGTCATGTTGTACTGTTAGTACCGGATGCATCTCAAACAATCAAAGATGGCAATGTCAACAGATTGGATAGTGAATACTTCATAAATCTCCTAACCCCAGCTCGGCATGTCTGACTAACACTCTACGGAAAGACGAACTTGTGCTCCAGTCTGAGCTTATCAAGATATATGAAGCATTCTTCATCAACGTGGGAAGGTTCGACTCGGGAAACTTTAAGCACTCCGACATCGAGTTAAACGAGATAGAGATAGAAAGGAGGCCACCCCCAGACTTCGTCACAGGGCTAGAACAGACGCTGGACAGCAGGCCGGGGATCGCCAGTGACGTACGCAATCTCGTTGCCTTGTCCATCTGCTTGTTGGTTCTGATTGTCAATGTAGATCTGTGACGCGTTTAGAAAAATACTCAACCCCGAAACTCAGGCCGCATATATTGAGCTTCGCTCGGAACCTAGCGAACAGTCGTTGCGCGAAGCCGATTTGGCCGAGATCACCCATAGCGCATTTATTGCTTCCGGCAAATGGGAGAGATGCTGGAAAGGTCCTATCGGACTTGCTCTCAAGGAAAATGCAGCGAACGCAAAGTTCTTTTTCAAGATCGCCGTCGAACATCCAGTTGACAACCATCTTTCCGCTGAGCTGTGCGTACTCGCTCACTTGCTTGCCCCTTCTGGTTGTGATTTATCGCCGTCCCTACAAAAGCAACGCCAGTTGGCCTTTCTACCTCATTACGAAATGCCGAGCCGTTCGACCCCTCAGTGCGCAGTACCGCAAGCTTAAACCACGTAGCGATTTCATTGTTTTGAAGTCAGGTCTTCCTCGACTGCTTGTCGAGGTTAATTCGACAACAGTTAGAGATTGGCCTCCGGATCATGTCCGGGTGCTCTTGCAAGGAGCCGCCATTGTTCGGTTCGCAAACACATTCCTGGACGAGTTCAAGGAGAAGAGGGACTTCGTCCTCATTGCTATCTTTATTCGGGATGCCGGCACGGCAACTCGCCATGCCTTATATCAGCGAGGCAATCCTCAGGATAGCCAAGCGGTATGTTATGCTATACATAAGCAAGCTTGCAGGCTGAGCGATCGTAGGTTTATTACCACACAAAGGAGTTTGACTTTGAAACCCCAATTGGCCGTGTTGAATTCACCCGTCAACTGTATAACCTCCTTCACAAGTTGAAGCCCAGGGAAGACGACATCGATAAACGGACGGAAGAAGCGATTGAAAAGCTCACCAATATTATCTCAAAGCATAAGAAGAAGTTTGGCCTGAAATCGTTTTCCACTAGGGTCACTCAGGGATCCAAGAAAAAACCTACTCGCACAGGTGGTGGTGGCGGTGGTGGTGGCGGTGGAGGTCCGAGTACAGCCGAATCTGCAGAGCTGAAATCACACGGCTACGAGGTGAAACCCGGAGTCATCGTGGAGTCTAGCGGTGTGGCGTTGGAACCACTCTTTGAGGTGTGGCGACTCTTCCCTATTCATTATACGATACGCCACGTTGACGCCCAACCCCTTTCCCCGCCCCAGTTGCCACCGCATATCCTCACCGTCTATCAATCATCAAACCCGAGCAATGAGCTCATCGCGAAAAAAGTTCGCAAGAAATCGGATGAGCTCAAGATTCTCCGACGGCTTCAAACGATCCAGCCGAAATCCGAGCATGTTGTTTCATTGCTCGATTCATTCGATTCGTTCGACCCCTACTTCACGTCATGGGCCATTCTACCCAAGATGGACTCTGTCGCCGTTTACATCGAGTTCGCACCACAACAGCTTCGTGGCAAGGTCACTGAAGTTTGTTGGGGGCTCATCAAGGGCCTCGCGTATCTTCACGGTCTCTGCATCGCTCACAGAGACATCAAACCCGACAATCTTCTTGTTGACCAAGCCTTTTGCTTGAAAATTATCGATTTCGATATTGCCTTGCAAGTAAAGGACGAGGAGGAGGAGGTTGATGACCATTGCGGCACCGAGCATTGGATTGCGCCCGAGATCGATGAGAAATTGATGTACAGTCCCATCAAAGCTGACCGATGGTCATGCGGGTGTGTCGTTCTGTGCCTTCTTGACGAGCTGAGGAAAGAAGACAAGCGCCTTAGGATGATTGGGAGGAAGTTGCAGGTGCATGATCCCAAGCAGCGGCCGTCGTTGCTTGAGTGGCCCAGTTGGCTCGATGGACCGCCTTCAAACGTCGCCAATGTGTTGAAAGCTGGGGAAAGAAAGGCCTCGCGACCGTTGCAAGACACGATGGAGGGCACCGAAGAAAACACGAAGTTCCGGAAGGTGAAGAAGCAGAGACTCATTGAGTCGCACTAGAACGTATTCCCAACGTCAGAACTTTATGGACCACAGGTGTCTCAAGTTCATTAATGTTTTTTTGGCACTTATTGTTATTGCTATACTGCACTAGAGGTCTGTATACGTGTAATCGCAGTTTTCAAATGATGTTATCCCGTTCTCTGTTCGTGTCATTGTAAGGTCACGTCACTACAGTTACACCTGTGAACCGACCCTTTCGATGCATTTGCAAATTCGCATCTCAGTCGCCATCGTTGTCTCTCCCCTTTCCTCCGTCCTTTTCCTTCACCATCGCCGTCACCGCAACATGAAACTGACCACTTCAGTCCGCGTCTACCGGATCCCGCCTCACCGCCCTCTATTCACACCCTTACTTTCCGCTCCCGTTCACACCTTCGCTCACCTACACGACGTCGCTTTCCGGCACTCATATGGTCCTGTTCTTTAGCTCCTTCACTAGTCTGACATTTCTTAGTTTGCATTGCCTCGTTATTCACTCGTACGTACATACGTGCTGTCCCACTTCAACGTCGCCACCATCACACCGATACATTCGCAGCGTCCACCATCATCGCCTCCCGCCCCCCAATGGCGCCGACACAACTGCCTCTTTCCCTTTGCGCCGCTTTCTCTCCTTCGCCTTCGTGGACTCGTTCGCAATACCTTTGCCTTACGACATGTATATAAGCTACGTCTCCTGCCCTCATGGAGTGTATCAGTGGCCTCGTCGTACGCCCAATTCTACTTTCTTGCCCCCGCTCATATCTTTTCCCGCGTGATTCCGTAGCGGAAACGTCGTCCGCACACCTACGCTCAGCACTACGGAACCACGGAACCGTCGTCCGTCTTCGTCTTTGCCTTACTGCCACGCTTCCTGCCCTCTTGTTTGTCCTTCCTCTCTCCCGTCCACTCTCATCGCAGCCGCAATCTATCTATCTTCTTACCATCTACCAGACGTGGCTTCTCGGCCTCCTCGGGCCTAGTTGCCCTGTCGCCCTGTCGATGTCGATGCCAAGAGCATGCGCGCACTGTTACCCACATACTTTGCTCGCTTTCCACAACTCACACCGTCTCTTAATCAGTTCTTCAAGCTCGTCCTCCTCAGGTAGTATTTGACTTCCTGCCGAGTTGCAAATATCTATTTGACGAGTGACGACGATCACCCTTCATTGGCAGCACACGTGGTCAGTGCGACCTTTTTTCACCATCTCATCCTCTCCAACCGTCGTCCGTTATTACCTTTATCCACCCCACAGCGGCGGACATGGGTGTAGACGGTGTCTAGTGCTGTGTCAGGTAGTTGTAGGATTTCCGCACGGCCAGAGAAATCGAGCGGTATCTGCACTAAAGGGTTTCAAACGCACGCAGGTACGTCAACATGGTTACAGGGAAATCATACACTCACCATGTTCGATTATCGGTGCCCAGCTTCGAGAAACTAACCAGACTGCCGTCCTGGATACGCCCAACCTGCCCTCGCTGGTGTAATGTAGAGGGTTCGTCTACGTTGTGAGTTCGAGTTTGGAAGGATGAGAGAAAAGGGAACCAAGGCCACGATCCCGAAGATTCGAGAATGCGCGAGGGAGACTTGAGCGCTTGAGTGCTCACAATGAGGAAAGACGGTGGTGGGTGCGTCGGGAGTCGGGAGTATGTTTAAGGCGATAACAACGCACAACACGACCTGTGAGAAGAGAGCGAGACAATAGGAAACAATAGGAAACGTACGAGTTCGTGACAACAGGGAGACGAATGACGGCTCGTTGGCTCGGCTTGTCTATCGGTCGGGCGAGCGTGTGAGAGTCCGCGTCCGAGTCGTGCTGGGGCTCGTTTCCGGGGCTACCCTGTTTGCCATGCTTACACTGGGGAACTACATATGTCAATTGTGCAGCTTTGCGAGCTAGCTCTTCGGCGGACGGAGAAACGACGCCGTCCCAATCAGGCATCGTCACTGGTGCTACAGGGATGCTCCGCCAAGCAATCTTCCCAGCTGGACCGCGTCATTTGTCATCGCGGGCGCCGTGGCGCTGATAATCATCTACACCTCGGTGTTGTGACACTTGTACTGTTGTATTGGTTGTGCGTTTTGCAACTATCTGCGAGTCCATGTTGAATGTGCTGCGTTCGTTTCTCTCCCCTCACTGGTTTGTCCCACGATGCATTCATCATATGCGGCAGACCTGTAGTCCGCGCGAGAGTTCGAGAGGAAGAGAAAACGATAAAACCTGAGCTGCGCTCCCGAGAACGAGAACGCGCCGAGGAGTAGCAAGGGGGGCGGTGTGCGCGAGTTGTTATCCTCGCTGCCGCTGACGAATATTCTTCGACGGTAACGAAAAGAGTGACGAGTTGTGCGGTAAGGAGTCATGGGGAGAGCGAGAGAGAGGGCCTCAGTTGCCCAGCACACACGAAAGATAGGAAGAGGGAAAACGATGGGCCACAGTTGCCTAGCTTTCGCCAGGGCTGGGCTGGGGTATTTAGATGATGGGTCCGAATCACTGGGAGACAATGTACGCTACGCGGGAAAGAGAGTGAAGTGGGAGAGGAAAGGAAAAGTCGAAGTCGAGTCCTACTGGCGACAGACCGCACGGCGTCGTATGCGAAAAGGAGTCCGGTGATCAAACGGAGAGCGAGAACGAATGTGTATCGAAGGCGCGATAGCGGGCGCAGGGTCGAAGGAACGGCAGGGGTCGGTGTCCGATGGCAAGGGCGTCGAAGAGAAGGCTAACAAGGCAAGGCGACGAGTCTAAGACAAAAGAGAAATAAAGAAACATACGAAAGGGGAGCGAATAAGACCAAAACTAGCTATATGCGAATCCACCAACGCGCGGACCCGAGCAAGGGCCGACGGACGAGATGTCGAGCTCGACGTGCAGGGGACCGGCTGACATTTATCGAGGTGGCACGCTTTTGTGGCGTCGGCCACCGAGGGTAGGCGAAGCGTTGCGACGTCGCTAGCGGCTTGAGGTGAGGCGAACGGTGACTTGAAAGGCGGCGGACGAGGAGAGAGACGAGGGGGGCGGCGAAGGCGAGGAACGAGGAGGGGGCGAGGAGGCGACGTCGATTATTGACGAGTTGGTGGCGGTGGTGTGGCAACGGCCTCACGTGGTCCGGAATGCACCGATCCGAGGTCACAGAGGATCCATATCGATCCATACCTCACAATCACTACAGAGACATGATGTTTCTCGAAACATACATACATAATAGTACATCATTGCGTATATCGGTTGAAAGCTCGTGCGTCTGTCCCACGATAACCCTTCGCCTTGAGTGCGTTGTATGCAGAAACGATTTTGTCATGCACGTCGCTGTCCGCGTCGATTCCAGTGGATTCTGCCACTGCGCGCTCGATGCCAACCTGATCAACCCTTCCCATCAGTTCGACGCTCTGGGGGTCGCTCTTTACGTCAAATAAGAATGCAGCTGCGATCCCGCGCGCCAGGCGATCGACTGGAAGGCCGTATTCTCTCGCCATCATCGTTGGCCCAAGAAGTCGGTCACCCTTGGCTAGCTTGCGC
>Ga0307512_10005113_pt1 | contig 13902 bp, 11 predicted proteins | sample 14_EM_MG_FD_200267 | JGI IMG/M metagenome (GOLD analysis project Ga0307512, IMG submission 200267) | Populus trichocarpa ectomycorrhiza microbial communities from riparian zone in the Pacific Northwest, United States - 14_EM | ecosystem: Host-associated > Plants > Roots > Unclassified | place... | reverse complement strand
TGAAAGCACCGCATCCCGTCCGATCTGCGAAGTTAACCAGGGTGCCGCTCAGTTAGTACCACGGTGGGGGACCACGCGGGAATCCTGGGTGCTGTGGTTTTTTCTGCACCATTCTTTTTTCTCGCTGATTCACTCGAGTTCTGTTCTGTATCTTTTTTTGTGATCTTTTATTTACAACTATAGCTACACCGGGAGTCAAGGTAAACCGACGCATCCCCGACTCCGCCGTACTTTTCTTCGGGAGTTCCCAAAATACCGTACAATCTTACTGTGATGAACACGGTCCACGTGCTCCTCTCGCCGATACGCGTGATGATCGATGAGTGAGGAAGAAACACGTACGCGTCAAGTTATCGGCAGCTACGGGTCGCGTCAAGATGGGCACTAGGACAGCTTTCAGCCGTGTTGATCTGTTTGATGCTATTGGGATGGGGGTCTGTGCGCCCACAACTTGAAGGGTTTCTTTTGATCTCAACGCGATGACGATGGCTGAAAGAAATAAGTTGATGGAGAGGGCCCGCGGAAAAAAAAAAAGAGGGTGAAGTGTCGGAGCGTGCACCGCCGCCCTTGTGGATGTCCGTCTAGACTCTCTTTCGAACTGAATGGAGACACGTGAAAGACATTTGATTCTCCGACTCACTGGGGATTGTCGAGCTGGATCACAAAAATGATATTTAGTGGTTAAGCGACCGGTGACCCGGTTCGTGGGTGGCCGTGGTCCGAGTAAAACCAAGGAGTCGGTCGCAAAGGTGCACCTCCCCTAGTTGTCCGCCACACTACTCCACGAGTCGATCTGTGGGGTAATGAGAGGAACGTCCTCGATGTACCCCTCTCTTTTGTGGTTATCCTCCTGATTTTCCGGTGGTCTTGAACGAAGAGACGCGTAATCGGGAAGCAGTGGACGATCTGGATTTACCAACGACGGTTGGCACAGGTCATCAAATCTTTCAAAATGAAGTCAATCAAAATTGCAGGCATGGCTTCGTGGCGATCGCGATATTACTAGACCCGCAATGTATCGGTAACTGGTTTTAGGAGACTCGGAGCGCTATTCACCGGATCATGCACCGATGAGCTGGGTTGATACCAGAGATGTCAGGGAAAAACGGTAGTGTTAAATGTAACACGGATAACGGAAAAACCGGTATGGGAAAACGCTTGGGCCTGGGTGGCAAACATGGTTTAAGCTGGCCGAGGCGAGCATGGGCTGTCAGAACATAAGAGAGAAGATGTGGGAAGGATGAACGTGGGCGAGTGACAGTTCGAGGATGTCTGCGCGACGACGTACTCCAGAACAAGCGCTATTTGGCGCTTGGTCACGGTGAAGATTTGAACAGGATTAGGGCCACGTGTCAAACCATCCTCCATAGTATCACACCATCATCCACACCAGTCCACATCGATCCTGCGACGACATGAGTTTCCGACAGTCTTTCTCTAGATTTCGGAAGAAGGCGAAGGACAAACTGTCAAATATCAGAAACAGCACAAAGGGTCAAGGAACCAGTGTTGGTGGCGAGGGACTCGACCACTCGAGCCTATCTTGGCAATCGGAACCCGCTATCGCAGTGGGAGCTGAGCTCGGAGGAGATACTGGGACTAGCGTAGGAAACGACGATTCTCTACCTGCTTCGCGGTTAACGGCGGAACTGGAATGCGAACCAGGAGGAAGTGACGACTACACCGCCCGACAGGAACGCGGCCAAGAGGGTCCACATCTGCACGCATGCGAACGGGCTGGTCGTGGATCCAGTCAAGAAAGGGGGGGTACCGGCAGAAAGAGAGCTGCCCAAGTCGATCTCCCTCGATCCGAGTCAGACATTGAGAGGAGAACGCCCCCCATCTTGCAAGACAATGAGTCCGAGAGTACGTGAACCACACCGTTCTGGTCACCGCCTCTGACGGATGGTGCAGGCGACCCAGCGGTTCCTGGTCCTGTCCGTGTCGGTGCCGCCACACCCAAGGATAAATCGGACTGGAAGCATACCGCGTCTTCCGCAGCCAAATTGTTCCTTCGGACGGTGAGGGAAGCTTCAGATGCCTTCCCTCCTCTCAAATCTGTCGCTGGAGGGCTTTGTGCTATCCTGGACAATTGCGAGGTGCGGTCCGCCATTGTTCGCTTGATCGGCGATGCTTACGGTTTTCCTAGCGAACGATGGTCAACAAAAAAAACATAGAATCATTGGGATACCGGGTCGAAGCACTCGTCGATTCACTCTGCGGACCTGCTGAGGGTAATGTCAAGGAGGAGACGAGGAGAAGGAAACTGGGGCAGTAAGCCCACCCTTTCCAAGACCAAAAGCTGAAGCTGATGCGCGGGATTTCCAGGAAGTTGGAAGATGTCCGCCAAGCTCTGGACCCAATGACAACTCAAAAGGATGTTGCGCAGTTCTTGAGCAACACCGAAAACGCACAGAAGCTTAATGATTTAGTGGACGATATTCGCGAAGCCGTGATGGACTATCAGGTTCGCACTTCCCGGAGGGACCGGCTCTGAGCATGTCTGACATACGCACAGACCTCCTTACAGCGGGATACCTACAACAATACCCGTCAGTTAATCGTAAGCCTTCATTCTGACTATCTGTCCATTCATAGTAATCGGCGAACAGGATAGAGCAGACCTTGTCCTCCTCGACCGCATGCGTCACGTTGCTGACGCCGGATACCTCTCTGGAGACCGACAGGGGTGCATGAAGGGGACCAGAAGGGATGTGCTCGTCCAGCTTGAACAGTGGTTGAGGGATGAAGCGGACAAACACGTGTTTTGGCTCAATGGCCTTGCCGGGACAGGGAAGTCAACCATCGCCCAGACGTTTGCAGAGATGTGTTTTGCGGATGGAAAGTTGGGGGCCAGTTTCTTCTGTTCACGGGATTTCGAGGAAAGGAGCAACCTTCGGTCCATCTTCCCTACCCTCGCCTTCCAGCTCGCTCATCGCTTTCCACAATTCCGACGGGAGTTGCTTCCGGTCTTGATGGAGAACCCTGATGTTGGACGAGAGACCCTCTGTTCGCAGATGGAGAAGCTCATTGTTGGACCGTTTCAGGCAACACAAACCCACACTCTGATTGTCATCGATGCCCTGGACGAGTGTCAAGACAAGGAACCCGCGTCAGCGCTCCTCTCTATACTCTCCCGCTATGTGGACAAGATCCCATTTGTCAAGTTTTTCATCACCGGCAGGCCTGAACCCCGGATCCGCTCTGGCTTCCGCTTGGAATCACTTCGACCTCACACGGATGTTCTCAAACTCCATGAAGTCCAGCCCTCTTTGGTAGACAGTGACATCAAGCTGTTCTTCAAAACTCGGTTTGCTGAAATTGCCAAAAACCGAAGTGACTGCAACTTTGAAGAGGATTGGCCTGGCACATACTACATTGATGTTCTCTCCAGGAAAGCAGCTGGGTTGTTCATCTATGCTTCAACAGTCATCAAGTTTGTTTCATCCCCCCTCCACCTACCTGATGAGAGGCTTCATATCATTTATTCACTTCGACAAGACACCTCTCATGAAGGAAGGTCTGGCATTGATCTCCTCTACACCCAAGTCCTAGAGCAAGCATTCCATGATGTGGATTCACATGATCATGAACTCCACTCCCGTTTCAAGTCTGTGGTGGGCACAATTGTGCTCATCTTCCACCCACTCTCCATCAACACCCTCTCAGACCTCCTCAGCAATGATTGTACTCCACCCAGAATATCCACCTCCCTGCGAACCCTTCACTCTGTCCTCCTTGTTCCAGACAGTACAGAAGATCCAGTTCGGGTATTTCACAAATCATTCCCAGACTTCCTCACAAATTCAGGACGGTGCACTGACCACTGGTTCTTCATAGACCCTTCAGCCCACAAAGAGGTCTTGTTTGCATGCCTCAATGTAATGAAGAGGTTGAAGAGGAATATCTGCAAGCTGGATGACCTTGCTGTCCTCAGCAAGATTGAAGATCTTCCCACACTCAGGGCTACCTATATTGGCAAAACCCTGGAATATGCATGCCAGTACTGGACACACCACCTTGCAAAGATACCTAGCAACAGTGATGGTGGAGAGGATATGCAAAAAGCAATTGAAGACTTCTTTACAACTGGATTCCTGTTTTGGGTTGAAGTCCTGATCCTGATGGGAAACCTTGAAATTAGTGTTCATGCTCTCCATAACATAGAGCAATGGTATATGCTGGTAAGTCAGATACAGAGATTCCACTTAAGTCTGTGCTCATGTCTGTTTAGATAGGAGTTCCCTGCAAGTGGACAACTGATGGCAAGCGGTTTATCCTGGATAATCTTGATGCAATCCAGGACTGCCCTGCAAGGATGTACAGTGTTGCTCCCATACTTTGCCCTCCTTCATCCTGGTTGCATGAGTGCTATTCCTCAGAGTTCTCACACAAGATTAATATGGTGGTTGGGGCAGCTCAATGGGGAACATGCACCCGTACAGTTTTCTATGCTATAGGCATAGCTACCCTTGCATGCTGGAATAACAACATTGCAGCAACCAGTTTCACAGGGCGTGACATCATAATCCTTGATGCACTCACAGGCAGCCAGACAGCTGTTCTTTCTGGGCATACAGGCAAGATCAATTCTCTTACCTACTCATCAGATGGTACATTTCTTGTATCTGGGGGTTGGGATAAAACCATTAAGCTCTGGGATGTACAGACCGGTGGAGTTGTAAAAACCCTTTGTGGTCACACCAATAAGGTTGACTCAGTGTCCATTTCAGCAGATGACACCATGATTGCATCAGCATCTAGTGACAAGACAATCTGTTTATGGAATATTAAAACAGGGAATTGTTGCATCATAGAGAGATACATAGATCGTGCCCGTACTGTCACCTTCTTCCCCACAAACTCTCAACTTCTGTTCTCATCTAGTGATGGTGCTGTGCAGCAGTGGGACATTAATGGTCATAAGATTGGGTTTCCAGTTCCTGGTGATAATGTTGTATTCTCCCCAGATGGCACTCAGTTTGTTTCATGGAATGGGAAAACTGTTACCATCAGAAACACTGGTTCCAGGATAACTGTTGTAGAATTCAATATGGACAAGGGACCTATGTATTGCTGTTTTTCCCCAAATGGAAGGTTCATTGCTGCAGCTACTGGTTATGCTATCCACATATGGAACATCACTGGCCCAGACCCTTACCTCACCCAGACCCTCACTGGGCACAGTGATTCTGTTGCCAGACTTGCCTTTTCTTCCCCCTATAGCCTCATCTCAGCATCCTTTGATGAATCAATCAAGTTCTGGCAGATTGATGCCCCACCAGCAGACCCAGTTCTTTCTGACTCAAAGTCCTCATCTCTCACTCCAGCCCAAATAAACTCTGTCAGCCTACAGGCCAGGGATGGTTTAGCCTTCTCAATTGATTCAGCAGGATTAGTAAAAACCTGGAATATCTCAACTGGCAGCTGTAAGGAATCCTATAAGCTGAAAGTTAAAAGGATTATGTATGCAGATATCCAACTGATCAGTGGCAGATTGATCATTGTCTGGAGTGAAGTAGATGAGAATAAAATCAAAGTCTGGGATGCTAAGAAAGGCAAACTCAAAACTATAGGCAAACTTGGGGATATTCAGGGTCTCAGGATGATTGGGGATGGGTCCAGAGTTCTTCTGCTATATAAGGACTCTATTCAAGCCTGGGATATATGGACAGGGAAGTGTGTGTGTGAGGAGAAGCTGAGGGAGGGTTATAGAGGGTTTGACAGCCTCAGAATGGATGGTACAAAAGTACTATTGTTTGATTTTGGCAGCTTCTCAGCCCAAGGTTGGGACTTTGGGACCCCAGGCTCAACCCCCACCCAGCTCCCTGAGACATTCTCAGGTAGACCCCATCTCAATTTTACTGATGTTGGAGAGCAGTCAGAACTCAATCGAGCCAGGGTTGAGGATAGTGTCACTGGAAGAGAGGTTTTCCGGCTACGTGGCAGATATGCAAACCCTCGTGCCACACAATGGGATGGTCAATATCTGATTACTGGTTACCTCTCAGGGGAGGTGTTGATTCTAGATTTCAGGAATGCTCTTTCTTAGTATGCAATGTATATAATCCTGTGACAGTATTTACCTATGCAAATTATGCTATTGACAACAATTGTTTACCCATTCTGACCTCTTCTGGGTGATACTTGTACCCCACTTGGGAATCCTTGCTGACCAGATTCTGAGGGTTGTGGATGATTTAGCTTGTTCATACCCATTTCCCTTGCTGTTTGTAAGAACCGGCCCTCTTGTCTACCCGGACCGATCGGGTCCAGATCTATGATGTCACCTTTTACTACCTCATGTATTTCACTCATGTAACTCTCAAACCTTCGAACAATGACTTCATATGTAGTAGCTACAAGTATATAAGATAGGATACAATGTACTCGTAGCTACAGACCAATCTACAGAGAACGGTCACCTTTCTATCTCGCGAGTCCCTCTCTTCATCTCGTTCGTCGTCGAACCCCCGCGACGCAACACGCTTTGATCGGCTGAAACCGATCATAGGCCGCTACACGTAGCGCCCGGCCTGCCGACTTACACTGTTCTGCCAGCAATGAACTTGATTTTGAACAGCAGCTAGAGAGGTGAGGCAGAGATCCTGATGTCAATGGCAGAAAATGAACAGTGCTGCGAGCAAAGCAACCAATGGAGACATACAACACATGGGTTAAAGTTCCACCACAACTTACATGACACAAACCAGAGATCCAGAAGGGTAGCTGTCTATTTTTGGTGTAGAATGAAAGGACACCCTTGCTTGAGGCTGCTGCAAGAAACCTTGGTGGCCAGAAGAGTGCATGTTACAATTCTCATGGATTAACAGGAAGCGATCAATCGCAATGCGATCGGTTCAGAGTGAGAGCAGAGAGTGAATCAACGAACAGGAAGGTGTGGATTAGACAGAAAACCAAACGTGGACAGCAGATGAAACAAAGTTAGATATGGCTAGGGACAGCGTAAATGCAAATGCAAACCGAAAGGAAAGAAAGCCACTACAAGTCCAAACAAATCAACACGGACCCCCACAAAAGAGACAGAAAACGCCAACGAGCCACTATCAATATTGGTTCTCGAAACGGTTCTTCGGGAACGGCTGCTTGAAACCATTCACCCGCGTCGTCAAGTTTGGGTTTAGGCGTTGGAGAACCTGATCCGACACAAAGGGGGGAACGGAGGGAGGATATCAGCTACCGGCCAAATATGAGTAGATGGTCAGTGGGATCTACTTGTTGATGCACGTCTGCGTGGAGAAATTGTCTGGATCGCATCCGGTGTTGACATCCTCCGGCCTCTGATACACCCTCACAGTCGACAGACATGACCGTCGGAAAGGTCAGTTGTTTGAAATCGATGGCTCGGAAGTTGGACGAAACCCCAAGTTGATGATCATATACTGGGGATTAGTGAAACACCAAACTGATGAAGGGGGATCAGAAGAGGGATAGTGGGGCGCGAGAGACAAAGCACGTACCATCAGCTCTTCTGAAACCTGTCTCAGTCCGATATTCGCCCTATTATCGGCAGCTGTCCTCCAGCGTCCGTCGTCTACGCACTCTTGTTATCGTTGACCCAGGCGTTGTGCTGTTCAAGAGAGAAAGAGTCGAATCAATCAATGATTCGCTAGCGTAGAGGTAGGGAAAAAAGTGGGTACCGCATTGTCGCTTACGAAGCCAGGTTTGTACTCGAAACCGTATGCTGCGTAGCACCCAGCGTTGATGAGATCGTAACAACCAGCGTCTAAAACCGATACCATCATCAGCGTTCAAATAAAAGTGGAAGACTTGCTTGGGCAATTCACTGGTTATGGAAATCGCAGAGATGGCTTGATGGGAAACACTAAACAAATGACACAAGTCATTCGCCCTCGCTTCTTGAACTTGAGATCCGGAAAACAAAAAAAACTCACCCCCCAGTATACGAGTTCAGTTCAGTAGACGGGTCGGAAACCACACCCTGACCGCCTTGGATCGTGGCTTCGAAAACTTCGATTTCGGGAGCGGAGACGTCCGGCACGCCGTTCCAGGTTTGATTGGGGGCGGTCCTGACATCACATGTGTTATAGGTGTACGGTCACTATAGGTGGTGAATCAGGCTTAGACGAGATTCCGCACTAGTAGATCGCGAGACGTACCATTCCCTCCAAGTTAGCACCATACCCAGCCCTCCCGAAGTTGCCTATCGCCCAGACGGCGGGCCACAACTCAGTAACCTAAACTAGGCAATGTAACCACGACTTTAATATATCCTCCCGTGAAGCAAAACTGATTCCAGCTGCGGATCATGCCGCCTTGGTAGTTCAAATCGTGAGCTTCCTTCTTCGACAGAGCGATCTTCAGAGCCCCGTCCTTGGTGGAGATAACTGCGTGATCGTACCACAAGAGGTTGCCCATTTGCTAGTAGTGAAGGTGAACGGCTTCCCAGTATGAATCGTCCCCAGGGTAGAAAGTCCGTCCGTGATTGTTGAGTTCGTCAGAGAAGACCAGCTTTAGCCCCGGCCCGCTGTGGAGGGGGGTCTTCGCCATTACCCAATCTGAAGCATCCGGGTCGATGGGACCTTGGCGGCCTGGAAGTTCAGGGACCTGGAGTAGTAGTGAGAGGTGCTCTTGAGGACATCTAGTTGGATCATAAAGATGTATAACGCAAGACCCATTGGATCCACCGTAGTTGAAGCCGCCACTAAAAGATGATAGGGTGGTCGCTATCCAGTGCTATTAGGACACCACGTCACGCACGTCAAAGAGTGGCCACCACAAAAACCTAGCAAAGAAACGTACAAGAGAGTGACAGCACCTAGGGGAAGGTTGACGAGTCCGCGTAGCGTGAACAATGTTCCGGAGTCCTAGTCAGCGGGCGGTGCCACCCGCGAACACAAGCGCCTAGCGCTACACCAGAAAAAAAAAACAATGTTCCGGAGTTGTTGATCATCGATCACCATCTCGTCGCGGATCAGGTTGGTGAGGATCGTCGTCTGGCTCTGGTTTGTCTGTGCTCTAACCCGAAGACGGGTAAATTGGCTGAGGTCCAGTTCCGAGTTAGTTCAGAGAAAGGTGTGGATTAGCATGTACGGTAAACGGAGGATATAATTCCCAGTGAAAATTCAGGCGAGCGGCAGATAGGTGGTTAGTATAGATGGGCGTAGAGGATGAGTTTAGCTTCCAGGGTTTTCCGGGTCCGGAGTATTCGTGACCCAGAAGCATCACGTACTACTCCAGATCCAGCGTCCCACTGCCAGGGCTTCGGGAAATTTTTCGGCAACAACTTGAAAAGCATGTTGACAATGTCACACACAGCAACAACAGAGAGTATCGAGTATCGGCGATGACGAAAAAAAACAGACAGACAACAAACAAACAAAAAAAGGTGATGGACTAGCTACGTCAAAAATGGACAACTCTGACGAACGAGATGACAGGAAATGACCGACAACATGAAAAAGAAAGGATGATACGTACATCCGCCGAGTGACTCAGGACACCAGAACCAAGGACCAACAGCTCCGCCTCGCATAGGTCACATCGCAAGGAAAGGAAAACGACAACACACCCAGTTTTTGCATGCATTGCACACCCTACACACAAGACACCTGGGTTACCCGTTGTGCTCTCCTATCTCAGCAACCACGCAACGCAAATAAATCAACTAATTTCCGCACGATAAAACACCGACAGAGTAACGACCAGAAGAAAGCCCGCGAAAAAAATTTCAGGCGTGTCCAACACCGCCCATCTGCACAGGGGCAGGAGGGGCCCCCTCGTATGGGTGGGGGACATGCTGACCAGGAGGCATCATCATTGGATAAGGGACAGCATGTTGCACTGGAGGAACGTAGAAGCTGTTAAAGCTCGTCACGGTCTCAATAAATCGTACGCACGTTGTGGGCTCTGAGAATAGTAGGGGTGAGCGTGTGCAGGGATCGGGGTCGGCGGCATGGATGGTCGGGGTCCACCGCCATTAGGTGGCGGTGGGTATGTACCAGGAGGGGGTGGAGGGGCCATGTACGGTCCAGGAGCTGATAGCGAGGTTAGATGTGTAATTACGCTGGTTTCGGAAGGACCTACGAGGCATCTGGCCCATGCTGGGAGAGGGGTACATAGCTGTGAAACGAGAGCATGAGGAATGCTGGGGAAGCTTGTAGGCGATAGACTCACCGTTCGGTGGGGGCATCGTGTGTGGATAATGCATAGGATGCATATAGGGCGAGGGCATATATGTACCCGGCGGGGGCGGTGCCATTCCAGGCATCATTGGCTATGAAGAGAGTCAGAACACTGGAGATGTGATCCCTATCACTCGAGTAGTATCGTACCTGACCAGGGTAATACTGGGGGTAAGCGTAAACGTAGCTGCGAGATTGAGATTGCGCCGCCTGTTGAGCCGAGTCCTCCTCGTACGAGGGTGGTGGCATCGGTGGGGGGACGGGAGGGGCGAGGTGTGGTGAATGCTGTTGCGTGGCAGGGGGCTGGGCAGGCAGATTGTGAGAATATCGTTTCCCGCTGTATGGCCACATCGTCGCTGGGGTCACGCGTGAGTACCATCAACCATTGAAATATAAACCCAGAGATGGGACATACCGATGGCGGAGGCTTCAGCAACTTTTGTATGCTTGAAGGGATTGAAGTCGTCCTTGATGTGAACAATGGTTGTCTTCTTGATGGGGATTCCAAAGAACGGATTTGGCTTCGTGGACTCGGTGGGCTTTGGTTTTGGGGATTGGTTGGCGGCGGATGGACCGCTCGTTGTGGCTGGGGAAACGCTCTGTAGCCGAGGTGATCAGTCAAAGTACAAAGGGCGTATGCAAGAGAGAGCATACGGGAGTGAAAGCGATTGCCTGAGGATTAGGTTTAAATGATGATGCATTCACATTCAACCGGTTGACCGCGGCTGACGTGTTTCCGTCCGCAGGTGGGGGGTTCGAAGACTTGCCCTTGAAGGGAGGAATAACCTGGATGAACAGATTCGACCGCTTGATGGGAGCGTCGGATTTTACGAGTGGCTTCGTGGCACCAGGTTGAGTAGGCTTCGGGGGTGGTGGGTTAGCTGCAGTTTTAACTGCGAGAACCGGTTGCTGTGGCGGGGTGCCCGAAGTAGTAGGCGGAGTAACTGTTTGCCCGATGGCCCGCGCATTCTCAGAAACTGCGTCAGACTTCGTCTTTTCACGGATCTGTTTCTGTTTTTCCTCATCCTTCGCCAAGATAGGAACAAGATCGTCAGGGATAGGCTTTTTAAGCTGTAATTGAAGGTTCAATTAATCCGACTTCCGAGTCAGAAAGGTGAAGAAAAACCGACCTTGAACGTCTGACTGAACTTGACGAAATCCGCGGTCCACTTATCACGTTCAGCCCTAAAGACGGCTTGCTTCTTTTGAGCAAGCCTTTGCTTTTCACCGCTGACGAAGTCACGGAAAGCAGGAACGACAGCATCACCCGTGGACTAGGCCCAAGCTGAGTATTAAGGGTTCGATACAACAAAGCGGTACTCACGATAGCTGGGGCGGGTGCTGTTCCATTGGAAGTCGACGCCTGAGGTGTTAAAATGACACCATCCGGTCCATTGATTGAAACCTTGGGAATATCCGGCTTTGGAGCTTCTTCGACGACCCCGGTCTTCCGAGCACCGGGAGGAATGTATGCATTAGCGCCACGGACGACTCCAGCGTACCTACGGGGGTATTTGTAATCTGCTGTGTGGGTCAATGGAACTAACTCACTTCTCCTCCTCGTTTGTACCGTTGTCATCAGGATTATCCATGGTACGTTCCTCACGAACATGAGCGTTGTTTGTCGCTGACTGCAGAGACATCAGAACACATCATGAGTGGGAACAATACGACTTACACCCATGATTTCGTTCGCAATCTGCTGGGCTTTTCGCTCCCGCTCCTTGAAGTCCGGGACATTACGATCAAGCTTGGTGGTGTAGACCTCTTCGTCAAAGGAGGTCTTTACACCAAACAGTTTTTCGTTGGTCGCGAACTGATCCCAGGTACCATTGGAAGCACCAGGGCCAAAGGTTACATCGTCGCCGTGTGCGCCAAAGGTTACGGTGGGTGCGGGGTTGGGGGCATCGGAAGCCCAAGCAGTCAGCTCCCGTTCCTTCCGAAGACCGGGCTTGTTACTGATATCTGTGTCAGTCTTGAAGGCTAATTATGCTGATAAGTGCGGGTGTGGACACGTGCGACACGTAATCGCTCACAATCTCCGTTGACCGCCTTGGCATCTGCAGGACCAGACGCCCATGTGTCGATGTTGGTCGAAGCGATGAAAATGGAATCCTTGAGGGGAGCTCCAGGAACGGATATCTCTTTGACATCTTTCAATGTCACCCCGGTAGTGTCGCCCTCACCACTGGTAGAACTGACGACACCTTCATATTTCTGGCCAGTTTTGGTCGAGACTGTGACAGTGGTACCCTGGATGCGTTTGGGAGGTCAATGCGCGATCAGAGCAGGAATCACGCAGGCGCGTACGATCAAACCGGTAAGGGACTGCAGGACACGGTCGGTCTCCTGAGGACGAGCGCCGTTTTGCTGGTTCAAAGGAGGAAATGAGCCAGTTTCTTTGGGCTGCTGTGACGGAGGCGGCCCATTCGGTAAGCGGCCGGAGTTCAAGGCGGGCGAAAAGGTGGGGGAGGCGCGTGAACCGGTCCAAGCATTACGGCTAAGAGGATTTACGTTGAGATCAGTGGAAACTAGTGACAGGGCAGGGAGTGCAAGGAGGGTAATCGGCCAAAGACGTACCGCGGGCCTGAATCGGGCATACCCTTCCTCTGCTGCTTAGTCTGACGGTTTGAAGACATGATAAAGATAACGCCGACAGAGAGTGTGGAGAATGAGATGAGACGGAGAAGAAAGAAATTTCACAGGAAAGAGGTCGTTGCTTGAGGAAGATAAGAGGAAAGACCACCAGTCGAATAGGTGACTGTCAAGGACGGTCTGGACTTGAGATGAAGATTATAATCCCGAATCTCTTTGATGGGCGAGAACGTCGGGGAAGCTATGGCGAAGCCGCTGCTTGACAAGCTGGGCGGGGGGGAGGGGGGTGGGAGGTGGGGAGAACACGGACACAGTGAAGAACGTGTTGTGCGGAAGTCAAGACTTGGTCGAAACTCCCTCTCTCAACAAATGCGCCAGGCAGGACACCGGACACCCCCGAGCCACAGCCACTCCACGTGGCGGTAAATTTCTCTTCCTCTCTCTCTTTCCGCAACATTTAGATTTCTCTTCTCTCAAAAAAAACTTGCTCGGCCTTTTACAAAGAAAGTATTGCTGCGAGGGATCCTGCCGAGGAATAATTGCGTCGTCCCATACAACGCCACCGAGCGGTCTTCCGGGGTCCTAGGCCACGTGACCACCACCACTTCGCAACCGTTGTTCGTTCCGCGGGTATCTAACGGGTCAAACGAAGCACAAGCAAAGCCATTGGCGAATTGCGAGAGCTTGTAGATTCTCGCTCCGTATTTTGATTCATGAAAGGCTTGGGGGGGCCACCTTACAAGTTCTCACGAATACTCCGTCTGATGGTGACATCGGAACCAGTGTCGATCACAAGAAGGGGGTGTCTGTTGACGGCATCGAGGGAAAGCCTTCCACATTACCAGACTACATGTATCATCCAGTTGAAGTGACGGGGAGAGGAGCTGCGTTCATGTACCCAGCCTTTCCTCGCAAGCCGTTGGATCTACCCAACGATGAACGCCAGCTCTCGTAATCATCGCATTTACAATCATCAGGTCAATTCGCCGAAAGACCAACACCAATTGTATTGTCAGGCGCTCCGGGAGAAAGACTATGGTCCAAGGGTGTTCGGGTCCAGGTCATGGTCTTGTGAGTCCTTCGGCACATAACGTGTTTGAACGTGGAGCCGGTAGCCGGGCGGGATGTGGGCCGTATTCCG
>Ga0307512_10005112_pt1 | contig 13903 bp, 17 predicted proteins | sample 14_EM_MG_FD_200267 | JGI IMG/M metagenome (GOLD analysis project Ga0307512, IMG submission 200267) | Populus trichocarpa ectomycorrhiza microbial communities from riparian zone in the Pacific Northwest, United States - 14_EM | ecosystem: Host-associated > Plants > Roots > Unclassified | place... | reverse complement strand
AGCGTCGGCGCATTGTCCGGTGGACTAGCCACCGAGACCGATAGCGTCGGCATACCGGCCTCCGGTGGAATAGCCACGGAGACCGATATAATGGGGCGTCCCGCGCCGGGACGTTCGCTCTACACTGTATATACTGTATACCGATACACACATATCTTGATAACCAGGAGGCTCAGCGTGAGGACTCAGGGCAGGAGGAGGCGGGCGAGGAGCAGCGGGGCGCCTTTCGTTCGTTCCCTTCCTCTTTCCTTTGTGCCGGGATAGGCCAGGGTGGGGCAGGGGAATACGTCAGTTTTGGACGGAATTCTCGTCACGATCGAATTAGGCCGTTTTAGATTGATGGAAAGAGGAAAGGACGCTGTGGATTCAAGACCCCGATTCCCATCGAAGGGACCCTATGGGTGGATAAAGCAAAAGTGTTGAGCTTTCCCGGAGTCATAAACACTCAAGCACACGATAGGGCGATTGCAGCCCACGTCAAGCAATGGGTTGACCGGACCAGGAAAAATTAACTCTTACCAAAGCATCCAAGGAATGGGATACCGACGCTAAAAAGTTGCTCTTCGCTAAGGCTACCGAGTCGATTGGGGAGGCAATGGCCATGCACCGCCTTAGGGATGCTTACCGGAGGTGCCAATACCACTGTAGGAGATGTTTGTGCCACTTCATACATAGATACAAGTAGGCATGGCACTTCGGTTCAAAGAGACCCACATACACGTTTCCAGCATCCATAACCCCCTTCCCTGCATCTTGCCATCGCTGTATTATTCTACTCATTACCATCTTCCAGATCGCCATCACACTCGCCGCCATCCTCCTCATTGCCATGGTACTCAGCGTCGCGTTGTACTCATCGTCATCGTCCTCCTCTTCACACTCTTTCTGACGCTCGGAGAGCGGTGGTAACCGGGTCAAGAATAGTATATACAGGTGGTGGACGCGACGGTGGGTGCAGCGGTGGATGAGATGATGCTATGGCTGTGTCGTTGGCCTCCGCATTGCGTACGCTGGATCGCTGCGTCGATGGCGCTCTCGTCGCGTACGGTGAATCCAGGTCGATGGGCTTCTCGTCGTGTACGGTGGGTTTATGGCGATAGACTCTCGCTGGATGCTATCAACGGGCCCGACGACGGGTGCTCTCGCAAGGTGATCTCGCGGAATGTTATCGACGAGCGCGGCGATGGATGCTTTCGGTGGACGTGGCGATGGCTCCAGCGGCGGATGCCACGGTGGTATGACTACGTCGGTGACGTACTCGTCGGTAACGCGGAATCGCTGTGTCCATCCCTGGTCGCGCGGTCGCCTTCTTGCTCGCCGTGACCGGTGGATCGCTGTGGCGATGGCCCCCTTGTTGCATCCGGTGTGTCGCTATGTGGGTGGTGCCCGCGTCGCGTTTCGATGGCTTCTCGTCGCGTCTGAATGTACCAGAGAGTGCATGCCCAGGCTCATAGGAGGAAACGTAGGATGAGAGGCTATCCACATGTATCCCGCCTGTTTAGCGTCAGGGTAAAACAACGTGCGTGGCAGCGAGAAACACACCACGCCCCAGTTGCGGACATACGCACGTCCCTACCATGATCCTGCTGTTCGCTGCGGGGTTCGATTAACGAGGGGCGCTGTTGCAGTGTTGGTGACGGTGATGGCAAGAGACGGGTGTCTGGGTGGATTGACAGCGAGTGGGTGATGTCAGAAAACCGAGCTGATGGAATTGCCGAATCACCCTGAGCTTGGCGCCAAGAAAATGCGGGGGTACGCGAAGATGCGGAGCGCAACATGGAAGATTGCTTGGACATGAATTTACGCAGATGTGGCGTCGCCGAGCCCCCGCACCGGCTTATGGCCGACTCACTCGCCCGTCCCCGCCATTCCTACCACCTTCGCCCGCCGCCAACCACCGGGAGCATTGCTGTACATCGAGACACCCCTTGTGGTTCCATGTGATTCGGACGGCTAAGTTAGGTGACATCATACTTAGACGTGCTCCCTCCATTACAACTATCAGCTGACTCATCGCCGCCTCAGTCACGGGCGAGCCCACCTTGGAGTAGTTATTGTTGAGACCGCGACTGCCGTCCATCTTGCGAGCACAGGTGCCTGATGCCCGCCACATCAGGAGAAAGCTTTTTGCCATTGGCTCCATCCCTCCTTGCTGGCTAAAACTACTCCCCCACATTCGATTTAGGTACCTCTGCGCTTGAGGAACGCGCGGCGATAAAATACGTATTACCCGCGCCACAAACCGTGGCCTCCATACCACCAAACTACGCCTGCAGCGTCCACTCTCTTCCGCCTGCTCCGTCTCCCCGCACGCAGTGGTCACTGCCGGCTCTGAGCCGCAAGTACATCTAGGCCCACGAGCACCAGTTCAAGAACTGCTCATAGTGGACGATTCAACAGTGCGGACGCGCGTTCGAGCTGAGATTGGTCGAGGAAAGGATCAGTGCAAGGTCCGGGACCTGCTCGCCGATGTCTGCTGCAGCGAAACCACCCTGCAGTTCCTGTCGGCTGCTGATGTGGACAGACCCGTTCCAGGTGCCCGACGGGGAAGATGCCCTCAGTTTTTTTTTTTTGGTATATTCATTACTCGCGTGCGACCTATCTAGATCATGGCGAGGATATGTAGTCCGTTTCCTGTCCAGTGGCGGCTCGTTGCAAGCACCCCTTTTGCCCTCCGCCCAGGCCCGTCCCGAGTTCGTGGTGCGCACCAAGGAAAATACAAAAGAAAAGGGCAAAGGAGAAGAGCGAGCGATTAGGACAAAGGGGAGGACGAAGGAAAGAACACCGCCTACACCGTTCCTGCGGACGCCATGAAGTCGGGTGTGGGCAGGAACAACGGCGGTTCCCACCCGGCTCCTCGGCCCCCGCTCCCGCACCCCCAGCTCCGACACCGCACTCACAGCGTCGTCCTCTGCCTCAGCCGGCGCCCGCCTTCCCACATCCGTAGAGGAGAGAAAGTCCGGTACAGCCCGGCTGCACCTCCCATCGGCCAGGAGGTCCCAAACCTTCCACCGGTCCTTCCACCTCCCCGTCTCCTTCTTCACCTCCGCCCACAGGATTTTCTGCTGCGGCTTCCACTCGGGGCACTCCTTGAAGAGGTGGTCCCGGGTCTGCGTTCGGTACCGGCACCACCAGCATTGCGGGCTGGGCCGTCTCTTCGTCCAGTTGAGGTACTGGCCGGTCAGGCCGTGCCCCGTCTTCAGCTGGTAGAACCGAGCTGCGAGCCTCTTGGTGCTGTTGGCCACCGCGCCATCGGGCTTTTGGCTCTCAGGCATCCTGTAGTTCTTCTTGGAGGTCCGGCCCCCAGCCCACTGGCGTGCTTCCGCTCACTTCTTCTCTGAAATCTCCCGCTTGAGGTTGGCGAGAGATCGGGGGATGGGTCTGTGGTTGCCTGCCTGCTCTGCTGCCGCCTTGGCCCACTCATCCGCTTTTTCGTTACCGGCGACTCCCTTGTGCGCTGGGCACCATCGGATTTCGATGACGATACCCGGCCTGGCCGTGCGCAGCGTGGCGATGTGCTTCCGCGCCTAGAGGGCATACTGTTGCCCGGGGCCGGGTTCGTCCGATGCCATCCGTCTGATGGCTGCCTGCGCGTTAGTGAAGATTGTGACCCGTTCCGGGGTCGTGTTTCTTCTCGATGCCTCCTCCAGTGCGTGGGCGAGGGCAGCACACTCAGCGTCGTAGGCTTCCTGGTTGCTGCCCATGTGGCCTTTGACACCCGCCCAGATTAGGCCCCTGTTCCATACCACCGCGTATCCGGTCGCCCCATTGTCCAGCCGTGACCCATCCGTGAACATGGTCAGCCCGGGCCGGCCCCTCTGCCTCTGCCTTCGCCTCGGCCTCCTCCTCTTGCAGTAGCTCTGCGTCGAGGGTTTCCGGCTCTTCGAGCAGCACTGTGCCTTCTGTCTGTCCGCCGTATGCGAGGGCGTTTGTAAGCCGACGAAGATGCCCTCAGTGAAGCAGCGGAGGGGTAGCAGGAATTGGGAGGTGGGAGCGGAGGTGGAGGAGCAAGTGCAGCTCCTCCCCACGCCTTCCTCCCTGCTCTCGGCCTGGGAGGAGTGAGGATTGGGGGCGGCGGTTTCCTTTCCACCTTTCCGTTGTACATGGTGCGCCTTCAAATTCGAGGGACAGGCCTTTGCGGAGGGCGTGGAGAATCGCAGTGGGCTGATCGAAGCCGGGGCTGGATGCTGGATGGGAAACGGGGCGTGTTATCGTCATAGTCTACAGGCGGCAGGCGGTCAGTGAAGAAATACAAAAGCTGGCAGTGACGTGGCAATCGACTGGTGGGTACCACAGCGGATCGGGGCTGGCAGTGAACCACACCGTGTGAGCTGGTTCCACGCTGTCGCAGTTGCCACAGACAGTCGCGCCGAGCTCGAGATGGTTGCTGAATGGAGCAGCGACGGATGTGCGAGTGGATTGACGTCAAAAAATGCCGGGCCGGTGGCGAGAATCGTTCCGATTGGTGGGCAGGCTGATGATCACGTGGGATCACCGCCGGTAACTCGATATTCTTTCGCGGGTGGTGATGGCAGGGGCCGAAGACCAGGCTGAGGCGCTCAGAGGGGGCGAAGTACTTGGGACTCTGGGTTGGAAAACATCACAAGATTCGGCGTATTCGTGACAACGTCGACGGCTGAGAAGGATAGTTTCACTTTGCTCGCCAGTAGATTGGTTGTGCGCAAAGAGCAGCAACGCTAAGAAACGGAACAGCAGAAACAAGCACCAAGCAGCCACAGCACATACACAACTCTTCAACAAAAACAAAACGAATCGGGCTACGGAAACTGCCACCCGTCGGTGGGCATCTCCCCTACTGGCTAGTCATCCACTGGAAGATGCCTACAACGCAGGTGTTAATGGGCTCAGGTATCTGCTCCTCGACTGCTCCTTCTTGGCGGAGCCACTCTTGTATCCAGCGTCCCGCCTCGCGCATTTCCTCCTTGCCGTTCACCCTATTGGCACAAATCCACTTCAACGCCTGCACCACCCGACTGCCCACGAAACGGATGAATTCGGAGGCGCTGTTCATCCGCCACTGCGGAGGAATGGCATCGTGCACTGCTGCCGTGGAGGAAGCCCATTGTAAAACGTCCACAATGTCGCTTGGATACCGCAAAAACGTGGCGATGTATTCGGCGCTTTCCTGGTGTACGCGTTGAGCGAAGATTGCGCGGAATGCCTCGGGAACGACATCCAGAAGGGGGACATGGGGGATATCCAGGACGACAGAACACAGCGACCGACAACCACTCTGAATTGCATACTCTCGTACCGTGGTCGCCCTCCCTGGGTACAAGGGGTTGTTTGTCTCACGAATGAGCGGGATGAAGGCTTTGCAATCGAGGCCCGTTTCGTCCACGAGCCACTTCAGTAGGAATGCCACAGCCGGACTGTTGAGATCGTTGTGGTTTAGCAGGTATTGTTGTGCCGTGAAACCAGAACCAGGAAGGGGTCGATGATTGAAGCGGCAGCCGTGGATTTTGAGGGTAACCAAGGGGTTATCTGTAAACTCCCAGTATCCCTTCCCTAACGGAGGAACCTCAGAGAGAAATTCCTTGACGGTCGCGTCCTTCACAGCTTGAGGGGCCCGTTGCAATGCGGTCTTGAAATTGATCCAATCCCCTTCAAATAGTTTGCGGGTGTTGAATTTCTTCACGAGGTGTGGGAAAATAATCGATTTACCGCTTGGCTCGGAATCCAGGATAGTGTTGAAGATGGCAGGTCGGAGGTGGAATGGAATGTAGATTCGGAGATCACTGTGCGCTCCACACCCACCGGGGATAGAGACGAGCGCCTTAACCATCGCCACCCCTGGATTTTCTGTTTGCAAAGCCCGGAACAAGGGTGACGGGTCCCGGTACCGTATGTCGTCTGGGAGTAGTGCAGTCACCGCCTTGATTAACTTTAGCGCCTCTCTTATTCGCAGTCCACTTCCTGGGTGACGAAGATAATACACCGCGCAATGCAGCAGACTAGTGAAACCGTTGGAGCGGAAAATCCTGAGCAGCCTTTCAGGACTGTTCTTTTGAAACCAAGCTACCAGGACAGCAAACGTTTCGTGTTGTCCATAGATCGCTGCCCATTCTAGTGGTCCGTGAATCTCCAGTTTCTCCGCCGACTCGCTGTTGCTCCTGTAGAAGGGGCAGGGTCCATCGGTTTCGTCCAATTCATGGGGTTCGGACCATTTATAAGTATTTGTGCTTTGTTGACTGAATCCAAAGTTTGGTGAGCAGGTCCAGGCATCCGGCCCGCCCAGCTTATCGAGCAGCGTTTGAAGCGCAGCAACATCTCCTGAGGAAATACGTTAGTTATATATTCCTTGAAGACCGAACAAGTAGAATTCATTTGCGTCTTGCACTCGGCGAACCTCCCAAAACCCAGGGTGAAGCCGCACCGCATCGCCGCGGAGTAATTTCCGCAGGGATTAACGGCAAAGAAGCATTGGAAGGTACAAGACTGGCATGGATTGACGGGATGCGAACACTCACCAACTGCCGCTGCCATATTGATTGGATTCGAGAAGATCTCCGGCGACACGTGCGGAAACGGCCGCGCGAGTTCCAGCGTTGTGAGATGTTCGCCAAACAGCCCAACCAACCACCTAGGGTTGGTGTCCGCATATCGGACTGCCACAGAGCGCTCATCCGGCACACAGAGCGGCCAGCATGCATCATCATTCAGGTTCGTCAACTCTGCCTTCGGACAGACGTCCGCTAACAAGTTGAGCGCGTGGAGGGGGTACTCGGGAAGTGCGAGCGTCCGCATGAGCATCTTCCCACACTTGCCTACCTTGCCAGCCTTCCCGACGTAGACGGCGAGGGTCCTCCCAGATGGGGACATGCGTTGGATTGCCGGGCAGGACAGCATCAATATCATCGCATGTATGGACTTGCCAGAGAGGTACTGGGCGATGACAAGGTGGATCTCCGGAGGAAGGCGCAGGATGCCGCTGGAGAGGACCGCGTGTTGGGAGTTGAGGCCGCCTATGTCGGAGTAACTTGTGCGGCTAGCGGCGGTGGGGGGATCAGGGAAGTCTGAGAGCCGAAGTGCATCGGTGGAGGGAAATGATCTCCTGATGGCAGGAGAGTGATGCCCGGAAGACACCATGATACTTGACGGATGAGGAAGTCAGTTGACATCCTCAGGCTCATTGAGGGGGCAAAAGTTGCAGAACACGTACGGATCCCTTGTGTAGGCACGTATGCGAAGACCCGTGTGTAGCTGAAGAGTTGGTTGGTTCAGGGACCGTTTGTTCTAGACGGCAATGGGGGCGAAGCGGTGGTTGGCGTCTCCGTGTCAATTCGTTCGGTGGTGTAGCAGGCGCGGGAAAGCAGATAAGGGGAAGTTCATTGGCGATCAAGAAGCTCCAACTAACTCCTTATATAGGCGGTTATGCCAAGCCAGGTCGATCCTTCGCACGTGCCACTCACGTGCTCCGCCACCATAATACCTACTTTGATAAGTGCACAGATCTTAGCCATACATATGCACCACTGATTCCCGTCCATTTATCCGGCCCGAACCCGATCAGTCTTCAGGCGGCTCGCTGTGGCTCCCCTGCCCTCCGCTGTTGATACCGCCTCCAAATGCTGCACCCTCGTCCGTGCCGTATTTCGACGCGATCCTCGTGTCTCTTGAATTCGCACCTTTGCTCGGAGTTCTTCGGTTTCTTTCCTCCTTCCGCTTCTCATTCGGTATCGAATCACGAACGGCTGTTTGATGTACGCAGAATTGAGGCCCCCACTGAATGCAATCAAGCCCCGTTCGTCGTTCGAACCCGAGTTGCTAACTCGGCTTGCTTTCAACAGACTCTCCTTCACCACTGGTCGACATACACAGCGAGTTCCTTCAGGCGGAAAGTGGGGTTTAGCGGCAATGCGTGTCCTGGCCGCGGCAGGGTTCGTCCGCACCTCGTACCTCCTCCGCTTCTGTCCCCGCCCCCGCTGCAGAGACAACGCAGACCGGCCAGCGCCCGCAGCGGCAAGTGTCCTAAGGTCCTGCTCTCCCTGCTCGCGCCGCAACGCCACGCGACCCGTTCCGCCGCGCGCATTCGTGAGCGCAGCGAAGTCGCGGCATCTGCTTCCGAGGTTCCAACCGTCGTTCCCGCCAATGAAGTTCCCTCCCAGTCCGCTGGCCGGGGGCGAGAATGGCGAAAGCAGCAGCGTCGACAGACCCAACTTCCAATTGCGAACCGAAGCGGATCAAGGGAGAGTCCGCTGGTGCACTGTTGGCCGCTGCTGAGTCAGCAAGCATTGTCGTTGCCGCCACTCCCTCCGAATCCGGTGGTGCACCCCTGCCAGAGACAAAGAGCCGCAGTAGCGAAGGCCACCAACAGCCCAAGGCCGGTTGGCTCTGCGACGCCCGCCGCCCCTGCCATGGACGCTGCTCCCGACGTTGCTGCGTCCTCTCCGCCACCTCCGTCCAGGGCTGTCAATCATCCGTCTGGACGAAGTCTAACAGGGGCCTACATGTCCCGTTCCGGGCGGGGTTTTTACAAGATTAATCCGCGTGGTCCAGAGAGTGAAAGCCCAGATACCATAGGTGCCTATTGGTAGCTGATGACATCAGCGTGCTCCGCTGGTCCATAGTTGTCATGGCGGACATCAATTGGAACCGGGAATGAGGTGTCAGAAGGTAGGCAAGGGATAACTAATCAGAATGGAAGTTTTCGGGGCTTGGGCATTCCCACACTGTTTTCCCCTCGTTTGTTCGTAGGCTCCGTTCTTGCGGAGGATTCCTTTATATAGGGCTCACCCACCACGCTTAGCCACCTTGCTGTTACCTCTTGCCTGACCTCGCGATCGTTGACTTTGACCGAACCTCCCTGCCTTGTCAGTGGGATAGGTTAGATGTAGTGGCGGCGGCGGCACGGCGTGAGGGAACTGCCGCTGACGGCACGGCGCGGAGGAAGTCATTGCGACAGCGTGGCGCAACACCGGAGGGAGTCTTACATCGTCTTTCTCCTTTGCACTGCTATGTCATTCTCTCTCAGACAGGTATATACTGTGTATATGTAGCATTCTCTCCGTACGGAGAAGGAACACGGACTTCGACTTCAAGCAATTGCAAGCTCCATCTCTCTCGTTTCAAATCCCCGCATCGGATCTTCTAGTTTCCAAACGACCCCACTTCCGCAGTTTGCCCAGGTCAGATTTTTGTTCAACTCGCACGCAGGCAGCCTATCTAGACTATGGCGGTGTACATTTTGTCCGTTTTTGCGGTCTGCTGTCCGCGCGATGGCGGCACATCGCAAGTTCCCCTGTGATGTAAGGCGCGCACCAAGGAAATTGCAACGTAGCTTGCCCCCTACTCCTGCGCTTCTACGGACGCCATGAAATTTGGCGTGGGTACGAACAGTGGTAACTCCCCCCCTGGGCACCCAACTCCTCCGCCTCCGCCCTGCGCTCCTCCTCCCCCTCCCGCAGCTCCGCTTCCGACACCTCGCTCACCGTGTCTTCCTCAGCCGACACTCGCCTTCCCACATCTGTGGCGGCGAGGAAGCCCAGCACCGCCTGGGTACACCGCCCATCGGCCAGGAGACCCCGGATCTTCCACTGGCTGTTCCACCACAGCGAACACGGTCTTTCAAGGCGCACACGTAACCGCTAGCACTCGCCTTTCTGCACCCAAAGGTGGAGTGTCTGGCACGGTGCCCGTCGGCACTAGTATCCTCTTTGTCGTTTTAGCCGATCCGGACCGGAGTCGGCTGTAGAATTGCCGCTCGGCTTGGAATGGGCTCTAGGTAGTTGATCGAGTCGCATGTTGCCGACGCCCGGCCCAGAGTGGAGCACTGAACCGATGACCTTACAAAATCTCCCCCAAATCCTCCCCTCCGAGTCTGCCGCTCATAGGAAATATCTACCTCCATGACCGCGACAGGATGTGGCCAACCATTGCCCGCGCTACCCTTGCTGGACTCCACCGAAAACTAGCATCGATAGTCTACCAAGGAAAAGTGACAGGGTGCTCTGGTCGTTGCCCTTTCCCGGAATGCTTCATCGCTGTGCTGGCGGCAATAGTAGGTTATCCTCGTCTCAAGGGTCGGAAAGTAAAATGCGGAGGATCTCAAACTCAGAAAATCCAACCGGAAGATCCAAATCACGAGAACCCGCTAGTTAGCCGTAGAGATTGTGGGTGTGAGGAGATGGGGAGGCGGAGCGGAACTCGCTGCCGGATGCCCGAGGCTTGTGGCTTCAAGAAAAAGGCACCGTTCAGCGAAGAGGCGACGCGGAGCATGGACGGACCGTGGGAGAGAGAGAAAAAGATGAAGAAGTTCTGATGATGTCTGACTAAGAGCGAGAGAAGAAGAAGTCGCCGCCGGCCGCAAACCTCACCCTTGACGGATACCGAGGTGCTAAGGCGCCGAGCCATCGGGTCTTGACACCCTCACCAAACCACGCCGAAGCACGGGCGTCAAGTCACCGTGCCTCGGCGTCATCCCGTTACACTCGGAGTACAAATGCGAAACCCCCGACAGAACGCCGTCCAGCGCGGGCGACGTCCGAACAGCAAAGACACATATTATGAGAACCCCGAACCGTCAAGGTCTAGATTACGAGAAACCCCAAACCGTAAAGACACAAACTATGGGAAACTGCAAAGCACAAACGCAAAAACCCCCCAACCAGCACACGCCGCCTCCGAACCGTATGGACCCAATGGCGTGAAACCCCCGGAGTAGAAAGTACAAAACCCTGGACCTCAGATAGACAGTATGAAAACTCTCGAAGTAGAAAACGCAAAACTCCGACTAGTACACGCCACCTCAGAGCCGTACGATCCAAGTCATGAGAAGCCCCGACGCTTGTCGCGTGCGGCTTCGGAGAAATCGTGCTGGCTGGCTTGGAGCGCGGGCACAGTCCTGTGCACGCATGATCAGACCTGTTGAAACAGGGACGGAGGAGCTCGTTGGTGGAACAAACCTTCTTGTGTAGCATCTAGTACGCCTTCTGGCAGTCGTGAGAGTAGTAGCTGGTCGACTTGCACTTAGTACACAGCTTGCGGTCGCCGGCTTCCTCGGCTCCTGTCTTCTTGCAAAGAGCGCACGCGTCCGGCAGTCTTCTGGATGGTCAGTAAAAGAGACCCACTGCTGTGGCAGCGGTAGGCAACGAGGGCACGAGTCCGGTCTTGCCTTGCTGGTGGGGGGTTCGCGATCAGAGTATCCGTCGCTTGTGTATGTGGTGGTTGTCGAGGGGTCGGTGAGACGAGTGGGGTAGCGGGTGGGCAAAGAGTAGGTGACATCATACCGTATCGGCTGACTCATCGCCGCCTTAGCTACGGGCGAGTCTCAGTCCGTAGAGTCCGCTCGCCTGTCGTAGTTATTGCTGACCCCGTGGCCGCCGGCTATCTTACATACCAGCACAGGTGCGCGACGCCCGCCAGATCAGGATAATACGTTCGATTTGCCTCTGTGCTGCAGCAAAGCGTGGCGATACAGTAAATACCACCGGCAGTCACCACTCGCACACCGAACCGCCGCCTCCATGCGAACAACCTACACCTGCAGCGTCCACCCTTTTCCACCACTCCACCTCCCCGCACCCGGCGGCCATCACCGGTTCCGAGCCAGGAAGCATTTGGGGCGGCTAGGAAAGCGTCCGGCTGGGATTCCGCAGTAAACCGCACAGCAATGCACTCGTTTCCCCGTCCCGCACCTGAGCTGGCAACTGCGTGGACGAGAAATCACCGCAGCGTCAAATTCCCTTGGTGCAAGTACAAGATCTAGACGTACCGAGCACCTGTTGAACAACTGCTGACAGTGGAAGAGCCAACAGAGAGTACTGTGGACGCGCGTTCGAGCTCAGACTGGTCGAGGAAAGGATCGGTGCAAGGTCCAGGACATGTTCGCCGATCGCTGCTGCAGCGAAACCACTCTGCGGTTTCGCCACGGCCTGACAACGCCGAAGTTCCATCTCTCCCTCCTGGATAGGTCCGCGCGCTGGGGCCGTACGACCGAACACCATCAGCCGCGCGGCCCGCGCCAAGGGAGGCCCATCCGGCTTCCAACTGCTGATGATCGTGCCTCATCTGGCTGACCGGATTTCCGACGGCGAAGTGCTGGTGCTGTACTGGTAGGGTGCGACCAGGTGCCGCGGCGCTCCAGCGACGGCTACGAGGCGAGACGCCGGCCCCGGAGGCGTGGGATGGGCTGCTCATATTCGAGGAGCAGGTGCTGGCCGCCTTTGGTGGTAGTCAGGTGTCGGAGTGGAAGCGAGTGGGAGGGGCAGCGGATATAAACCGATCGACAGAAACGCTGTCGGACCCGCCGCCTCTCCGAAAGGAGAGAATCTCGAACCGCCGCGGCCGGGTGCGAGGGAACAGCCACAACGCGATACCAAACCAACTCCGCCCCTGGTACAACAAAAAGTGCAATACTCCCCACTCAAACGCACCGAACGGGGCAGATACATCAACCGAAGTGCCGCGCTGGCACTGGCGGGATGGAACGCGAGCTGCTGCTGCAGGTGGCGGTGATTGCGGGCGTCGTCTCCCACAACGGTGGGTGAAGAACTTTTCACCCAACGCGGGGGCAAACCAGAATTCCATTCGGCGTATGTACCTCCCGCTGCCTGCTGGGCACTGAGGGGGGGCTCCGCAGTCGCTGTCGCCACGGGCAGTTGCGCCGAGCCGGACACGGTTGCTGCACAGAGCGGCACCGGGATTGACGTCAGGTGCCAAACTGGCGACGAGAATCGTTCCGATTGGTGGGCTGGCTGCGGATCACGTGGGATCACCGTCCAGAACTCGATATTCCGTTTCGCGGGTGGTGATGGCGGGGGCGAAGCCAAAGCTGAGGCGATCAAAAGGTTCCCCGAAACGAAGCACTGTCGAACCCGAGGGCATATTGCCGTTCGCCAAATCTTCGCGGATGAGCGCTGCTCGGAAGCCGTTGTGTCTTGAGGGCGACGGGCGGCGGAAGTATGGTGCTGCCGAAGGCGGGGCCTAGGAACGAGTTGGCTAGTTCGAATTCACTGCATCCCCCCACCATCTGGACGTCACAGCCAGCAACTATTCTTGGTTGCTTGAGCCAAAAGATGCCCAGCCAAACGGTCCTGGAGCCTACAACTCGCCGCGGTTGCGAATCGGCTGCAGAAGCGGCGATACAACGACCTCGGTATCGGAGCAGTTGCTCCCCTGGCCTAGGTAATCACCGGCGTGGCTTAGGCCCCCTTTCCGGCACCACGGAGCCATCGTTGCTAAAGAAGGTGACTATCGGGAATGCCGGCATTGCAATTTAGTGCATCTGTACGCTGAGTCATCTGATTGCTGATCAGCAGCTGCCCTACCGGCCGGACCGCGTTGCATGGTTTAGCGGCTGCTCTGGGGAAACCCTCCTCTATAGGCGATACCGCCGCCGACACTTCTTGCCGCTGGGCCGACCAAACTATGATTTTCCGATTGTTTCTCAATATATATTTTATAATAGGCTAAGAAATCTTTTTTATTTAAGTTTATTTGAAAAAAGCTGGCCGTGTTGCAACATCCGAGTTTCCGTATTCGGGAGTTGCTGTTTGTCACATGGTCGAGCGTCATTGACACGGTGTTTCATCTGGTGTGTGAAGAATAGCGTTTACCTGGGATACAGCCCAAAAGTTCGCCCGGCGCCCAGACAGCCCCAGGGTGCGCTCCCTGGGATCACCGGCCCCGGCGAGGATTGATGTTTTCCTGATGCACTCGTACAGACGTGCAAAACAGTGAGTGCACTGAGCGCGGTACGGTTTTATTATGGCTTTACTGTATTTGTAACCGGCGAACGACTGATGTGTCTTCTGCTCTAGTTTGGACCGTGGGTCCCTGGGCTGGAAAACATGACAAGATTCGGCGTATTTGCGACAGAAGAGCATGCAAAGAGCTTTCAATGAGCTCACAAAGAGCAGCAACGGTAAGCAACGGTCATTGG
>Ga0307512_10005111_pt1 | contig 13904 bp, 6 predicted proteins | sample 14_EM_MG_FD_200267 | JGI IMG/M metagenome (GOLD analysis project Ga0307512, IMG submission 200267) | Populus trichocarpa ectomycorrhiza microbial communities from riparian zone in the Pacific Northwest, United States - 14_EM | ecosystem: Host-associated > Plants > Roots > Unclassified | place... | reverse complement strand
GGCCCAGGCCGACGGCACGGTCCGTAATCCACAGTCCGGCAAGTGCCTGGACGCCTCGGGCGGCACCTGGAACGACGGAACCGCGGTCCACCTGTGGACCTGCCACGCCAACACCAACCAGAAGTGGACCCTGCCATGACGAACTGACTGACTGACTGGCTGCAACGGTGTGGTGAGTCAGCGGCCTTCTTCGTGACTTCGCCCCGCTCACTGGTGTGAGCGGGGCGAAGTCGCGGTGCGTTGCCCGGTTGCGTACGGATCTCGGCCGGTTCTGCAGCCGGGTCGGCCGAATGTCGTCCCGTCGCGAGCGCGTGCATGCCGCTAGGAGCTGTCCGATGGGTCGTGTGAGCTGATCAGGGCCGTGGCTTAGGCGCAGATGAGCTTCTCCAAAGGCGTCGTCGTCGGGCTCGCGGGCACTGAGAGCTCGTCGCCAATCCGCTCACCCTTGCCTGCGTCGGTCGGTTGAGGAATTTGGTTGCGGTGGATCAGGCGGATGCGGTGATACTCCGGCATGAGTAGAGACGCCGAGGTCATCGTGCTCGCCCGCTGGTCGGACGAGGTGATGGAACCGCTGACCCAGGACGACCCGGAACGCACGTGGCGAGGCCGCTTCGTCCCGATAGCGGGGCACTGGGGCTACGAGTTCGGGTGGGCCCTGGAGTTCGAGAAAATGCGTGCCCGCAAGGGCCTGCTCAGGCACCTGGAGTCGCTGCCGTGGCCGCATCCGCAGACGGTGCAAGTTCTGCTTCGCGACCAGGACGACGACTGCTTCGGGCTATGGATGTTCCAGGAGGGCCGGCTGGTGGAAGTCACCATTCCGCGCACCGAGCGTTTCCACCAGCCGGCGCCGCCCAATGAGGACTTCGAACCCGACCCGGGCATGCTGCTGCGCACCGACCAAAACACGGCTCTGCCCGAGCAGACCCCGGAAGCACGCCGCGACACCCGCTCACCCTGGTAGACCGAGTTCGACAGCTCATCTCGGGACGTCAGGGCTGTCGACGCGCGCCTACTCAGCGAACTGCGCCACCACTACCCAGGTGCCGATAACCTCTGAATGAGGCGTTTCACTGCGGACGGAGCCATAGGCGGATCGCGGCCACGGCGACCGTCCCGTGGAAGACGTAGGCCCGTTTGTCGAAGCGCGTGGCGACGGCTCGGAAGTTCTTGAGCCGGTTGATGGTCCGCTCGACCTCGTTGCGGCGGCGGTAGATCGTCTTGTCGAAGCCTGTGGGCCGGCCTCCTTGGCTGCTGCGGCGCCGGCGGTTGGCCCGCTGGTCTCTCGGCTCGGGGATCGTGTGCTTGATCTGGCGTCTGCGCAGGTGGCGCCGATTACGGCGTGATGAGTACGCCTTATCTCCCCCGACATGGTCGGGCCGAGTGCGCGGTCGTCCACCAGCCTGCCGGGGCACATGGATCTCTTCCAGGACGGGAATCATCTGCGGTGCGTCCCCCCACTGGCCGGGCGTGATGACAAACGCGAGCGGGCGACACCCACCTTCCCCCGCAAGGTGGATCTTGCTCGAGAGCCCGCCTCGCGAGCGTCCCAGGGCCTCATCGGGACGGTGACGCGCCGGGCTCCTGCGCCGAACGGGGATTTTCGGGGCACGGGTGGAGGCACCAGCCGAGTGCTGATGAGCGCGGCAGGTCGTGGAATCGACGCTGACCATGCTCCAGTCGATCCGGCCCTCGGCATCGGCGTCGGCCTGGACGGCCCGCAGGATCCTCTCCCACGTGCCGTCCGCCGACCACCTGCGATGACGATCGTGAACCGTCTTCCAGCTGCCGAAGCAGGGAGGCAGGTCCCGCCAGGGGAGGCCGGTCCGCTGCCGGAACAGAATCCCGTTGATCACACGGCGGTGGGATTGCCAGCGTCCACCCCGCCCGCGATTCGTCGGCAAGTGCGGCTCCAGTCGAGCCCACTCTTCATCCGAAAGATCTCCCCGCCCCATGGCCCACGGAACGAGTGCCCAGCGGGAGCGTCACGCGACCCATCGGACACGTCCTAGCCCGTGCGAGCGGCTCCGGCGCGGGATCCCCGACGCGATGGCGGGACAGCCCTGTGAAGCGTCCTTGCCCCCGGCGTCACTCCTCGTCGAGTTCGAGCAGCGAGAATCCTGCGTATCCGGGAGAAGACACTCCACCTGCGAGTGAGCATGACGACCTCTCAGGGGCCGAAAGCCGTGGTCCTGTCAAGTGCCCGGCTCGGCAGGGGTCGTGAGGCTGTCGAAGGACAGGCCGCTGGAGCGTTCGCCGCGGCCGACGGTGCGGTGGACGCTGAGCCAGAGCACCACGCGGCCCGTCCTGGTCCTGGTCCGGTTGTAGGCGACGGTGAGGCGGGTGCCGGAGCGCGGGACCTCCTCCTCGTTGACGAAGTACGGCCGACAGGCGTCCAAACCCTCCCGGAGCAGAGCCGTGCGCGGGCGGACAGACGTGGCGTCGACCTCGCTCGGCATGGCGGCCCGCTGCAACTGGACGGCGCGGTTGTCACCCGGGACGTGCACCGGGATGAAGGGGATCCAGTTCTCCGGGACGGAACTCATCACCTGGTACGCGACGGGCGCGTGGGGGTCGTCCGGGGCGGCCGGGGGACGCAGCCGACGGTGGAAGGCCAGTGTCTCGGCAGCGGCCTCGTCACCGCTTCGGCCTTCGCCGGTCGCCTGTCGCACCGTCTGCTCGACTCCCCAGACCAGGTTCGCGCTCTCGTCGCGGACCAGCACGACGTCCTCCAGCGCCGGCCCGGTCGCGACCTTCGGCGTACCGGGTGGCAGCAACAGACCGGCGTCGTCGGCCGGTTCGCCACCCGGCGAACCGAGGGAACCGGGCGTACCGGGTGCAACGAGGGAGTTGAGGGTGTACATCGACCAGTGCTGCCGGTCCTGCCCGTCGCCGCCGCTGTCGGCGGGGGTGATCCAGCGTCGCTGTCCGAAGACGTCGGTCACCGCGAGGCCCTGGATCGAGGCGAGGGTGCCGGCCGGGAGGTCGCAGGGGAGCTGGTACCAGTCGTTGCTGTAGACGAGGGCGAACTCCAGGAAGATCAGCCGGGCCAGGTCGGTACTGTCCGGGGTGACCGCCGCGAAGTTCGTACGGCCGTCCTCCACCGCCCACCACCGGGGCAGTGGCATGCCGGAGAAGCGGACCGGGGACGGGAAGACCGTGCGGTTGATCGGCGCGGGCGCCGGGGCCGTACCGCCGAGGGAGCCGCCGGGAGTGACCGAGAACGCGTGCCAGTCCAACTCGCCGCCGGGGTACTCCGGAGCGGTGAGCACTCGCTCGCCTCCGGCCGGCACGGCGGCGGACACCGAGAAGCGGTGCTCCAGCCGTCGCGGGTCCCAGGTCGAGTCGCCCTCCGGCCGTTGCGGGGTGGCACCGGACGGCTGGTCGATCAGGTCGTCGAACCAGCCGGTCAGCCGGGGGCCGAGCCCGTTCAACTCGTTGCGCTGCCCGCGCGCGTCGATGCCGTCGGCCGCGCGACCGCCGCCCTTCAGGTGCAGGTAGAGCAGGTATCCGTCCAGCCGTCGGCCGGCGACCGCCTGGGTGGCGGCCCACACCTCGGGATGCGCGACGCGTGCGGAGTCCGCCGGATTCGCGGGGTCGGGCAGCGCTATCGGGTACAACTCGACGTACCGCTCGCCGAAGTGCCGCGACCGCAGCTCGGACGACCGGGCCAGCAGTTTCAGCCAGCGTCGGCCGAGCGCCAGCCGGAGGTCGAACGAGATCGGCTCGGTGCCGAACGCGAACGGCAACGGCCGCCGTTCCGCGACCGCCTCCAACGGCCGGTCGGGCGGCAGCGGCCCGGACGGCCCGGGCACGTCGTCCGGGCCGGTGTCGGACCGGAACCGGCCCGGCGGGCTCGCGGTGACCGAGTACGTCGCGGTCACCGGCGACCCGCCGTCCGTGCCGCGGAACTCGCCGAGCTGCCACTGCCGGGCCAGCATCCACAGCGGGTCGCGCACCTCCACCCGCAGCGCGCGGCCGAAGTCGGTGGTGCGCGGGCGGCCCTCCAGCCGGTTCCACACCCCGACCGTCGGATGGTCGCGCCGGCTCATCGCGCCGGGAAGATCCTCGATGCGGGTCTCAGTCATGGTCTGCCTTCCAGCGCTCGTTGCCGACAGCGAGATCGGTGCTGATCGTGATCGGCTGCCGGGTCGCCGACATCAGCGTCGCCGGCAGCAGTTGCGCGTACCCGCTGCCGTCCAGCTGGTGCGGTTCCACGAGCCGGGTCCGCGCGAGGTCGAAGGTCTCGTTGACTGCGGCCAGCAGGTCGTCGATGTTCCAGGTGCCGGTGCGTACGGGTGGGCTGACCAGGAGCATCGCCTGCGGAGGTTCGGAGTCCGGGCTGTCGGCGTGCACCGCGATCCCGGTGGTCTCGCGGTCCGCCGGGATCACCTCGGTCCACTCGTCGAACAGCACACCGCACTGCGGGTCGTTCCCCGACGACGGCTGCTCCGCGTAGTGCGCGGTGAACAGCAACCGGTCCTCGGTGATCGTGGTTCCCGTGGCGAACTCCATGCCCAGCCACTGGTCGTTCTCGTGGTACGGCAGCTGGACGGGCACCAGTTGCGGATCGTCACCGTCGGGCCCGCCGTCGAGCAGCCCGTCGCGGCCCCGAAGCGCGTCGGCGAGCAGCACGGCGCGCTCCCACAGCCGGGGCATGTCGCGCACCCGGGCGATCCCGTGCAGCCAGTCGTCGACCGGGAAGTCCCGTGCCACCGGCGGCCGGGTGAGGTGCCCGACCAGTGCCTCGCGGTCGCGGAAGGCCTTGCGCAGGTCGGAGGCGAGAGCGGGGGAGGGCGTGTACTCGGGTACGACGAGGACGTCGGCGCCGAGCATCGCCCGCAGTGCCTCGGTCGCGGACCGGACCTGGTCCGGCCCGGGGGCGGCCTTGTCGTAGTCGGCCAGCGCGGCGGCGCCGGCGGCCAGCCGGCCGGTGATCTCGCTCCGCAGCGCCTTGGCGCGGTCCAGCAGCTCCCGCCCGAAGGCGACCACCCGGTCCTGGGGATCGGTCAGATCCAGGCCGACCGGGTCGATGTCGGTGAGCGGAAGCAGGCGGGAGACCTCGTCCAGCAGGCCGCTCAGCGACCTCTCCTTCGTCTGGGCCTGCTTCCGCAGGTTTTCCAGACGGCGGGCGAAGCCGCGCCGCTTGGACTGCAGGTCCGACAGGAACCTGGACGGCTGATCCGGCGGCACAGCGACCGGCGTAGTGGTCAGCAGCCGCTCCGCCTGCCGCAGGATCCGGTACCGCTCGGCGTTCGGGGTGGACCGGGGCAGCGCCTCGTACTGCGCCAGGATCGCGTCGGCGTCGGCGAGCGCCCGCGCCAACCGGTCCGCGGTGACCGCCACGGCACTGAGTACGTCGGCGTAGACGCCACGGCGCCAGGCGGCCAGCTCGCCCCACCCGCTGCGGACCATGCCGAAGCCCGCCGCGGTGGAGACCAGCCCGGCGTACCGGCCGAGGAGCGTGTCGACGCGGTCCAGCACGTCACCCCGGCGCGGTGGCGCGGGCGCGGCGGGGTAGAGCCGCCGCAGATCCTCCAGATAGTCGTCGACGTCCTCCGCCAGGTCCGCCAGCGAGGAGCGGACGGCTGCCGGCCGCTCCCGGGGCAGCGACACGGCGTCGTCGGTGCTCCGGTCCACCGGGGCGGTGCCGGCCGCCGGCACCAGGTCGGTCGGGCGCAGTGGCCGGCCCGTCGTGAGCAGCGTCCGGAGCGCGGCGACCAGAGGGGACAGCTCGAAGAAGGTGATCCTGTCGTCGATCCGCTCGGTGTAGCGGATGGTCAACTCGCGGTCCGGACGCGGTCCGTCGTCATCGTCATCGTCATCGACGACGGCGCCGATGATCCGGTCGTCCAGGTCGGTCATCGCCGCGTCCCCGGCCGGCCGCACCGCCCACAGCAGGTCGATCGGCGCCAGGTCGAGGTCGTCCTGGGTGACATCCCGGTGGCGAATGTCGCCGCCGACCGGATCGGTCCAGGTGACCCGCGCGGCCACGGACCGCGGCGACGGCAACAGGTCCGACAGCCAGTCGTCCACAGCCGGTTCGGCCTGCGCCCGCGGCGGGTCCCCGTGGTCCGGGTGCCGTCCCGCCCGCAACCGCAGGCCGAACCGGTGGGTCAGCGTGGTCCCGCTGCGCGGGGTCTCGACGACGGCGGGCTCGGGCGGCAGTCCGTCCTTGGCGTACGCGTCCAGAGTCGCCGAGGCACGCTCGACGTTGCCGGCGAGGGCCTGGTGGGCGGACTCGGCGACGGCGAGGTCGGCGACCGCGTCGTTGTCGTCGACCAGCCGGGCCGCCTCGGCGGTCAGGGCATCGATCTGCCCCGAGTCGGCCGGAGGCAGTCCAGCGATGTCGAAGGGGTAGATCTGCTCCACGTCTTCGCGTGTCAGGTGCCGGACCAGGGCGAGCCCGTCGATGACGTTGCGTGCCTCGACCTGCCCGATGCCGTCCGGCCCGGCCTGCGGATCGGCCGCGGTCTGCGCGATCTTCCCGGCCCGCAGCGGAAACCGCAGGCGCAGCGCCGAGATGAACCGGTCCACCTGGGCCAGGCCGTACCGGTCGTGCAGGCCGCGCTCGAACCGGTAGCCGAGCAGCGCGCCGAGCGACTGGCCCTGCCGCAGCCCGTCCAGGATGGTCAGCGCGCCCCGGACCCGCTCCGAGCTGAGGTTCACCGCGAACGCGCCCGGGTTGTCGGGCGTGCGGTTGGCGGCGTACCCGGCCCGCAGCACGGCCGCGGTCCGGGCATGGCCGGGCGACGGCGCGTGTACGAAGCCCTCGTTGCCGGGATCGTGCAGCAGCGGCGAGTTGCCGGCGAAGACCGTCGCGAGCGGACCGGTCAGCGCGACCGGGGTGAGCGTGGCCGTGCTCGGCCGGACGTCCTCCAGCCAGCCGTACGCGCCCAGATGCAGGCCCGGCCGGGCGGTCCCGGTGCCGCCGGGGCCGAACCGCAGCTCGGCCAGCCGCTCGGTGGCCTGGCCCAGCCGCCAGGCGTCGAGCCGGTAGGTGGCCAGGTCGAGATGCTCGGCCAGCACCCGTTCCAGCCGGGCCGTCGGCAGGTCGGCCAATTGCTTCAGGGCCTCGACCTGTTCGGCGAGCGCGGTCGTGGCCGTGGCAGGGCCGCCTCCGGTCGCGTTCTGGTCGAGGAGCGCCGGGATGAAGTCGACCAGCAGCTGCTCGGGGTTCCCGGTGACGGCCGGGGCGGGGGAGTACAGCAGCCGGAACCGGCTCTCGCTCTCCAGCACCTGGCCGGGCGCCGGGATCCGGACGTGGATGAACGCCGGGTCCGCGGTGGACAGATCGGCCGGACCGGCGCCGGCCGCGGCGACGAGCCCGCGCGCGGTGTCCGCCCAGCCGAGGAGCACGGCGTGGCGCAGCAGCAGATACAGCAGTGCGGCCGGCCGTACGTCACGGGTGAAGCCCAGCTCCAGCCGGACCGTGTGCAGGTCGGTGCCGGCCGCGTCGGCCAGCCACCGCAGATAGTTCCGCTCGCCCGGGGCGTAGTCCCGGACCGGGTCGGTCTCCGACAGCGGGCGGTCGTCGACCAGTGGCGCCAGCAGAGGCTGCTGGAAGTCCGTGAACAGCCGCCGCAGCAGGTCCGGATCCCGGCCCGGCCCGGTGGCGGCGCCGAACCGGTCCAGCAGTGCCCGCACCGGACCGGGCAGACTCAGCCGGTCCAGCGCGGGCAGCACGGTCCCGCCGAGGCCGCCCAGGTTCTCCCGGTTGAACAGGTCCTCGACACTCTGCGCGTACCGCTGGTGGTACTCGGCCGACGTCGGGTGCAGGGCGAGGATGTCCAGCAGCAGCTGATGCGGATCCGGCGGAGGCTGCCCGTCGTCCGCGGGAGCGCCCAGGCGCGGCACCTGCTCCGCCGCCGCACTCCAGTCCTGACCGGCGGCGGTCAACACCCGGTGCAGCGCCCGGCGGTGCGTCGCGGCGGCCGGATAGGCGAGCCGGGAGAACGCGGTCGTCGGCAGGATCCCGTACGGCTGCCGCCCGATCTTCACGGCCGGCAGCGGGCCGCGGCCGGAGACATAGCGGAGGAAGAAGTCCCGGGTCGCCTCGACCGCGGCCGGGCCGAGGACCGGACGGAGCGCGGTCTGCAGGAAGTAGCCCCAAGTGGCGGGCCACAGTGCGGTGTTCGCGGCGCGGGCGTCGCGCTGGTCGGTGCCGTCCGCGTTGGGCATCCCGGCCAGTACGCCCGGGTCGAGGCCGAGCAGTTCGGCGAACCGCTGTCCGTCGGTACGGGTGGTCCAGTCGCCGGTGGCCGCGGCGAAGGCCGCCGCGGCCGTGCTCCGCAGCGCCGCGTCGGCCTCCTCCTCGGCGTCCTGCCCGGCCGGTGTCTCCTCCGAGTTGTTCGTGGGTGTGCCCTGCGGCAGCAGGCCGAACCCGTCCGGGCCGCGCAACTGCCGGGTGATCAGGGCGCCCAGGTCGCTGCCGGTCTGCTGCGGAGTGGACTGCTCGCGCAAACCGAGCACGATCAGCCGGTCCAGCCCGTTGCGGGTGCGGTCGTCGAGCGGGATCCGCAGCCCCATGCCGACCGCGACGGCGCGGTCGAAGTCGGTCAGCCAGCGCAGTTCGTCCGGTACGTGCAGTGCCCCGGTCTGCTCGTTCACGCTGATCTTGTCGGTGGCCTTCGGATCCGGGCTCACCGGCAGGGTGGCCGGCACCGTGGCGCCGATCGCCGACAGGACCTGCTCACCGCCGACATAGCCCAGTACGCGGAAGCGGTCGGGCAGCAGCCAGGCCCGGGCCGCCTGCGTCCACGACTCGGCCGCCAGGTCGGCGGTGGCGGGTGGCAGCAGCACCAGGAACGCGACCATGACCTGGTCGCTCCGGTTCACCGCGGCGGCGTCCATCCCGGACGGACGGCGGCCCCGAATGGCCTTCGCCCGGTCGGTGTTCACGGCGGCGAGCAGCGCGTCGTTCGCCTGCCGCAGCCGGCTCCGGTCGCCGTGCGCCCGCCAGACCGCGGTCCAGTACGTGATCGCCGCCTGTCGGTCTCCGGCGGTCGGAGCGGCCGTGCTGCGGACGACCAGCACGGTGGTGTCGGCCGTCACCCCGGCCGGTTCCTCGGCCGGGTTGGCCGGAGTACGGATCTTCAGCAGCCAGGCCGCCCTGCCCGCCGGGACCCGCCCGACCAGTTCCTGCCAGGCGGCCTGGAGGGCGTCCGACCGCCCGCCCGCGGCCCAGCGGGCGGACCAGTACGCGTCCAGCGCGGCCACCTCGGCCTCGGTGGGAAGCGATTCGAATTTGTCGACCTGCCACTCGTCCGGGAACACCCGGACGAGCAGCTCCGTCGCGGTGAACCGGGTCTCGATCCGGACCGGGCCGAGCAGCACCGGGAAGTCATCACTGAGTTGGGCGGTCATCGCGGCAACATCTCCTGTGCGTGTACGGCCACCAGGACCGGAACCTGAAAGAGGATGTACGCCAGGTCGGCGGAGCCGAGGCCCGCGAACCACAGCGGCAGGTTCTCGTCCTCGGCGCGCTGTTCCTGCTTCTCCGGGTCGTCCTCGGAGCCGTCGAAGTTCGCCAGCGCGACGGAGACGTCCGGGTCCATCGCCAGGAAGCCCCGCCGGTGCGGGTCGACGTCGTCCCAGGTCAGGTCGTTCCAGACCTCGACATGGGTCGGCGGTCCGTCGTCGACGCCGAACCGCGGGTCGCCGGGGCGTTCCTTGAGTACGAAGAACCAGCCGGCGTCGTCCGGTGCGTGGCCGAGCGCCCGCGCGGCGTCCAGATCGAACCCGAGCAGATAGATGTCCGGCTCGACCTTCGCCTCGTACAGGGGCAGCAGGACCTGCTCCGGCGACGGCGGTCCGTCCTGCGGCAGCTCGACCAACTCCCGCTGCTGGGTGGGATCGGGCCGCCCGTCGCGGCCGGGCGGCCACTGCGCCTTGTGCGCGTAGATCGCCGCCGTCGGGTACTTCTTCAGCAGCTCGCCGCGGACGACGAGGACCAGGTCGTCCGGACGCGGGCCGCCGTTCTGCTGCGGGCCGCCGGACTGCCGGTTGTCGTTGTCGCCGAGCCGTGTGGTCGGCGACCAGCGGTGGATGGGCGGCACGTCGTAGCCCCGCTCGCGCCGCTGTTCCGCGCTCTCGCCCGGCGTGGGCAGCGTGGCCGCCGGATCCCAGAACTGCCTGAACGGCGTGCCCCGTTGGTCGGTCGGGTACTCCCGCCAGAGCAGCTCGCGGGCCATCTCGTGGTTGAGCCCGACCAGATAGGACTCGATGAACTCCCGGTTGTTCGCCAGCAGGGTGATGGAGTTCGCCGGGAGCAGGTTCAGGTTCGGCACCAGGGCGTCGACCGAGAGGTCGAGGAGCGGCTGGTACGTCGGCAGGTCGAAGACCGGATAGGCCATCGCCTCGGTGAACTCGGCGGCGAACGGCCGCAGCCGCTCCGGCAGGCTGACCGAGCCGAGCAGCGTCTTGGGAACGGTCTCGTCGGCGCGCAGACCGGCGAGTACCGCGGTGGTGGCGGAGACCACGCCGAGCCGCCGCCGCAAGCCGGTCTGCCCGACGGCCGTCCCGGTGTCGAGCCCCTGGTGCAGTTCGCGCAGCGCGGTCTTGAAGCGAGTCGCCTCGGCGCTGTCCGTCGCGCCGGGGTGCGGGGCGACCGGGTCGTCGAGCCCGCGGAGCACGAAGTCGGGGCTGCGCGGAAGGCCGCCGACCGGGTCGGTACCGGTGCCCCCGCCCGGGTGCAGCACGGCTCGCAGACGCGCCGGGGTGACCAGCGCCCCCGGGGCCGCCTTGGCCACGGCGGCGGTGACCGGGTCGGTCGCCGCGTCCATCCGCGCCAGCAGTGCCGCCGGCGGCCGGTCCTCGGGGAACCGCAGGGACCGCATCAGCCGCGCTCCGGGCCGGGTGATCCGCCGCATCGCCGGCGACACCGGCGCGGCCGCGACCTGGCTGGCCGCCACCCGGAACCCGACCGCGACCTTCGAAGCGGGGTCCGCGGACAGCCCGGCCGCGAGGCTGTCGGGTTCGTCGGCCGTGGTGGTGGTAAGCCGGGAGTGGGTCGGCGCGGTCAGTGTGAGGGACCGCCCGGACGCGGCGACGGGGGCGGCCGCCAGCGCGGCCGGACTGCCGCCCTGCGGCGGGTCGAGGTGTCTGGTCTGCAGCACGTGCCCGACCTCCCGGGCGAGCTGCGCGGCGCGGATCCGGCCGTTGGCCACCAGTACGTCGCCGATCTGTGCCCAGGCGGCGGCCATCAGCTCTTCCTCGCGTGCGCGGACGACCTGTGTGCCGAGGTTAGCGGCGGCCCGGAACCGCGGGTCCAGGTTGAGCCGGTGGACCCAGTTGTGGTTCGTCGGTGCCGGTATCGGCGTGCCGTCCCGGTCGGTGAGCAGCCGGGAGGTGAGCGCGTGCCAACGCCCGTACAGCGGAGGGGTGATGATCGGGTCGGCGCCGCAGTCGGCTGCCGGAGTATCCTGCTCCGATCCCGGAGCGGCCGCGGTCGCCGTGGCGTCGGCGAGTACCGCCGCCGGGCCGGCCAGGGCGATTGCGGCGTGGGCCTGCGCCGGTGTGTGGTCCTGGTAGTCGTCGGCCAGATTGACCAGGTCGGCCAGTGCCTGCTCGAACGGGTGCGGGTAGGGCGGCGCCGGCGGCGGCACGTCGAGGAAGTTGTCCCAGTTCTCCGCCGGGTCCACCGGCGCTCCGGGCAACTGCGGCACCTTCAGCGCGCCGCCCAGCGGCAGTACGCCGCCCAGTTCCGGCGGCGTCTCGATCCCGGGGAGGCCGAGGCCGGGTGACTGGTGTACGTCCAGGTCACGGCGCCCGACCCGGGGGTCCGGCCGCTGCGGCTGGAGCAGCCGGACCAGGAACTCGAAGTCCCCGGTGGTCCCGGTGCTGAACGACCAGCGATGGTAGTAGGGCAACTGCCCTGCTGAGGGCCGGTTCGCATAGGGCGGTCCCCAGCTTGAGTACAGCGCCCCGGGCGACAGTCGCGGGTCCAGACCGAGCCCCGCCAGCCGCCCGGTCTCGAACGCCGGTACCAGGAACGCCTCGTACGCGGTGTCCGGCCGCAGCCGGCGCGGGCAGATCAGCCGCGAGCAGGCGTTGTCCGCGTTCGTCCGCAGCACCTCGCCCAGCGCGGCCAGCGCGGCGACCGTACTGTCCGAGGCGACCGGGTTGTCCAGCGACCCGTTGACGTGGACGTGCGCCCAGGCGCCGAGCTGGTCGGGGGGCGGCAGCGTGCCGGCCGGGTCGGTCACGGTGATGGCCGGCAGCGGGCCGCCGCCCGCGGCTTCGCCGAACTCCGCCGCGCCACCGCCCGGGCCGGCGTCGGCGGCGAGTACGACCAGCGCCAGCCAGGGGGCCAGTCGCTTGGTGCCGTTGTCGGACGCCGCCGGGCTGTAGCGCCAGAGGAAGTCCTCGTCGGAGAACTCGATGTGGGCCAGGTAGTTCGGCTCCACGTTGGTGACGCCGGGCCGTGGTTCGGTCCGCGAGATCGCCCGCGGATCCACCCCGACGACGTCTCCAGGACCGTACAGCTGGACCTTCCGCGGCACGTCCTGGACGAGCGTGCGGCGGTCGAGCGCGTCCCCGGTCACCCTGAGCGTGACGGGGATGCTGGCGCGTTGGGCGGTTCCGGGGTCGTCGGTGATCCGGGTGGAGATGCCGGTCCGCAGCCAGGGCAGGAAGGAGTAGGCGTTCGCGGTCATGACCCACTTCCGGTCACTGGGATCGTCTCGTCGTCGGTCGCGAACAGCTCGGTGGCCGCGGTGAGTTCGGTGACGGCCGGGTCGGCGGCGGCCAGTCCGGAGCGGGCCACCCCGCCGGTGACCAGTACGCGGTCGTCGGACAGGGTGACGGCGGCCAACGCCCACCGGCCGGCCGCCAGGCCCGCGGCGGGCGCCCACGCGTCGGTGTGGTCCTGGTCGGTGGTGTGGAGCACTGCGCTGCGGTACCCGGCCTCGTCCCGGTCGCTTGCCGCTCCGCCGGCCACCAGCACCTGTCCGGGGCCGATGCGCACCGCCCGGTGGAAGGCCCGCCCGGACGGCATCTCTGTCACCGCCGTCCAGACACCGGTGGCCAGGTCGTACCGTTCCGCGCTCCGCTGACTGAAGGGATCGTAGGGACCGGCGCCGGGCGATCCCGGTGCGGTGCCGCCGGTGACCAGCACGCTGCTGTCGGAGACCCGGGTTGCCTGATGGTGACGGCGGGCCCGTATCAGGCTGCCGGTCGGCACCCATTGGTCCTCCGGACCGTACAACTCGCAGAAGGCGAGGGCGGGATCGTCGGCGGTGCCGACCGGTGCGACGCCGCCCACCACCAGCACCACGCCCCCGTCCAGCGGCACCGCGGTGTGTCCGGTCCGGGCGTCGGTCATGTCCTTGGCCGGGGACCACCTGCCGCTCGACGGGTCGTACCGTTCCGCCGAGCGCAGCGCGGTCGTCGTCCGGCCGGAGCGGACGGTGCTGCCCCCGGCGACCAGGACCGAGCCGTCCGGCAGCAGCGCGGCGCTGTGGCCCCAGCGGGGCGTGGTCAGGCTGCCGGTCGCGGTCCAGGCGTGCGTGTGCGGGTCGTACAGCTCGGCCGACCTGAGGCCGGTCCCGGACGCCGACGAGCCGCTCAGGCCACCGACGACGAGCACCTTGCCGTTGGCCAGCCGGGTGATCGTGTGCAGCTGCCGGGGTGTGCCGAGGTTGTCGACCGGCTGCCAGGCGTTGCCGGTCGGGTCGTAGACGGCGGTCTTGTCCAGCGCCGCGGAGGCGGCGTCCGCGCCGCCGGTGACCAGGACGCTGTCGTCGTCGAGCAGTACGGCACCGTCGTGCTGCCCGTACCAGGCGGCGGGCGTGGGCAGGTCGTCGGCGGCCGTCCATGCCCCGGTGGCTGCCACGGTGGGAGTGGTCATGGTGTCGGGTCCTCCGTTGTGACGATGGCCGTCGTTGTCCGGTCGGTTCGGGTTGCCG
>Ga0307512_10005110_pt1 | contig 13912 bp, 12 predicted proteins | sample 14_EM_MG_FD_200267 | JGI IMG/M metagenome (GOLD analysis project Ga0307512, IMG submission 200267) | Populus trichocarpa ectomycorrhiza microbial communities from riparian zone in the Pacific Northwest, United States - 14_EM | ecosystem: Host-associated > Plants > Roots > Unclassified | place... | reverse complement strand
CACCTTCAACGGGCGTACCCAGTAACATACATCCCGCAAGGAGAGGGTTAGCCACCGCAGCGGTAGGGAAGGGGTCCCAATCCGAATTTTCAATCGTTAAGGATTTGAGGAGTCCGTGAGAGTGCGGGTCTGGATTGTTGCGTCGGGACCAGACACAACGTAGGTACAGGTCCATCATACATAGTATATGGCTAGGTGTTTTCCGGATTGGCAAAATGCTGGAAGTTTTGGTTGCATATCGATCACGAAAGCATAGCTGACTGCAGAGAACAGACCAGCCTAAGATCGGAACAATAAGGACGCCGTTACGGAAAGGAGAATGGCAGAGACACACGAAAATCAAGGTGGTGTTCAAGTCCTTGTCATACTTTTTGACATAGCTCGTGTCGCACTCCATCGCTTCTCGTCTGTGCATCATGTAGAAGTTGAGGCGCGGGTCGTCATCACTCGCTAGCGGTGGCATGAACGCCCGCAGCGCTTCCTGTATGCTGCAGATATGTATCAGGGTAGTACTAGTAATAGATGCACAACGATGTGTCATCAGACCTTTTGGGATCGATTTCAAAGGCTCTTCCTTCTCTTCGTCGCTCATGGTGACGTAGAGGGACCCAAGGATGCTCGTAGGGAACCAAGGATCCTTGGGCCGCCGGGGTACAGAGACCGCCGCCCATGCAGGGTCACATGCTTCAGTGACCGTCCTGCCCTGGAGACCGACGGCCCTCTGCCAAATCTAGCAGGACAGGACATTCACCAGCCGACCTAACGCTTCTGTGAACTCAGCGTCGAACGCGCTTCGTAGCCTTGATCTTTTCTTGAAGATGGATTTTGGTTGTTTAGGCGTGGGCTTAGCGGATATTTTGAGAGAACTTTGAGAAGTCACAATCGCCGTTTGTCGTCGCTTCCGGCTCATGAAGACGAGTCTGTATCCATAAGTACGAGTTGGTGCATTGAACTGCCTCCAGATTGAGGTTGGAGGGACCCCTTTCCTACTATACAGAAACTTAATGTAGAAGTGTTACATGCTGTTACATCGACTGCTCGAACGCGGAACTTATTTCTACACACATACACTTCGTGGATCTACTAAGCTACCCTCTGGGCCGCAGCCTTGACAGTGCCAGCAATGAGTGCACTACGCTGTTGGGGGTCGGAGAAATCCTTGCAATGGAGGATCTTGAGTTCCCCGTCCTCCTCGACAAGAGTGTAGATGATGATGGAATCATAGTTGAGCGTAGCTCCGAGGACGGTTGATAGCACGCCTGTGACCTGCATCGTAGTTATGTGTTATTGTCTGAGACAGTGTGACGGTTCTGTGTGGAGGGACGAACGTGGAGGATAACTTTCCCCGGCGCTTCAATCACTTCATGATAAGTGACCTAGGGGTAGCGGATATCAGTCTGCGAGCTTGAATGCGGTTCTCAGGTATCCGAGATACATACTTTCACTTTGCTCACCATAGCAAATATCTCTTTGTACCTCCCGGCGCGACTTCCCGTTGCCTGTTTGGGGAAGTCGGTGCACCTGGGGAGCGCCTCATACTGATAATTTTTTGAAATGAGCGGTGCGACGTCGTTCATATTGAGAGAGAGGTAGGCATCCATCAACTTCTTGACGACCTTCAACTGGGGAGTGCTGGCCTTGAGTTCGACCATTCTGAATGTGTAGGGTTTATGCTGGTAGAGTGGTGGTGAATGCGGCTACGAGAGCGCTGCTCGGTGACAGCTTCTTATATAGCAATCCAGATCATGCTCAGGGCCGCAGTCAAATCCATTGCGTTTCAGCGCATGTAAAGGACCCCAGAGACTCCGGTTGGATTGAAGGTGTTGTCGAAATCCGAAATCAGCACTAGCCTGCTCAAGCAATTGACTGTGATTGACGGGCCTACGCCACTGCAGCCACATTCCGTTACCGTTGACGCGACCTCATGCCAGTTGATTTCGCCAGGGTGATGCTCTTTCGTAACGCTAGCCGGCGACAACCGAAACGACCAGGAGTAGAGTCTCTGTCGCTGGCGGAAGTCATCAGTCAAACGGCGATGACACCCACTCCCAGATTGATATTGATCGCCGACACACGGCGATCGTGATTTCTCAAATTTCTCCCAAAATGCCCGCTAAGCCCACACCTAAACCAAAATCCATCCTCAAAATAAAGGTCAAGGCTACGAAGCGCGTTCGAGTCTCTGAAGATGCACATGCGAAGGTTTACCCAACACTAAAGCTTTCCTCAAAATCCAAAGGCAAGCAACCCGAGAGAGCAGCTTCGGCAAAGACCCTCCCCAGTCCCAAGCCTAAGAAGGGCCAGACGCAACCAAAAGTCAGCCACAACACCTCTCCACCCCCATCCGTGTTCAAACTCGTCACCGGGTCATACGAGAAGCTTCTGTACGGTTTAGAAGGCTCGATAACGTTGGGTGAAGAGGATGGAGACCGAATATCGGTGAACTTGAAACCGATATTCATCTTTCCTGCGCACGTGTCATGCGTGAAGGCGGTTTCTGGATCGCCAATGGGTGGGAAGTGGTTAGCGACGGGGAGCGTGGATGAGATCGTCAAGGTATGGGATTTGAGGAGGAGGAAGGAAGTCGGCGGATTGATGCAACACCAAGGTGAGTCTCTGACGGTTCTCTGCGCACCTCCGCGTTGAAGCTCGTTTTGTCGTGTTACATTAGGTTCTATTACAGAGCTACACTTCCCCTCGCGATCTCATCTCATTTCCGCGTCCGAAGACGGAACAATAGCTATATTTCATGCACGCGACTGGGTGGTGCTACGAGTTTTGAAAGGACATAAGGGTAGGATCAATTCTATTGGGATTCACCCTTCAGGAAAAGTCGCTCTGAGCGTCGGGGTCGACAAAACTTTACGGATGTGGGACCTTATGCGGGGTAGAGGTTCTGCAAGTACGAAACTTGGGAAAGGTGCGTAGGCGAACGTATACAGTGTGCATTGCCGGGTTCACACGAACTTATTAGAGGGAGAGAAAGTGAGGTGGTCGACGAATGGGAAGCTTTTCGTCGTTCAGTCACGTTCAAATCTCGAGTTCTTTAACACGGTGAGCCGACTTTCTCGCTCACCGCATACACCCGTCTGATCCACACGCTCCGTCAAGAATCTCTCCTTACTGCACACTGTTACCCATCCTTCTCAAATACAAGATGTCAAGTTTGTACAACACCCGGAAACAAAGGACGAGGTTCTTCTTGTTGGCGCAGAAGATAAAAAGTTGTCTGTCTACGTCGTCCCTTCGGAAACTTCGGAAACTCCGTTTATTATTGCCGAGATGATTGGACATACGAACAGGTGCGCCATGACCCTGGCAGACATAATTGTCGCGCGCCCTGACTTGTGGTTTGTCGCAGAGTGAAAGCAGTCGACACTCTCAGGGTCTCGCTTCCAAACCAAACCACGACCACGCTTGTGGCTACGATATCTTCTGATGGGAAAGCACGGGTTTACGACTTGGCGCAGGTGCCTAAACCGGTCGCGAAATCAAATGTGAAGGCGATCGTACCAGTGGGGGAGTACGATTCGAACGGCAGTAGGCTTGTATGTCTCGCTCTCGTGGATAGCGACAATGTCGAGGATAAAGGTTCGGTGGTTGGGAAAAGAAAGCGAGACGAGGATGACCTGGAAGACGACGAGGGCGAAGAGGGTGATGAGGAACCGGCGGTGTCAGAGGGCGGATCTGATGATGAGGAGTGAACATGAATGTGCGCCATCTTATCGCACTATGGGGCCTTTTGTTACTGTATGGGTCGTCGTGACTACAGCCAGACTTCTCTTCTTCCACTTGAATGTACGCTCCGTGGGAACCCCTAAATTTTTGCACTAAGCCGACTTCATACAGACAACCGCGTATACATCAACACCCCAGTTCTTCCGGGACGAAGGGATCTCTTTGCATTACCTGACCCAAGGTTCCCAAGGACTGCATGGTCCCGTGCCAGCTTGTCAATCTGTTACGATTGAGGTGCAAATCTATCAGTGACACCGGAGGTACACCTTTGAATGAGCTAAGCTCGCTTGGTTGCGAGTCCTATCTTCCCCAATTCATCGGCTAAAGCCGTTTTCTCGCTACTCGGGCTTTGTTCCCCATAGGTCAATCAGACGAATTTCGTTTACTATAACCACAAGACGCCTGATGGGCGAGGTAGGTCGTCAGGGATTTCAAACCGCCTTAGCCATGATAGTACCGTCCGGTTGTTGCGGCTGCGGTGATGAGGGGGGTTTTGGCGAGTGGTCTATTTGGATCCGACTGCGGGAACTCTCGGTTATCGGGGCGTCGGTAAGGCGTACTTCCTCGACTTTCGGCATCCTCTCTAACTGGGTTCACAATCAGGCCTCCTCCGAAATATGCCTTCTGTCGGAGTATACACCATGAGACCAATACGCGAGTTCTTCCCCCACGCGGGGAGCTGTAGATTGGACCTAAGTCGGCAACGGAGTCGGCAGAGGAAATCCGGCGGCTGACATATATAACCTTTTCGTAACTTTCATCCTGACACCACCCCGAGGCACTGATCTTGTCTAACTTGCAAAGTGATAGCCTGGACGGCAGCCAGCCACGTATCGTAACGTGTCTGTTCCCAGCCACTGTTCGCGCCCGCGATGACAGCATTTATACGATAGCTTACCTGACGTTTATAATACCAACGCTGGTTCTGGGGTTCGAGTTACGGTTCTCGACGCGTGCGATGCTGGTGCGCGTTCACCACTCTGAGCTGCTCTCTTCTTCCGAATTTTTCTGCAAGAGGCGACGTGGCAGAGGTGGTCGACGTTCAACTCCGACCGTCTCGTGTGTTACCTTGCTTCTGATCTCATGAAGTCGCTGAGAGTGGTTCTGATGCTCCGGATATTGAATCGCTGGTACACGATTTCATCTCGTGCCCTATCTTCTATATCTTGCCTACACTGCTCGCGAGATGAGCAGGACTCGGTGCTCGGTCTGGCGGTTGACACCAAGTAATCAATCATCAACGATGTTTTTAGTCACTCGGAACCCCGCTTGACTTGTCTCGTGGTGAGATGGCAGAGACCATCTCTGTGTCTATCTAAAGCGCCATTCAGGCTGCTGTCACCTTCACCCAGCACCCAGCACCGCTATCCTCCAACCAGACCGCCCATACTTTATCATCAACCAGAAGTCAAGAACTGCCCTCGACTTCGATTTCCATGGAAGAAACAACTAAAAGGTATGACCCACGATGGCACCCGACATGTTCTCTCATTCGTCTAATCTTCAGACGAGCTCGGGGCTGGCGTCAAGATCATTGAGGACCACTTCCCAATATTCGGGGAAATCTGCCACGATGATGATCCCGATCATTTCCGGTACGTTGAGCCCGCCTCAGACTGCCTGCGTCCATTCACGGCCGGGGTTACAGCATCCCGGGCTCCCCCCTGTCTGATGGCGGTGGCCCTAGCACTTGTGTCCCCGTTGAACTCTAGGAAAAGGACCGCTCGGATGTCACGAACCGGATCTGGAGGTTCCACCCGGCCTAATCGTGGAAATTAATTATTGTGATGTGTGCGGTACTTGTGCCAATAACAATGGGGATGTACAACCGCTCTCATACTCTGATTTCGGACTGTATTTGGATCGGTAATCATCAAGGGTCCATGTGAAATGCGCCCGAGTATCCTCCGTGCCAATTCCGAGAGCCCCGTGGTTTGCAGAGGTTGAAAGCGAGCGCCACGCTTAGGCAAGCAGAAACGCTCGAGGTACCCAATCGATAAGGTCGACTCAGTGACGGGTCACTGCGGCCCCCCGCTGGCATTGATCGCGGGTGCGTGGTTTACGAACCGCTAGGATGGCACATGCACAAGTAAGACGAATGGGAGAAAGGCCGGGGGTCTCGTCAACGGAAAATGAATGGGGTGATGGGAGTCGTATTCTGATGTTTATAGAACATGTCGCAGATACTGAAAGTTACACTCGGGTTGGCTGCCTGACTCGCGGATTGCTTCAGTCCCGGGCTCTGCCGTTTATTGGCCAAACTGGGGATATCCTCTCTTCCCGTTCACCATCATCCCTCATCCCGTCTGCCATCGACGACGACAACTATCGCCGCCGTGGTCGGATTTCCACCTGTTTGCGGTTGACGTTGATCTCGCACTTTTTTCCGCGCTGCCTCGGTCCAGGTACGCCAACGAAATTTTTGAAATGCGCCTGAGGACTACATAATTGACACCCGAGACGAAATCTGTTAGCGAATCCTCCGCCTGGCGCCCTGGAGAACACACGCGCACACCCCACTCCAGCCTCCTGCCCCACTCTGATACCTTCCGTAGACGCTCTTACGGAAACCGCGGCACGCTGAGTTCCATGAATCCCTCAACTGAGCCAACGCCTGCACAGGCTGGCCTTCGCATCGAACCGTTCTCCTCCCCGCTCGTTTCTCCCACTTCCCCCCTCTCCACAACTTCTAAAATGTCCAGCCCCCGTCCCAGGATGCCTGCCGGTCCTCGAGTCAGGAAAAACACTGCAGGCGCTACGAATCTCACCGCTCAACATTCCACAACCCCTCTCAACTTCACCGACTACCCACCTCTTCCGGTCAACGGCAGATTTTCCCCAGGTCCCTCTACCGCGGGTTCGAGTCAACCTGCGTCGCTTCTTTCTCATTACCCTCCGTTACCCGCCAACGAGAAAGCGGTACAAACCGAGTTCAACGATCCGATACCGTCGACTTCTGCCATATCCACTCCAGCACCTGTCCCCTCTCAATCTCTCGTCACACCCGAATCTACACGGCCATCTACACCATCCTCCGTGTCCGCTTATAGAGTCGTCAGCAAACCTATCACCCTTCCAACCCCCACACCCGTCAATTTCAACGTAGAGCCCATCGCCTTCAAGGGTCTCCCCCTCGAAGCGGCCCAGTGGTCCTTCACATCAGATCAACTTCGGGAGGTGGTCTCGCGAGCAATCCGCGACTCAGCAAAGGAACACTTCATTAAGCTTTTATCTCTTGACGCTCTCGATAAAGAGATTCCCGAGGAGCTGGCTCGCTTGGAATCTCTCAAATTTACCACCCAGGCCCAACATCGGTTTCATTTCCAACGAAGGATGAATTTATTACAGTCGCTGAACGCATTGGCGTACACTACCCCCGTTTCTGCGGGGGATGGCGCCAGTACCCTCGAAACGTTGATTCAACAACTTGCCGAAGTTACTGCGAGTATGGACCGCTTTACGGAGACATTGCTCAAGACTTCGGAACATCGTTCCCAACTCGCTCAAGTTCAGGAGAAACATCTCTCATCTGCCCTTGCCGTGGCTTTGCGCAAACTCAATGCGAGTTACGCCAAGCGGACGAACGACTTGAAGAACGCCAAAGCACGTATCACAGCACTGCAAACAGAATTGGAGGAGGCTTGGAAAGTTGCAGAGGGTATGGCGGAGGAAATAGACGACCTCGACAACTTCAAGAGCGATTACGCTATGGGGGATAGGTTCGAGGACGGTGAAGCGGAAGAAAGCAACATCCAAGACGACGATCATACAATGGTCTCTGTTGTCAATGCCCGGGTCGTTCCTGTTACTGGTACAGCTGTGGTTAGCAAGGCTACCCTCGTCGGCTCTCCTTCTCCCAACGGCGGTGACGAGTTCCTCGTACCCCAAAACACCCACGTTCGACGACCTCGCCCAGCTAATGGATCCACTGGCGATCGCGATCGATCCTCTAAGGTTTCCGCAGCAAGGAAACGGATCAGTCTCATTTCGCAGAGTGCCATAAATATCAGAGGATCCACCCCAGAGAATGATGGAGGTAGCGAACATGGCGTGCCGACCACACCCAAGAGCAGTCATAGGAGGGCAAGGAGCCAGAGCGAAAGCAAGGATCCAGTGTCCGCAAGCCCTTCGCTACTCAGTACCAACAATTCGTTCTTGGAGCTTTCGAGACCGGTCACTCCGCTGCCATCGGACGACGAGTTAATCCCCCTTATGCCTGCTCTGGTCAGGATACAACAGGCGGATGGTAGTGTAAGTACGACTACGGGGATCAAAGCGAACGGGGAACAAAACATCGAGGATCAAGGTACGACCTTTGGTTTCTTTCTGTATTCTGTTGGGCGTGTCAATTGACGGAGCGGAATTGAATTAACATAATTTCCTCTTCGTTTAGTGAATGACGACTACTCGCCTGGATTCTCCGCGGCTTTCGATAGCGCGATGATACCACCCCCTCCACCGGACAATGATCTGCATTCTCCGCTGACGAGGACGAGCAGTGTCAATATATCGCACCCGCCGTTGATACAAGACACCAGACGGATACAGTCTATGCAACCCTCATTTTGCGTTTCATCCTCGTTGCGAGATCGAGATCTAGAGGATAGTGATCAAACGGGGTACGACGGTGGTCTCCAGGATAGTCCCGTGGTTCCCATTCTCAAGATTCCACAGGCAGTAGAGGAGGCACATGTTGTTCCTCTACCGGACGCGGAGGAAGATGACAAGAGGCTCTCCATCTCTCATCACTCGTATGGCAAGTCTGACCTTTGGCCCTGGACAAAGCGCAACACGGCAATATTGGCGGATACGGTGCGAGAACCGCCGGCGTTCTCAGCGTCACCCTCCAATGATGACGAAGTCGGCCCGGACGTTGCGGTCGAAATCGGACCCTCTGGTTTCGCTTGGGCGAATATTACTATGGAAGATCCGGATCACGAGCGGACATCAACCTCGTCGTATCTGCCTGACATGACCACGCCATCATCTGGGTCTATCAATGACGGTACGGGAAGCACAGACCCACCGGTGAGCATCATCGCCTCGGAGGACAGCGAGGAACCCAATCACGGCCATGAGAGGCACGATGAACCAGAAAGTAGAGCAGCACAAGGAAGGGGCGAAGGTCAGGTACCTCCAAGCCCGGCACCGAGCGAAGTCCCAGAGATGCCCGTCTTCCTACCAGCAAAGAAATCAACTCTGTCACTAGACAGACACGGGAGCATAGGTTCGCTCGTGGCGAGGAAGAGCACGTTGTTCAAGAACCACAGCAGTAACAGTTCACACGGCAAGAGGAGTTCGATGCCGTTGCCCAGTGCGGTGATCGCGAGTTTGTTACCGTGGAGGGGGTCCAGGAGACCTTCGTCGGAACCGGAGTTGCCTAGTCAATCTTCGACGGCAAGATCGAGGTTATCGTCTTCGTTGCCTTCACCGCATTGATAAGTGTATGGGAAGTCTTCTTTCCGTACACCCTCTCTTTCTCTCTGGTTACTCCTTTCCCTATAAAATTATTCCCCACTACACATTCATCCCCAGCATACGGTCCTCTGAATTCTGAATTATTCACTCTACCTTCTTTTCCCACGACCCGCTTTGTTTTCCTTTCATCCATACACCCCATCGATATCGATTTATGCTATCCCTGTTGTCCATTCTCCAATGCCGCCCACCATTCCTCTGCCTCCACACCACCCAATCCTACTCCCTTTCGACCCTTTCGTTGGGTTTGCTGTATGCTGTATCGTTGTTTCGCTTCTTCCCTCGCTTAGCCTTTCCATGGTCCGAATGGTTTTTCTCGCTTTCCTTATTGTGTTCTCACTCTCCCGATTGTGGAAAATCAGTCATAATCCCTTGCTGTATCAAAGCCATTTGTTCGTTTTTCACGAAACCTCCTCATATCACATACTCTCACTCGTCTTCCGTCTCTCCCATTGTTTCCGTCTCTCTGCCACTCCTTGCTCGCTAATCGCCAAAGTTTTTTCTCATTTTACCTGACTTCGTTCTTCTACGCTCTGGCGAAACTGTAATCCTTATCCTCCACATAACTGCTGCCTCTTCTCTCAAAGCTTAGTTCCTTCGTGTCTTACTGCCTGTTCGCCCTGCGTTCCGCCACCTCTGCCTTTCGATTTTCCCCTTTTCTCTGCATTCCACTCCGGTGCTTAACACATAAGATACTACATACAACGGAACCTAAACACGCATATGTATATATATACGTACAGAACTTTGAAATACGTCCGTGTTGCTGTGTTATCGGAAACCTGAAGCCCGTTGGGATAACGGTAGGGTTGAGTTTACTTGTTTTCGACAAACATCGTAATTATCGACACAGCGTGGAAAGTTTGGAGTGAACGCTCATGCCGCTCAGGCTTTGTAAGATATAGAACGGCATTGACACTCAGAACGTGCTGCTTCGAAAAGCGCGAGTAAAGCGCTGGAGTGCAAACCACCTAAAGCCTGTAGAGGTGATTGCAGCATGAAACATACGAGGCTATAGAAGGTAGTACTCAAGGCGCGATAAATTAAGCTGTTTTTCGACGTCCTGTTTATTTTCCCGGCAGCCGTTTTTACCCGGATTAAGCTCGATTTCCAATAGCCTATAATCCGGCCGATCAGGGATCGGACCTCAGACCTCCGACCCCTCAGGCCCAGGGCCTCACACGCACTCATCGCGTGGGACCCGCGCGCTTGCGCCGGGGCCACACGTCAGCGCATCAGTCATCATCTCAAAGGATGGCTGCGGTGAATCCAAGCAGCAACGGTTCTTGGCGACAGTATCTGCTCCATATAGGACGCCCCTTCAAGACCTCATCTCCTCCGACGCCTAAAGTCATGCCCAAGCTCCCCCCAGGACCGTCCTTCATCTTGCGCCGACTGTTCAGCTGGGAAGCAGTAGGTTACTCGGGTTTCGTCTATTTTCTCCGCGTTGGAACGAGGAAGATCGGCGCGAGGGTACCTTTGTGGGTTATATTGACCTCTTCTGTCGTCACCCTCCCGGCGCTCCTCCTGGCGCAATCCCGGTTCGATTACTGGAGGAATCAGAGGAAGGCTCGGTCTCTCGGTGGGCGCTTGGTTCCCACCGTACCCGCAAGATGGCTAGGGGGGATCGACCTAATTGCCACTATGGTGGCAGTTTTCAAGACCGGTTATATCGGTGAGCTGAGCCTGCGCTCGTGGTGGTGCATTGACTAACTTGGCATCGCCAGGTGATGATATTGGAGACTGGTTGGCTGACTCTGGTAGCCAAACCGTGGATTTGTATGCTTTATGGGCATCCCACGTACGTTGTTGTTGCATTCCATCCTGGCCGAGCTCACTATGACCATAGATCGTGACGACGGAGCCTCAGTACATAAAGGTAGTGTTGGTTCTGAACGACCAAGCTTTCGTTTCGTGCGCCTAATCTATGCTCAAGATGGTGCTCTCGACACATTTTGAGGAGTACGAAAAAGGCGAAGTGATGCGAGATGTGTTCCAGTCTCTACTCGGAACTGGGGTGTTCAACTCCGACGGTCCGTGTTTCTCAACACGCCGCTCAATGCCCATTGACCTATATCATGTGTTGTACAGGGGAGATGTGGAGGTAAGAGTTCCGACAACTCAATCATTTCAATTTTCTCCATGCATTGCGCTCGGCAGGTTCCATAGGTCAATCACCCGACCGTTCTTCAACAGGGAAAGGGTCAGTGACTTCGATGTCTTTGACCGCCATGCCGACCAGGTGATCGCCAAGTTGAAGGTCCGCTTCAAGGAAGGTATCGCTGTTGATATTCGAGACGTTCTATCTCGGTTCACTCTTGACACCGCGACGATGTTCTTGTTTGGACAAGACGTAAACACGTTGTCTGCTGACCTTCCGTACCCTTCTACCTACTGTGGTCCCAACCGAAGGTGGGAACACCCTTCGGATAGGTTTGCTCTAGCGTTTCGCCGAGCGATGGAGTACACCTTTCCCCGTGCGATCTACGAAAAATTCTGGCCGCTGACAGAGTTTTGGGAGGATACAGTCGCTACCCAAAGGGAGATCACACATGAGTTTATCGATCCTATTATCCATGCTGCATTGGAGAAGCGAAAGGCATCCGGGGAAGTGGATGGAATACGGAAGGAGGACACATTGCTTGACTATCTTGTTCAACAGACTGACGGTGGGAATCAGTTAATTCAATAATCTGAGTTCGAACTCAATCTGGCTTACAGATTTCAACATTATCCGAGACGAAACCTTCAATATAATGTTGGCAGGTCGCGATACAGTGAGAATCGTTCAAATCGATTATTTAGCGTGCATCTCTCATTTGAACGCAACCAGACTGCTGCCCTGATAACTTTTGTTGTGGTTATGCTCGCTGACAACCCCCACATATTCACCCGTCTCCGCAACGAGGTTCTGGATACACTAGGTCCTGACGGCAAGGTGACCGCGGAGAACCTGGGGGCGATGAAGTATCTCCGAGCTGTATTGAATGGTGAATGGATCGCAGTTTCACCCCGATTAAAGTGTATTATACTGACGATGACCTCAGAGACGTTGCGATTGTACCCCAGCGTGTAAGTCCATGCGATATGTGATCCCACCACAGTTGGAGGTTGACTAGGGAGAACAGCCCTTTGAACGTGAGATTCACAAAGGAAGGTGTTCTGTGGCCGGCTCTTGATGGAGGGAAACCGTTCTATATTCCTCCTAAGACGGACATCTCCTATTCACCGTGGCTGATGCACCGAAGGGTTGATTTATGGGGCCCATCCGGTAAGCTTTGATTAAACTCATATGTGGTATAGGCACTCTGACTAGCCACGCCGCAGCGCACGAGTTCGATCCGGACCGATTCTTGGATTATCGGGTTCAGAAGTATCTCGTTCCGAATCCGTTCATATTCCTACCTTTCAACGCTGGACCACGGATCTGCCTTGGGCAGAATTTCGCATACAATGAAGCGTCGGCCGTTATTGCTCGAATTGTGCAGGCGTTCAAAGCGATTCGATTGGATATGGACTCGAATCCCGAGGCCAAACCTCCAACCTCGTGGGCGACAGGAAATGGCAGGAAAGCTATTGAAAAGGTTTGGGTTGCAGCTCATATGACTGCATATGCGAGGGGTGGAGTCTGGGTCAAGATGGAGGAGGCGGACCCGGAGTGAGATGGAAACTTCTTTGCTTCCCAAGATGTGACTTTGAGTTTGAGAGCTGGAGTTTAGAGCACCATGGCTGTGGATACAGAGAGTTAGTGGGGATGTTTTTATAGGTCGTTCTCCAGAGAATACAGCCCCAATTTGTCATTTACCATCAGGGTTTGGTATTCTGACATGAGGCCTGAATCTTCACTGTCACACAATCCATGTGGGATCAGATTTCAGTTTCTCTCTCTTACTTTCCAGAAGATATAATAAAACATCCTCAATGCATGATCAGAAATCTACCTTGGATTTGTGGGATTGTGTACAATCATACTGTCACATGCTTTAAACAGTACCTCTGGGATGATCACCCTGGGGGTGTATACAATGGGGCATTGGTACTAACATTTGTGAATGGAGCTTGTTGGGGAGGGGACCCACAATGTGTTTGACCCACATGACCAGGGAATCCAACTTGGCTCCAGGTCTTCATTCCACTGGGTTCTAATATAGGGGCAACAATGGTAGTATGGTGGGGGGGGGATGGAAATGAGGACAATATGCTGAGATGACCCTTTTTCTATATTCTGTTCCTCAGTATTATACTCAGACTGACACCAATTTTGCTCAGTTTGGATTATATCACTCCTTTTATCTGATAGATGTTTTCACCCATAGAATTTCAATTCCAGATGTAGTACAACACCTATACATGTCAGCGCGCGATATTTATGATTATAAAATTTCGTTAAGTTATAACTTCAGTTCAAGTTACCCCCATTCGTTTCACTCAATTCCTTTCGAATCACGCCTTCAACAAGCAAGAAACAGACAATTGATTGTATACGCAGGCAAGATAAGAGACAGAAGGAAGAGGACTACTATTCTAAGTAGTCAAAGTACTCTCCACCCACAGGCTAATCACTCCTGGTCATCAGGAAGCGCAGGATCGGGAACTCCACTGAAATGCGAGATCTCCTCGTGCACCACCTCCTCAACCGCAGTCACCCACTCAGCTATCTCCCGAACTTCATTCAGGACACGACCCATCTGTTGCA
>Ga0307512_10005109_pt1 | contig 13912 bp, 23 predicted proteins | sample 14_EM_MG_FD_200267 | JGI IMG/M metagenome (GOLD analysis project Ga0307512, IMG submission 200267) | Populus trichocarpa ectomycorrhiza microbial communities from riparian zone in the Pacific Northwest, United States - 14_EM | ecosystem: Host-associated > Plants > Roots > Unclassified | place... | reverse complement strand
TATTTTTTATTTTTATTATTTTTTTTTTTTTTTTTTTTTTTTTTTTTTTGGAATTCGGGTTTATTGTCCCAGTCGTACGACAACAAGACATATCGACAGAAGATATCTTGGACTCAGTGCGCACTGTATTAAAGGAGTAGTAGCATGGTGACCCTGGTATTCTTCAAAGATCTCGTGAAATACAATAGGAGCATTTTGAAACAAGAGTGGAAAGTGGAACAAGCAAGCAAAACAAAGGATATATCAGTTCGACATACCGTAGCTTAGACCTTCGGGTCGCACGATTCCTTGCAGTGTGAAGCATGGAGCGTTTGCATCGAGACTCAGTATATATAGTATGTTATGGAATCGACTATCTCTAATCCGACACCCAGCCAAAACCCATCAAGAAAGATGACCAAAGAACGAAACCTGTACAGCCGCAGCAGACACGACAGACCGGCGCAATCAGAAGCCTCCAAATCCTGTGTCAGTTCCAAGCATCGTCGGTCCCAGCACCGTGCCCGCCAACTTCAGTGCGCCTCCAAGTAACTCAAACATGCCGTTGTAGTCCTGCAGGCTCGACTTGTCTTCTTGTGGCGTTGGATTGTTGTATACGTGGGTGATGTTATACACGGGCGCCTGCTGGTACGGCATGCCGGTGAAGGCAGACGCGAGGTACGGGTTGGCCACGAAAGGAGTGTAATGTGGGGGGTTGGGCCGACCATACTGACCGACCGGATTGAACGACCCGAATTGGGCTCGTTGTGGTGAGTAGCGGGGCGGAGGCGCTGAATGATAAGAGGTGGACATCCTGGGACCCTTCATGCGGACGGCCCGGGCGGTGAATTTGTTGATAGAGTCGTGCCAGGCTGGAGGAAGAAAGAACTTCGTGGCACCATCTGCGAATTCAACGAAGTACCAACTGTCCGAGATCAGAGAGAGCGAGACCGCCTGGTGAGTTGAACGTTCAACCATAGGTTAGTCGGTATATCCCTCATCCACCGTGTCAAAAGTTTATGAGGCTTACCGCTACAGCACGACCCCTCTTTTCGGCGTCGTCTAGTAGTCGGTGTAGTGATGCAGGGACGCCAGACCACCACATGACTCCTGTGTTCAGGAGGATGACATATGAACCGTTCATACCAACGGCCACATGACGGACACCCTTGGACGCCTCGCGTTCTAAAACGATGTCGAGCTCCCGAGGGACATTGTGCCACACGCACCGAGTGAGCGAACTGTCTGTCTTATGCAGCACGGTGACGTAGCCCGTCGGGTCGGGCACGAAAGTGAAGAACTGCATCGCATAGTGCGCTAAGCTGAGGCCAGCCTCTTGAATGAGACGAACGAAATCCTCTACATTGGAGACCATGTCTCTTTGGGAATGTACTGTTTTGCATGCTGGGGTGTCCGTGATTTTTTTTTAGCAAAGAGTCGAAGGATTGATAGGAACGCGTGGCTCGCGCGTGTGAGGGGACGTACCGTGTCGTGCGCTGGTACGAAGAAACCAGTCGCCATCAAGTCCGATTGATACTTCCTCTACCTCCTCGCCCTTTTGTCGTACATCCTTCATCTCACAGGCCAAGTCATGAGGAAGCTCTCTCCTACGTCCCGCTTCGTTACTCAAAGACCCATGAGAAGGGACGTAGATGACTTACCACCCCATAGAGGCCCCGTCCGATGCGATAAAATAACCGCCGGAAGTCGTGTTATTTACGAGGGCGAAGACGACCATTGTCAGGTGAGGCACAAGGAATCGCAGCACGCGAAACCGCGATTTGTCGGGGGAACGAGATTTCAGAAAAAGAGAAGGATGAAATTTGGCAATTCTCGATCTTATGTACTATATTATCTTGTAATGTTACGGTGAAAGAGCGGGAAAGGACGTACTTAGGAACGCTCTATCAGCATAGAGGCCCGTTCCCAAACTTCCCATCCTTTTCTCGAAGGGCCAGCATTGGCCATGTGGTCATATGGGCGCTGTATGTCTCACGAACAAATGAGTCAATATAAACGAAGGGGGCAACCCAAGTAGGTTCGGATTAAAAAACATCTTCGTGAAGGTCACGAGCTAGTTGTCCCTTTACAGTAAGCGCCCGGAAGAACTGTCCGTCAACTGACTTTTTAATTGCCTCCCTCGTTGACTTCCCGGACACCCAGCTCAGCTCGCCGATACGACCTCTGGAATTATTAGAATGGCTATGTCAGTTGCAGTTTGAGTTTTGGTCTGGTATGGTCATGCGTCTGGCCCACTGGCACTGCACCAGCGCTCAACGGTTGTCAGGTGAGTCCCTTCGTGATCACAAAGTACAGCATCTCATCGCTCGCGTTTCAGAGTTTCTTTTCATAACTGCTACCAATTGTGCCATAATCGTAGCCTGAACTTATCTGAAACTCGCTCTCCGAGCCAGCCACGTCGTGCTGCGATATTGACATACTGATGGACCGCGATTACATATCGACGTGCTGTAACTCAACTGTTTTACAGCATATAATGTCCCAGTAGCGCTGAACCATATCTTTTCCCTATCAGAAGTCTCGACACCTGAAGTTCACAGGCTCGAACCTGAACGGAACACTCCTGTGGGAGAGTGGATTTCCGGATGCTATTAATGTATCACTGTAGTAATCCAAATCGTCATATTAGGCTTCAACGGCATTCCCGATCACATAACGCCATCTGTCAAGCAGACACATCTAATCCATCATGCCGCGGGGGTATCAAGCAATCACAATCTTCTGTGGTTCTGTGTCTGGCGTTGACCTTGGATAGACGATCGTCAAAACCCCATTTGCCATGGACGCTTTGATGTCTTATTCTAGATCGTCGAGGAAGTCATCAACAACTTGTCCGGTGGACGGCATACGTGAAAGCCTACCTTGAGACCCTGCGGCAAGGGCAAGCTCCTTGTGAGCTTCCCGTACCGCCGTTCACGGACAACATAGCCGCCTTGTTTTCCCCGGACACGGTGAGGACATCACTGTGCACGCCGATCAAGACGTTCTCCTTCTGTAGGCCAGGAAGCTCCAAGGCCACCCTAACGTCATTCGTGTCCTTGTCGTACTGAACGTCCATCCTAATTGACCTAGTGAGCTCGTCATCCTTGGTGCGATCGAACTTCAGAACCTACCTTGGTCTGAATGTCGTTACGTCCTCGACTCGGGGCAATACCCGCGAGTTGAACACATCGTCGAAGAAGCGATCAAGGGTAGCGAGGTTACCAAAGCTGTCGTTGAAGCAGTTGGTGAGACATGCGGTAGGTGAAGCTGGTGTTGAGTGGTGATAAGTGCTCGAGTTGTTATGCGGAATGAAAGTACTGAACGTTAATCACCACCGCTTCGAATTTATATACCTCTGCGACAGCTTCGAGACGAGCATGGAATGTTCTACTGCGTTCAGCGTCGTTCTCCCTCATACTCGCATGACTTCCTTTTTTTTATGTCGAAACACCTCGACGAACCCACGCGAAGCGGCCATGTGGACCATGTGGATTGATATGCGTCCTCTCGAAGGTGTGGGAACAAAGGGACATCCATCATCAACCGATCTGTCTTATTCTGCTCTCCTACTGGTGTCAGTAACAGTGGCTACGTACTGACCTTGAGCCTGAGATAGCAAGAAAGATTTTGTGACGAATGCTCCTTGCGTGATACAAGCCCGGGGATATGACTGCTGTGCAGTAAGTCACACCCAAGGAACCTCCACGTTACATTTGAATTCGATCGCGACGGATACTGTACATGTCAAGAGCTTTTACGACAATAACAACATGTGACGCTACTTCGTCCACATTTCATTTACAGTCTTGGTTTCGATGCAGACGGATGCGTTAGCTATCGAAACTATCTCGTATTCTTTACTGCAAATGCTTGATGAACCACTCCACGGAGTTCTTGAATGCCCCTTCCTTGGCAGTTTTGACCGTGGGGTTGTTCTAAATGCGAGTATATAGAATTGACTCAGGACGACCCAATGAAGTACATGACAACGCACTAGATCACCGCGAGCAGCAAACCCGTGGTGTACACCGTCAAAGTGAGCGCGGCGATATCCCGGAGCAAAGTTTGCGAATTTCTCATCCGCTGTTTTGGCCAATGACGGTGGGAACGGATCATCAAACTCGCAGCTATTGATCAGGAGAGGAGCCTTGCTCTTTGCGATGTAGGTCTGCGGTGCAACAACGCTCAGCAGGTATGCGAGGACGTCTACGGAGTAACGGATAACGCACGTCCAAATCTTCCTCCTTGAGAAGGGAAGGGTGGGAAATGACTGCGGCATGAATCAAGTTGTCGAATGCAAGGTCGAACACGAGGCGGGCTGTACAAAATGGTGGTGCCATCAGCGTCGCGTCGCGTAGCCACACTACAGTATGTCGGTGACATACCGCCGTAGCAGTAACCAGTAGCGCCGTAGATGACTACCCCCTTCTCCTTGAGACCATCGATGACTTTGCGCACGCGCTTCCCAGTGTCCGCAGGTGGGTGTTTGGGAAACCATTCCTGGAGGTTGAAACCTGATCCCTGAAGTACAAATGGCTTGTAAGTTGAAATGAGGTGGACGTAGAATGACGCACAGGATTGAAAGCATTTTCGGGGACTGGATCGCCTTCGAAGAGCTCTGGGACATAGACCTTGAAGCCGTTACGAGCAAAATCGTCGGGAAGGAGCTGAGTAGGCCTTGTCAGTAATAGTAAAGACTATCAAGTTGGGGATGGCAGGGCGGGGACGACGTACACGGTTATTTTGAAGCTCGAGGCCAAAGACGTCTGACACATAGAGGATGGCCTTGTCCTTCGGGTGATCGGTTGTAGGAGTGGCAACGTATGTTTTGATACCGTTGATCTCCTCATATGTCCCTTGAGCGGCCGGATGTTGGTGTTTTGAAATGTGAGAGAGATAAGATAAGGATTATTGGATTCACCTCCGGGTGTGCCCTCATGACGAGCGCCTGCAAAGAGTCATCTCGCTGATGCTTATGATCATGCAGAAAGAGCGGCCTCATACCACTAATGCAGTCTTTACAGAAACTCATATTTGTGGAGGGATGAGGAAAGAAGTGGGATTTGATGGGATGGAGGGCTTGGTGTAGAGGTCGCTCGAAGGGAGTCAAGCCCAGCTTCGTGGAGTAACGAATCCTTATATGTTTATGTCCGCGGTGACGAGAGCACACGCTTCGGAAGCGGAGAGAAGAACTCATACCGGGGCGCATTATCCCTCCCTACTTAAGGACGTGATCAAATGATATATCGTCCAACGATCAACTTCTGGTTCCGAGTCGTTTCGGGGCCAGGCCACCGCAGTTGTGCCGTGGCCACTCGAGCCCATCATATGGTTCCTTTACCTCATAGGAATGGAGTGATTAAAAGTATAAAATGATAGCCGGGAAGGCCGATGAAATCAAAAATGTTATGTCTCAGGGTTTATGTGTGGGGATGGGAAATTTGAGGGACGTGATTACTCATCATTTATAATAGCTGAATCAGCCACCGTTCCGGCGTCTGCCGGCCACTGGCTGACGTATTTTGTTGTCAGTGTGTTTTGCTGTCCCTCGGTCTCGAGTTCTTCCTCTAATCAAGCAGCTAGTGGGCCTCTGATGTGCGCCGATGTGTTGGCTGAACTTCGGACTTGAAGCTAGAGACCATATGGTTTTGCAGTGCGCTTGTGTTCGCTTTAGTCTCCTCGGCTTCCAAAGAATCGACAGCGGGCGGCATGGTGCTGCTACAGCTGTGTCCAACTCGTGAGCACTCCAATAACTCACACTTTGCATACAAGAGAGTTGATATCAGATCTTCTCGTTTTCGTTAGGAACAGGCCCTACGTTTTCACCATTGTGGCTCCAAGAATGACGGAGCCACACCTATCGTCCACCTATCATCCAACGTCTCGTGCGCAAGTGCTATGTGTGTCACGGTGCTGATATTGGCCACTTTGGAACTTGTCTGGACTTCATTTCTTGGGGCGTGATCTCTACTTTGTTGCTGATGTCATCACTACTCCCAGCCCTTCCCCAACCTCTCAACCTGACCGATGCTCACACAGCAGAAAAGAAAATGAGAAACCACAAGAGACCGCGGCCAAGGCGTCTTCTTGGTACTCTCCGACGTTGGCCTGTGATACCTTCCTCGCGTCGTTGTGGCTGTGTTAAATTCATATGTCAGCCACATACATCTCGTCATAAACAGGTTGATTGATCTTTCTAATCTTCCCTTGATCATCAGCAGGGTACTGCAGTATTAAGGCTGGCAGCTCCGCGTGCTGGAAAGTGGCGCGAACGCGAGCACGAAAGTGCACCTGCGCCATCTCCACGTGTCAACTATGTCACCCTCTTCGCACATACTGCCCTCCACAACATTTTCGGAACAGACCCTTCCCTTCTCATCTCAATGCGTTGTATATGGTCCTCATCGATGCCATCACGACGTGGAACCAGGCCTATCTTATTCGGCCCGCGCAACGCCTCGGTTACGAGCGCACCAACCGTCCAATACTGCTGACGCACAGGGCACTGCGCGAGCCTTTTGCTGCATTTTTTTCATAGGTAGACGATATCGGGGTGACAAGGTAAGTGGCAGCAGTGGTGAAGACAGGACGAAGATTCGCGATAAGTTTATCTATATTGTGACAGATTTATGGGTTCCAACTGCGGAGGAGATGAGTGCGAAACAGCACCTTGCTTCTGTGACTACCACTCCGTGGGATTGCACCAGTCTCCAACTCTCCGTTACCGACAATAGCCCAGAGTAGCCGCGAACGTGCATGTCGCGATGATGGCAACGCTTACCTCAAGGCCGGTTTCGACCCGAGGACAGACATGCGTCTTTCTCCCCTTTATATTCGGTATTCGGCGGCCTTTCCGTCCGTCCTTCCTAAGTGTCACTGCATGTCATGCCCGTGAATGGTCTGCTGACACCGGTTGTAGTTGATATCTGAATTAGCGACTAGAATTGGCGAAAAGTCCTTGCAAACTGGTTTTCATGTCGAGATCGAACTGGAAACCTCGCATTTGCAGCAGCGGCATTACCCGAGAATTCATACAGAAGTGTACGTATAACTGAGCCTTACAATCGTCAACTATCCCAAACTACTGCTCTCAGCGTATGATTTACTCTTTTATATTCACATAAACCTCAAGCTATAGTAACCTTCTGCGGTTCTGTTTCTGGTGTTGACTTTGGAAAGACAATCGTCAGAACCCCGTTCGCCATGGACGCTTTGATGTCGTCGCCCTGTACGTCAAGTGATCACTACTACCTCCGCTGTTGAACAGCGTATCTAAAGCACTCACCTTGAGGCCCTGAGGCAAGTGCAAGCTCCTCGTGAATTTCCCGTGTCGTCGTTCACGAACAACATAGCTGCCCTCGCTATGCTCCGAAGACGTCCTAGTCTCCCCGGACACGGTGAGGACGTTGTTATGCACGTCGATCGACACGTCCTCCTTCTGCATGCCAGGAAGGTCGAAGGCAACGCTGGTGTTGTTTGTGTCATTGTCATAATGAATGTCCATCCTGTGCGTTCGCCGGTCAGCTGCCAGTCTCTAATATGGTCAAACTGGAACTTTTACCTCGGCCTGAAAGTATCTACTTCTTGGGCTCGGAGGGACCTTCGCGAGTTGAACGCATCGTCGAAGAAATGATCAAGGGCAGCGAGGCCGGTGATGGGGTCATTGATGAAGTAGTGGGCGAGAGACATTTGGTAGATTAGGTAGAGTAGATATTGGTGGTGGTGATGTTCGAGTTGTTACCAGGACTGAATGTCATCCGGCACTTGGTTCGTGCTTTTATACCTCTGCGGTGGATTCGAGACGAGACGAACATTCTACTGCATTCGCGCCACTTCCTTTTTTGGATTATGAAGCGACTGGAACTTTCCAGGCCAATCCAAGTGTTCGAGTCGACTGGACCCACAGCAGTGGGCATTCTAGAAGGTCCCAGGACACAGTTGAAGGCTAGAATTGTTGATCTTGAATTGGCAGTGGCTCGAATTGCCCACAGCCTGAGTCCTACAGGGCTGGACATGCCCAGGTGGGAATAGCACGTGACGATGATCGTCTTTAAGCCTACGTGTTAAGTTACCAAGAATAGAAATGTACGCACACACAGGGGTTATTATGTATTACCCCCCAATTACCTACCGTGTTGACAACGCGTTGCATCTAGAACGGATCTGGATCAGATCTTGGGTGATGCGAGGAAGGGCGAAGTTTGGTGTGAGGGTCGAAAGCTCGCAGATCGTAGCCTTCGTGAAGGCAATTTATATTTGAATTCGATTGCAACAGCCTGAGGGACATACACGCTAGACAATTTTTCGACCATAACAACACGCGATACTACTTCGTACATAGTCACATTCTTGCTTTCGGCGTAGCCTTCACACCCGAACTGTATCACCACGGGGGCGAGCCTGGCCTCATCACTACAAATACTTGATCAGCCACTCTGCGGTCGCCTTGAATGCCCCTTCCTTGGCAGCCTTTATAGATGGGTCTTTCTGTGTGCGTGGACACATCGAATGGGTCCCGAGAAACCCGAAAGAAAATCTCACAGAGGACGCACCAGATCACCGCGGGTAGCAAATCCATGGTGAATACCGTCAAAATGGACGCGGCGGTATCCAGGAGCGAAACTTGCGAATTTTTTATCCGCCGTATCGGCCAATGGCAGTGGGAATAGCTCATCAAACTCGCAGCTATTGATCAGGAGAGGTGCCTTGCTCTTCTCGATGTAGATCTGCGATGCGACGTTTTAGCAGACATACTAGGATGTCTATGAGCGACGCACATCGAAATCTTCTTCTTTGATCCACGCCGGATGGGCAATGGCTGCCGCCTGAATGATGTTTTCGAACGCAAGATCGAACGCAAGGCGGGCTATTACCGCCAATTGGCCTCAGCATTGCACGGCCCAGCCGTGGACAGATGTCGTACCGCCGTAGCAATAGCCAGTGGCACCGTAGACGATTATTCCCTGCTCCTTGAGACCGTCAATTACTTTTCGCACGCGCTTCCCGGTATGCTCAAAATTGTGTTTTGGGAGCCATTTCATGAGATCGAAATTTGACTCCTAAAGTACAAGCACGGATTGTAAATGCGAATGAGGTGGACATGGAATGACGCACGGGGTTGAAAGCATCTTCGGGGACGGAATCACCTTCGAAGAGCTCTGGGACATAGACTTTGAATCCATTGCGGGCAAAGTCGTCGGCGAGGAGCTGATCGCGCCTATTAGCAAGCTGAACATGCTTAGAGGATGAAATGGATAGCGTACACGATTATTCAAAAGCTCGTGGCCAAAGATGTCTGTCAAGTAGAGGACGACCTTGTCCTTGGGGTAATCAGTTTTAGGAGTGGCGACGTATGTCTTGATACCGTTGATCTCCTCATACGTCCCTAAGTCACGAACGTGGATGGAACATGGACTTAGAGCGAGATAAGATAAGATTAATAAGCTCACCTTCTGCGGTGCCTTTATGGCGAACGCCTGAAAATGAAAAGGGTTAGATTACAGATGCTGACATTCACGACCAAACGAGCTTGAAATATCCTACCGCTGATGCAGTCCTTACAAAAACTCATGATTGTCGAAGAATGCTGGAAGAATGGCAATCTGGAGGTGATGCCGTAGATATGCCAGAAAGTCGATACGGTATAAGTACCCTCTGTTGAGCTCGGGCGAACCGAGCCTTATAAATCCGGGCGCGCGGCCTCGGGGACGAAATGTTGGTTCGCATCATCTCTTACTATGTTAGGGAATGCGATAATACGCTCGCATACGTCTTCGCCCGAAGTCCAGCCGTCAACGTTCACTTGATGCCTCGCTCCCATGTCAGTCCTCTCCTGTGCTGGTGTGGTACTTCTCGGACCCTAATCTCGCCCCAGTGGTTAGAGCGATAGTCCGAACATCTGCTCCACACGGACAGAAATAATGGGAACGCGTGAAACGATATCTACAGAGTAGCAAAAGTTTGAGAAACAATAACGTGAAGACTCGGGACATGCTCCGAGTCGGAACTTACGAGAATGGCGGTTGGATAGAGCCGCGTTTTGAATGATAGTCTGGGAAAAACTTGAAGGACGAAATGGTGTCCTGATTACGATTAACGAGCGCCCAGATTACAATTCATGAACGCCCATCGAAGCTTTCTGAGTCAGTCATCAGTGCTCGGGCATTGTGGAGATAGAAGCCAGCGGCCGACAACTATATACTTCACCTTGGTATGCTTAATCCAACCGACTCGCCAGTAGGTGGACATCCAGTGTCGATGCCTCAAATCCTCGACTTTTGGCTGGCAACTACGCGGTTTATGAGACACGATGTGTTAACAGGCTTACTCTGTAACGCATAGGTCAGTTCGCACACACGTCCAATGCCATGTCATCAGAAGCGAAAAAAAATAATACTCGGATCCTCGGCGTCGCACGCGTGTTAGCTAAAATGGTACCCGCTGATAAACGGCAGTCAAAACTTGGTTGACAAGTTCCTTCATCGGCAATGAGCGCCAACTCGGTCACAAATAGTCGTTGTCAAAATCAACTTTGAAGGCATTCGTATTATCTGTACACCCCAAACTTCCAAGACACTGAGGTTGACAAGCTGATAGTCACAAGATCTGTTAACTTATTCAACGGTTTCGCGACTTACTCCCCCCAGTTACACGTACAGTGTCACCCTCGCACCCTAACCACTTTCCGTTTCCCCTTTCCACCTGGAATACCACCAACTGCCCCTTGTCCATCCGTGGCGTTCATACCAGCCCGGATGGTGTCGATCAGTACGCCAGACGGCAAAGCTGGAGAGTGCGCCGATACACGGGACTTGAGGGCTGGTTGAGGTTCTGGTGGTGAAGGCAATGGGCGTCCCGCGCGCAGCGGAGACTTGGGTTTTGATTTCGCCTTGGACGGCTGGGCCGCTGCGGTTGATTTTCCCGCAGTGTTCTTAGTTTTCGCAGGCTTCGCGGTGGGATGAGGTACTGGCTGTGGATACGTGTATGGCTCGCGAGGAACATTGTCCGTCTTCACTCGCTGTATCTGAAACGATATCGTCTCGAGGAGCTGCTTCTCTGCACGCGGGGGTGGTCAAAAGCGAGGTTCTCGGTTCGCTCCGGTTCGAGAGGGCGGACATACTCGTTCTGATGTTGGCATTGACAGGCCGACCGTCCTTCTTCCATTGTACGCGTACGCGACCCGGGTTCTCCCAATCGGACGGGTGCATCTTGTTGACTTCGTGCAATGTGCCCAACCCGAGGCGAGAGCAGGCATCTGCGATGTCTTTGCTGAGAGGCCACCACACACTCTTGGATCGCGATATCCTTCGAGCACCAGTTCCATACGGTCGCTTTGCATCAATGTAAATTGGATAAATACATGTCCACCTAGGTGTGGGCTGTGAGTAGGATACTGTCCAATCGCGTTAGAGATTAGGCTGTTTGCGTACTTTTTATACGGTGTGATGTCTGTCACCCTAGTATCCCGAGCGCTGGGCTGCAGCGCTGAACCACCAATGGCAGAGTGATCAAACAATTCCGGCGCCTCGTCGCTGTCTCCTCCTTCGTCGTCGTCTGTGTCCACAATCTCCTCGATAATCGCACCACGGGACCCGGTGTCAGGTAAGGATAGCGATGGTAGCGGTAAATCAGTGTCGTCGTCAAATTCTTCGACTATTGCAGCACGGCGAGACATGTTCGAAAAGAAAACGGAGAGCGGGTGTGCTTATGGGTTTGGCAAGCTTCGGTGACCAAATTCGGTCGCGATGAGACCACTTGTTCCCACGGCTCTCCATGACCATTACCGACCACTGAATGCAACTCTCAACGCTGCGCCCAACGATAACGACTGCGTATTTCTTGCTTTGCCTGTGAGTTGCCTTTTTATAAATCCTTATGAGTGGCAAATTCATTCGTTTTAGTCTTGCTATCTTATGTCTTTCTCCCGTCTCGGCACAACATCATTCACCTTCACGCCTTGCAAACGACACCGAATCCATCTGCCGCCCCTTCGGAGAATGTGAACCTTGTCCACAAGAAGTTGTACGTTGTGCTCGTCTTTGACGTCAGAAGTGAACATGACCCTTGTTTCCCCCTCCTAGCTGAGAGAGCCATTCTGCCAGCCATTTGGTAATCGCCGCCTTTTACATTGTCTCCCGCCATCTCCCCCTTCTCTTCCGGACCCGACTCGTCCGGAGACGAATCCGCATCAAAGGCCGGATAGCCACGACCGTCCCACATCCGTAGATCACCCACCGGGATCCCATACCCCAGACGACGATTCACCGCATCAACACCCAGATGGAAACCTTCTGCAAGGCGAGACAATCGCGTGGGAGTCCTGCGGCCGGATCGTCGTACAAGAACATGCGGACTTTTGGGAGTTTGTCGCGTGTAACATGATCTTTGTTTGCATCGCGTTGGTGTTTGTTTTTGTGCGCTCAAGACGGATGAACACCATGCTCGCCCGGCAACTTGCGGCAAGGATTGGCCTTGGTCGAGGCTACGGCTAGTTCCTGTGTTTGTTTTTGCTATACTCTGTTTTGGGGAACATCTTTGCCTGTGAGTCAATGCCAGTCTCTTTTCGACACCCGTGGAGCTGACACCCCTTCTTTTCCAGTATTGTATTATATCGCATTAATCCTATTAGGTCTAATGATATCGAGGAATAGAGCTATACCTTGCCATACAAGTACTGGTCATTCTAGCTGATTTGAGCTGAGATGTTGTGCGCCTCACGAAAGCCCTTCCTGAGCAAAAGGTGTTCTTTGATCCAGAAACGGCTACTTGGGACGCGCGCTTCATAACCCAGTTTTCCGGGGCGGGCGGCATTACACATTTGTTCTCACGCCAATCACTGACTTCATGTGCTTCAGACAGTCCGATGGTGAAACTTGTCGTCCTGGGACTGCGGCACGCTGCGCTTCTGATGGTGACCTTGGCACCACGATTGATTTTTACTCTCAGACGCGTGCTACTCGGCGCTCAATACATCATGCCACGACTGTTTTTGCAATCTTTGGGATAAATGGCCCTCGCGCAGTTGGCACGTGACCTGAACACGTCGCGACGATGTAGTGGTCTCACTATTTTATGGACTGCGCAACCCAGCATAACCGCGGTCGGAAAGGAAAAATACTCGAGGAATGTCCCTTGCATCACGTTTGGGCGGTGAGCTTAGCCTTGGGAGTTGCTTGGGATTGACCCTCGTATTCATTGACTCGGACTGTTAACTAGGGTCCTTTTTATTTGTTCCAAACCAAACAACCCCCCCGATGAAGGATATATAAGACACGCTCTTTCTTGCTCACCTACCATTACCTCTTGATCTTTGTCCACATCCATACTTCTTCTTCCTCTGCCTCTGGGGTCACCTTAACCCCTTCCCATACGCGCCAACCATTATCAGGGACCACGTGCAGCACCAGTATCTGTCTCTGCCCCCGGTCTCATCACCACAGCACGTGTCGCGTTTTCTCTCTTAACTATCCGTTGACCCGACCATCCTTACAGAGCTTCGTCAATTGCACATGACCCCGCCGTCATCAGTCTCACAGTACGTCCCTAAATTGTCCCCACTATGACGTGTGTCCGTTTTCTTGCCCGCTGTGATTGTCTACACTCCCATCGCCCTATCGTCTGGGACTTTCGCCTGAAGGGCGTTTTGTGCTTTGGGCATTCTTTCCCTTTTGGTATTGCACGGTTGGAGTCGCAGACGAGGAGATGGGCTCAGCCGCTCTCACCGTTTCCTGGGTGACAGCCCAGCTCTTAGTTGGTTGAACCCTGAAGGGGTTGTCTAAGACGGTGTCGCAAAGGCAGTGTTGGTGTAACTGTCTATCCGAGATGGGTTACCCCGTTGACTTGTTGGTCGTGGTTGTGGTTGTCCCTCAAGGGGATCTCGTTGGGTGACACTTACCAGGACTCTAGGACTGAAGTGTCCATTGAGCTCGTT
>Ga0307512_10005108_pt1 | contig 13915 bp, 17 predicted proteins | sample 14_EM_MG_FD_200267 | JGI IMG/M metagenome (GOLD analysis project Ga0307512, IMG submission 200267) | Populus trichocarpa ectomycorrhiza microbial communities from riparian zone in the Pacific Northwest, United States - 14_EM | ecosystem: Host-associated > Plants > Roots > Unclassified | place... | reverse complement strand
TACGAAGTGGGGACGAGTCGCCTGCGGCCACACAGCTGTCGAAACCGCTTGGAAATGAGAGGATCAAAGGGTCGGTACCCCAGGACCTACGCCGTGTTAGCACTTACGTTCTCGTGCTCGCGTTTCATCATCGCACCTTATCGAAGACCTCTAAGAGCGTATTACTAACCCCCTCTGTTTGCGCCTCTTTGGATGCATATTTGAGGCACTTGGCGAGATACTTTGGGCAATCGTCTGGTTGCAGTTGATCAAGTTGGACCGCGAACCCGACTAGTTGAAGAGCTATGAAAGGGCCATAAGCAAATCTGCGGGCGATCAAGTGAAGCCCTGCGCACTTCCTCCGACGCACGGGATACCTTGGACTCGTGCGGTGGTGGGGTTAGAGAACCTGCGGCCCATACAACGAACTTCCCATCGAAGTTCTGGGTCCTTATTCCAACAATCTTCGAGCATTTCCCATACTGGATCTGGTAGCCATCGAGTTTCTATCGGGTTGGTCGGACGGACCGGCCGTTCACCACTGACAATCCGATACGGGATGGTGTCCTCATGGAAGTCTCTGTAGGGTACGAAACCAGTAAGAATCTAGCGACTGTCAGCGTGCCGAGTAGTTCGGATGGGGGAGTTTTACCTCGAAGGCAGCCATAGCTAGGGAGTAAATATCGCCTGCTTCAGAGTGGCTACAACGATTGCAATCCGAGTTGAGTAGCTCCGGGGGCATGTAACGACGAACATTGGGCTTGGTCGACATCATGCGTTCTGGTCCAGTTATTGTGTGATGAGAGGTTGTTTGATTTATGCCAAAGTCTCCGAGGCACGCTTGATCATTCTCGTTGACTAGGATATTCCCCTGCGCAGATTAGGTTTGGTAAGCACTCTCTCTATGCCACACCACACCTCTCACCGGGTTGATACTACTGTGTACGATCCCCAGTGAGTGGAGATGCTCTAGGCCACTGGAGACTTGCACCAGCTTTCCAACGCGGGTCAGGGCACATCCATACCCAGGTCTTCATAGGCCGATACACTCACCAGCTCGAGTCTGTTGGCTCCCCGACGTCTCTGCAAGTACTCGGTGATGTTCCCGTTAGATGCCCAGGGTGTTATAACGGCGAAGCTGATCCTCCCTCGAGACGAGATATCCGAAACCCCAAAGACGGGAACCAAGTTCGGATGTGAAATCTGTTTCCACAGGGCTGATTCGTGATAAAACCTCTGAAAAGTGTGACTCCCTCCCGCTTTCAACTTGAAAGGAAAGGTTGCTCACCTGTTTTACCGCCGCCAGCTTTCTCTCAGAACGCGAGTAAAGTCGCAGAAGCTTCACGCAGACAGAGCCACCTGTTTGTTCTCGTCCTGTTTCTTTTGTCCGAGAATCCGGGAAGTTGTTGGACTTATGCAACGCTCGGTCGATCTTGAAGTCCATCTTATCGGAGAGCATGCATGCACCAGGTGCAATCCCGTGCGCGAGGAAAAGTTCGGATAGTATCCCGAAGGAACCAAACCCGACGTTCAAGTTGACGGCAGCCGAATGCACCAAAATTTTACTGTGGGTTTGAGGATCCGAGGAAGGTCTATTAGTAATGGAGGGCGTACCTCATCGAGGATCTCTGTTTTACCAAACAGTGACGAATTTTCACTTTTACGAGGATTGCGGGCGAGGACGTTGGAGAAGAGTAGCTCTAGGTCTACTCCCAGTCGTTTGAAGTTTTCCAGGGTAATCGGAAGTGAATCTGAAGGTAGAGTCAAATAGATACCCATGATATCTGTGACGGTGGGGACTCACCCTGCCCTGGAGGTGTCGGCATGACTGTCGACTTGGGGTTTGCAGGGCGATACCAAGTGGAGGCCGCGAGTCACGAGCAGATATACGGTCAGCCACGCTGGAAACACGCCGTAGACTAACGGAAACTAAAACGGGTTCTGCACAAATAGGGGAAATCTGCGCGCGTGCCCTCGAGCCTGAAGAGCATAGATTCAAAGAGTAGAGTTTAGTATGAGCACGTAACGTGATTTCATATCAACCCCATGATTTGGCGTCACAGACATGGCGGTCAATTCTTCGATCGTAGTGGCATGCTAGTGCCAGACACACGGGCAGGAAGTTCGGGGTTCTGTTTGAGTCGGGCACGCGGGGCGTGATACTTTTGGGTCAAATACACAAAAGGACGGTGGGGACCCCCGCCCATGACCGATGCCTGGGTCCACCCCTCTTGCAGATGTCCTTAAAATCGCTTATTGACTCCGTCGAAACGCGCCGGGGTTCTTGGTCTATGATTATTTGTTACGTGAACACCCTTCATAGAACCGGGTCGGCAACCGGCCAGTTATGTCACAACATTGAGTCGCAGTCGTTTTTACAGGGAACAGAAAATCGGATTCAAAATCCAACACAGGTATCAAATCGAAATGCTACAAGGGCGCAGGGATGAGGAGTAACGGTCATACAGATGGGCCTTACGACCTGAAGACAACTTACAGTTTCCATAGTGAGATCTCTGAGTCAAAATGGTAGCGATGCAACGGGGCGGGGGTGGGGAAGTAATGAGGGTCATTGGGACTCGGGATCACGTTGAGTCATTACCTGGAGGAGGTAATCGATGATGGTCGGAACGGAGGGCCTCTTAGTCGTATCTTCTGCCCAGGAAGATTGGATTAGGTCCCAGAGACCATCCGTCAGTCCAAGTTCGGTTGCTTCAAAGGGCCGCTCGGGTCGCTCGCCCGACATGATACAATTAATGACCGCCGGGTCACGCCGATACGAGTGGAATGGAATGAGACCGGTGAACACCTGTCAACAAAATATGCGAAAGTGTAGGTGAGCCTCTGCACATGTTCACAAAGTGTATGTAGTACCTCGATCGCAACCATAGCAAAGGCATAGACATCAGATTCTTTGGTGGAAAGGCTAGGCAGTTTCTCATCCACATGGAGAGTAGGGAGGACGAGTTCCGGAGCCATCCACCTGACCGTGCCATGGGGTCCAGGTGCGGAGGTTTCCGTGCAGCTGAAGCTGGCGATAGACGAAAGGCCGAAGTCTCCCAGACAAGCCGTGCCCGTAGCGTTGATCAGAATGTTGTCCTAGCAGAAACAGCGGATGATGGAGACATGAACAGGTCGTATTCACTAGGGAAACGTTGAAGACACATACTCCTTTGAGATCACCGTGGATAACGTCGTGAGAATGTAGGAACTGTAATCCGTGGCAGACATCGAGAAGCTAACCCAACGTAAGAATAAATGTCCAATGACAGGGAGAAGCTGGTAGACATACGGGTTGCAGTCGATCCGCTTGCGGGTGATCTAGGACGTATTGCCGTATATTGCCGTTCGGCATCCACTCCGATACCATAGAGAGTGGAGAGGGGGAATCGCAAACTCCCAGGAACGGGATAATGTTGGGGTGCGATAACCGTTTCCACAAAGCAACCTCCTTGCAAAACACCTAACAAGGGAGGTAAACGAGGGCAGAAATATCGAATCATCACACCCCACCCGTTTTATTTCGCGTATGTCACGTTCTCTGTATACGCGCAGCCCCTTGATTGCCACAGGTTGCTCGTCATAAACCCCTCGCCAGACATCACCAAAACCACCAGAATTGACGGGTAAATCGTCCATCGTAACCAGACTCCCAGGAATGATGTAAGAAAGAGGGAGGAGTCCAGCGCAGCTGCATAGTTGCCTAAATCGTTTGAAGATGACAGGGTCGAAGGGACAGGATCTCAAGACCTACATCACGTCGTATCGCGTAAACATACTGGAAACCCCGGTACTTCTCTAACGTACCTTATCAAAGACCTCCAATAAGGGTTGAGCCTTTTCCACCTGAGTTTCTAATTTCATAATGTACTGGTCGTAAAAATGACGCTGTTCCAGCGCGGACTGGAGACACTTGGCGAGATATTTGGGACAGTTATCTGCTTGAAGTTGGTCAAGCTGGACGGCCAATTTTACTGGTCGCAGGGATAGCCAAAGATAGCAACGACCGATGAAGAATCGAATAAGCAGGCGATCGACCAAATGCCATTCATCACTTACCTTCACCAGTGCACGGTATCCCTTCAATTCGTATGTCCCGAGGATCGCAGAATCTGCGCCGCATACATCGAGCATCCCATCGCGGCCCTCGGCTTTCACTCCAACAATCCTCGAGCATCATCCACACTGGGTCCGACAGTACATTTGTGGTGTTTGTTGGACGGTGCGGCCGCTCTCCAGCTATGATATACGCGGGAAGGGTATCTTCGTGGAGATCTCCATAAGGTACAATGCCCGTAAGAATCTGGGAGTACAGAAACAGTCAGTGTACAACAAAGCTCTCATAGGATGGGCCGACCTCAAAAGCGGTCATTGCCAGGGAATAGATATCACTTGCTTCAGAAGGGCTGCAGTTCTTGGGGTCGTGTCCTGAAATATTAAGGAGTTCGGGGGCCATGTAACGCTGTGCATCCGGCTTGAATGATAGTATACGTTCTGGACCGATTGAGGGATCTATTGTTATCTGATTGATCCCGAAGTCTCCCAGGCATGCTTGGCCACTTTCATCAATTAGAATATTCCTCTGCAGAAGGTGAGCTTGGTCAAGAAGGGAAGTCCTTCAACACGTCCGGCCTCCCTTACCGGGTGTATGCTTCCGTGTAGCGTTCCCGTGGAATGGAGGTATTCCAAGCCGTAGGCCGCCTCCGCAAGCTTCCCGGCCCGTCGTCAGATGACGCTCCCAAAATAGGCGAATATACCCACCAGCTGCAGTCTATCGGTTTTCGGATTTCCCCTCACGTATTCTAGGATGTTCCCATTTTGGATCCAAGGGATTATCACAGAGAAACTGATTCTCATTTGAAAAGAGACATCGAAAGCCCCGAGGACAGGAACTATGTTCTGGTGGGAAAGACGTTTCCACCGCTCCGCTTCGCGATTAAACACCTATGCAGGGTCAACTTCCACTCACGGCTAGGTTAGCGTGAAATGACACTTGCCTGTCTTAGTGCACTCAGGGTTGCATGAGAGCGCGAGTAACGTTGCAGGAGCTTGACGCAAACTAGGTTACCCGTTTGTCTCCTTCTGCGGGAACCCGCCCTGTTGACCTTGGAGCGCAGCTTATCAGAGACGGCGCATCAGTAAACAAGAAAGGTACCGACGAGACACAGTTCGGACAACACGGGACCGTGGTATCCAGTCTTTAAAGTCGAATTGACCGCGGCGGAGTATGCAATCTTTCCATTACAGCCGTGAGTACGCAAAGGTGTGTTCCTACAGGAACCAGGACGCACCCCATTGTATACTTGTAGTACTAGATCCGTCTCCGAGGGAACGCGAGGGAAGTCTAGGAGTACCAATAGGATATCTATCAACGAACGTTGAAGTGCATGTCTAACGCTGAGGTCTCACTGCGGCGGGTAGGCATGGCACGAGGATTGAGGTTCTCAAGGAAAATCCTTGAAGACCAGTTTTTGGTGCGTAGATAATATACGCCCAGCCTCGCTGGAAACACGCCACAACCTCATGAAGCTGAAACATACATTCGATGATCGTCTACGATATCGCTCTATGGATAAGCAACGTTGCATACTGTGGAGTTGCGGCTCCAGGTCTTACCCATGATTAGTAGTACTCACTACACGTACGTGGCGCTAAGCACGGTGGATTTGGCAGAAGATAGTCTCGTTCCATATAATCTCCGCGAGTACTTGCGGGATGCGGCGCGCGTTCTGTCAACCGTTTGATGCATCTATAGCGGGGATAGAGGATCCCCATGGTCCACAGTGGAAGTCGCAACCAAATATCCGATCGCATGCAGCAATCCCGGATCAGACCCCACTGACTCTTGGGCACTCCCATCGTCCGTGACGCAATGTCCCGAAGCAGGCAACCAGACACCTCCGGTGGACTTGCCAAACTTCCCATTGATATGCTTTTGAACGTGTTCGACGGCTGCGATATTGCGGATATTCTCAACCTCGCCTTGGTCAGTGAACAAAATCAAATCCAATGTTCAGATCTCAGATCTCACCCCTCCACGTACCCCAGACTTGCAAGACACTTCCGCACGGCTACAGAAGAACGTCACGTATGGCTCACCCAATTCAGACGGTGCTGCACGGCATTTCTACAAGCCCCATTCCGTTCAAGAACGAAGGAATTACGCTTACGTTCTACCGCCCAGCTGGAATCGTGGGCCATCCAGCAAGCGCGTACGGATGTTCTTTGGGTGCAAAGCAAGGATCATCTAGAGTTCCAAAGCGTTCGTATCGATGAACCATCAGACATCCGCTTTTCGACCACTATCCTGCTCCCTGGCGGGGAGTATTTGGTGGTATTCATCTCCAATATGGCAGATAAGGAGTTTGTATTGAAGAAGATCGAGTGGGGAAATGACATGGAGTACTCGGGATGGCTACTGACCGATGTGGCACGCTGCACCCTACCGCGCTCGGGGCGGGTCGAGTAATCCGACAAGGTGTTCACAGATACGATCTGTGAGAATCCACTCCTCACGTACACCGATGATGAGGATGCGAGGTATGGCATCACATTATGGGTCGCCCACCTAGGGTTTTCTGTTCTCAAAGGTTTGACTTGTAGCGTCACCATCTTCCACCTGGATTACGATTCTAGGCGCAACGGAGGCTTCAAATTAACCCCTGCGACTGGGTGGAATGTTACGGCATGAGACATCTATGCATTCAAGACGACACCATCTTGTGGTTCTACAAAGATCTCGATTTCAATGACGGATATCACGAGCATTTAGTCGTTGCAAAGCTCGACGACCCAGATGGTGTTGCAACGAGGTGTTTTCATCTGGATTGGGATTCTGTAGGAAATAACCACGCTTATTCTCAAAGTGGTTACGGCTTATACTGCGTTGCGTTTCCAGCTGACAGCAGAATTTACAGATTATGAGGTTCTCACCACGAACGCCTTCATACGATACGATCGTCACGGGATCTACCTCTATCACATCCCTCATCCTTCACCCGGGATACAGTCACAAGGCGGGAACAGCAAACCACCACCCCCCTCAGTCGTTTGGAGCTCCCCAGACCCCAGCGGATCCGACAGATACGGGGGCCTCTACGACCGCACAGACGCCGTTCCCCCGAACTTTTACCTCTACAATGGTAGGCACTCCCACCATCACATTATCGAATTCGGAATGAATACACAGGAAGACACGGAACATGATCCCTGCGTCGGGTATCCCGTCGTTCTGAATCATACTGTTACCCCCAACAAACAACGATCCCGCCAGAATCTCAGGGCCGAAGGGTCGAAAAAGGGTTGGTGTTAGTCCCCGCTCTACTATCGAAGAGTTTCGCATCGACACCTTGCTTGTCGATGATCTCGATAGACGTGGACACTTTTATACCGATCTCAGGCAGTACGAAGTACCAGACATGGTCGGGCAGTGTATCCAGATGATGGAATACGACGAAGTCACGGCAAGGATTCTCCTCCAGATATCTGGGATTCACTTTGAGAATCCCGAGCTATACCCCGATAGACTACTCCTTGCAGATCTATCACCGCCGCGACACGAAAAACCCTATGATTAACCCCCAGGTCCCTTCGACTTTGAGAAACCCATTAACAAAATTCGGGCAAAACGCATAGATAGTGGTAAAGTGGAATAGATACATTGATCTGATGCCGCAACTGGATAAAATCTAGCTCTAGGAGAACGAAGCGGAGAGGGAGATCATGAGATAGCGGCCTTGAGTTGGTCAGGTACCCCGTAAATCTGACACAACGCCGCCAGGAAAACGACAAAGATAGCGAGGAACAAGATCCAGCTTCGTGCTGTGAGGGGGGTGTTAACATTCTTGTAGTGATACTCAGAGGGTGTGGTCGAGGACGTACGTTGGTTACCTAGGCTTGTTGGAATTGCCACGACACGGACGGTGTTGTCTGGACTGCCGGAGACGAGAAGGTTCGATGTAGGGTTGAAACGTAGGGCCGTTGGGGGAAACTCGTGGGCTTTGAGAATCGTGAGTAGTGGCTAAAGAAGCTCAATAAGCCGGCTCGATCCCTTCACCCTGGATGGAAAACGACCGGCTCACCGCTAAGGTTGATGAGTCCAGGATTCCGATCGAGTAATCCGAAGACCCAAATGCGAGGTATTTGCCATTTGGGCTAAGATGGGAAATCGGTTACTTCCGTGAACCGAGTACACGTATGCGGACTTCTCACCTCATGTCAAAACACGTCACACCTTTGTCACTGACTTTCCTGCTCTTCGTAACTTTCCAACTAGTAACATCCCATTTAGAGATGTACGCCTGTCGGGGAATCACTTTGGATCGTGCTTTAGCGCGCGAGGCGGTAGTATTCGAAATTGTGTAGAGGATGTTCTCGTCCGAGGGGTGTAATCTAAGGAGCACATTCAAACCACGTTTCACCACAAAGCAACAGGGTTCACTTACCTAGCTGAGCGGAGCGTGGATTTCCCATCCACACCTGATATTGGCGGGACAGGTGTGGTTTTGATAGCCTTCAGGGGCTCTTCGGCATCACCGCCCGGTATAGGAAAAACTATTATGTTTGCGGATGTGACAATGAAAATCTAAGGCGAGCCCTATTAGGTTGGAGGCGAACGAGAGTGCCAAGCCCACAGACCTGTTCCGAGGAGAAGATCGCATCGTAGATGTCATCTTTGACCTCTACCGGGGGGGCTGCTGGTTCAAGGGAGGGAAATTTAAGGACACGAAACTGTGGTGATAATTAAAGGTCTGAGGAAATATTGGTAGAGCGGTCTGACTGACCAGATGGAGGCCAGCTGCAAGGAGAAGCGACCCGTCTCGAGATAGCGAAGTAGCACGCTGGAGGACCGCATTAAACACAGGTTATGCACAGGTTGAATACAGCCATACCTGATAATCTTCCACGTCACCAGCACGTAATGTTCCCACAGAGCTTGCGGGTTGTATGCTGGATGGGCGTAAGGCCGGTGGTAGATAGGGATGCGGCCGCAAACGTACTGATTGTCCTTGACGCTGTAAACTCTGCAGTTCTTGTTCTCGCCCTTTTCAATTAGTTCCAGGGGGCCATTGATTCCACATGCAAACATCCCGGTCTGTGGTCATCATGATTTACTGCGCTTCCGCGTGAGCACGTTCTCAAAGGACGTACCTTGGGATCAGCAACCATGCTCATGGGGGCGTCCGCATCCTTCTCGAGCTCAAACTCATGTATGAGCTCGATAGAGCCGTCTCCATCTAGACGAAATAATTTCTGCAGTTCAACGCTACGTCATGCCGGGAACTGCCACGGCAATTTGTTAGACGCACTATCTTGTTCTTAATTCCTGCTCTACTGGAGCCTCCGCCACCTCCAAGGATGACTTCATTGTCCGAGATAAAACCAACAGAATAGATTGGGAAGGCTTTGAGTGGGTGGGACGTGTGTTTTGCGCGCATGTTCGACGCGGGAAGCGGGAGAGCGATCGGTGGTGGTGATCGTGGGAATTGACTGGAGGTCATCACGGTTGATGACCACGGCCCGCGTGTATCTGCACGAGGGTTAACGCCCGGTTATTCTCACTCCTCACCACCACCGGCTTTATCCCCAGACTTTATCCCCAGACCACCATGGACAATCCACTAGGCGATGGGTCCGTAATCCAACTCCCAGAACTCGATAACCGCACTGTTATCGGTGTTTCCGTGGCCATCGCTGGAAACGTCCTCATCTCACTCGCCCTCAATCTTCAGAAACTTGCTCATAGACGGAGAGATCTAGCTGCTGCTCAAGCCGAAGGGCAAAAACCGCAACATGATAGTGCGGATATCACGAGGCTACCCAACCCACTGGAGAGAGTCCGAGAGCTTTCGTACGAAGATAGGGAAGAGGGCTGGCCGGATGCAGTGGAGGGGGAGCTGGATACAATTCGCAGCCCTCGACTTGAGGCCCTTCAGCCCGAGTCGGAGCCCCTCCTTCCTAGGGTTTCGAGCCATGGCTCAACGGGCCGAATCACCACCAAGAAACATGCGTCACTCTTCCGTCTCTTCTTCCCCGCCAAACCACCACACCCCGACCGTCAACCTCCTACTATACCCACCACCCCCCGGCGGCGAGCGTCTGCACGTCCACCCCCGATGTCCCGCGCAAACAGTGCAACCACGACGTCCTCGAGCGTGGTGTCCAACGGGAACGAGACCGACTATCTCAAGTCCAAGGTCTGGTGAGTATTGATCTATCTCCCGCTCGCCAATCAGGGTTCTGATGAGGAAGAAGGTGGACCGGGTTTTTGTTGATGAACATCGGGGAACTTGGGAACTTTATTTCCTACGCGTTTGCGCCTGCCTCTGTCGTGGCTCCCCTTGGAACCGTGAGTGGCACCGGAGTCGGCCCGATCGCGAAAGATGTCCTAATCCGTGCTTAGTCTGCTTTGATTGCCAACTGTTTCTTTGCGCCACTCCTGCTGAAGGAACGATTCAGAAGGGTAAGCGTGCGGTAACTCCACACCCTGTGACCTTCCTGATGGTGCTTCAGGTCGAGTTTCTGGGGATTTTCATCTCCATCCTGGGGGCTGTGACCGTCGTGTTTTCGGCCAATACTTCCGACACACGTTTAGACCGCGATGCATTAATAGTAGCCATCACGCAAAAACCGTTCATAATCTACTCCATTATTTATATCGTCGGCGCTTTCATCCTCACAGGGTTATCGGCGAGCCAACATGGCCGCGATTGGGTCTTTGTGGATGTCGGGTTGTGTGCTCTCTTTGGTACGTGGTGCATCCCCTCCGTCCGAAGGGTGTCTTTTCTCATCCGGTGCAGGAGGGTTCACTGTGTTATCGACGAAAGCGCTGTCGACGCTTCTCACAATGGAATGGATAAAGATATTCACCGAGTGGATCACTTATCCAATCGTTGCCGTAAGTTGGTTTATCGCCCCTGCCCTACTTCGCTCCCCATAAACACCACTTCTTCTAGATCCTCCTTGGCACTGGAATCGGCCAAATAAGATACTTGAATCGTGCCTTGATGCGTTTTGATAGCAAGGTAATCGACTGGGCTGGAACTATCCAAGACCCGCTGAACATTCATTAGATCGTTGTCCCCGCACAATTCGTGCTTTTCAATCTGTCCGCCATCTTGGGTTCCGCCATTCTCTATGGAGACTTCAAAGAAGCCACTTTCCACCAGTTCGTCACGTTCATTTACGGATGCGCTACGACCTTCGGAGGTGTATACTTGATTGCCAAGTCCTCTGGTTCACAAGAAGAGGAACAGACTGTCAGTGACCCCGAATCATTTACTGTCCCATCGACGCCGGACGTTCGATCGGGGACTATTGGGAGACGAAACAGACACCTTGCTATGCTGGACACTGCTCGATGTTCTCCATCGTTGCGTAGAAAACTGAGCGCATCTAGCTTGGTTGGGTTCTCTCCGGCTCAGGTTGGACATCCACCTTTCGAGCATGCGTTAGGCGCTGACTGGCCTCATGATAGCGCCTACTTATTGTTCACTCACCCGTGGATGACGATGACGTTCTCCCGAGCCCCGACGCTCGAAGATGGGCGATGAACTGGCCAGCTGATGAAACCACAAACCGTTAACACACACTTTGACGTACACCCTTGGCTCAGGATACCGACCCCCCAAACGCACTCGACAGGACGGCGAAGAGCTCGAAAGAGCTCGACCTCCATATCTACGGCACAGACCTTTCTTCATTGGGGTTGGGTATCTATCCTGCATTGTCGTTTCGCTCGTCCGCTATTTGTCTGCGCTATCTTATTTTATCCTTGATGTTTCAGTCTGTCGTATGCCCGAAATACCATCCCCTGCAGTAGCTAGTACCATATTATCACGTTCGTTAGACTATTTAATCCTAGCCTACCTTTGGATTCCTCGTGATCGGTGAGATGGTCGTGTTCCGCTCTTCCGATGGTCATGCAATGATCCATGATTCTCGTGCTGCACTGCTCCAGAACGTTTACTCCTCGACTTGACGTCAAACTTTGGTCAAGGCAGTCTTGTCATTGAACCACGGCGCTTCCTCAGGTCTCGCCCTCTAACCACTTTGTTCACCACGCGAAGAGTATAAGCTTACCAGGCTGGCTCCCAGAACAAAGAAAAACGAACCCGCGACATACATGTTCAGCGGTTTTCAACCCATGCAACCCACGGAAACAGAGCTGGCATCTCAAGCTTTGGCAGAGGAGTCTAGCTACCGGTTTCCATACTTCTCTGCGAACGACGCGGTCACGTTGGGCTTGTCCCTTAGGAAGAGATTCAGGGCATCGACGAGGTATAGCAAAGGCAAGGGTTTGGTTATCACGGTGCAGACTATTGCTGGACACACGCTGTTTGCGTGTACGGTCGGGGATTTGGGTGGGATTTCTGGGGTGGGCGATGTGAGCCTGGACAGTTGGAGCGTGTTGGAAGGGATGGTGAATGTCGTGAAGAGGACGGGCCATTCGAGTTATTACGTCGAGAAAGGGATGAGCGCGATGGCCAGAGGCCAAGCTAGTGTACAGTCCGATTCGAGAGTGTACGGAGGAGGTGAGTGACTTCGCCCTTTCTGTGTCAATGTTTCCGTTATTCACGCATCCCACATCACAGCATTTCCGATCTGGCTCGAAGTACGCAAGCAACCCCTCCTGTATTTTTACCTGGGAATGTTCACATCTTAGGTTCTAGAATGCACTATGCTGTCCCATCGCCGTTGTCGCCTGTTATTCCGGTTCAAGCAGGGATGACCATCACGTACGTCGCACGAAGTTCGATTCAAAGATCACCTCGTTGATACCGTGGTCACGATACAGTTGGTTGTAACGTCAATCAAGGATTTCCTCAGGAAACTCAAGGGCGTGGAGGCAGCTTCCGCTGCAACGGAAGGAACCGTACCGCGACACATTCCAGAACCTAGTTTTGTGGGACAGGAATCCCAGCTTCGACAGTCTGGACTTGAATATGCACCGACCCACTCAGTACGTGATCCGGACTTACCGAACCCCAGCCAGGTTGACCGTGTCTTGCAGGAATGGGTGACAGAAACTGGACCGCGCTCAGGTCTCGATTATTCGTCTGATGAGGAGAGGAGAGGGCAATAATATGGGATGTAGATTACGGGTGCGCGATTAAGGATATCGACGGGACATTGTGCTCCAATCAACTCGTGAATCGAAGACATAAACAGATCATATATTAGGATAAGTGTTCCTCCTCTCCACGGTGGTCGCTCGGATACTTGAGAACACGGATGTTTTCTGAGGGACCGATCGTTTGAGCTGCCGGCGCGTTAGAACAGCACCGTAAGTACGCACCGTGTCTCAGGAAGACCTGACGTTGAGCGTTGGGGGACCCTGCCTCGGCATCTGGATCAGCATCTCGCAATTCGTAACCGGCTTCGACATAGACGTGAGCACCCTTGGGGATGGTCCGGAGGAAGGTGTTCGAGGAGTTGTTGAAAGAGAAGACGGTGTGCCATGAGGTGGTAGGTGGGGGTCGTACTGCGTTACGGCATTCATTAGAGGAGTTTCTGTCGCTATTACGGGAACAAACACTCACAACCGTCGGCGCCAGGAGGGGGAGGGGGGTAGTTATTGGTAGCTACGGTGTATCTAGACCATTGGTGAGCGCACAGGCGAGACAATTACGCCTCTCCCCAAGACCCACGTCACAAATTCCTTGTCTGTCTTGGTTGTACGTGTCTCTGGGGTTTTACCCAGACGTCCAATGAGGATGAGTTTTGCGAGGTCGGACGCTGACGACCGTGACGATGAAAATGCCTATAAATTATAAGATATTAGAAGATGCAATGGGGAGGAAAACCCCAACGTACACGCGACCCAACACGTAGAGCAACAGGAGAACGAGAGAAGAACATAATTTCGGCGGGAGGAGGAGAGAGTAAAATTCCGCACGTGACGCGATCGCAGCGCTTTCTCTCTTCCCGTTGTAGG
>Ga0307512_10005107_pt1 | contig 13916 bp, 18 predicted proteins | sample 14_EM_MG_FD_200267 | JGI IMG/M metagenome (GOLD analysis project Ga0307512, IMG submission 200267) | Populus trichocarpa ectomycorrhiza microbial communities from riparian zone in the Pacific Northwest, United States - 14_EM | ecosystem: Host-associated > Plants > Roots > Unclassified | place... | reverse complement strand
GCCAAGGAGTTGGAGTGAGCAGATAGCGGAGCAACTGCAGGCTGCTATAATTTTAGTGTGTATGTCCCATCGCAGGATATATTGGATGTATATGCTGAGGTAGCACACCGATTGTGCCCATCGGACCATAAGGGCCCAGCTGCCCAGGAGCCTCAGTCAGAGGGTGTGTATTTGGTGGCCTACATAGTTTGGGTTGGCACAAGGGGGTTGGAAGCTGATGTACTCCGTTTTGTCCAGGTTGATGCCAAGACTGTTGCAGGTCAGCCACGCTATCACGGAACAGAGGGTGTTGGCCATGTGGTCAGTGGTGTTACGATCTCCCCCTCAAATTTTCACTCCCCTCATCATCCTCTGTTACCTCACCACCCTTTGCGGTACCCCGGAGCAACCCCGAACCATCCCCGACCATTATATTCCCCTCTGCACTCCTGAACCTATCCCCGCCGCAACCTGCTCAGCCACCCGTTCAGCCACCTGACCAGCCACCTGACATGTCCAGTCATCAGTCATACCTCCTGCCCAAGTACCACTCATCCCTGCCAAAGCCACTTCCTCATCAGAAAGCCCACCTGCCATTCCCAGCCGTTGAACCACACCTGCCTACGCCTCCAATCCCCTGGAGCCAGCATACTCGCCAGTACTCGTCCATGGAATACCTAGCTGACCAGAAGCTAGAGCACACGCCAGAAGAGGACAGCCCCATGTCCAACGACTTCCCAAAGTTGTCTATCGTCATCCCTGCAGACTGGCCCAGCTATCAGTCGATCCCAGTATCTGATCATGTGCCAGCACCCCAGCTCCTAGACTTCAACATCCCCATTGACTGGCCCAGCCAGCAGTCGATCCCAGAACCCGATCACGTGCAAGAGCCCCAGCCTATATCCCATGACGCCTATCCCACTGTACCAAGCCATCATCCCCCATTAGAGATCACCATTCCTGAAGACCCTCTGTCCCCTGCTAGCTCACTAGGCAAGCATAGTGCCTTGCCGACCAGTGTCATCTCGCAACCTCAGTACGCATGCCTATGGAACGCTGAAGGACTGATCCATAAGCACTCGCCTACATATGAAGGCGCACATACCATTGCAGTACCGCATCACAGATCCCCTCCTGAAAGCACCTCGGCATCTCCCGAGGCTTCCCCTGATGCGCCCTCGCCTATTTCTGAACCTGCCATCAGTGCTTCTATCCCGGACCCCGCCTCAACTTCCCCTATTGGATATCTGTCCCCTTGACTTGTCGGACGCCTGCACGTCCTCCAGTTTGACTCAGACTGACTTGTAACTTCGCATATAGCATCACTCATCCTGACTCACTTATATCTAGATCGCTACGTCATTCCATATGGTACTACATGAGTCACCACTCGTTCTTGATCTGACTCCTCTCCCTGATTCCTAACTTGATTTGTATCAACTCATCCTGACTCCTACCTACTCTGACTTGCATTTACTTGACTTGACTCCTACATTCTATTGTTCTACCCTTTAGGATAGATTGCTACAGACTTGTATATAAGCCCACCTTAGCTCTGAAGTCAAGCCTTAAGCTTGACTTGGTTTCCAATCCAAACGTCTTGAAATCTCATCCCTGTGTGCTCTCCCTTCTACTTCGATCTCTGAGTCGTCTCTAGTATCACTAGGAGACTCTACCTCTATTACCTCATCAGCCTTAGTCATCACAAGTGAGCACTTCCTTTACCAAGTCCTTTCAAAGGGCTATTCCATTGTACACACGCTACTCCCATTCGTACAACTTGTGCACGTCGCACCTTTAAGGCCTTGGACCTTAACAAGTGGCGATCTTATGGGATGGGCCAGTGGCAAAAATGGCACTATCATCGACATAGGTGGAGAGTCCATGGAACTTCCATGACTCTGCAATCCTAAGGAGTGGTATCAGGTAGATGGAGGACAAGACAGGGGATAGAGGGGAGCCCTGTGGTATGCTGTGGTTCAAAACCCAGTCTGGGGTGGTCTTGCCATTGATTGACAGGGATATGCATCAGTCTGTGAGGAATGAGCAAACCCAGTTGCACAGCTAAGGTGCAAAACCCAACAACTGAAAGATGTGGCATAGTCAGTTGACATGTAGGTTGTCGAAGAACCCCTGGATGTCGAAGAGAATCAGGGCACCGATGTGGCCCATCTTGATGCAAGACTGGATGGAATGTGTAAGACACATTGCAGCATTGACAACCAAGTGGTAGTCCCGTGAACCAAACTGGGTTGGTGGGAGGAGATGATAATGGTTTACATCCAGTAGGATGTGTTTTGCAATGATCTTTTTGAGGAGCTTGCCGCAGCACTCCAGGAGAGAGATTGGGCAGTATGCCTTTGCCACATGGTAGTCAGCTTTATTTGGTTTGGGTATGGGGACGACTTTAGCATCACGCCACAGGTGGTGCCTGAGAGTGATCACCACATTGAAAAGGGTGGTGAGTCGGCTAGGAGATGTGATGTGGCACCACTTGAGAAGTTTGTACCTGATGCCAGTTGGGCTGGGCACTGAGGTATTGGACGTTTGTGCAAGGTTGAATGAGACTTCTTCCTTAGTGATGTCTGTGAAGGACTGAGGGGCATGGGCAGGGGGATCATCAGGGTGATGTGGTGGGATGGGAGTGGGGACTGTAGGGAAGAATCGCTCTGATAAGATATTGTTGATCCCAGAAGTGGAGGTGACTAGCTCGCCGTCACTGGTGATGAGGGGGGGGATGTGGTTGACATGACAGCCATGGCACCATCTCATCACTGTCCATAAGTGGTCAGCAGTTGTGTGGTTGAGGAAGTCTGCAGACCAAGCATGTTTTGCCTCCCAAATAGTTCAATGGAGGTCTTTGATCGCTGACTTACAAGACTTGCCTCAGGTGGATGCAACACATGTAAGGGCAGCCTTACAGTGTAGGTTCCACCAATGGAGGCCCCTGAAGTCTGGTGTGTGGCAGCATTTGAAATACCTGCCCACAACTGCATAGATGTTCATGTCTAGCACGTCCGCTGTGGCAGTGAGGGAAGAAAGGGAATCTATTGTAGGAGTATGTTAAGGTCCAAGGCCTTAAAGGTGCAATGTGCACAAGTTGTATGAATGGAAGTAGCGCGTGTACAAGTAGATAGCCCTTTAGAAGGACTTGGTGAATGAAGTGCTCACTTGTGATGACTAAGGATGATCAGGTGATAGAGGTAGAGTCTCCTAGTAATACTAGAGACAACTCAGAGGTAGAGGTAAGAAGGGAGAGCACACAAGGGACGAGCTTTCAAGACGTTTGGATTGGAAACCAAGTCAAGCTTAAGGCTTGACTTCAGGGCTAAAGGCGAGCTTATATACAGGTCTGTAGCTATCTATCCTAAAGGGTAGAACAATAGGATTCTTCCTAAACAAGTGAACAATGAGAAATACAAGTGAGTGGTAGCGAATGAGTATTAATAGATAAGATCAAAAATGAGCAGTGGTACTGCATGGTGCACTGTGTAGAATGACATTGTGATCTAAATATAGACGCGTCAGATATGAATGATACCATGTATGAAGTTACAAGTCAGTCCAAGGTGAATTGGAGGACGCATGAGTGTCTGACAGGTTAAGGGGACATATATCCAGTAGGGGAAGTCAAATCAGGGTTCAGGATAGAAGCACTGATGGCGGGTTCTGATATAGAAGGAGAGGCATCAGGAGAAGTCTTGGGAGATCCCATGGCGCTTCTAGAAGGGGATCTAGCATGTGGCACTGCAACAGTATGTGTGCCATCATAACTTGGTGAGTGCTTGTGGATCAATCCTTCAGGGTTCCATATGCAAGCGTATTGTGGTTGCGACACTATGCTGCTTGGGGAGGCGCTATGCTTGCCTAGTGAACTGGCTGGGGATGGAGGATCTTCAGGGATGTCAACCTCTAGCAGAGGATGCTGGCTTGGTACAATGGGATACACATCAAAGTGCGTGGGCTGGGGTGATGGCATGTGACTGGGTTCTGGGATCGACTGCTGGCTGGGCCAGTCTGATGGGATAACAATGGTGGACTCTTCTGGGTCAGACATGGGGCTGTCAGAGTCACTGGAGATGTTCTCTAGCTTCTGGTCTACAAGGTGTTCCATGGACAAGTATTGGTGGGTATGCTGGCTCCAAGGGATTGGAGGCGTGGGCAATCAGGGGTTAATAGCTGGAACTGGCAGGTGGGCTTCCTGATATGGATGAGGCTCTGGCATGGGGATGACTGGTAGCGGGACAGGTGCTTTGGGTGGCGAGGATAGCTTTGGGAGTGCTGAAGGGAATAGGATGGTCGGGGATGGTTCTGGGTTGGTTCGGGGTGTTACAAAGGGTGGTAAGGCTGCTGAGGATAATGAGGGTAATGAAAATTTTAGGGGCAGATTGTAACAGAGTAGGTAAAAGGGAGAAGTCTTTTGTCCATGAGTCCTGTAGGGTATCATCAAGAACAAATCCAGGCAGTATCGTAGGGGAGTAAACAGTGGGTTTGAAAGGGGGAGACCAAAAAATAGAGAGGGCAGCATGGTCCAAACCTAGGGAATTGTCAAAAGAAATTGTCATAGGTAAAAAGTGGCCTGTAGCTAGGGCGGAGTCATTAAGTAGGAAAAGATCCAGGACAGAGTCGCACTCTGTTCTGTTATTTGAGCAGGTTCCTTTCCTTGTGGCCGCACCTGTGGGGTTGGCCAACAAGAGGTCCAACTCTTCAAACCACTCCTCAAGAGAAGCAGCCCAGCTCAACACTGTCACCCCAGGGAGGGACCAGGTGGAGGAGTGCATGTTAAAATCCCTGACCACAAGGGTAGGGGTAACAGGGTCAAGGGGGTGAGGTAGTATATGGGAAAGGGCAGGTTTATGGTCATGGATCTGTAAGGATGGGGAATGCGCTGACCCCGGAAATGCAGATTATCTTATCTTGGAGTGCAGATCTGCCATCGCGCCGCATGTGACTGTTCTAGGACACTGACAAAGCCACGCAATGCTGCCAGCATGCCTCCACTCATCCTCATCACCTTGCCCACCCATCGTCACCTTGCCTTGCCAAGACAAATCAAAAGTTCTATGTTGAAGATTCTCAGATTGCCCACTTGCTGCCAAACAACATTGTACACACCACCTTGCTAGTTGAGCCCACATGGCCAAGCACGCCGCCTTCTTGCATGTGCTTCGCCTTGTCACCTTGTTTCCCTTGTTGTCATTAAATCCCACCTCCTTATCCTTTCCTTTCTCTTTCAATCATTCCTTTAGATTCCCTTTTCCTGCCTTGTCCAATGGTCCAAGCCAAACACTGTCAACGCTTTGACCTCACACCCGCAGTTACGCCCCTTGATACACCATTCTTTACCCCTCAAAACTGAATGCCAAACGCTCCTTTGGATTACATCACCATGTGGGATATTTGCTGGCAACACACATTTCCTTCTTTTTCTCTTCTTTACTTACAATTATTTTGTAGCATACTTGTTTTATCTCAGCACTGTCAATGTATAAATACACATTGCCCACCCCGCATTGGATCATCAGATCATCAAAGCATCAGTGGCCCACTTTTCTATCTCTCTTGTGTGCGATTTCTCTTCTTGTTTCTCCTTTCTGTTCAATCAGCCCCAAAGCAGTGTCATCCACTATCAACCCATTCCTGTATGTTTCCCCTTTTCTTTCAAAGAACTAAAACCCTTTCTAGATTGTTTTTGCAATCTCACATACCTTCTGGTGGTCACATGAGTAATGCCCATCTACCCGCCTCCTCACTATGCTCCTTTGCACGTCCCTCTTGTCAGGCACTGTGGCGGTTCTATCTTGCTTATCCTTCCTTATTGAACTTACAGGTAGACCATATGTCTGCCATACAAATTGGCTGCCCCAGTGAGGCAGTAAGCCTTTCAGGTTTGCTGCTTCACCTTCTCATTTTCCCATTTTAGATTCCATCTTTTGCACTTGGTTGCCATCAGCGACCTTGCGCATGCCCAGAAGATCTCAGCCAAGGGACCCACAAGGACGTCTCATTGAAAGCGCCCCACCTTAACAAGAAGAACCCAACCCATCCACACTGCAGCCCCAAGCAGAACCGAACCAACTCAACGCCATCCAACATTTATACATAGCCTTCAACACCCCACTCATCTCAGATGTCCCAGCATCTGAATTCATTTCAAATATTGCTCAAGCTCTCCACCTCAGTTCACCCATACCCAACACATCCAAATTGCCCCTGAGCCTCCCACTTGCATCAGACAGCCTGCCATCTTCTCCCATCCACTACGTTCCACCCCTGTGTTACACAACTGACCCGCCATTACCTGCACTAGATTTGGATGTGCCCAGATCTGATGACATCCTTCTGCCAGCACCTCCACCTTCCGAATTTGACATGCTGCAGCAGCCTGCTCTCCTAAGCAACGATGAGTCATCCCCTTCCTCTGACAAGCTGTTCCCATGACTTCCACCACCGCTTCCACCACGCCCATATCAAGCGCCACCCTAGCCTCCAAGACAATACCAGCACACTAGACCCCAGCCACAGCCTCAGTATGCAAGGGCTCTGCCACCACCACCACCACAACCTATTCCCCAAGCACTACCGATGATAATTTATGCCTCACCACAAGGCGTTGCCACCATGCCATCCAAGCGATCCAAGCTCATGCTGCACTTCATGGGTGAAGTCAAACACCTGATAGAAGACTTCTTGGACAAGTACGAGGAGTTAGCAGATAAATGCGGTCTTACCAGCCCACAGAAGGTGGAAACAGTCATTTGGTACATCGATCGCTTGGAGCGCCATGTTTGGCAAGCACTTCCAGGATATATCAACCATGACTGGGATGAGCTTTGCAACGAACTGTGCAAAGAATATGTGAACCCCACCACCAAAGGTCAATTCTCAAAACAGAAGCTGCTGGACTTCACCAGCAAGTACGCCCAGAAATGCATGAGCGACAAAACCAACATAATCAACTACCAGCGTAAGTTCAACTCGCTCAGCAAAACCCTCCTCGAATTGGGACGCATAACCAAGGGCAAGTACAACACCATATTTTGGCGCAGATTCCACCTGGAAGATTGTCAAGAGCTACATGAATGCCTCATCGCCAAGCACCCAGACAAGCCGAAAGGACAGGCCTTCAGCATCAAAGACGTCCTTAGGATTGCAAGAGCTGTATTCTCAGGTGACAACGACTTCCTTCTACAGGAACTGCCCTCTCATGACAACAAATCCGACCGTGCATGAAGGACGAAGCACAGCACCCGTGATCAGCAAGAGTCTGACCGCGACGGACACGCTTCCAGGTGCAGACAAGCACACGATCCCTCCCCCGATCAACAACACTCCAGAGACGAAGAAGCCTTGTACAGCGATGAAGAAGAACAGTCAAGCCAAGCACACTGCCACTCATCACCACACATCGAGACAAGAACTGTCCGATTCAAAGACAACCAACATGGGAGCGATAACAAGGAGTTGGAGGATATGGTTGGACGACTACACAACCTATCAGTACAAGACAAGACATATGCCATCTTATTCACGCAGTGTGCAACCTGCTTCCCTAATGCCATGCTTAGCATTCCCAAACCGGAGTATAGAGCAGCTCCAGCCACCGCTGCCTACTCATACCAGACTGCAGCTCCCCCACCTCCGACACAGCAGACGTGGAGTGTGCCAGCCGCAGCACCAGTTCCAACCCCAGTCACACCCTTGGCAAATACCAGTACCTCCGCTCCCTTCTTCCAGTTTGGCCCTTGCCCTGAGACATGTGTCTTCTGCCATGCTGAAGGCCATCAACTTTGCTTGTGCACCGCCACCAACAAGTACATCCAGTCCAGACACACCACCTGGATCAACGACAGAATCAACCTTCTGAACGGACAACTAGTACCTTTCAACAGCTCAAGACATGGGCTCAAGGCAAGTATCAACGCATGGTTGGCTTCACAGACTGCTGCCGCCCTGACTCCAGCACAGAACCAAGCAATTATTACGCACAATCCACCACCGCACCTCAACTCACACAACACCTCTGCTAGAATCGAGGAGGTAATCAAGTCTCACATCCTGCAGGTCAGGGAAGCACCTACCCTCGACAAAGAAGAATTCCCGCAAGACATCTTTGAAGTGTTTGCCACTGAGAAGAAGAAATGCTCAGACAAGGCTCCTGAACTCTCTGCACTGCCTCCAAAGACTCCAGCTCTGGCACCAACTCCAGCAGCTCAAATACCCACTCATGCACCCACTACCAGTCTCAGCGACTCTTGGGCCAATGCACAATACTGATACCAGTCCAATGCCAAGGACCAGCAGCTTGTATCTCAGCTTGAAGATTATCTCATGCAGGGCAAACTCTCTCTTACCATGCCCGCTCACATCTTAGCAGCCAGCCACGCCATCTGTAAAAATATCACCAAGAAGCTTAAGGTGTGCTGTGTAGAGACTAACAAGTATGAGGAAGTGCCTGCAACAGATTCGCAGTTGCTCCAGCTACACCCATACCGTGCCACAGTACATGATGACCTCTCTGTCGACCTACTGCCTTCCAACAACTGCCCACCAGACCATTATCTTCCCCTGCTAGAGCTCAATGTCCTTATCAATAACAGCACCAAAGTCCCTGCCATCCTAGACACCAGCTCACAGATTGTTGTCATTCAACACGACATTGTACAATCGCTCGGAGTTCCCATTAATCACAACTGCCTCATCAAGATGGAAGGAGTGAACGGCACCACCAACTGGATGGTAGGATGCGCAGAAAACTTACCATTGCAGGTAGGTGATGTAACGTTCAAAGTCCATGCACACATTGTTGAGCACACATCGTTTGGCCTCCTCCTTGGCTGCCCCTTCCAGCGTACAGCCCTCTGTCGATTCGAAGACATGCCCAGCAGAAAGGTAGAAGTCTCCATGCATGACCCCACTGACATTGAGCACAGAGTTTATCTTGCCACATGCCCTTGCGCTGGATGTGCACCAGCAATCTCAGTGATCTCAGTCCACAATCACACAGCCCTATCTCTCTGTCCTCATTCCCTCACTGGCGACTCTGTATCTATCGACACCTTGCATACTTCCGCTCATGCTCACCCCCTTGCTCCCAATTTCGTGCCAACGCACCCAACGTTCCCCCTCAATGATGAAGAACCTACCGCTGACAACAAAGACAATGCCCACAATAACAACAGCAGCATCAACAACAGCACCACCACCAACAACCACAACAGCAACAACAATACTATCAACAATATTGACAACAACAACAACAGCAACAGCAACAGCAACAGCAACAGCAACAGCAACAGCAACAGCAACAGCATCATCAACAACACCAACACCGCCACCAACACCAACAACAACAACAACAACAACAACAACAACAACAACAACAACAACAACACTGACACCATCAATTTCAGCACACTCCCTTTTGACACTCTTTCTAGTACCCTCAACGACAACTCCACACCAGTCAAATTCCAGATGAGCGAAAGGCAAACAAGGCTGACACGGAGATGGAGCAGACATCTCAGTGCACCTGTTTCGACTTACCTATGGACTCGCTCACTTGTTTTACTAGCAGAGCTTAGGCCCACATCACAGGAGGACAGAATCAGCATCAGCAGCACCGCACGACTTGCAACAGCAGCAGCAAAGCACAAGAAGGCGATTTCTCTCTCTGGCTGGCATTCGCACACTTCACCCTTTTGACCAATCATGCTAAATTGACCAGCAATCCTCCATCCATGCCACCTGTGCCCAAGGACTTCTCAGCCACCCAACCCCCAAGTCATCCAGCCATCGCCACCAACATAGACCCCGCCCCCAATGACATGCTAGACTCCAGCCCTGTCACTAGTAGCGCTTCTCTGCCCTCAGCCAACAACCCTCCCACCATTCTTTATCTTAACTTGAAACCCAATATGTCAACGCCGCGCCTTCCATCTTCCGGACGACTTGAGCACTCAGACGACTTCGACCTAGCTTGCCACACCCCACCTGATCGATCCATCGACGCGCTCACCCCTTTTCATGGCAGATCATACTGTGTCATACCACTAGCAGACAGTCTCAGCAACGATAAACATTGTGTCAACCCAGGAGGGTCAAAATTTAAACCCCCTGGGAGGTGTAAGGATGGGGAACATGCTGACCCTGGAAATGCAGATTATCTTATCTTGGAGTGCAGATCTGCCATTGCGCCGCATGTGACTGTTCCAGGACACTGACAAAGCCATGCAATGCTGCCAGCATGCCTCCACTCATCCTCATCGCCTCACCCACCCATCGTCATCTTGCCTTGCCAAGACACATCAAAAGTTCTATGTCAAAGATTCTCGGATCGCCCACTCACTGCCAAACAACATTGTGCACACCACCTTGCTAGTCAAGCCCACATGGCCAAGCACGCTACCTTCTTGCATGCACTTTGCCTTGTCACCTTGTTTCCCTTGTTGTCATTAAATCCCACCTCCTTATCCTTTCCTTTCTCTTTCAATCATTCCTTTAGATTCCCTTTTCCTGCCTTGTCCAATGGTCCAAGCCAAACACTGTCAATGCTTTGACCTCATGCCCACAGTCATGCCCCTCAATACACCATTCTTTACCCCTCAAAACTGAATGCCAAATGCTCCTTTGGATTACATTGCTGTGCGGGATATTTGCTGGCGATGCACATTCTGTCATGGTCAGGTCACTGTGTCTTTCAGTCATTCAAGTTCTGGAGTTTTCAGATAGGGGTATTTCCCAAATAGGAAGTCGTCCTGACATCTTATTGAGGAAGGTATCCTAATCTGGTAATTGTGTCAGTGTTCCAAAGAGGAAAGGCGGGCGTCGGGTGTTGGGCATTGGGGTCGATCACATGAGATGTCATGTGATTAGTTAGAGGGTCAAGGAATATCATGTGATACGTCACGTGACTTGTCTGAGAGCAAGTGAAGATTACACAAGTCGAGACGCGACTTGGAATCAAGCAAGATACAACATGTGATCTCAAAGACGTTTAGAGATGAGAGACAAATAGCGACAAAGTCAACTATCACAAAGGGAATCTTTCAGAGAGGAAGCTGCACCCCTTCAAGAGAGTACAATAGCCTGTATTGCATGAATAGAACGAGCTTAGAGAACTCGTTCTATGCTACTAGAGACAGTATATATACATGTAGTCATGAAAGCTACTGGAACATTGTAGAAGGCGATGGAAGGTTACAGAAGGGGACAGAAGGCTATAGAATCATATGGAAGTCTCTAGAAAACATGAGAACAGTCCATAGGTAATTTATGTAAGCGATGGAGAAAGCGGTCCGGAGTCAAGTACAAAATAGGAAGGAAAAGGTTAGGTAAGAAGAGGGGCAGTCCATGACACATTCCCTTCTTTTTCTCTTCTTTACTTACAATTATTTTGTAGCGTACTTGTTTTATCTCAGCACTGTTGATATATAAATACACATTGCCTGCCCCGCATTGGATCATCAGATCATCAAAGCATCAGTGGCCCACTTTTCTATCTCTCTTGTGTGCGATTTCTCTTCTTGTTTCTCCTTTCTATTTGATCAGCCCCAAAGCAGTTTCGTCCACTATCGACCTGTTCCCATATGTTTCCCCTTTTCTTTCAAAGAACTAAAACCCTCTCTAGATCGTTTTTGCAATCTTGCATACCTTCCGGTGGTCACATGAGTAACGCCCATCTACCTGCCTCCTTGCTACGCTCCTTCACATGTCCCTCTTGTTGGGCGCTGCAGTGGTTCTATCTTGCTTATCCTTCCTTATCGAACTCACAGGTAGACCATATATCTGCCATACAGACCCCACCCCCACCCCAACCCCAGCCCTACTGCCTCTTTGTCAAGGACTTACAGTGGAGTGGGGAGGGGCCCAACCACCTCTTGCAAGGAGTCAACCACCTTGAGGGGCAGTTATTCTGGTCAGGAACCCTGGTGAAGAGGCCTGTCCCAAGGGCGTATACACAGGGCAAGGGGGTGGGAATCAACTTAAGCTATCAGACATCTTAGTAGCTGGATAACTGACAGAGGATAAGTCCTCTTGAGCCAGGTCTGGGGCACTAACCCTGCCTGCTATAGTCTGGACAAGGGGTTCACCCCCCTGCTTTCCTGTTCCCAGCACTTGGCTTTGCATGATACCCATATGGGCACAGAATCGCCAAATGTCCAGATCTCTGTCTTGCCATATTTGACCCAATACTCAACCAGTATATCAGAAGTAAAGGGAGTCCATATGACTAACTACCCATGGGCTGAAGCCTGGGGCACCAGGTAACCTGTCCACTCGCGTGGTCAGCTTGTTTTTAAATCATTCCCAGTTTTATCTAACCCTTATCTCCCCATCAGGGAAGTCCCTTTTCAGGCCAGGAACCCATAACCTGCAGCTAAGGTGGGTAACCCATTAAGGTAAGTGGTGCAGGCCTGTTTTTTGCCTATGGCAGGGATCAAACCCAGCCACCAGATTGCCAATCTAGCAGCTTGCCTCCCTTTGGTTTAGCGACACCACTGAGCCACTAGGGCCCACAGTCATCATGTTGTCAGGTGCTGGACCTTGTAGAGAAGCTGATAACACTGTACCTTCTGCAATTGCATCTTTATATCACAAGTCGACCTGAAGTTGATATCTGAACTTCCCTTGAGCCCTTGACATTGCCATCCAACTGCATATCTCTCCATGACCAGAGTGGACAGAAGAAGGATATTGCCGATTTTGTCAGGGAAATTGTCTACTCTGATCAAAACATGGGGAGATGGTGGGATGAGGACAAGCAGTTGGTCATTGAGATGCTTTCTGAAAAGGCTGATGGCATGTATGTGAACTGTTCTGTGCCCATAATAGCCCTGATGTTTCCCACAGGTTTCATTGGATCTATTGCCAACTTGAGGTCTTACGTCAATGCATCCCATTGAGTGTATGGTGCATTCTTGCAGAATTGCCAGAATCTTTGGATGAGACATATGAGCAGATCCTACAACACATTCCCAAGTTGAACCAAGAACATGCTCATCAACTCTTGCAATATCTGACTGTGGTGTAAGGAAGGGGAGTGTGTTAGCCTTGAATCTGGTGTATTTTGACCACATGACAACACCTGCACCTGCCAAAGCAACATGTTCCCTTCACGCATCGCTGCCTCACCACCCACTCTGCCTCCATCACCTTGCAACCAACAATTCCTTTGTCCTTTCCATATTCCAACACATTATGCCTCAAATCTCGCTACCGCCAACGCTTGGATCATCAACACAACAAGCTGTACGCTGCCTCAAGGATGGAGAATTGGGTCCAAGCACCCTTTGTGCAGCATCATGCCAGAGATATCTGACTGTATATAGAAGTATTTAGGACACCCTTGTACATTCCTTATTCATCTTTTGTCTTACAACACTGCCTCGCATATAGTGTACATGTATATAATCTCCCTTGCCAGGCCCAGAGCCAGCATTCAATTCCATTGCATTCTATCCATCAATCAGACATTCATTTCCCCCTGTCCACTTGCATGTGTTTGACACACACACACACACTCTCTCTCTCTCCAGCAGTCACACAAGTAACACCTGTCCATCTGCCACCCCCTCTGTGCTCCATTGCGTGTCCTTCTTGTTGGGCGCTGCGGTGGTTCTATTTCGTTTATTCCTCCTTTCCGAACTCATGGGCGGACCTTCAGTCTGCCATACAAATGGCTGCCCCAGTGAGGCAGTGAGCTTTTTCAAGTTTGCTGCTTCACACCCTTTTATTTCTGTTTAGATCCACATTTTGCCCTTGGTTGCCCTTGGCAACCTCATTCATATTCATCAATCCTCAGCAACAGGACTCCCCAGAGCATCCAGCTCCCTCCATGCAGAGCATCCATCATCAAACTACCTTCCCACCATGTCCAACAATGAAATATTCATCTGGCTACAGCACAGCAGGCAGGATCTTCAAGACTTTATCAA
>Ga0307512_10005106_pt1 | contig 13917 bp, 17 predicted proteins | sample 14_EM_MG_FD_200267 | JGI IMG/M metagenome (GOLD analysis project Ga0307512, IMG submission 200267) | Populus trichocarpa ectomycorrhiza microbial communities from riparian zone in the Pacific Northwest, United States - 14_EM | ecosystem: Host-associated > Plants > Roots > Unclassified | place... | reverse complement strand
TGCTGACCCTTCGCCAACTCTCATTGTAATTGGGACAGACAATACGCTGAATATCACGGCAGCCATTTTTGAGATAATCTCCGAGGTCGATGGGAAATTTGCTAAGATCGCCGACAAGGAATGTGATAACGTCAACGACGATATCAAGAAGTGGTTCCGGAAACTAGCAGTGAGTTTGATTCACCCTTTCAAACGTTTGGTTCTTAACTCAGGCTTATCAGAAAGAGGAGAGGACGCATGACGAGAAGATAGCAGGCGCAAGTGCACGCATTAAGCAAGCTGGTATTTGTGCTGAATCTCCCCAAGCATGTGCAGTCACATAACATTAGCCAGGTCAGACCTATGAGAAGAAGGCAAAGAAGAATGCAAGAGATGCTGCCGAGGAACATACCCGGTATATCCAACTTCTAAGTTCACTTGGACCTGAGATGTCCCAGGAGAAGATGTGAGTCACCACGAAATTTATTCTGTATCCCTACCTGAAACTATCTCTTCCCCAGCAATCATTCCAATTTCGCAGCACAGAAGCATGCTACTGTGAGTTGTAGTATTTCCTCAAGCTTGGCAAGGATAGCAGATGCCGAATGGGCACGCTGCTGTGAGAGCGTGCGCAAAACCTCCCCCCAGATTGGCACCCTCGGTCAATGGCGCACCCTCTGCGATGGTGGATGGATGGGGAAAGTCCCTGACGACCTGCCTGATATCGATGTACCTGCTGCAGCAGGTCCATCGTTGGCTGCCCTCCCCGCTGTCGAGCAAGAACTGAACAGCGATCCAGATCTGGCATTCAACAGAACAGGTCTTGCGATTACCAGCAGAAACCATGCCCATCCTAATCCCCTGCCAGTCCTTCCTTCTCCAACGACCGACTCTGACCTATCTCAGCATGACCCGGTGACCGTGAAGAACGACATCCCCGCCTTGGACCACTTTCCCGTTCCCCCTGTTCATTTTCCGCTGCCGCATCCGCAAAGGGCTTTCACAGACTCCCTCGATGGACCTGTTGGGAATCCTCCATCGTATGGTCGTCAGATGACTTTCCCTCTATTACAGACCCAGGAATCCCTGGACTTGACCACCACGACCCCGACAGAGCTTGCAGTGGCGACAACGATCCAGACACCATCCCCCATTACGAATAAGCGGATTGGCACATCCATACATCTCTCTGTCCCATCTCGTTCAGACCCATACCAAACCTCATCACCGACTGATCTGTCCACAACTGGCTTGACCGCTGACGGTACAGACTTCGGGATTCGGCAACCTCACCCTCTACCCTCCTCTGGTTTACCAGGTTCGTCCAACCTACCGAGGGGGAGCCCACGAAATAGTGGTGTTGTACTTGCCATGCGAAACAGGTTTGCACAAAACGTAAGTTACGATCGAGTGCAGACACAATTCAGAAGTTGAACTTCATAGTCTGTGTCTTCGGCTCCATCCAGAGAAGCTACGACTTCGATCCCTCGTTTACCGGTCAGCGTGTCAACCATCGCCGGTCGTTATCGACCCAGTGGCGAGCACCCTCCGCTACGGTCGGACAGGTCTCAGACGGGGACAACCTCTGAACCTTCCTCAGTCAATGATGCGACTGGCGCCAATACATCAGTAAGTATTCCAGAGAGCCATTGTGCGTTTTATCTTCTGACCAGTGAGCAGAGTACGGACTTCGAGAGAAGAAGGAAGGAGCCGGTGCTCGGGGAATGGAACCTTGACCAAAGATCGAAAGAACTTGAATTGGAACCCCAACGTCTCATCAGATCTACGAGCACTCGAGCTGAGAATTCTCCTACTCGCGACCGCGGTGGTGGGCACAACAACCCCACAGGTGCTTGGGAAACCGTCGGTCAACGGCAGAAGGTAAGCCGGAGCCACATGCCACCCGTCGGCGCAGAGTCCCTTCAACGAGGGTTAACTCGAAGCCCCTCCCCGCTGAGCCCTCAAGCCCCACCTCACATTGGATCAACTGATGTTCCACAAGAGAATCCCCGAGCGGCGAAATCCAGAGGTTGGATCCGGAGGCTTAGTATGCCTGTTCTCTCGTCGCTTGATGGCTCGAAAAAAACAGACTCTCCGTTGCACAATGATTCATACCGAGCATGGAGGAGTAGTTTGGCATTGCCAGAGACCAAATCACAATACCGCAAGACAAGCTTAGACACTCTTGGTGGTAAATCGAACCAGAGGCGCTAATTACTCTCCGGTCTTTATACATCCTCATATTTCTACAGACCTAGGATATTAACGGATACCAGTACTCGGGAGTTCATTATTATGACGATAGATGGATAATCTAATGATAGGAAGCCGGATGGGAATGTCAATGAACTTGCGAAAGTTAAATTCCCTGGGGGGTGGGTTGTTGTTGAAATGGAAGGTCTCTCGTGTGGATCTGTCCCTGAACATCCTTCGAGAACAATGAAGGTCACGTCGTGATACGATTTTCGAGCTCAACGACCGACGTACCACTCGCTGCTTCTTTATTGGTCTTGGCCTAACCCCATTTGCACCAATGACCACAGTCGCGGGTGGAGTGGCTTGTTTGTGGTTTTGTTGGGGTGAAACAGTTGTTGATTCTTCGAGCTCTCTTTTCTTTCCACGTTTCTGAGAAAGGTCCATAGGGATATTTTCTAGGGCTGCCGGATCCGTGGTGCCTGGAGTCAAAATCGGCAGACGGCCGACAATGTTAGAAGGGGCTGGTTTGGGGGTTGTCGTGCGAGGACCAGGAGTACGATCCGTTTGCACGGGGGTAGCGGACGTATGTTGTGGGAGGCTGCCCAAGGTATGCGATTTCGCGAACTTCTTGAACTCCTTCTGCACATACTCGTCGTCTATAAGTTGAGTTAGGTGATCAGAAGTGGGTTGCCGACCTTTCTTCTTCTATCTTCTCGGGCTTGCGGGGTTTCTGATATGAGTGTATTCACGTTCCACTAAGGAGTCCCATCGTCAATGCCAGCAAGGGCTTCGTACCAATGTAGTATTGAGACTTACGCCTTTCAAACCATCAAGGCCAACGGAGAAGGCATCCCGCTGGGTCGCTGAATCGAACGGAACGATGTTGATTCGTTGCTTTGGTGGAACTTGGATGATAGTAGTCAAAAAGTCGTCCTTTTTGGTCGAATGTTTTCCTGTGAGACGGATGAGCGAACGTGGCTGGTTGAAACGGCACGCAGAAGGTCATCGAACCCGGAATGCCCTTTATAAGGTGCTTGTAACTGTTCTTCTTCTTCCGCCTGCTGAGTTCGTCGTCGTCGGGATCATTGATGTGCATGGAGTGGGGGTCTGAAATGGGCGACATATCCCGCTGTTTCCCTTTACCTTTATCCGGGGACATTTCTTCGGACGGGAGGAAGGGGCGGACATAAGAATCGTAAGCAGAAAGTAGCTGGAACTTCGATAACAGGTCTTCTGTGCTCTTGAAATAAGGAGGAGGACGACTTGGGCCTACGGAGGAAGACAAGTGGATTCAGAAGCGATTGGTGTGAAGTGGATATCAGGCACAATGAGACGACTTACCCGCGGGGGGAAGGTAGGAGAAAATCGCGTCTGGGAGAGTCGAAGGGCCCGCAACCGCATTCGATGACCCGTCTCCGTCCATGACGATAACGGGGGCGGCCACGACGACGAGGAGGATGTGGAATGAGAAACGAGTGTCCAAATTTGGCAATCGTCGGACCGAGTCGAACAAAAACTTGTTTATTCACAGTCGACCATCACCGACACAAAAACACAAATGTTAAATCCACAAGTACAGAAATCCCTTTACTGACGGTATCTGCGCAGAACGGGAGGCGCGTCAAACATCGGAACCACCACCTCAACGAGCGTAATTTCCTTCCCAAAGTCAGGTTTCGAGAGCAGCCGATTAAGCTCGGTCTTGGTGGTAACCTTGTAAGATTCGGACACGGTCTTCTCATCGCTTAATGCATCCAGCAGCTTGGTCCATTTCCTACAAATTTCTTTAGGAAAACATCATTTTAAAGAGGACAACACGTGCTCATACCAGTTGACGATGTCATTGAAACTTCGCGTTGGTCCGTGCAAGAAACGCTCGATCGTGTATCCACTGTTATTAAGTACGAAGATGATTGGTTTCAACCCTAAGTGCATCATCGTGGACAGCTCCTGGACAGTCAGCTGTCTGGAGAAGTCTCTTCAGTCGGTTGCTCAACCACAAGTGCCCGTGTACTCACAAACTGCCATCACCCACAAAAAGGTACGTCCTACCCTTCTGGCACTGTCTTGCTGCTAGAGCCGCGCCAAGGGCGGCACCGACGGAATATCCGATGCTTCCCCACAACGTTTGAGTTATGTAGACGGAGCCAGACTTCATGGAAATGTCCACCGTTCCAAATGCAGATGTCCCAGTATCCGCTACAATGACATCGCCAGGCCCAATATGAGATCCCACTGTAGGCCAAAGCCAAGGTTGGGTGATCCCGTCATGTTCCTCCTGAGGAATTTGATACGTATATGGCGTCATTGGCATTGCGGAAGCAGGGGTAGAAAGTTTTGCTGTGAGCTTGGGCAATAAACGCTTCATTCCGACCCTTGGGCACACGGTGTGGAACACCTCAGTTCTGTCAGAATGGAGCTGTTGAACGAAAATAAACAAAGGGAAAGATCCGTGGCATTTGAGAACCCGACCTCGATAAGTTTCATTTTGGGTAAGTCATGGCTGAAACCTCCCGTGTTTATGTCGCTGTAGATCGCACCGATAGAGATGATCAATGCGGTCTGTTCGATAGTCTGTTTGACGACTGGTAAACTGGGCCTTCCTGTATATATCTGCGCACGGTCTGGTTAGAGGGACTCTGGAGTGCTCTGGAGAGGTACGTACGCCTCCGTATCGTTCGTATGACTCGTCAACACCAGATTTACCCATGGGGGCAACAAAAACAGGGAACTTTGTTTTTTCAAGGAAGTCTTTCACCTCGCTGGTAATACCGTAGCGAAGGGCGCATCCATCCACTATGACCGCAACTCGCTCCTGGGCTGCAGAGACTTGTTTCACGATTTCATCTAATGCTACGGCCTCCGTGGCTGCATCGTTTTCGGGAATCGTGAAGTCAAGAGGTGTTTCGAGCGGCGCCGCTGAAACAACGGCGCCAACCAGGTCCGTCGGAAGTGTTATGTATACTGGACGAGACTAGATGGGAGGAGCATGAGGACACGCTGCCCGAGGATGTTACGGCTTTGAATTACCTTGGTAACACAATCGATGAGGACCCTGTCTATCTCCGCCCCCGCTGTGGAATGTTCTGATAAGATAGCAGATGCAACAACAAAGTGTTCGGCAGCCTTGCTGTAGGCTTCAAAGTGACCATTCCCCAACGTGTGATGCAGTAGCGGTTTGGCTTTCATTTGTTCCGTTGGGGGTGTTCCAACGATATGAACGACAGGGACACGTTCTGCAAATGCTACGGTCGCATTCAGGACCGATAAGGAACGCAAACAGGAACACGCTCACAACCAGCAATACCGTTGATTGCGCTTAACTCGCCAACGCCGAATCTAGTTCAACGCCAATGAGAACACGAACGAAAGTGGAGACCAAAAGCGTTTGGACAGACGTGGTCGATAGGCATCCGGGTACACCTTTGACGCGGGAGTACCCATCGGCTGCATAGGCAGCATTTAGCTCGTTACTGAGTAAAGAATGTTAGCACCAAAAGGAGAGCGCAAGATTGTTTTGGACGAACCACGTTCCAACCCAGTCGATTGCCTTGTGATCCGTGATTCCCTCCTACTCGGGTGAGTGATGAGCGAGATCCTGGGAAGACGGCTAATGGGCGGGCACATACAACGAACTCTGTAGCATCGCTGTGAGATGGGTTAAGTCAGGAATGGAGGGAGAGGAACGTACGCAAAGTAAAATCACCAGGCACACCGAACACGGACTGTGGATTTGATTGAGAATTGAACGGGGAGTAGCCAAGATTTCAACTCACCTCGACGCCGATCTGTGCAAGACGGTCGAGGAGATATTTGGATATGGTTGTGGTGGACATGAGATGGGCGTGGATGGAGGACAAGAGAAAATGGGAACGGATACATACGTTGAATTAGTGCATCAAGCGTGATGGACGCCTATTCAAAGACGAGCGGGACTCCGAAACTGATCATCTCGCTATGGTTGATCATTTTGATGGCGTCCCTCACAGGAGTAAGGCCGGGTGACCTGGGTGAAAAATGAAAAGCATCCCTATTCGCAGACAACGCAACCGTCATACTGAGTACGGTAGTTTCCCAGAACCAATCAGAACCCTAGACAAACGGTACGAAGTATCAGGAACCAAATTTCATGTCGAATGACAGATATCATGCCCATCGGATCGACGGAGCACCGCAAAAAGCTAGTAGGGGCAAAGAAGATAAGTGAGGCAAGTGAAAGCGTGCCCGAACCCCGAAGCGCCGTAGAGAAAGATCGTTGAACAATATAAAAAAATGAGCTTAGGAAATGGGAAGCGAGGTACCTTATCCTAGAAAAAGATCGACAGATAGTGCAGACGATAGTCAGAGGGAAAACACAACTTCTGGAGAGGCCTGAGGGACGCCAAAGGCAATATAGAAAGTGATCCAAAAAGCGTGGGGTGGAGCCCGAGACCTGAGGGACTGGAACCAACTGACGAACTTCTATGCGTGCGAATCATGCAAAAAGTGCATCCACACGAATCCCTAGAAGTTGCAAAGGGGCTTCTCGACACTATAGCCACAATGTGGGGGGGGCAGTAATGGCTATAAGGGACCAGGGAGACGATGTCGTGGTGAACACAGCCCGCGAAGCCACAGGCCTTTGGGATATTCGCAGAGTGGAGGAACCAACCAGGCGCAACCACCCTACAAACACGAAACACAGACGAACACCGAAGATTCATGCATAAATAGCGGCACGGTCGAAGCGAAAGCTGGAAGCGGAGTACGATGCGGCACCGATGACCCATGAAATGACTTCCGAGTACCAGGAAAGGTACAGCCGGATCGTGTGGCGAGCTACTCGCAATCCTCTAAGGAATAAAAAAATACGCCGGGAACCAACCTCTTGGAGTGTACGGTGACTCGAAATTTGCGATCGAGGGACTCACAAAATATGCGCGAAATTGAGAAGCAAAAGGTTGAATAAGAGCAAAACATGGCCCACTTTTCAAGTACACGACAGCCTGGCTCAGGGAGAGAACCGCCAGGACTGCCCTCCAGCGGATGAAAGGGGAATGCTGGCATCGAAGGAAACGAAGGCGCAAATAAAGTAGCGGCCGAAGGTGTACAGAAAATCCCGGACAATACAATATCGGCCTACGAACTCTGACGGACACAATGGTCACTGGGGCGAGGCTAGCACGAACAGGTCGAAGCCTAGAAGAGGCGATTTTATAGAAGAGCGTGTGCCACAAGGACCCCACAAGAAAGGTGCGAGACTTCCTGTACGGCATCTACAGGCTGGAGAATTTTTGGAATAGCGTTTCTGGGTGAGGGTAGAGCAGAGTGCCCGCTATGCAACAAGCTTGACACCTTCGAGCTCATAACGACAGATTGCAAATCAACAGAAATCCAATCAAGCAAATACCTGCGGAAACGCAGACGCGACAAGGCTTGCCCCACGTCGGAGGGAACAGGGGTCTTGCGAAGTTCAAGAAAACCGACGGGAAACCAGAACTGGCCAAGAATTGACGCTACTGGAAACCAAGAAGGTGCATAACACATGGGCAAAGTGCTTCACAAACACCGAAACCTCCACCGCGACTGGTGTATGGGGTAGGATATCCAATGGCGACATGGATGAAGCCGTCGTGTCTGTGTGGTCAGTGCCAGTCCCACACTGACCCGCACCAGTGGGTGTTTACATAACCGACTTCCTCAGATGTTTCCTTCCACCAGCAGGTTGAATCCCGTGCGAGTGTTACTCTACCACGTGGCTCCACCAAAAAAAGATTATCAGCGATGGGCCCCTGCTCTTGCCAGGAACTTTCATTCGTCTCTTCCGTCGCTCAAAAAGAAAATGCCTCCAAAGAAGGCGGCGGCTCCGGAGAAGAAAATCCTCCTCGGACGTCCATCCAATAATCTCAAGATTGGAATCGTCGGTACGCGGCAGTCCTTGCCATTCCTTTTCTACTCTCATTCCCATCACAGGCTTGCCAAATGTCGGGAAATCCTCATTCTTCAACGTGTTATCTAACACAGGTCCGTTTCGCCTCCGCCCGTTCTGCACCCTCTGACGAACCCTCTTCCCAGGTCATAATCCCATCCTCCTCCTCCGTCTCGACAATAATTAAGCCTCCCTTTAGATCTCGGAAAGGCGTTCAACTATCCATTTGCCACAATCGATCCCGAGGTAACCTTGACGGCCCCCTCTTCCATCTCTTGTATTTGACGCCAGCTCGCATAGGAAGCTCGAATCCCGGTCCCAGACACACGGTTCGATTGGCTTTGTGACCTCTATAAGCCTGTATCTCGTATTCCTGCCTTCCTCACTTGTCTAGACATTGCTGGGTTGGTGTCTGGAGCGTCCACCGGTGCTGGTTTGGGCAATGCCTTCCTTTCGCACGTGAGATCGGTCGACGGAATATTCCAGGTCGTTCGCGCGTTTGATGATGATGAAGTCACCCACGTAGAGGGCGATGTAAATCCAATACGCGACATGGAGATCATCCAGACCGAGCTGCGTCTTAAGGACATCGAATGGGTCCAGAAACACCTGGAAAGCACCAAAAGAACAGGCAGGGCGCTGGGAAACTCCAGTCTTGCTGACAAGGCTCGGAAAGAAGAGATCGTGTGTAACTCATACCGCTCTACCTTTTCGGACACCCATGTTGACAGCCTCCCAGGCGACGGCAGAGAAGGTACTTAAAGTCTTGTCAGAAGAAAACAAGGACGTCCGAAAGATTGAATGGACGAACAAAGAGGTATGCCATATTCTACTGGTCTCAAAGGATCTCAGCCCAGCGCAATATGGACGCCGGGAATCCTCGTCCTCCTCGTCCGGGGGAAGTGTTCCACTGCTTCCCAAAACGTATTTTCCAGTTCAAGTCAGGTATCTGACGCGTACGTAGATCGATGTCGTCAATTCCCTCCAACTCCTCACCGCAAAACCTGTCACATACCTGGTAAACCTCAGCGAAAAGGATTACATCCGGAAAAAGAATAAATGGTCTGTCCTGCTTCAGTCCCCTGACACGTGTACTCACGGTTTCGCTCAGGCTGCCAAAGATCAAGACCTGGATAGATACTAACAACCCAGGGGACTCCCTGATTCCGTTCTCGGTCTCTCTTGAAGAGAGACTTCTCAAGCTATCTGACGAGGATCGAGAATCGGAGCTCAAGAACATCGGCACACAGCCTGCTCTAGGAAAGATCACCCAAGCCGGTTACACCAGCTTAGATGTGCGTGTAACCCCGCAATTGCACAACGTGGGCCTGACCCCCTTTCAAAGCTCATCCGGTATTTCACTTGTGGCCCTGACGAGGTGAGGGCGTGGACTATCCGGAAAGGGACCAAGGCACCCCAAGCCGCTGGTGTCATTCAGTACGTTTCTAGTTTGTCATTGGGTCGTGTTCCTCCTGACCTTCCTGACATTTGGCCAGTTCGGACTTCGAGAACAAGTTTGTTTGTGGTGAAATCATGTCTTGCGAGGATTTGAAAGAGTACGGTAGCGAGAGTGCTGTCAAGGCCGCCGGAAAACTTCGACAGCAGGGGAAACCATACGAGAGTAAGGAATCCGCCTATCTTTCTTCCTATTTTACACCTAACTGATCCCGTATCAGTGGTCGACGGAGATATTGCATACTGGAAAGCAGGGAATTAGTTAGATTTTCGTGTACATACGTGCATATATATACCACGGTCTTGATTTGGCCGTCGGTCGTCTGTGATCCGGGCGTTACCGGGAAAGGACAGGCGCCTGTAACCTGCAATCCCCTTCTGGAAGAACGACCATGTCTTACACCAGGGCTCTTGGACTTACTCGTGCGTTGAACAACTCCGGGTTACAAACTCGGCTGGGTGGGTAGTGCCGCTCCATTGTTGCGTGAGTTGCCTCTGATAAATCTCGTGACAGCCCAAAACACGTTCAGGCCAATTGCCTTTCGACGGTAGGGGGTCGACAGCTTGGGCTTGGTATCATCGGAAGCTCACGAATATTTGTTTTTAGAGGGGTTCAGATTCAGTCTCTACCACCAAGCTCATCCCAGACCATTCTAAACACCCAGCGCCTCCGCCGTCCTTCATCCCCTCACTTCACCATCTATCAGCCCCAATTAACATGGCTCTCCTCCATCGCCAATCGAATCACTGGCGTTAGCCTCAGTGTTTGTGAGTACAACGCGCCTACCTCTGCCTTCTACCCCTAATTCGTTGCAGTGATGTACAGCTACTTCTTGGCATACCTTGCCGCTCCTGGAACTTTTAACTCTGCCCATGTCCTGGAGGTCATCTCTGGACTCCCTGATGCAGTCAAGTATTCCGCTAAGGTCATCTTGGCGGCACCTTTTGCTTTCCACACTTTCAATGGCATCAGGCATCTCGGATGGGATGTCGGAAAGTGTATGTCCCAAGCGTTCCAAACATTGTATGCAACGGCTGACTTTGCCCCAGTCCTGACATTGAAGAGCTCCTATCAAGCAGGCTACGCAGTCTTAGCAGCCACGGCGGTCTCCACTGTCGCTTTGGTCTTATTTTGATCAGCTGCAAGACCGAAAACACACCCCTTTTCAGCTAGCATTCTAATCCTTAAAGAGATTTGGAGTGGAACTGTGTTATTCCAATAAATAATCGCATTCCGCCAAATGCTACTCGAGTATAATAATTATGAACTATGCACAACGTGGTGAACCCAGAACGATATAAAACCACGTAATTTGCCAAGTGAGAATCGAGGGACGCGAGGTGAAGGGGAATGAGTGTCTGGTTAGCTGGTCGCCATGTAAGGAATATCCGAGGTGGGGGTCGAAGGAATCAAGCATGTCTCCACCTCACAAACGATGGGACACACATGGGAGGGTTGTCTGTGACACTCGTTGGTATCACACCTTTCACGCTAACCCTCCTCTTCCTCCTGATCACGCACCATTCTGCACCACACAAAAAAGTAACGGTGGTCAAAGATGGGCATACTTTCGCCCAGGACTTGATGTACTGGCGTTCACGGGCCCTTGCGGCTTCCGACGCACCACAGTCGGATGGGGTTGGTAGTGGCAAAGAGAGGAGTTGGGGTGTAGGCGTAGCCTCTGGAGAGCCTCTCCGAGGGAACGAAAATAATAAAGGACACGGGGTGGCCGGACTTGGTAGGAGATCCTGATTGACAGCTGAAAAAGACGCCGTCGTGGGTGAAACCGAGGCCGGGACACAATTCAGGGTTTGTAGGTTCGAGAACCTGGGCATGACAGACAGCATATGACGGTACAAAGACTGCCAATAGAAGACCTTGAACAAAGGAAATATTCCCAGCGTGATAATGGAATGCGTACCTCGTCGTCTGTGGCCCAAGTAGTCTCCAGATGAAGAACAGATGGACCAAACTCCGCGCCGGCTGACATCAACAACCTCTCCACCGTGCGCGCGTCAATCACTGCCGATGGACTCGAACGGATTGATAATCTCTCGATAGAGGCAGTGGATTTTGCAATAGAACCCATCAATTGCGAGGGCTTGAGACCGTCATAGAGTGTCCTATTAACACGAATAACGACCTCCGAAATGGGTCGGCCGGGGATGAGACTCTGCACTAACGATGCTGGGCCATCAAATTTGCGAAGGTTGGGGACGCTTAATGAATGTGTGGGTGGGGTAGGAAAGGACAATTGCCCCAGGTCGATACAGTCTGGGTGCGATGGACGCTGGACAGGGACACAAGGAGAACATCTCAACTCGGTGAGAACGGGTAGTGAGAGGGAGGTCATGTCGTGTTGTGTGGTAAGCCAGCTGGAGAAATGAACCTGTTCCGGAACAGGCATGGTCTTGCAGCTCAGGCTTAGATGTTGTAAGCGGAACGTGGTGTGATGAAAGATACCGTTGTCAAAACGCGGGAGGGAGAGTGAGACGAGATCCTTCATGTTACAGAGAGCGAATGCAAAGGAGAGCGAGGGTAGCGGACCTTGGTGGTCATCGAAAGAAGGAAGGATAGTGGACTTGAATGTTCGGACGAGCAGGGCCAACCCTGGGTGGGATGCCAAGGACCCAATGCACAGGCGCGTAGCATCTGGGAGTAAGGATTCTAAGTCAATATTTTCGTACATGGCCTTGCGTGCATGTGGCAGTACATCGCTGGAAACACGTGCCAGGGTTACGAGATCTTTGCGAGGTAAAAGTCGCGTGACGTATTCCCAGATTTGCGGAGGGACGCTGTGGGTAAGGGCGTACGAAGGAGTGGATAACATCGACACAGAATCTGACAGTGTCTCGCAGGTAGACGGGGTCTGACTCTCGAACACCATAAGCTGACGCGGGATTGGCAGCGTATCCGGCTGACCCCCCAAAAGGTGAAGGAGGTCCGGTTCGCTGACGGATTGGCGTCGGTAATGGTCAGGTCTCTTGTGGCCAACATCAACCACGACCGCGCGGTGGATACTCCCCAAGGAGCTGACCGAGCCGAAGGATCCGGACCGTGGGCCTAAACCGCTTGGCCGGCGGATTTCAAATGAGGGTGTGGGCGAAGTGGTAGGGTCCGCGGTGTACTGGACAATCCACTGGGGGAAGGAGGCCCCATCGGAGGCGCCTATACGACGGGGAGGTTCGACGGAGATTCTCCTGGCCTTGGAGAACAGCTGGGAGAGGGCGGAGGATACCCTCGGGCGGATCTTGCTATCCACCGAGTCTCTGGTGCGACGGCGACCGACAAAAGCCATGGGGGGAGGATAGATGGGTGATGAAGGAAATGAGAATGAAGTAAAAACCTTTGTCGGTCCCTCTTGTGATTCACGACCAACGGAGCCATATGAGGTACAGGTTATGTATCAACGTCTTACGATAGACCAGACGGGAGCAGTGAGGAAGTGGATGCGGTTCTGATAGTCAGTGCATCCGGTCGTCTTGGTGAATCGCTCGGTTGGGCTAACCGAGGTCCCCGTCCTCGCTTCATGACCACCTAGAGGGAATGGAACACTGAGAAAAACGGCGACCTGTGGTTACATTTTAGGAGTATAAGAAGCGACAGAGTGTAGGATGATGATAGTTATTAGATGGTCAAGAAGTCAACCTCCTCTTCAAGCAGAATTTCCAAGTTCTTGAAAAATGCTGCCGCTGGGAAACCCACAACATTATGGAAATCCCCCTCTATTTTGCGGACGAGCATGCCCCCGAGACCCTGGCTCATTCTTTAGTCATCGGTCGAACATCTCCGTTCGCTTAGCCTACCTGGACAGCGAAGCCGCCGGCGCGATCAATTCCCTCCCCACTGTCCGCATACGCGTTCAACAGACTGACAGGATTATCGCTAAACGTGACAAGGGTCCTGTCATCCATAGAGCTAGTTTCAGGTGAGACACCATTCTTGATACATGGTGGGAAATAAACGTACTGGATCTTATACCCAGGCGCTTCGAGCACGGGGTAGACTAGGGGTGAATCAGGTAATCTGAAAATAAGGCGTAAGAAGCCATGCGGGTAAGAAAGATGGCGGGACCAGGGAAACGGCAATCAGTGCAAGTGATCTCGTCAAACGGTATGGTCGGACAATGTAGATAAGTTATGGGAGAGCATCATGCGGGACACGTTCCTCGGTTAAAGTGACTTACAAGTTGTGGCTCCTGGGGCACCAAAGGTTCAGTGCTCACCGATGGAGATCCCAGTAATGACTTCGCATCTGCCCCCATTCAAATCAAGCAACATCCGAAGATTATCATCGCGCGAAATCGGCTTCTCCAAGACCTCCGGGCGGAAACCAGGTAGTTCCGAGTACGGAGTAGACGACAGAGTGGGCGGGGGGT
>Ga0307512_10005105_pt1 | contig 13922 bp, 13 predicted proteins | sample 14_EM_MG_FD_200267 | JGI IMG/M metagenome (GOLD analysis project Ga0307512, IMG submission 200267) | Populus trichocarpa ectomycorrhiza microbial communities from riparian zone in the Pacific Northwest, United States - 14_EM | ecosystem: Host-associated > Plants > Roots > Unclassified | place... | reverse complement strand
CAAGGCATCGCGCGGATTTTCGCGTGCATAACTGTATTATTGACTGCCTTTCTAGGCAAAAATACTATATATTGAAGGTGAAACACAGATACCAAATTAATCGATATTGCAAACTTCTCAACAAGCAAAAGCTCATTAATGGTTGCTGAAAACTTCATTTTGATAAGATACTATTAACACACTGCAAATACAAGAGCCTTATATGAATCTATAGATGAACCAGCTGTGCGACCCGCTGACAACCCGCCCAATTCAGACTGGTTGGGAGTTTACCATGGAACCGTACCCGAGTGGGCAGTTCGGGTTTATTGACGACCCGGACCGCCAATTTGGCAACGGTTCGGTTTGCACCCGGACCCGGACCCGAAGTGACAGTCCGGAACCGTTGCTAACACTACTCAGCACTAATCAAGTAGGTTCAAACTATGTAACTGAGAACTAGGGGCGATTCTTTCTAGAGAACCACGGCTGGGTGGCGACAGGAAGCAATGTGAACCATGTCGCCTCGATACTCCAGAGATGCACAGGGAAGAGCATCGAGTGGGCAGGCATACAAACGTTACAGTTCAACACTGCGAAGACGCAGACGGGGCTGATCACGCGAAGACGGGGCAACAGGACAAAGCGCCGACAAAACTGACAGCAAAGATACAAGTCGGATACGGGTCCATACAATTCAACGCGCAGGCGACACGCGTACTGTGCGTGTGGATGGACACGCATCTGACGTTTGAGGAGCACCATAACCGATGCATGAAGAAGGCCAGGGCAGCAGAGCCCAGACTCCGATTGCTTACAGAGGTATACGGCGTTGTTCCTGGGAGCATACGGGCCGTCCAAGTGCCGTGCGTCCAAGCGGTTGCACACTATGTGAGCGAGCTCTGGTTGGGGCCGTGGGAAGTAGGCAGGCGAGACGACCTCCAACTCCTCCTTAATCGACAATCCAGGTCCATCCTGGGCACAGTACCCACGACACGGGGAGGTGCACTAATGAGAGAGCCAGTGCTTACACACGTGCCGGTGACAATAGACTCATGACAACAGCAATTCGCGGCGAGACTTGACAACGCATGCAGCAGCAAGCTAGAGGACCTACATGGCAAGGCCTACTCCGGGGCGCCGATATGCAGAGTAGTGAGGAACGCGCATCAGCATGTCCGGACAACCGAAGGCAGGAACTGGCTGACCCCGGGCCCAGAATCAGCGGTCAGGACCACCATACTGGACGATGCCGCTGCAGCCAAAAGCGCTGCGAAGCGCTGGGTAGTGTTAGCAACGGTTCCGGATGACCACTTCGGGTGCGGGTCTGGGCCGAAACCGAACGGTTGCCAAGTTGCAGGTCCAGGTCGTCAATAAACCCGAACTGCCCACTCGGGTACTTTTCGATGGTAGACTTCGAACTCGTCTGAATTGGGTGGGTTGTCAGCGGGTCGCCCACTGGATCCATCTATAGAGTCATATAAGGCTCTTGTATTTGCGGTGTGTTAAAAGTATCTTATCAAAATCGCATTCTCATCAACCATTGACACACTTTTGCTTGTTGAGCGGTTTGCAATCTCGATTGATTTGTTATCTGTGTTTCACCTTCGATATACGGTATTTTTGCCTCGCAAGGTGGTCAATAATACAGTTATGCACGCCAAAATACGCACGATGCCTTGATCACGAAATATGCAAGTCCCAAAACTGTTGACACTCTGTTGACGCTCATTTTCAGGATGCCGCAGGGAGCATTTCGCTGTTGTTTTTGCCTGTAAAGGCCGCCAATATCGCAAAAATGGATGTCTGCAACCAATCGGAACATAACTTACTCAAGATGCAAAGCTAAAAATCATTGATGCTCTGTTGACGCCCATGCTAAGAATGAGGCAGTGACCGTGCTGCTATGCCTTGTGCCAATAAACGCTGCCAATACGTCTATTATGCATAACAACGACCAAGTCACTGATGCATTACTGCACTTACAAGACCATAAATTGTTGAGGCGCCATTGACGCTCATGCTAAGAATGGGGCGGTGACCGTGTTGCTATCACTTTTGCCAATAAAAGCTGCTAATCTTTTGGTTCTGCATAACAACGACCACGTCACTGGTGAATTACCGTACTTAAAAGACGACAAATTGTTGATGCTCCATTGACGCTCATGCTAAGAATGAGGCGGTAACCGTATTGCTATCTCTTTTGCCAATAAAAGCTGCTAATACGTCGATTTTGCATAACAAAGACCAAGTCACTGGTGAATTACCGTACTTACAAGACCACAAATTGTTGACACTCATTTTAATGTATTGTCCATTCAACATCTGCTGCCGTCCATAATTGTTTTCGTCCGGATTTGACTGTACCGGTTGGCTTTCTGCTTCATTTAGACCCAACCCTGTTGCAAAGCCGAGCGGCATAATTATCTTGCACTGATCACTCTCACACGACTAAACATGATGTGTCATGCGAAAAGATTCATTATGCCTGCGATACATCTATTTATGAACCGTTATGCACAAGCTACTTACTATTCACCCATAATATATCTCTAACTGAAACTCACTGTCAAGTTACATAACGCTGGTGAACCATTGAGGCATTCTGTGCTACATTTTCTTCCCTCCTTTATTTCTCCGCGTTTCAACTGCTTTGACCGTCACCAAGACATTTTCAGCCTATCTCTTTGACTTGCGTCTCGGCCGAACCAATCGGGGCACATTTCGCGCGGCGCACACCTCCTGCTGCCCTGGTCACTCCTGCTCATCGATGCAATTTTGGTCCTCTATATCGGAGTCTTTGTCCGCAGCGCAATCCTCTTCGCTGTCATGTGGAATATCCAAGTCGCCATTCCAGTTTATCCAATCTTCGGTATGCTAACTGCTTTCAGGTGCAACATCCTCATCGCTTTCGACTGGATGACGGTTGATTCCCTAAATACGGTGGACATTCAAGATTTGAGTTCGTCCTCCAGGGAAGTCCTTTGCAGACAAAGCTGGTGGTAAAGGTGATCTTTGTGAGAATTTGAATGCAGCCGCACCATCAGGTTGAAAGAGTGACCAGGATGATTTGATGATCTCTTCCGTGTCCGAAAGATATCCTATGGCAGTCATCTGCTTGTTTTGAGCGCGAGATTCCTTCTGCGTCGCACGTAGGTTTTGGCTGCCCTGCTTCATCGCCAAAAAGTCATGAAGCTTGCCCATTCTGTGCAATTTCCTTGCCTACGCCTCTTTCTTCATTTCCGAGTCGTTTTCGGTGTTCGTGGTATCCCTTTCGGTGTCAATGCCTGCCAACATCCGCTGATTGGCTCGAGCAAAGTGTCTTACAACCACTTATCTGAGAAGGGTCTCGGCTATGGTTTTTGACTGCCTCCAGCCGATAAGATCTCGGCCAAGGGAAACACTGGCCTCCACTCCGACACCATGTGGTATGATAAAGAATATGTCGCCCGCCACATTGGAGAGATCAGTGTACTTTGCGTGCATTTGCTCATGTTGTCCCCACCAGTCGGGTATGTCCAGTATCCAAAATATACTGCTCATCTCAATTGGGTTGGAGTGGTAATCATTGAGATTTGGATTGATTTGCCTCCAGTTCTTTGGTGCTTCAGGAGACGAATTGAAATAGAGCCTGGCTGCTCTCAATCAGCGGCCTGCACGATCACTTGGTCCGGGTGTTGTCTCAGCCACATTGTTAGGCGTTAAGTATTCCTCATCATCACTGGACAGATCATAAAGATCAAATGATGATTGATAAGACCCTGAAGCCGTTGCAGAAAAAACGAGATTGCTGTTCGGTACGGTTTCGACTTTATTGACCTGCAAAGGTCAATGTTTGGTGCAGTATTCATTCTCCACATACCTCACAAAGCCCTCTGGGCATTGTGTAGTGTAGGATGTCTCGTCCTCAGGATTAATATCCATTCCCTTCTCCGACATTCTAAATGATCGCAACTTCCTGAAAGGATCAAGGATATGCGTGGAAATCAGAAGCATGGCTGTCATTGGGGTCACTGCGGCGTAGTATTTGGAGAGCTTCTGTCAAGCTAACTTCCCAGCGAAGAACAAGTCTTCCTTCGATTGAGTCTTTAGCTTGGCCAAAGCTCGCATCATGCAATCCATGTGATCGAACATGTCATTGTACACTGTGAAAACATGATGCATTGTGACTGTATGCCTCTTCGACATGCAAATGGTCCAATATCGAAATGGCCTCAATACTTCCGTGACATACCTGACAATTCTCCATTCATCCGGAGTTGTAAATAGTAGCCGGTATTCAACGTACTATGGGTGTTGCAGCCACTCGCGGCTTAATTACCGTGAGCGGCAGGCACACTCGAGCAACTCCAGAGTAGAGTTCCAAGGTGGCTTCACATCCATAATCGGAAGTACTGCGATGCAGTCTTTGGCTTTTTGACAGTGAATGAACTCGTTTCGGCGACCAGGTGTCAGTGTAATTAATCCAGCAAGCATTCTCTGCTATATGAAGGTCAGCTTCAAGACTTTCAAAATATCATGAAATACGTACTTTCTAAATTATCTTTCCTAAACCTGGTCTCATCGCCAACACCTTGTTGATTCTAGCATTGCCCTCTTTTCGAAGTCCTTGACTCTTCCCAATGTCTATGCTGTCATTCTCTCCGAATTGCTGATCACACTCATGGGCTTCCCAAGACTTGGTGTGGCTTCTTACACCAAGAGTGCTCATGAAATCACCTAAAGCCGGCTGTGTGCTGTGCCCCATGTACAGTATATGGTTCTTAAATGAAGGCCACTCGATTCCAGAGGCCTCAAGTGTTGTGTGCAGCTAGTGTGTCATTGAGAAGTTTGAGGAAGCATTATCAGTCGTAATACCAAGCAAACGGCCGTCGGTAAGCTCAAAACGATCAAGCACGTCCTTCAAATATACGGCTAGCCTTGCTCCAGTATGTTGGCCCTTGACCTATCATCCATAATTAGCTTTTGAAATGGGAACAAAACAGGCGTTCAATCTCATCGAAAGTGAGTGGAACTTCCCGCAATGCCCAATATCCATCCATATAGTATGCAATGACTGACATTATGGCTAGTTTGTTTGTTGATGTCAATCCATCCAAAGCTAAACTAACTTTATTTCGTATTGGCAATTGTTTCTTAATTACATCCACAGTCAGTGCATATTCTCACCGGCAAATGTTCCTAACGGTCGTAGCGCACGGTAGAACTAGGTCATCGCGTAATGCCTGATATGTCCGTCGCAGCTCTAGGTTTGATTTTGTCTTCCATGGAATATGTGCCGAAACACATCCTGACATAAGGTAGCGATTTCACGTGACTTGGTGAAATTCGGAAGTTTCATAGTGCTTTGTTGCCAGTTTGGAATGTTTTGTCTGTCATTTCAGTCAATATGGATTGAACTGGATATCAAATATGATTTTCTTCTGCAAACTTACTATTGTGATTCCACAACTTCCCTGCTGCTTCAGGATGGCCATAGCTGTTTCATCCACCATCGAACTAGTCAATTCAGTGACCTCTGACTCTGTTGAGCAGTTTAACTTTGCGATGTAAGATTGTGCCAGCAAGTGTTTCCCCATGGAGCTGGTCACATGTTCTGATGGATGGCGAAGAACTTGATGACAAATGATACATATGATGGCTGGGCTGCCGGTCTCCCCAATTCCACAGTGCAAATAGAATCGCCATTAAGGCGAATGTCTAGAATTCATCGAAGCAATAGGCCACTTCGAGCCTACATTCATTGAAGCCTACGGAGCATCGAAGATGATTTTCAAAGTTTGGTCGCTCAAATCACGAATAAAGACACGTTCATTTTTGGAAGAGATCATAACCTCTAGTAATGAGGTGTTCAAAGATTGTGTATCCGACATGGCGGAAGAAATTAGAAAGCTGTGTAATCCGACTCGAGAGACTGCCAAAAATCACGATACAGTAAAGCAGATCGCGGGTTCTTCAATATTGACTCTACTGCTACAACGATAATAATCAGATAAGTCAGACATTGAATGCAGATGTGTGAGGTTGAATACACGGACAGATTGCAACGACTGACCACGTAAACCTCCATTTAGGAAGATAATGCTGCAGTTTATTGCTGTTTACCGTTCGGAGTCTTGACGCACCGTGGGCGCTCAATTGTAGGAGGCGGACACAACATCGACACTTGACTTTTTGCCATCAAAGGCTCCCAATGGGTTCATTGTGGTTCATTTGCGTTCCATTCCGGTTGTAATATGCAAGATGCAAGCGCATAAATCGTTCACTCTCCGTTAATGCACCTTTTGGGACATGGTTACGATCTTCTCCTAAGCATATTTGCCTAGAAAGGCGGCCGGTAGTATGATTATAGATCATTGTAGATGCATGGCCCTATGATTCTCCAAGATGGAAGCCCTGAAATTGTTGACGCGGCATTAACGCTCATTTTTAGGGCATAGTGACGATGTCGTCAAATGCATTTTGGCCTAGAATGTCGGCCGATATTTCAATTATGTGTGGATGTCGCCCCACTGCCCTCGGATTGTCCAACATGCATGGCCAGAACTCATTGATGCTCCGTTGACGCTCATTTTTAGAGCCTACTGACGATGTTATCAAAAGCATTTTGGCCTAGAAAGACGGCCGATAGTTCGATTATATGTTGAAGTCGCTGCACTGCCATCGGATTGTCTGAGATGCATGGCCCAAAGTTGTTGACGCTCCGTTGACGCTCATTTTTAGGGCATAGTAGCAATGTAGCCGCAACTGTTTTTGCCTAGAAAGGCAGCCGATAATGCAAATATGGCTACATATCGTCGCACAGCCTTAGGATTGTCCATAATACAAGGCCAAAAGTCATTGACGCTCGGTTCACGCGCTGTTTTGGGACATAGTAGCGATGTTGTTGCAAGTGTTTTTGCCTAGAAAGGCGGCCGATACCGAGATTATGGGGTAACGTCACCGCACATCCCATGCATTTTCCAAGATGCAAGGCCAAAAGTCGTTGACGCTCTGTTGATGCTCATTTTTAGGACATAGTAGAAATGTTGCCACCACCATTGTTCCATGGAAAGGCGGCTGATTGTTTGATTATAACCGACTGTAACCGCACAGCCTACTGGATGTTTCATGACTCAATGCCAAAAATCGTTGACGCTCCGTTGACGCTCACATTAATCAAATCGCAACACCCTTTGTTCACTCAATAATTATATGCAATGAATCAAATACACAGTTTTCACATTCATTATTGCGTTTGTATGTATTATTGTTTGCAACCAGGAGTTTTGTTAGCTCACAATTTTTGACGAACTGCTATCTGCGCTATCTGAGTGAGAAATGACATGGCCCTATCACATTCCGGCGCTGTCGGCTGGCACTTGACGGCATGTAGATCATTTCACTAGTTTTTGGCAAATATAGATCGACTTCGTCACTATTCCTTATCCAGCTCCTTCTCCTCGATTTCCATGACGTACCACAAGGAATTTCAAATTTCACAACCATGTGCACCAGGTCTGAGCGGAGAGTTAAGCAGTTGGATACATGCATGAATACGCCATGACGATTGCCATGCAGATCAATTCGTCACGGGCACTGACCGCTCTTTCTGTGACACGTATAACATCACTCACTTAAATTTTGTTAGCACATTTCATCTCTAATATTGCTGATGCTTTGTCACTTAACAGTCACTTGCAGATTAAAACCGAACATGATGGCCCTCTTACAACCCGATTGAAATTCTAGAACTTTCACAAGGTGCATTCGACTCTTGCACTTGCACAGACGAATTATCATGTCTCACAATTTGCTCACTGAAATCATGCAAACACAGACATGTAGCAAAATTCGTAAACAACTTGCTTTTCACCGTGATCAGAGGTCAAAAATGATACATTGCACTTCAATTCTTGTGCAAAATCATGAGGCATCACCATCTCTTCATCGAAATCCGATATGTATATGGTAATTGGCTGGAGGCTATATGCAGAGGTAAAAGCTTACTGTTTCAATTGGCTTCGCTGTCAGTACCATTGACGAATCGCGCTCGGCAGCTTGCTCACCACTGGGTATGGTCAATTTTGACTGCGGCTTCACAGAACCTAGCCTCATATGTCTACTTCCTGGTTGAGAAGTCCCCAGCGGCTTGTGCGATATTCCGGGGACAATCCCGAAACTCTCTATATGCTCTCCAAACGTCGTCAGTGGAGGTACCGGAGTGTCATCATTTGTTTCCGGCTAAACGATGGCCGGATCCATGAATTCGGACGTGACGTATTTCTCATCTCGTGCACGGAAGTAGTCAGCGGCATCCTCCCATCCCGGTTGAGTCAAATTGTCGAGCTTCATCTGCTTCTGCGGAAACCTTTCCATGTGCTGCTGGACCATTTTTGTGTGTGTGCCCATCACCCAGCCGGGTTCGTCATCTTCGCTCAACTTTCCCTGCTCAGTCTCTTCAACATCCTCATCTTCCCCATTCTCCCCATCATCGGAACTTGCAGGATCACTCAGACTGTCACCGATAGCAGCCAGCATCTCCTCAATTATCTATTCAGCATCTCTGGACGTCAATCCCGCGATTTCACCATCCGTCATATCGCCCTGCTATTGTTGAACCGCTGCCTCTGTGTCTTCAACCACCTTTCTCGGCCCAACAGTTTCCCTCTCAACATAATTCTCGATCCATTTCTCTTCTTCTTCATTGCTTAAGAAGTGCATTTCTCGTCGTTTCTCTGCCGCATGCTTCTTTTCGGATCTCAAGCAGCGCAATGCCCTAATGGCTCGGATTCTCTCTGCCCCAAAGCCGCTCTTGCCTTCATTCAGTTGATGACATCGTTGGGTTGAGCGCGATTTCGATTGTCCGTATATGGCCGCCGGAAGTCGCGAAAAGTTCTTTTTCGAAGCATTGACCATTGTAGTTTTGTGGACTTTGTTGTTGGGCGAGATGTTAGATGTTGGAAGTTATGGACAATATGGAGGTAAGCTGCGTCTTTTAAGTCAAGGTTAGTATGTTTACTCATCTTAAACAAAGCAAAATCGCTCTCTTGACTGTCAATAAATCAGGAATAGTGATGCTAACCGTACAACATGACACGATTGTTAGCTTCAGTTTCATGTAATATCCTGGGGTTCATTTGAGACAAACATCAGCAGACGTCCTTTCCCTCAAACTACATCCTATTAACATCTATCAATCCGCCGATTTCGGCGTTTGTACACCGGAATTGATCCTTGTTATCAAACTTACATCATCAGACCAACTTATTGCACATTGCGGGGCGCTGGGAAACCCCTGCAACTTGCAGCCATTCTCAGTAGGATTGATCTTGAGCATAACGATCATGTTGGCTGCTATTTATCTCATTCTGACATCACGCTAACTATATAGTCCTCAGGGCTTCCCACTTCCTCTTGTTATCATCTTCCTCTCCTATTTCACACCAGCACATTATGGATACACAACCACCTTCGCCAGGTCAGAGCGGATCTAATACCTGCAGACCGGCGGGCGCTACATCAAATACGGATACGCTGCGCACAGAGCAAGAGTGCAGACACAAGTTAGTTCACCACGATACTGCGAATGTAGCCACCAAACATATGACCCAGGATGCACATTTAAAAATCGTCCGCAATACTGGAAGCAGCAGAAACAAGAAGCAGCATGCAGTTAGATGTGAGTAGCTCCATATGGAGGCAAACAGTGGTCAAACGACCGTATAACGTACAGCGGGTGTCCGTAGAGAGCAACGTAATGAATTCATCGCTGCCTGTAATGGGAAACCTCGATGCTCGACAAAGGCATTTGTCCGCACAGTCCCCGGATTCGAACATCATGATATTCTAAGCTCTGGGATTTTTGCAGATGAATTTCCTGATAAGCATCCCCCTGAGTGGACGAATCAGGATTTAATCACCTTAGAAGAGGCTACAGAAGTGTATATTGTAGAGATAACAGCCGAATTTCAATGTGAGAAGCATCACTGACTAATGTCTTGTAGGTTTTCAACATGTCTGCAACTATGGCAAGGCAACGATGTCGGGTACAGTTGGAACAGTCCGACATGCACCTGGCATTGAATATGGCCAAAATGGTGAAAGAAGGCTTTTCGCGCGCCGCAATAGAGAAAACAAAATATCTTATTAACCAACCATTCGCCTGGGTCCGGGAAGAGAAGAAGTGGGGTGTTGAGTTTCCTCGGCATAAGAAGGTGAAGGCTGCGATACCAAGACACCCGGCAATGCTTCGTCATAACCAAACGTCCGGCTGCCTTCCTTGCCAAAATGGCACGGCAAAGAATTCCCAGACACGATGGAGATGAAAAGGAACAGGTGCACCTCCCAGACCCCGACGCAGAGTGGGGACTCCAGTGCTGACTCCACCACCCCCCGGCACACCACCCGCTCCAACCGGTAACACTTCCGGAGCTCATCCTTCTGAAATCGTCAATCTGCCGGCCGGATATATTTATTCACATATAGCACTTCCCTGTGCGGAATTTTACTCAGATGATGAGGATACTGAGCATGATACTGATTTTGATCCAGATATGCTGACTGATGATGGTTAGTACACTATCTGTTGTGTGGTAATGTGGCTAACATTGATTTTGAAGCCAAAAGCAGTGGATTGAGCGATCCTGTAACTGATGACGAGCATTGACCGAAAGACACGAGATTTTGGAGATTATTATTATATATGTCAATGTATTATTAAAGAACAATGTAGTGATCAAGCAGAAAGTCAATGGAAACACCAGAAAGGCAGCCAATACACTGTGAATGATGGACTGTACCAAATTAAATGATTGCATATTGTGGATACAGCCATGGCAAAATGAGCGTCAACAGAGCGTCAACAATTTTTGGTCATACATCCTGCAAAATCACACCTCCGATACGTTGTAGTCAGTCACAAAAACATTTTTGACCGCGTTTATAGGCAACATAGATAGCACTACCCTCCCTGCCCCATCATGAAAATGCGCGTCAATGGAGCGTCAATAATTTTTGGTTATTCGTCGTGGGAAATCACACCTTTGATAGGTTGTAGTCAGTCAGAAAGGAATTTTTGGCTTCCTTTATAGGCAAAACAGATGGCAATACCCTCCATGCCCCATCATGAAAATGAGCGTGAACAGAGGGTCAACAATATTTTGTCTTGCATTATCGGTAATATGAGTGGTGCTTGATCACAAACATCCCTAAAGAATGATATCACAGCCTTGATAGGCAGATATGTACGGGATATTCTAGCCACATCCTCCGGGACAGTAACAACTTCTTTCATTTACATAGCTACCACTAAGTATTCTTGAGCCGTTTAGCGTATAGTAACAGTCGAAATGATGTATATAAACAATAACCGCCACATTGCGCTGTGATTAGCCATGCTAGAAGGCCAACAATCGTTGACACTCTGGTGACGCTCATTTCTAAGAAATGGCAGGAAGCGTTTCACTTTCTCTTTTGCCTATAGAGGCAGTCAATAATCAGTTTATGACAATGTGCAACCTGACGCCCCCCAGATTCCCCATGATAAATGACCAACAATCGTTGACGCTCCGTTGACGCTCATTTTCATGATGGGGCATGGAGTGTATTGCAGGCTGTTCTGTGTATAAAGGTAGCCAAAAATTCCTTTATGACTGACTACACCCTATCGGAGGTGACATTTCACATGACTCATGACCAAAAATCGTTGACGCTCTGTTGCCGCTCATTTTCATGATGTGGTTACACGGGTGAGGATTCTCGGTATGCACATCAAGGTGACTAATACGTCGAAAACGAACCGCGACATACCAATATCGATATTTTACGATTAACAGTAACATATCTGAATGCGACCATAAATGTAAAACCCAAAATGCAGAACAGGAGATTGGAACCGACAGGTCTAGCCAAACCCGGCGAAACCCGCTGATTGACGTCTACAGGTCCGGGTTTGGCCTGCCAAAAGTCTGCAGGTCGTGTTTTTGGACAGGTCTGGAGCCAAACCGACCCGTTTTTGCGGTCCAAACCCCGACCACTTGCGGGTTACCCCGACCTGTTGCTAACACAAGCGCTGGGCAAGGGAGAAAGAAGCCAAAATCGGACCAGGGGTCTGGATGTGATGGACATATGGATCGCGCTCAGACAATGGCCGAGTGGGAGCCGCAGCGGTGTGTAAACACGGCAATGAATGGAGGTCTAGGCATAGCTGTCTGGGCATCGGACATTCGGAAAGCTTCGACGCCGAACTGTGGGTGATCGGGCCTGCGCATGACGTGGTGATTGAGAAGAGAGATACTTTGCAGATGAATGGAGTGCAGATGGTGGCAGTCTTCAGCGACTCACAGGCTACAATTCGACAAGCGGCACACCTGCAGCCAGGCCGAGGGCAGTGACTTGCGAGGCAGATCAACAGAAGGGCACTGAGTCCCCTCGCCCGCGGCATCGCATCCGCGATCCACTGGGGCCCGGAACACTCCTGCATCCCCGGGAACGAGTAAGCAGACTGTCAGGCCAACTTGGCACATGACGCAAGCAGCGGCACAGTGATAGAGCATCCATACACCTAGGCCACGAACAGGGCTAGACGAATCTCCGAGGGAAGGTCCGTAGGGAAGGTGGAGTGGGAGGCCGACAAGTGCAGCAAGCACTTCAGCTACAGACTCCAAGGCAAGGTGGGGACCAAGAGACCTATCCCGATGACAAGTGTGAAGTCGCTGGCCGCCAGATTCTACTGAGTGAAGTCCGGGCATGCGCCCACTGGAGTCTACCTAAAGCGGTTCAGCCACCGAGATGACAACAAATCCTGGTGGTGTGGAGGGACTGTGGCCCAGACGCGGGAGCACATCTTCCGCCACTGCAGCAGATGGAAAGACCAGCAGATGACACTCTGGAAGACAGTGGGACAGGCAACAGGCTGGAAAGTGGGCAGATGCCGGCATGTGCAGATCTCTGAGCATTTTACCATAGAGGAGTGTGACCAGGCGGTGATGGACTTTTTGGCGGCAGCTGCGGTTGGGAAATGTCCCCCCAAATGATGGAGCGATATGGAGCGGGCTAACAGCGTGGAGGCTCGGTGGCGGCGCTGCCGGCAACAGGATTATACTATCCTTTCTTTCTTCTTTCTTTCTTGTCATTTTTGTCTTTCTCTTATCTTTCATTTGTCAGCGGGGACGAAGGGTAGCGGGGGAGGAGCTCCGCCATCTAGCCGGCTCGCCCGGAGGCGGAGGGGATATCAGGGTCCTGTCATACTCTAATTAGAGTCAATACAGTATGATTAAACAACAACAACAGCACTTGGACCGACGAAAGTGTGGATGAAGCTAGCTACCGAATTCGAATACTTACAAGCTTATCCGACATGAGTGAATATCGTTCCATTCAAATACTGCCCCTACTCTGTTGCTGCTTCCGTAGTCTTGGATACTCCACCTGAGGGAAACCCCCACTGTCGTAGCCAGGGTTCCCAACCGTCCGTCTAGACTGGTGTCTTTCGGGGCCCGTTATCGCTGTCCAGACCAGGTGAACACTTCGTTTGCCCTGGGGAGTCCCGGGCCGAGGCTAAAATCCCTAGGGCCCGTTTAGGGCGACTGTAGGTCCCTAGCGGATGTTACCGTTACAGAATGTGTATAATTCCGGTCGCAACCAGGCCGGCAACCAGGCCGAGCTTACCGTTGGCGCTGCCACACTCAAAACAAGGGGTAGGATCGGAGATTTGACGTGTATTTGGCAGCTTTAAGCATCATGTGCGAAGACTGTACAGCCCTGCAGAGTTGTAGTGTTGAGATCAATCGAGTACGAATAGAGATATTGAATTGACTATCGTACAAAAGTGATTGTCTAAAGAGCAAAGAGGGAGAAAGACAGGCGAATATATATGGGAAAGGAGAGAGCATACTCGGCGAAGCCGAGTATCACATCCGGAGACCAATGCCGGGCATCACTGCCGGGGCTAGCCCTACTCC
>Ga0307512_10005104_pt1 | contig 13923 bp, 7 predicted proteins | sample 14_EM_MG_FD_200267 | JGI IMG/M metagenome (GOLD analysis project Ga0307512, IMG submission 200267) | Populus trichocarpa ectomycorrhiza microbial communities from riparian zone in the Pacific Northwest, United States - 14_EM | ecosystem: Host-associated > Plants > Roots > Unclassified | place... | reverse complement strand
AACACGGGTTAAGTGAACCAATCCATAAATCAGGTCTTGACCGAGTTTGGGTCTTGTAATTTATGATTTATGATGATTTTTCAAATAGATTACTTTGGATACCACATACAAGAGGGCTCCAAATTTGTTCAGAGTGGGTTACTACAGGCCCACATCAAGAGATTCAAAACGAGTATCTCTTCCAAGACGGGCCAACACTAGACTTTTCATGATCCCATAAATATTGGGCTCGCTAGTTTTGAACCTCCCACGGTTAGCACTTAAACCCTAATTCCTTGGGATTTATGCCCCCTTCGAAAATTTCGAATAAAATCAGTCGCTGCTTGAATGCTCCACTGCGGCAAATTCAAGCAATAGAGAGTACCAATTCTGTTGCTTTGTTCTGTATTCTTTCAATTCTTAAAAATCACAATAAGGGGCCAAACATGTCCCAAAATAGCATCCAGTCAAATTCAATTCAAAACCCTAGAGTAACCTGGGAAGGTTGCAGTGTCTTGCTCGACATTAACGACGGCGACCGCCTTGTTTTTGCTCGATTAACAGCTGGCTCGTAAGTTTTTTTTGCTTTTTTTTTTGTTTTATTCTTACAATTAATAAATGCTTATGTTTTTTTTTTTTCATTTCTTTTTTGAAATTTGTAGGACATTGAAAATTGGAAATAAGAATTTCTCTTTACGGCCCTTGATTGGATGCCCCTTCGGTTCTTCTTTTCAAATTGAGAATGGGACTGAAGGGCTTTGTTTATGTAGGTTTGTTCCTTCCACAGAAGTAGGTATTGTGCTTGAGCTCTTGTTTAATTGTTTAATCATGGATTAATTAAGAGCTTTGTCTTGGTTTGCTGATTATTTTTTTTTAATATTTGTTGGCAGATAATAATGATCAAGAAAAAGGAGGATCTCAAATAATGGACGAATGTAGGGATAATCGAGCTATTGTTGATAATAATGAAGCCCAGACCCTAACTAGTGGAGACATAGATGAAATGCGGAGGTGATTTGCGTAATTTTTTATGATTTTATTCTCGAATGCGGGTTAAAACGTTGATGCCATAGCTTATAGTTTTTGTCAGCATGATTTGCAATCTTGTTTCTTTAAGATAGGAATCATAAACTTTGTTTGGTGCAGGCAGGGTGTGAAAGGTGATGAGATAATTGAAGCTCTCATTGCCAATAGTGCAACATATGAGAAAAAAACAACATTTTCTCAAGTAAGTTTGATGTTGGAATGGATGAAGTTTTGTTGGGCCAAAAGGGCTTTGATTGATATGCTGATGTACTGTGTGGTTGCAGGAGAAATATAGGATTAAGAAGCAAAAAAAGTATGCCCCTAGAGTACTTCTGAGGCGACCTTCTGCTAGAAGGTAATCTCTTGCTTCATCTCTAGTTAGTTTATTTTTTTGTCACCTCATTGGCATTGGCTGAATTGCTCTTTAACTAAGTCCTGTTTTGTAATTTTATGATAAGCTTCATCAAGGAAAAAATGGGCTTAAAGTTTGGTGAAAGCTGTTTGAAAATGTCAAGTAACCTGATTTTATAACTGACATATTATTATTCTTGTTTATTTCAGCATATGCGAGGCGTACTTCAAGAAATATCCACATAGAATCGGGTAGTTTTATGTTATTAGTTAACTAAATGATTTAAGTTATTTGATTTTAGTTTCTAAAAATTTTCTTTGTTCAGGATTTTGTTAGTTTATTTGATATCATTTTAAAGCATTTTCATTCTGCATCCATTCCCTGAAGTTGAACATTGAAAGAGAGACTATCTAGCTTAGGGTTTTTAAGTAGTTACAAGACATAGATTGAAAAATTACAGCATAGGTGAGGGATGATTGAAAGATTATGGCAAAAAAAACCAGCATGACCATTGGGTATCTTAGATCAATTACCATAAGAGTTTCTTTTAATAAAAGTAGAGGATTGAAGGGGTGGATAATTTTCAAATTATGTAAATAGGAAATAGCTTTATGAATATCAGTATGATTCATGGTTTGTTGGTTGTTCTCATTTAGATGTATGTGGTCTATACTGTTTCGTTGGTATCTGAATTCTCTGCCTTCAATACAGATTCCTGCGAGTAGATGCATTATCCCTGTTGCTTTCACTTGCTAATGTTACTGCAAACTCTGACATCCTGTTAGTGGATATGGTTGGTGGCCTTCTTACTGGTGCTGTGGCAGAGCGTTTAGGAGGTTTGATCTCTGATTTCATCTGAAAAGCCCTTTCAATTCTATAGCTTTATAAAGCTGTTTGCTTTATGTAGTAAAAGAGAAATACCACCAAGAAAGGAAAAACCAAGCTGTTTGCTTTAATTATGTTTCTGTTATTCCTCAATTATCCTTTTGACAGGATTCAATAAATGATAACTTTTAAATTTTCAAACCAACAAATAAATGAAAAAGAAAGAAAACGAAAGTGTTATTATACCCTTGCCACAATCATGAATGTATCTTCTTACATGTGTTTTCTTAGCTTAAACCACTGTAGTTTGCCAGATGTAATTTCTGGTTGTGAATGATGTTATTTGTTTAGCAGGTACAGGTTACGTTTGCAATACATATCTTGGAAGTACACCGTATCCTGTGGAGATAGTCAGAACATTCAACTTTGATAATGAAATCTGCAAAAGGTACTTTGTGTTGTTAGTTTCATCATAGTTTCAGAAAGTGGAGATACACGACTCGCTTATGGGAAAAAATGATCTGTGTTGCCTCGTTTTTCAAAAATAGTTGAGAAAGCATAGGGTTCTTTTTGGTATGTTGAACCGGACAAGACAGGTTCTGATATGTTTGGTGCATACTTTGGACATGACTGGACAAGTTGTGAAGTATTTAATGCACATTTTGAATCCTTGTCATGTCTTGAGTTGTCCCAGGGCAAAATTCTAGTCCCACCATAAGGGGTGGAACAAGCTTGTCTAATATCACAGACAAAAAATATCATTTCTCAATTTTTCATATTATCCACTATTTTATCACTCATTTATTTTTTAATTTGGTAGACTAAAATTTGACCAAATTTATTAAAATGAATATTTACATATAGAGGCTTAATTGCAAAAACCTTTTGATTTAGAGACTAAGTTGTACTTGTCATAAAATTAGAGGATCAAGAAAATTACAAGGACTAAAATGTCATAAAAATAAAATACAGGGACCAAAATAAATTGTTGAAAAAACTCAAAGACCAGAATGAACTTTTGCAAAAAAAATTATCTTGCCTTATCCAATGTGCTCCAAACACAAGACAGGAATATGTATTGTCCAGTCTAGTGTAGTCCAATCCAATTTCATCAACTACCCAGTTCAGTCCATTTCCATTTATATTGTCTAGTGACTAGTCCAGTCTAGCATACCAAAAACATCCTAGTTATTGTTTAATATGAAGCAGCTGGGACTTCTATGTAGAATTATTTGATATGATAGCCCTTCCTGGTCAGCGACAGGAGATTTTAATATTCATAGGATCAGCATGACTCTTGCTTAGCCTCTTCTATATAAGAGATCCTCCGGATTCAACGTTGCTTTCATCTTTTGTTTCTGGCATATTCTCTTTGATTATGTTTTCTATTTAAACACAGGAATTTCATTTAAAGGAATTAATATTTTCTTTCCAGGATTGTGCGGGCTCCTCTGCGTGACCTCTGTTTAGACCAAATTGGAACATCCGAGATAATTGATGCCAGCAATGCAGAATTAAATGTTAGCGTTGTTTTGCTCATTGCCAGGGTATGTTTTTATCTTGCACTCCAGTAACTGTTTTGGAGAATCAATTCTTGTAGGGCCAAACCTCCATCAACATGGAAGAAATGTCTCTTCCATCCAACCACGAGGCTGTGGATTCAGAGACTATTGTCTCTCCACAAAGTAAAATGGGCAAACCCCCTAAAGCTGGCGAAAAGGCATCAGAAGAAGCCATTAAGTCATGGAAGGAAAATGGGTTCTCTAGGTAGCTAGATGTGAATAATTTGTTTATTAGTCAATAGAATCTATAAATGGATATTTTCTATTTCAACATTTTTTTAGTTTTCAAGCATAGTCAATAATTCTAGCTCACTCTGTGTGCAGTCTAATAATTGCTGCGCCAGATGCAGATGCTTGGAGCTTAGCCAAGGATCTACTGCCACTTCTATCATATTCAGCACCATTTGCTATCTACCACCAGTATCTTCAGGTCATTTGATTCAAATTCTTGAGATTTGTTCAACTTAAGACTTGCTAATGCATTATTTTCTATATTAGATGGCAGTTTATTAATAATTAATGCTAGAGATTTTTGTAGTATTACTGGATAGGCTTTCACTCATGGTAGAATATTTTCTTAATTGCTATTCTTGTTCGAATGCAGCCACTTGCAACATGCATGCACAATTTACAGCAGGGGAAAATGGCAATTGGTTTGCAAATTTCAGAACCTTGGCTACGTGAATATCAGGTTTGTTGGCTACATTTGTGATAAATTTGGAAAACTTTTCTGTCTACTTTTTGCATGGCTGTTGATGTTTTAGTTTGAAGTTTGGAATTTGGAATTTGTGGGGGAAATAGAAATGGGAGTTTTCAAACAGAATCATATTATATGCTTCTTCCCCTTGATATCTATTCTCGAGGAGTAGAAGCAGAGAGTATTGAAGATACAGTGATTCAATATTCCCTGGTGTTTTCTGATGCAAATGCAGGTTCTTCCATCAAGAACTCATCCATTGATGCAGATGAGTGCCTTTGGGGGTTACATTCTCAGTGGGACCAAGATATGTAGCAGTAGCTAATCTGGACTCCCAGATAATAGTACATCAAACCTAGCTCCTTCGTGCATGTTAGCTGCTTGTTGGCAAGCAAAATACCTGCCCATGAAATGGAAACCTGCAGCTCTGCATGTTGAGTTTTTTTAGACAGGATTGCAATATGGTTTCTGTAGCTTGATTTTTTCTCCTGCCCGATCTTGCACTTGCAAGACGTGGCAACTTGCTGTTTCATGCAAGTTATATTTTGTGATTTCAAGACGGAACAAATCAGATTTTTAGGCTGCCCACCTGTGTACTTCGGTATTAAATATAATTTCTGGAAGTGTTTAGGGTCATGATTCATCCCGCCTTACACGAATAGCCTGTTTGGCCCTGTTTTTATGTTCGTTGTGATGAGTTTTGAAATTAAATATATCAAACTATTTAATATGTTGTTAGTAAGCTATTTAAATTTAAATTAATATTAAGGATATAATTAAAATTAAATAATTTTTAAAAAGAAATTAAAACTTTCTTAAAAAATAAGTTCTTTCTTTTTGAAACACACAAATATTAGATATAAAAAAACACAAAATAAAATGGAGGCTATGATCAAACATTACATAGCTTTTTTTAAATAATTTAATTAAAAATCTAATATACTTGAAATAAAATAATTGAAGTTGAATACTATATATAAAACAAAAGTTATTTAAACTAATTAATTTTTAAATATTTATGATTATTTTTTTAAGTAAAATAAGTAGCTTTTCATCTCAAAAATCATCACTTTTCATCTCAAAAATCATCACTTTTCATACTTTTAAATTATAAGCTAATATACCTTTAAACTGATTTTATAAAAATTATCTTTCACTTTAAGAAAAATTAAACAACTAATTTTTAAAATTCTAATCAAATATGTTTTTTTTTTCTAATATAACTTCAAAGCAAAACTCTAAAAGAACCAATAGGAAAAAATATTTCAGTTTCCTTAAACGGGTTCCCAAAAAATATTTAAAAAAGGAAAGATCCACATGTGGCCCTTGATCGTCAAGAGTTTCCTGACAATTCTAATTTAGAAACTTCACGCAAAAATAAAATGAATATACATCAACATGTGAAATTCGATTTCCTAGAAGTAGAAATGTTATCTCCTTTTATTTCTCTCTCTGAAAACTTTTGTATTATAGACATGAAAAAAATGAATTCTATATTTTCAAAATAGCATTTTATTTATAAAAATTACCAAATTAGTACTTTAATAATTCAAGATCCTTCCCCATCAAATTTAACAACACACAATTAATAATAATAAAAAAGTGATGTCATTTAATAGGACAAATGTCGAATATATCCCTGAAGTATCACCACAAATCTGCACCCAAATTGGTTTTTATATTAATTTTATTATCATATTATATTATTTTGATTTTTTAATAAGAACTTCTGTTACAATCACTCAATGGGAAGTGTTAATATTTTTTATAAAATTATTTCATTTTTAATAAAAAAAATATAATATGAATGAAACATTAATGAAAAGTCTTAAAAATATATGAAAGTCGTTAATTATAATTTTTTAAAATTTTTTGACAAAGTTAGGCCTACTTACACAGCTGAGCTGGTGTTTTATGGGTTTGTCTTATTTAATATCAATATTTCCAAATTAGGGTTTATCCAATAGAAAAGCCCAGCCCAATCCAAGCCGAAAATATTTATAGAAGAGGGGCATCCAATCCAACTGCCAACAAAAGGCGGGCGTACGCATTCGAAACTCACTTCCTCACCGCTTCTCCCCTACGATTCTCAAATCCCTCTCTCCCGGCAACTGCCGTGTTCTTCCCATCCTCTCTAATCCTTCCGTTCCTAAATAGGTTTCTCCCTCCTCCACCTCCCTTTAATTACCTCCTTCTCTTTCTCTAATCACCGCCTTTTTTACACTCAAATTCCTCCCCTTCCTTTCCCTCCAAACACTCTCTCAAGAACCCCTCTTTCCCTCCCTCTCTTCATGGCGAACGCCAGCGAAGATCCGAACCGGACAATCAATCCATCGCAATTTCACTTTCATTTACTTCACTCTCATTCTCACTTTCAAAATCAGAATTTATTTTCTTCTTCAAATAATTCAACTCCTTCAAATCGACTGTTCCCTTCCTCTTTCCGAAAACCTCACCACCTGCCTCCTCCTCCTCCTGATAACAACAAAACTCCTATCGGCTTTCAATTCCATAGTTCCAACACGCATTCTGCATTTCGTGACGTTGCGGTTAGTTAGTTTTACTCTTCTCGTCCTTTCTTTTCCTTAAATTATTTTTCTGCTTGAATTCGTATAATTATTGATTGATATTCATTGCAACTATTTTTATTGTTTAATTTTTTTATATATATACTCGATCGAAGCTTTTTTTAAAAAAAAATAAAAATTGAGCTCGTAATTAAAATAATAATTTTCTTCCGTGAAGAAAATATTTAGTTATTGCAGATATGAAAACTCTCTAGCTTTAATAAGAAACACCGAAAATTGCAAAAACAACGTAACTATGACTACCTAATGCGCTAGGCGGTTCGGTGTATTTGAGACAAGTGTCGTATTTTAATTAAGGTTGCACTAGAATTTGTTGTCTAGAGATTAAATTAAGTTGCAATTCAATTACAAATTGTATGATATTTATTACAGCTGGGAATAAAAAGTGAAAGTGATGATCATGAGGTTTGGACTAATAGAGATGCCGCTTTCCCTGCGCAAAGTGATATAGTTACTGATATAACTCTTGCTCCTCGGTCATCTTCTGGGGGTAAGCATAAAAATAAGTCAAGGGTTCCGAAACATGCCAAATCAGTGACTCAAAGAATGAATGCTGGTAATGTACTTTTGCATTATCGATTGGTAAATTACTGCATGTTGTATTATTGAGCCTGTTAATGGGATGTTGATGTAGAAATTCTGGTTAAATTGATGTTCAATTGCAGAGTCTCTTAATGGACTGAATTTGGCTAGTGGTTGTCGATATGACAGTTCTTTAGGTAAGTTTTGATTAATTGGGTTTAGCATTCTTGTAGTCTAGAATATTGCACGGCTTATTCTATTTGCACATATAGTAAGCATTCTTATGTATCTACTCACGGTTAATTTGAGTGGATTTAAATTTAATGTTGCTGTGATGATTACTTACAATTTACAAATGGTCAAATTTCTTTTGGACAGGCTTGTTAACCAAGAAATTTGTCAAGTTGATCAAGGAGGCTCAGGACGGGACCCTTGATCTGAACAAAACAGCAGAAGTGTTGGAGGTATGGACAATGTTATGGGCTATGCACATCTGCTGCTAAATAAGAAAATTGAATTGCTTACACTGGAGGGTTCAAATAAGGTTTTCTTTCCAGTGCAGTATCTCTCCTTTCTCATCACAACTAGTTATATTGTGAAATCATATGTAATGCTTTTTATAGGGGTATGTGTAGCGTGAATATCTTTGCTATAAACTGAACTTTTTTGACATGATATTGATTTTGACAGGTCCAGAAAAGGAGGATATATGATATTACAAATGTTTTGGAAGGAATAGGATTAATAGAGAAAACTTCAAAAAATCATATACGCTGGAAGAAGTAATAACACCGATCTTTTCTCGTGCACTTCCTTTGTTGTTTGCTTTGCGTGGCTGGTAATTGACCATTGGACCTTCTAAACAGGGAATTTGATGACTGTGAGCAAAGGATGTTGGATAATCATGCTAGAATAAAGGTATTTCTGTAGTCATCATATCCTTTTCAGGAGTCAGATGCTTTATGATGGCTTCATTCTTTCTGCACTGATGACTCACACACAATGGATCGGTAGCATTGTCACGTAATGATGATGAGCATTTGTTTGAATTTCAAAAAATTCAAGATTCAAACTCAATTTGTTTTAGGTGCCTCAGTTTTCGTAGGTTTAGGTTGTTAATGTTAGATTTGAATGTAAAACCAGGTTTTTGCAACGCAAAAGTTACTGGTGAAAGTTATGGGTAATATTTTTAGAAAGTGAAAACCTGTTGGCCTTTATGGGAAGAAGGTTGTGATTGTGCTCTATTATTTATGTACTTAACATATTTCAGGGAATAATGATCTAACATTAAATGACCTGTTTATCACTCACTAATCAGTAATTTCTGAAGCAACCCTCTCATGTTGTGGATTGATAATGAATTACAAGTGTGTGGAAGATGCAGTGAGCATGTGGTGATTTGGACATATAAGATAAAGTTGATTTTGTTAGAAATTGATGGTAACTGATACTCTGTAACAAAGGGACTGTCAGTTGACCTTTCAGCTTTCTACACTTCTAAGAGGTAACACTATGAAATATTAAAGTCACTGGTCTTACTACCTGTTTATCTTTTGATTTGATTACAGGCTGAAGTGGAAAGTTTATATACTGAAGAGTTCAGGCTTGAGGAAGCTATAAGGTTGGTCGAGTCAATCTTTTTATTTATATTTTTTGTCTGTGGTTAGCTTAACTCTTATCATGTTCTTTTTCCAGGGATAGACAAGAACTTCTGAGAGGCTTGAAGGAAGATGTGGTTTGTCGAAAGTATGCTATTTTCTCCCTCAGATTTTATGGTTTCAATATGACTTGTTTTTATTTATTTGCCTGCTTGGTTTTGTTAGGCATCTCTTTCTAACAGAGGAAGATATTACCAGCCTTTCTTGCTTCCAGGTATGCAAATCCTGGGAATTGCTTTGAAATCTCTTTGCTATCATCTCCCAAATTTGGTGATGCTTATTACTTATGATACTACTGCTGCAGAATCGAACACTTTTTGCAATAAAAACTCCTGAAGCTAGTTATCTGGAAGTTCCTGATCCTGATGAGGTACTGAGTGTGGATACGTGGAACTTTAAAAATTGTTGAAATGTATTTCTACCTGATGTAATGCTTATTTGCACGAGCAGGATATTGGTTCCCCACTATACAAAATGACAGTTAGAAGCACCAATGGACCCATTGATGTGTATCTCTTGAGGTAACATGCACCACTGACATGCAGTGTGCACTTAGTTTTCATGCATGATTGTTTTCAAAATCTTCTACAATTTCATAATGCTATTTTGATGATGCTTGTAGCAAATGCAAACAAGGTGAGGACATAACCGCGGAGCATGTTGAACCAATGGATACAAGTGCTTGGAACAGTAGCCAATGCAGAGACCAGGATGCAGGGTTGCCTTCAGAGTGTCAGGGTAATCAAAACAGTTGTTGTGAACCATTCAGCTCACTAACTCTAGAAGCATCTGGGATTTGTAAGTTAATTCCTGCAGACTGCAATGTAAGTATTGGAAGCTTCAAATTGGTTTCATAACAGTTTCCTAGTTGATAGTTCCGCGCGCACATGCACTTTTATATACCTTCTTTGGTGTTTGGTCACGGGGAAGGAAACTTGACTAACCTGTTTGCTTGTGACCCATCCTGTTGCAGATTATTGATGATTACTGGTTCACAACAGATGATTCAGTCAGCATTTCAAAATTGTGGGTTGATCGTATCTCTTAACATTCTGTTTTGATTCACTAAGTTCTGATTTTTGAAATATATGGAACTGCCTTGCTATTGGAGGAGTCCGGAGGCCAACCCACCACTTGACCTTTATATGTTTATCACATGCTATGCAACTGACGTAGAGAGTTTTTTCCTCTTGGATGACCTCTCATCGCTTCTGCCATGACCGTCATCAAGATTAGTTGTTCGTGATGTAAATGAAAATTAGGCAGTAGGTCGTTCAAGCAGACTGGAAGGGTAATTTTATATCCCCTCCACTTTTGCAAGTGTAAATTTTATAGCTAAATGTTTTCTTTTCTTTAATGGTAATGATGGTTATTTTTTAAAAGATTATTAATTATCCTAATCCCATCTCTTATAAGGGTAGTTGGGGCTGTAGTTTCTGCAAATGTGCCTACTGCCCGGCAGAGCGAAAGACCGTCTCTCGGCCTTGGTGTCTATTGTGGGCTCGGAGAGTCAGGAGCCAGTGTGCTTATGACCATCTGGCTGCCTGTGTTGATCAGCAACACAAACAATCCTTAATAAGAAGAAAAAAAAAGGCCATTTCGTAGACTGTTTTGGTGCTGATGGATCATAGTTGAGGGTGTGCTCCCTGAGCTTTTGCAGCAGTCAGTGGCATGATCTTCTAATCATCAATTCAGTTTGTTTTTTTCAAGTTGACCTTTCAATGTTCAAAATAATTCAAAATAAAATATGAACTGTATTAAGATTTGAATTGTGGAGTCACCAGATTGACCTATGGAGGTGAGCTGTGATCAATAACTATGATCAAGATTGAAGTTGACATTGCATAAGTGCAGCAAGCAGAAGCTGTCCTCGTCTCTGAAAGTGATGTTATACCAAGTCTGCTCGGTATTTCTGGCTAAACACGAATGACACTGCAAAACACCATTGCTCCAAATGGCTTTCAGCATCCTAGTTTGCGCACTAGTATCTTCCATAAGAGGAAACTTCACTGTGAAAACTGTCCCTCGTTGTATATGGCGAGGAAGTTTTATCCCAGACGTTGACAGCTAACAAACCAAATAACTGCAGGCATTACCTAACAGGGAACTCTCAAAAGCTCGTTGAATAAAAATCATTAAAGCACGTAATCAAGTCCATGCTAATAGACTACATTAATTAGTGTAATCACAGACCCAAACAATTACAAATCGTACTATCTGCAGGTCCAATGTCAAAAAGTTTTTCATCTTACACGATTGCCATGAGGGAGGTTAGCGACCACATTCTCAAAACAAAACCTCAGTTTGAAAGGGATTATAGGGCAACAGGCTCACATCAAGTATTCCTAATCAGTTTAGGTATGCGGGTATAATTATTTTCAATAAGCTTCGGAGTAAGAGTCAGTGGGAAGTTTAAATTTTGCTTTCCTGTTTTGACAGGGAAAGTTAAATTTATGCCAGTTCTTTCCTTTACCCTTGAAAAATGAAAGATCCTCCTCCTAACCTTTCGAGGAACAGGCCTTTACCTAGCTTGTTATTTTTCTCCCATTTGATATTAAATTGCTTGAGCTGACAGAATCATCAAATAACAGATAAGTCATCAAATACTTTAGACAAACCTAAAAAAAACATCGGAACTGCATTCTTTCAATATTCTTGATGCCTTTACTTTAGGTCTAGGCTTTGTGGCACTGTGCCATCCACCAAATTTCCGCTGCGGATGCTCCACCATTAGATATAAAAAATCCCATCATGCCGTGTCAATTTACACTTGCATTTTCAATAACTGGTAAACACTATACAAGCCATCTCTAAAATTTGTAACCCTATCCAATTATATTATAGAGTGCAAGTGTGGCGAGTCAGATTGTATGATGAACCCAAGACCCTTTATTTGCCAACTTGAGTTCAAACAATTAAGCAACAAATGGAATTGGGAAACAGAAGATTACAAATTTACACCACCGTCACAGAAAAAAAAAACAAAACGATACCCATCACCGTCCACCTACTGATTAAATACTTGTGCTGGGGTCTAAAATTGGGAAAAATTTGACACCGGTCTTCAACGGTTTGTTCCAGAATGGGTTTTCCTCAATCTGACACTTGTATCCCGGGTTCTTTGCTCCATCAAAGTTTCTTTTGGTGTAGGGTCTTCGTTTTTGTTTTCTGAAGATGATGGCACGTCTTCAGTCTCCATTGCTACTTCCTCGGTTGGTTTAGGTTGGCTGGAAACTTCAGGTGCTGTTTGGGCATTTGAAGCTGTTGCAGGAACTGCTGCTTCAAGCACTTTAGAAGGACCTGCCTCTTCCTCTACTTCCATTTTGTGCTGACTTGAAGATGTGCTAGAAGTGGGAGATAGAGGTTCTTCAGGCTCTGCTTGTGTCGTAGCTGGTTGACGGTTTGATGAAGGTTGACGGCTGGGAGCAGAAGGCTGGCGAGCCCTAGCACCTTGCTGCTGTGGCTGTAATATCGAAAGTACAATTGGCATGAAAACTGTAACATAATGTATAACTCAAAAGGACAGCATAGATTGTTTTCAATCACCACTCTTAAAATACAGTTTCCCATATAACTTATGTGCAAGGTTCTTAAAGGACAAAAGTTAAAATTTAATTCCACATTACTGACTAGCTGCAAACTAAAAACACAACAATTCATCAATTGACGCTGATAGATCATTGTCAAACCTTGAAGAAAACAACTGGATGATTGCATCAAATAAACGAGACAGCATATTGGTCCATTTACAAGAACCATCAAACTGTGTATTAGAAGATAATGGCAAGAACATAAGAGTATATACTCCTAATTACACTACCTGAGCAGGGCGAGGCCTTGTTGTTGACTGTGCAGCAATGTACTGCAAAATCTCAAAAACTCTTGTCTGACCATAACTTGCTGCTCTTTGCCAATATACAAAAACCATATCTCCAGCCCTAGTCCTCAGCTCCAACAAGCTGCGATCTATTTCATTCTCATGCTTCGCAACATATGGTTTGAAGAAGGAATCGTACACATAGGAGGTTCCCTGAAACAAGGAAAAGAGGAGAAATTAATACGAAGGTAAAGATCTAAGAACATAAGAAAAACATTCTTATCAGCAATTCATAATACAAACCTTAGTTTTAGGGTACCATAAGTATATGTAAAATGCCAACTTAGCCTCACTGTACATTGGGACCCTTCAAGAAACCGAGACAGAAAAACAAAATGAACATGCCAATCGCCATTTTGAACACAAAAGCTGGGTTTAAGCAAAGAATCAATACCATGAAATAAAAGTATCTCCAATTCTCTCACAAACTGTCAAAACCGCCACCAAAATCCTGCAGACAAAGAGAAAATGAAACCCACTTATAACCCCAAAAAACACATTCCACCAATTCACAAACATCAAATCACAGTAGAATACCAATACTGGCACCAAAATCGGAGTTGCTCAATCTCTGGCTTATTCAATTCGACCGTTTTATAGCACTCATACGCTGGATAAGCATAGCCAAAAACCATCCTGCCAATACATTATACCAATTCTAATTTCGACAATAAAACAATCCCCTTTAAATTCAAATAAAAAACAGAATTAATTAATCAGGTCGCCGGGAAACATACACAAGCCCTCGTGTTAGAAATGATCCAATCATTTTGTATACCTATCAAGAAAAAAAAAACTAGTTAAAATCCAACGCAGAAAATATTTAATCATTCAAAT
>Ga0307512_10005102_pt1 | contig 13924 bp, 11 predicted proteins | sample 14_EM_MG_FD_200267 | JGI IMG/M metagenome (GOLD analysis project Ga0307512, IMG submission 200267) | Populus trichocarpa ectomycorrhiza microbial communities from riparian zone in the Pacific Northwest, United States - 14_EM | ecosystem: Host-associated > Plants > Roots > Unclassified | place... | reverse complement strand
AAATTGGTGATGCGTATATTGACTTGTCTATTCATCTATTTGACACGTACACAAGAAGTAAAGTGAATGCGGCTCCGCCGCTCAACCCTAACACCACGTGATGACCGCACTCAAAGTCTGCCCTACAGATTGGACAAATACTCCCAGACTTAATTAGACCAAGCTTTTGTCATTTTTCTCAGTGCCAGCATCACTCCACGAAGTGACTGGTCAGTTCACGGAGTTGTGGTAGACTCCATGAAGTGACCGGTCAGTTCATGGAGCCCAGTTACTCTGCGGGTTGACTAGTCACTCCGCGGACTGACATCCTCCGTGAACTGACTAGAACATATTATACTACATCCTACTGAGCGATTAGAGCTAACAAAGGCTCCTCCTGAAGCCCACCAGCATGAGATGTCACTCGGCAGTTATCTGCTGTACGGCCTACAATGCCCTAGTCCTGGAGATTTGAGAACTAGACGCCCTAGAGGGACGAAAGTAGTGGCCCGGGCAGGACTGCACGCTAGTCCCCCGAATGGCTACAGTCTGGACGGACCGTTGCCATCCCTGCGTTTGTTGGATTTTTCGGTAGTCCATTCGGAGTTTCCGAAGTTTTCAATTGTTGAGTCGATTCTATTGGTAATACTGGCTTAACCGACCCTGAGGTTCGTCTTTCAGTATTCCACTAGATCGCTAGATGGTTTCGTGAAGTTCCCTGTAGTCCGTTCTATGGACCTCTCGTGGGTATTGTTGTGGTATTCAATCCGGTTGACAACACTTAGTTTGGGCTGCAGTGTGCCCTTCAGTTCTTTTGGAAAGACTCCTAGTAATCCTCTTTCGATGTCCGAAGGAAGTATTCCAGCCAATTCGTTGCAGGATCATGTCAATCATGTCATACCGAACTTGCTGCCGTGACCGAACTCCACTGACTATATAAGTCTAAGTCTAAGGTGACATGTGGTCATATACTGAATTTATACGCTACCGGCACAGCGCTCAACTCCAACCCAAAGGCACATGATAACGTACGCTAATAACCATTCGAACAAATCAAAGGTCTCTTGGCTCTCTGTTACGATATCACCATAGTCGCTTCGATTATCTATGATTATGCCACTCGGTAGGCCGCTCGCTGGGATATTCGGAGCCATATCGCAGCTGGTTCGGAAGTCTTGTCCCCACGTGTTCAGCATGGATCAAGCGCGTTTGGCTCCTCATCGTCTTTAGGTACACTTGCAATTACTCTTACTATTCTGTCAGTGGGTGAACGTATGAGTGCACTGGATATCCGTCGCATTCTAGGTGCGCTTATTGACTCTATGATTTCACACCGGTTGCAAGATGCACTTGTCAAATCTTCTCCAGGAGCACTTGTTAACACTTTCTTAGATGCGTTTGTTAACTGTTCTTGGGTGCGCTTGCTGTTGTATCTCGCTGAGTGCATTTCATGGTGCTGCAACAGCATTTCGGGTTCGGTAGTCGCGGCGGTAGGGGTCACTTTGGAATTCAGCATGATCATTCCCCAATTTTTAACGTCGTTGCACCGCCAACAACTTATCTCGGCATATTATTGTAGTCTCTATTGCAATTAAGGTTCGGTAGCTCGGTAGCGGGGATCATATTCGGAATTGTAATCTCGATAACAAGGCGTCATAATTTGGTATCAATGAATACATACTCTTTCGAAGGCATCAATGAGGATGGAGGCTGGAATGAGAGTATGGCTTCTATCAGGATCAGGGTGATGCGCTTCATCTGAGATAAGTACGCACGCTTACGCATATGGCAGACAGTATATATATATATAGGGACCTCGCGCCCTTAACAGATAGTCAATCAGTCAATCAATCAATTGGTCAATTAGTCAGTCGGTCGGTCAACTGTGGAAAGTAGTAACTTATCAATGCCATAGACCAATTGAGATGATACCTACTGATAGAGACGTCACTGACCGATTGACCTGACAGCCGTGAAAGTAGCAGAACGCGGCCCGGGCAGGGTTGCTTTAAGTAATGTGAACCACGCACGGGATGGTACATCCGTCAAAAACCCGCTCCAGGGTAGCACTTCCAAGGGTAGGTAACCGCTATTTAGATAGTGAAACTAAGAATCATTGTATGATTATACAACATTAGTAAAATTCCGCCGTCCGAGATTGTTTCAAAATTGAATATTACTCCAGTTGCCTATGGAGAGAAGAACGGAGACTACAGTACGATATCTAACCAACGTTATATTTCAATACGAAAATCCTGTCCATTGGACAATATTTGTGGAATTGACATCGTGAGTGAGAGTCAGTGAAGCTTGCAGATTTTGACCACCTCCCATTTCTCCACAAGTGGGACATGGGGTGGATGCACGATACAAATGCATACCTTCATTCCTCGATGGCCTAATTCGTCGGATAAGCCACACTACATTTCAACTGCATGGATGGAGGCCCTGTCGCAACGCTTGTGTAGTGGGAGTGGTGGGTGGGGTGGAAGCCCGAGTCGCATGATGTTGATGATCCCTGTCATCTGTATGTTGTTATTAGTATGGCGCTACATGCAGGTCACCGACTTCCGACTGGGGCTGACTGTGACAAAGTGAGCACACACTAACTTGTGAGGGCCGCTGTTCCCAGTTCAAGTTCGAAGGTAGCGAAATATTCTCAGTTCCTAGCCTAATGGAACGCGCATTGTTGCAGTACAATTTATATTCACGGTGAACCAGCTCGTGATTGCCAAGCTACAATGATTATCATTTACCAATTTGTAGTGTCAAAAAACGAGCGTTCGCCCTATGGCCGCAATCATCCAATTACATCATTGGATGTGCTATGAGATGTTTGCAGGGGTGCACCGTTGCCTGGCATCGCAAGTGTCGTAAATTTAGACGGTGGCCAATTACCCATTGCACTGGCCTCGAATCAGGCTCTCAAATGTAATGCACTAAGATGAAAGTGGAAGTGACAAAAATGGAGTGTGGCAGGGGTAGAGGGGGTAGCCTGGAGACATCGCTCCACACAAAAGTTCGCGGGTCAACCGGGTCAAAATCTCATCAACCCGGTGAAAATCTCAACACCACGGGTTTGTACCGGATTTGCAGGGAATAAGAGTTTAGAGTGGGGGAAAAAGAGTTTATATGGGGCTCTAAGCAAATTGGACAAAACTACTTGCGCAAAGTTCAAGAGAGTGATCGGGTTAACCGGATCAAGCTCCGGGTCAAGGCTGCAGTGATTGCAAATGTGGTGGAATTTTTTTAAAAAAACTCGGCATTGACTCAGGTAGATGTAAACTAATACCCCTCAAAAGCTCAGCTCTCTGGAGGTAATTTTGATTTTTGGTAAGGTGATGTCTCCAGGCCCTTTCACCACACTTTTCTTCATGATCTCCATTGGATCAGGCTCACCATTTGGGTTAGTATGAAATCACGTGAGATTAAGGGCCTGGGTACGAGGCCACCATTACACGTCGTATCTGCACCACGTGTTACGTTGGGTGATTGACATGCATAAATAGCAATGTAGCCGGTGTCAGCTTCTGTGTTACTAGGGAACTATAAGAGGGGCAGGCAGGATAAAGAGACCCTCAGATGCGCCTTCTCTTCGAATAAACTAATTTGCGATCGCTCGACCCCATACAAATAATCACTATGTCTACGCCGCCAGTGGAACGCGGGTTGAGACTCTTATCGCTCGGTTGGTCAAACTACATCATTTGGAAAGATTTTAGTTAATTAATTATTCGTAGATGGAGGCGGCATCAGGGGAGTGTCGGAGCTGCTTATCCTGCACGAGTTGATGGTCAGAATTCAGCACAAGCTACAACTACCTGAATTACCACGCCCATGCCAGTACTTCGATATCATCGGCGGGACTTCTACAGGAGGGTCTGGGCTCATTTCCTTGTTAACTTCGGAGCTAAACGACTTTGTTTAGGCTTATTGCGATAATGCTTGGCCGACTGAGAATGTCCACCGATGATGCCTTACAGGAGTACACACAGTTAGCGAGATTTGTCTTCGAAGAAAAGAAATGGAAATTCCAGGATGGATTATTCAAGGCTACAAAACTCGAGGAAGCAATCAAGAAGATTGTGAAGAAATATGGTGGAGGTAGTGACACGGAAGATATGCTTGATCGGCGAGACGACTCTCTTTGCAAAAGGTGGGCCATATATCATTTTTGAAGCCCATAACTCAACATTTACCTAGTTTTGTTTGTGCTGTGGCGGCCAATCATATCGCCACTCCTACGCTCTTTCGCTCGTATCCCGTTCCGCGAACAGCCGTTAATTGCCAGATATGGCAGGCAGCCCGTGCAACCACTGCAGCGCCAACCTTTTTTAAGCGTATTCAAATTGGTAGAGAGAATGCCGAGGTCGATTACATTGACGGCGCTCTAGGGTGTAACAACCCGGTTCAACAGGTCCTTGAAGAAGCACAACTCACACACCAAAGTGGTCGGGTCGACTGTATCCTCAGCGTTGGGACAGGACAGCCCCAGACCGTCGGTCTTCCAGAACCAGACCATTTCCAGAGGCTGCTTCCACTTGACGCAGTCAAGATGCTGAAGCAACTAGCCACCAACTCCGAGCGAGCAGCGGAAGAATTTGAAAAACGTTTCAGACATGCTCCAGGGATCTATTTTCGTTTGAATGTCGAGCAAGGAATGCAAGGTATCACACTGGAAGAATGGAAGAAACTGGGTGACGTCACTGCCCATACCAACCAGTATCTTCAAAAAGAGAGAGTTAGTCAAGAAGTGGATCACTTGGTCAATGTACTCGCCAAAACAAGCGCCTCTTCTGGTGTAGCAATTGCAGAATTGAGTATGCAACCGACTTCCTAAAATGAATGCTTACTGAGCAATTAAAGTTGGACCAATGGTTCCGAAACAAGAATGCGTTTCGACATATTTCGTTCCTTACTCATCTAGTACCTGTTTCACCGGACGTGAGGATATTCTCCGACGGCTGGAAAATTACTTTCTTGCCGCCGACATCGAGCTTTCGAGACGAATTTTTGTTCTGTACGGATTGGGGGGAAGTGGAAAAACTCAAATATGCCTGAAATTTTGTGAAAGATTTATGACGAAGTATGTTCTTCGCCCATATTCGTCATTCGCAATTTTTAACTTTATATAAGTTCTGGAGGGTCTTTTGGGTCGATGCAACAAGCGTAGACACTGTCGAAGGGAGTTTCAAGTACATTTCTCTGGCACTGGGGATTGAAAATTCATCCGCTGCAGTAAAGCAACGTTTATCGATATCTAAAGAACATTGGTTACTTGTATTCGACAATGCAGACAATCCGACCATCGACATTTCCAAATATTTCCCATTGAGCGGGAACCTTATCATCACCAGCCGAAATCCAAGTTGCGCTATCTATGCTTCGGAGAGTAATTCGCATGTTGAAGTTGATAAAATGGAAACCGATGAGGCGATCAGTCTGCTGCTCAAAGTTGCACGAACGGATTCATCCGACGCTATACGAGAAGATGCCGAACGTCTTGTCAGTGACCTTGGCTTCCTAGCCCTGGCAATCGATCAGGCAGGATCATTCATTGCAACCAGGAAGTGCCCACTTAAAGAATACCGAGATACGTTCCGGGATTGCCGAGATCGGAACAGATTATTGCGACAGCCTCCTACCTGGAAAAGTCGCAGTGACCCGAAGTCAGCAGTTTACACGACCTGGGAAATTTCATTTGAGATGGTGTTTCAGATGGATGATTTGGCTTCACAGATTCTCCAGCTCATGTCATATCTCCACTATGCTCAAATACCACGGGAAATCTTTAGCAGGGCAAGCGATCGTGTTCATTATGACAAGACAAGTATTAGTGATATCCAATGGACCAAGTCACGAGTGTCCAAAGAGATATATTACTTACTGTGTGCACGTAAGGATGAGGACAACCAAAACTGGGATGATGATATATTCGAAGGAACAATTGACATTCTACAATCATTTTCCCTAATGAAGCGAGAGAGACACGAAGGGCAAGCGATTTACACGCTCCATCCACTAGTGAGCTCGTGGACTCGAGAGAGACTTCCAGAACGCGAACAACTACCGATTAAACAGTCTATAGTTTGTATAATGAACAAATCCATTCAAACTTGTTTTAGGAGATCTCGGACAGACCTACAGTTTCAACGCCGAATGTTTGCTCATGTTGAAGCATTTCAAGAACATTTTCCAGAGTATTTTGAATGCAATGAGAAAACAGAGTCCAATATTCTTTGCGAAATGATAAATTTCGCCAAGGTTTATAAGCAGTTCGGTTCGTGGAAGAAAGCCGAGAAACTAGAGGTGCAGATAATGAAAACAAGTTGGAGGGTGCACGGCCAAGAGCATCCAGATACATTGACCAGCATGGGGAACCTTGCAACGACATACATCGACCAGGGGCGGTGGAAGGAGGCCGAAGAGCTGAATGTGCAGGTCATGGAGACGAGATCGAGAGTGCTCGGCCAGGAGCATCCAGATACCATGACCAGCATGGCCAATCTTGCATTGACATACACGATCCAGGGGCGATGGAATGAGGCCGAAGAGCTGCATGTGAATGTCATGGAGATGAGAAAGAGAGTGATCGGCCAGGAGCATCCAGATACCTTGACCGGCATGCGTAACATTGCTTGGACTCTTCACTTGAAAGGCCGTGTGGACGAAGCAATTGCACTGATGGGAAATGTGGCGCATCTTTCGTCCTGCACACTCGGCAAAGACCATCCGTTCACAAAGCTTTCGGTGTATACATTAGTTAAGTGGAGAGCCGTAAAATGAGCTCAGGGTGTCTCTTTCAGTCAAGATGAACTGCAGACTGCTTATTACGTACTACTTGAGAGGAATCTGGAAAGGCGTTGCTAACTTTGTAATATGTTGATGATGTTTGTAACGTCTTTCTTGCGTCCAATGTTGTTCTCCTCTGTTGACAAATACTAAGTTAAAATGTTGTATGTCGGATATGTTTGTTATTCGCTTATATGTTGTGATTAATCAAGAACAAAATCGAAATAATGAATCTACTGTCCTACGAAAGTGATTGTCTACAGTACAAACACACCTTCGACAACACAGCTCACCACCTAGTATGCTAGTAAGTCTCGGACCGCTGCTAGCGCAGCTGTTTATCCCAACGTATAGGTTCTTTAGTGTCAGTTTCGTTTCAGTCACTTAATCGCCCTGAAATGAGAATTTAGCAAAATTTGATGGTGCTAATGTGACTTTGCACCAAATTTGGTGACAGTAATTGCGACTAGTACCAAATTTAGTGGAACTATTTGTGACAAGCACCAAATTTGGTGGTTAGATCACCAGCAAATTTCGTAGGGCCCGCCAAATTATGTGGCAAGTCACATTAAGTGACCCAGTCAGAAATTACTCTAAAAAACCCTCATTTTGGACCAGACTGCTACGCCAGCAGGAGTACGAGATTATATGCTAGTATACTAAGACTTCCCCTTTTTGGGTGAGGTCGTGCATTTAATATGGCTTTGTTTTCGAATACATTTGTGTCCGCTCTTTATTGCTCAGCATCGACGACCCAAACATATACCAAATTGATAAGTTAATTCTGGTCTAATTTTAGTTCCTACGAGGAGCCGCATACTTCCGCTTCCATCCCCACTACCACAGTCATCGCTACCAGTCACGTCCATGCCAACGCTAAATAGTCTATGGTGCTCGGTATTCTTCGCCGCAATACCGAATTGATTCACTCGAGATTACGACCTCCGTAACTCCCATTCACGCCCCACTAGTTGGTTTCTTTTATTGTTCTTTTTGCACTTCCGAGTCTGACATCAAAGAAGTTGCAGATAACTGGGTTCATGTTGTCACCACAGGCTGAACCGCAACGAGCGATCACAATATAGGACCTACAATCATGACTCGATGGTGTTAAGTTGAGGGTCGGAGGGAGTGTTTCTTGATTTTACGAGCTAGATCCAACGCGCTATCGTAACCCTTCGCCCACTACTCCACGTCGCGACAACCTCTAATCATTGTAGGCCGTAAGTCTGCATCTACACTGGCATGTCCCTTGGCAACTGTGGGTAGCGAAGAGTTGCAGAGGTCGCATATGTTCGGAGACGGATACGCTGATTTGGCGCATACGACCGATAGGGCGGAAGACTTTTGCCGGCGATTGCACCTTCCAGTTCATCCGATATTGAGCTGGCGAGCCTGTACGCAATTGCATGCTGCCTTTTGGTCTGTGCAAGCGGTGAAGCAGTGAGATTTGAGCTGTGCGAAGAGTTGCTAGTGAATGAAGGGTTGCTGCAAATGAAAGACCATTTTTGTAGGGGTTTGAAGGTTTCCCGAGTTAGGACGCTTGCAAATTGGGCTATGTTGGATTATAACTGCAGCGCTGCCACTGTTGAGTTTTATGGATTTGTACTGCTGGACACGTACGAAGGGTGGCGGAGAAGGCCGGAATGGGAAAAATGGAGACGCCCGACGCGGTATCTGGCAGTTGGAATGAGCCCTGCGATGTTATGAGTTAGGGAGCTGTATAAACAGACCATTGCCTGCGTGTGCTCTTCCCTGTGAAACGTAACTCGCGAAGGTCCCCGACACCACCACCGAATATCTACTGCCGTAGCCGGCAGTCCCCTATTGGTACCTGTATGGGTCCCTAGGGCAGCCGATACCTGCCCCAGACGGACCAGACAACCGAAATCAAGACCGGGACGGGACGGCAATGTCGGGCTACGAACGACTATAGTCGCCCCAGACCGTTGAGACCACTAGTATCATATCTATGACTATGGCAGGTGGTTATCATGCAAAGGTATCCCTTATGCCGATCGATGCCAATTTTATGTATACGCTTTGCTTCCAAATTGCTATAATTCAATATTTTGAAACCGTGCGTTAACGTTAATACCAACCTGTACAAGCTTTATTGTATACCGTGCTCCCAAGCGGTCAGATCGATCGCTTAGTCATCCATTAATATATAGACCGTGCTCTCTCTGAACCCCAACAGATTACCCACTGTATAGTGGAGTACCTTAACCTTAAAGCTCACCGTTGGCCCAGTCACCCACAGTTTATTGCCCGGCATCAAAATCTTAAGCTCGGCCTACGCAGTTTTTAATTTCCGGCGGCCCAGCATGGCTTGGCTTGACTGCGGGCCCGCTGGGAACACTGAGGTTGCTAGGCGGGTACACCAGTAGTAGGCAGGCTAGGATGCTTGGGCGACTTGAGTCGAAAAGATGGCTCATGCAGTGGTAGTGGAGCATATCAAATTATGATTGGGACAGCAAAAAAATAAAGCTATTGTGTTCAGCTCGGCATACACGTGCAATGTAGGCAATGGGCTAATCCACTCGATGACAGTTAGCTATGGTGTACCACAAGGAGGTATGTATGTATGTATGTATGTATGTATGTATGCATGTATGTATGTATGTATGCACGCTCGGGGACCTAATCCCGCACACTGGCAGCAAGAAAGGTTCATTTGAGGTCTGGAATGTATGGGTTGTTTATGGCAGTTGACAATCTTGATCGAGTCCAGTAATATGTTTACAAGAGGTGGCGCTCAATCAGGAGGAGATAAGATCAGATCAGTAAGCTACCACATTAGATAGCGTTCTTATACTCCCGCGATATCCCAACTGCTGCTCAAAACTGTTACTGGTGTGTTCATTAATGGTATCTATCTATGCAGGCTACAAGGCCACATACCGTAAAACCCTTTTTTTTGAGGTAGGCCCCTAATGATGTTAGCGCATATTCGATTACCTATGGCAATTTCTGGGGAATAAGAAATTTATTTTGATTTTGATATTTATCCATATAGGAAATTTGAATCCCGTATTGGGCACATTAACATAAGTGCCTGCCTCTTAGGTAAGTTTTTACGGTATACAATGTTTTTGTACTACCTCGTCTATTTTTATCCTGCCGATCATCATAAACCCGTATCGGCAAACGGTACGCTTCCGTTTCAGGGAAGCTGGGGCTGATCTCAGGACACATGCAAACAAAAGCACTTCCATTTTTAGCGATTTTAGCGGCGATTGTGTCGCTGCCTAATCAGCTTGGAAGATGTCGTAAATCGATGAAAAGGAGGTGAACGAGTGGTTTTGGACATTTCGCGTTTCAAACACTTTCTCTGTAGACCAACACTGGAGGACTTAATTAGAGAAGACGATCTGAATACTTAAATGCTCTAGTCCATTCACGGAGCATGTTACTGCGTAGAATTACCGGTCCACTCTCGGAGGGTGGGTTCACAGTGTCTCAGCCTCTGTGAATGGATTGGTTACTTCGCGGAGTGTATATGCTTATGCTCAGCCAAAGCTAATAATTACTCTGTATCTCGTTGCCCTCTTTCTCCGTATTATCCTCTTCCTCCTTCTCTTACCCAGTGACCTTTTCCTCCTCGAGAATCTCTCCTTCCTCAGTATCAAGTTCGATCAAAACATAGTTGCAATTGATTACCGATTACCGAATGCGAGGTAAGTTTCGATATTTGGAAGATGTGGTACCATAATGAATTTTGATATGTTCAGTGATCCGAAGGCTGAATCAGTGACTTATAATATGAAAGATCTAGTGTATATATAAACCATTTCAATCAACGCAGATTTCTGTGGATGGTATTCAGCTGAGCTGAAGGGAGTTAGTTCCGCTGGACTGAAGGTACTAACTTAGTTGCGCTGATTGATTTCAGCTGGACATGGCCAACTGAGTACGCATACATTCGTGCAGAGCATTTACCGAGTGTGTACACTCAGCAGAGTAGCATCCTCTGTGAACGAACTATAAAATTAAATACTATGAAAAATGATTCGTGTGCGCATCAATACGACCAAAGATGTAAAAAAACAACTGAGTAATGAGCGCAATATCAGTATGGGAACCCGCGATGGATGGTTGGAGCTGCCATGATGAGCATCTGTCGATCATTGGCCTTGAGAATCGGCGATTAAATTTCCGTGGGACAGGGAATCTGAGATTTAATTGGACTCGAATGTGTCAGATTTTTTTGTGTTTCTTGCCAAGCAACTGGGCAACTGATACATTGTGAACATGATCCGCTGTTGATGTCTAAACACGAACTTTCATTCGCTGTGACCGCACACTTTTGACGCCATGCCACCCCACCTAAGTCACGCCGCCATAGGATTGGATACAGGTTATTGATAATTCTCAAATGTGGAGAATGGTCCTTGAGGATCAAATGGAGCCACATGTGGGAACGAACGAACAATATAGTCGAACATCCTGATTGGTTTTGTTGAACTTAGTATTGCCGGGAGGTAGTTAACTCTATTACGTGGAATGCCACCCTCGGCCGAGAACCCGTAGATCCTACATCCGTAACCCCGTGTCACGGTTCCTATATATTAGATGTGATTGATGCGAGTGCACTTTGAAGGCAACGACTCGCCCACGTGCTCTTCTAAAGATATATCGCAGTTGTTCCAAAACCAATGGCACGCACTCTGATCCTCTTATTTGTGAGCTTTATCATTCCTTGCATACACAGCCTAAGCGAACTTTCCACCGCCGGCCTTGAAACAGAGCTACAGAAGTTTGTGGGGAACTCAACTGCACTTTCTCGGCTTGTGGATGTTCACCCTTACGAAAACGGCACCTTTATCCCTCTCCAAATATGCTACGAATTATTCGGTAAAAGTTTCACACCATATCATTCAAAACGGGAGTTACAGACTCTCACGATTTGGTGGTTTCCCCTGATCGTGCTGGTTGGGAATATGTACATGCCGCGCTTTACCAGTCTTAGCCTCGACATTCGACACTTCCTTGCTGTTACCGGACATCTCCTGGCGGACCCTGTGGACACCATCTGGTCCTTGCTCTGTAAACTCGACGTTGCCGTGTATTCCTACGAAGGTGTACGTTCTATCGATCCAGGTCTCAATGATAAAGACGTTCGTCGACTGGCAACAATTCTCGTCGCACTTCATGATCACCCAGACACCAGATCTACCAGCCGTGACACAGTCCGACATCTGATACAAGAATTCCGGTGCCATCCTTCCAGCGTTCGAAGAGCGGCAGAGCGTCTAACAGATTTACGTGTCAATAATACACGGCGGGCGGCCATAGCGATTGGGGCGTACATTGCGACAGTTGGAGGGGCGCTTGTGCGGTCACTGAATGAGGTGGAAGCTCCGATAAATTTACTCCAAATAGTGGCATTACGGCAACTATACTATTGGTTGCTACCAGCCATTGTATTGTCCTGCATGGCTGGCGGCTTCCCAAGTAGTAAAACATCGAGAGCAGTACTTGAAGACAATTATCTAGCGGAAGTTCTATCACTTGGAAATCAGCAGTTGCAACCTTGGAATGGGGGTACATACTCCTTAGCAGTAGACAGACGGATGGACTCGCGCAAGGCGTGGCTACTAATACTAGCATATGCCGCTGTGAGCTCTGCCTGGGCTTTTGCATTCGCCACAAGTTGGATTTCACCGACCCCCGGACTGAAGTGTGGAGGGATATTGCAGTTATTGTTCTTGGGGATTTGGATAGGAAACAACTGCCTCAATTGGGGCCTGTATAAATCATTTAAACCCACACGCGACCACGATTTCAAGAGATGTTGGAAGTGGGTTATGATTAAGGATATTACCCTTAGTATCGGGATGTCCGTAGTACTCTTTGTAGTATTTAAAGGTGCGATATTGCTCTTCACTGCCTGAGATTGCGCATTGCAGCTGATGCGTGAAAGGTTGGCTCAATCGTTGTTGGTGCATATGCGCAACGGCATGGTTGCGGCGCAGGGCATTTTTGGATCTGAATATGGTATATAGGGTCAGGATAGTTGCGCACAGTGTGTGTCCGTACATGGTTGCCGGATCACTCGTGGTGCAGGCAGTTTTGATTGGCATAATGTTCATTTCAACGAAGCTACCGAGAGTTCGACAAGGGATACTGAACTGTTACTATGATTGTAATCCTGAAGGAGGTACGGAAGCAGGATACAGGGAGAAACTCGCGGAGGAGGACGCATGAAAGGCAGGCCAGATACGTTATCACAACAAAACAGAAAAGGCAGGTTGAGAAGCGGTGGCTTGCAAACTCTTGTATATGATGAATGACTATCTATTGCGTGAGCATTTCTTTGTTTTAATCGTACTCCGGTCTGCACTCTGATGAGCCTTCAGATCTCCAGTTTTCTTTGTATATAAGTCTTAGGTTCTACCTCGAGATTGTGCAAACGATTTCATCAATATCGCACAATTCAAAAAGTTGGTTAATAGCAAAACAAGACCAAGACAAATGTAGGAACGCTTGTTATGAAGTCAGTATTTTGGGAAATACATTTCTCCCAACCGGGTGACGTCACGTTCACTCTTCTGGCGATCGTTATCTAGTCTAATCTTATCAATCTCTTCCACTGATTAGCTCTTAACCTGTGTCGCTAGCCTATTCTATTATCCACGTGACCTATCGCCGCCACTCGGCAGCAAAACCAACCTTTACCACATTTCCCCACATCTCTTCACATCGCTGCAACTATCGTCCACAACTACCCAAAAATGCTACGCTCGCCATAAAACCTCAACCAGCCTGACAATACGCACGCGCCGAATTCCACGCCGGACTCCCTTCTCCCACATCCTCATCACCCCCAATGGAAATGCGACGCGCCGAGTCTGTTGTGAACGCAAACACTGCAGCCCTTCCTCCGGCCAGTACGGCTGCGCTCGATCATGTTCTCACGATTGTCCGTTTTTACCCCTATGGTAGAGGTCGCGCGTTCCTGCAGCTTGAGGACTCTCCCCACCCCGCCGCGCCAAGATCGAAGCGTTTCAAGTACGACAATTTTACAACTCCCACTTGTCTGTTGTACGGTGTCCGGTGTCCTGAATCTCTCTATTGACCTAAACTCACTGACTCTCTCGCTAAGTCTAATTGACACGTACACAAGAACTAAAGTGCATGCGGCTCCGCC
>Ga0307512_10005101_pt1 | contig 13925 bp, 20 predicted proteins | sample 14_EM_MG_FD_200267 | JGI IMG/M metagenome (GOLD analysis project Ga0307512, IMG submission 200267) | Populus trichocarpa ectomycorrhiza microbial communities from riparian zone in the Pacific Northwest, United States - 14_EM | ecosystem: Host-associated > Plants > Roots > Unclassified | place... | reverse complement strand
CTTGTATTCAACTTCACAAATATGCATGCAATGTCTTACTGATCTGATTATTTTCCTTGTAGCAGTAGAGTCAATATTTAAGAACCCGCATTCTGCGTTACTGTATCGTTATTTTCGGCAGTCTCTCAAGTCGAAATACCTAGCTTTCCAATTTCTACCACCATGTCGGATACACAATCTTTGAACACCTCATTGCTCGAGGTTATGATGTCTTCGAAAAATCAACTTGTCTTTATTCGTGATTTAAGTGACCTTACATTGCAAATCATCTTCAATGCTTGGTGGGCTTCAATGAATGTAGGCTCCAAGCGGCCTATTGCATGGAAACATTCTAGACATGTGCCATCGTGGCAATTCTATTTGCACTGCGGAATTGAGGAGACTGGCAACCCTGGCATCATATGTATCGTGTGTCATCAAGTTCTTCGCCATCCATCAGAACATGGGACCAGCTCAATGGGGAATCACTTGCTGGCAAAAGCTCACGTCGCAAAGTTAAACGAATTAACAGAGTCAGAGGTCACTCAATTGACCAGTTTGACGGTGGATGAAACAGCTTTGGCCATCCTGAAGAGACAAGGAAGTCCCGGTATCCCAATAGTAAGTGTGCCGAGAAAAATGATACTTGATATCAAATGAAATCCATACTGACCGAAATGACAGACAAAACGTTCCAAACTGGCAGATAAGGACTTTGAAACTTCGGAATTTCACCAAGACACGTGGAATCGCTACCTCATGATAGGATTTGTTTCGGCACATATTCCATGGAACGCTATATTGAATCTCGAGCTACGATGGTCATATAAGTCATTACGCGACGACCTAGTTCTACCGTCCGCTACGACCCTTAGTAACATTTGCTGGACGGAATATGCACTGACTGTGGATGCAATGAAGAAGCAATTGCCGATACGAAATAAAGTTAGTTTAGCTTTGGACGGATCGACATCAACAAACAAACTAGCCATAACGTCGGTCATTGCTTACTATATGGATCGAAATTGGGCATTGCGTGAAGTTCAACTCTCTTTCGATGAGGTTGATCGCCTTGTCAGTTCCCGTTTCGAAAGCTAATTAATGATCATAGGTCAAGGGCCAACATACTGGAGCAAGGTTAGCCGTACATTTGAAGGACGTGCTTGATCGTTTTAAGCTTACCCACGGCCGCTTGCTTGGTATTACAACTGATAATGCTTCGTCAAACTACTCGATGACACGCGAGCTGCAATCAACACTTGAGGCCTCTGGAATCGAGTGGCCGGCATTGAGGAACCACATACCATGCATGGCGCACGTCATACAGCTGGCCTTGGATGCATTCATGAGCAGTCTCGGTGTAAAAGGCCGAACCAAGTCCTGGGAAGCCCATGAGCGTGATCAGCAATTTGGAGAGAATGAAAGCCTAGACATTGGGAAGAGTCAAAGACTTCGAAAAGAGGGCAATGCTAGAATCAACAAGGGGTCGGCCATGAGACCAGGTTCAGCAAAGATAATTGAGAAAGTACGTATTTCATGATATTTTGAAAGTCCTGAAGCTGACCTTCATATAACAGAGAATGCTTGCTGTATTAATTACGTTGACACCTGGTCGCCGAAACGAGTTCATTGATTGTCAAAAACCCAAAGTCTGCATTGTGATACTTCCTATTATGGATGTGAAGACAGGTTGGAACTCTACACTGCAGTTACTCGAGTGCGCCTACCGCTTACGGGAATTCACCCGCCAGTGGCTTCAAAACCCAAAATACGCTCAATATCGGCCATTATTCACAACTCAGGATGAATGGACGATTGTCAAGTATGTCATGGAAGTGTTGAGGCCATTTCGATATTGGACCCTTTGGATGTCGAAGAGGCATACAGTCATAGTGCATCACATCATCACAGTGTACAACGACATGTTCGATCACATGGACTGCGTGATGCGGGCTTTGGCCATAAAGAAGACTCAATGGAAGGAAGACTTGTTCTTCGCTGTGAAGTTAGCTCGGCAGAAGCTTTCCAAATACTATGCTGAAGTGACACCAACGATGGGCATGCTCCTGATTTCCGCACAAATCCTTGAGCCGTTCTGGAAGTTGCGATCGTTTAGAAAGTGGGACAAGGGAATGGATATCAATCCTGACGACGACACATCGTACACTACACAATACCAAGAGGCCTTTCTTAAGTATGTGGAGAATGAATACTGCGCGAAGCTTCGACGTGCACCAGTCAATGAACTTGAAATACTACCGAGCAGCAATCTCGTCCCCTCCGCAACGGCATCAGGGTCATATCAATCATCCTTCGATCCATATGATTTGTTTAGTGATGATGAGGAATACTTAACGCCTAACGATGTGCCTGAGACGACACCTGGACAAAGCTATCGCGCAGCCCGCTTATTGACTGCCCCCTGGCTCTATTTGAATTCGCCGCATGAAACCCCAAAGAACTGGGGACAAATTAATCCAAATCTCAATGATTACCACTCCGACCCAATGGAGATTAGCAGTACATTTTGGATACCGGACATAGGTGATTGGTGGCGCCAACAGGAGGAAATGCACTCAAAGTACGCCGATCTCTCTAATGTGGATCGCAAAGTATTCTCTATCATACCACATTGTGTCGGAGTGGAGGTCAGTTTTTCCCTTGGCCGAGATGTTATTGGGTGGAGGCATTCAAAAACCACAGGAGGGACCCTTCGCGAAGAAGTCCTTGTCAGGCAGTTTGCTCGAGCCACTAACGGGATTTTGGCAGGCAGTGACCGAAAATTGGAAACCCCACACACAGAAAACGACTCGGAAATGAAGAAAGATGCGGAGGAAAGGAAATTGCACAGAATGGCCAAGGTTAACGACTTTTTGGAGATGTGGTAGGGCAGCCAAAATCTACGTGCTACCCAGAAGGAATCTCGCGCTCAAACCAAGCAGATGACCGCCATAGGATACATCTCGGACACTGAAGAGAGCGTTATAGCATCCTGGTCACTCTTTCAACATGATGGTGCGGCTGCATTTAAATTGTCAGAAAGATCATCTTTGCCACCAGCTTTGTCTGCAAAGGACCCCACTGGAGGACGAACTCAGATCTTAAATGTCCGGCAAATCCGGAGAATCAACCGTCATCCAGTCGAAAGCGATGACGATAGCGCACCTGCACGCATTTCGGACACCGATGATTGGCTGAACTGGAATGGCGACTTGGATAATCCAAATGACAGCGAAGATGATTGCACAGCAGACGATGAATCTGATATAGGCCCCAACAATGGCATTGAGGATCCGGAATGCCCAGAGCAGCAGGATGTGAGCGCCGCGCCAAATGTGCCCGGATCGGTTCGGCCGACACGGAAGTCAAAGACACAGGCAGAAAAGGTGTTGGTGATGGTCAATGCAGTTGAAACCCGGAGGAACAAAGGAGGGAAGAAACAGTAGGACAGAATGCGTCAATCGTTCACCAGCTTTATGTAGCTTGACCGAGAGTTTCAGTTAGAGATATATTATGGGTGAATGGTAAGAAGTAGATCGTGAATATCGGTTCATAAATAGATGTATAGCAGGCGCAATGAATCTTTGGGCATGATACATCATTTTTAGTCGTGTGAGAGTGAACAGTGCAAGATTATTACGCCGCTCGGCTTTGCCACAGGGCTGAGTCTCAATCAGGCAGAATAACAGCCGATCAAGTTAAATCAGGATGAAATCAATTTTCGACAGCAGCAGATGTTGAATGGACAATACATTACAATGAGCGTCAACAGAGCGTCAATGACTTTTGGCCTTGCATCTTGGAAATAGCATCGGCTGTGCGGCGACATTACGCCATAATTGTGCTATCAGCCGCCTTTCTAGGCAAAACCTCTTGCAACAACATTGCTACTATGTCCTAAAAATGAGCGTCAACGGAGCGTCAACGACTTTGGGCCTTCTATCATGGAAAATCGTAGTGTTGTGCGGCGACAATAGGCCATAATCAGATTATCGGCTGCCTTTCTAGGCAAAAACAGCAGTGACGACATCGGTACTATGTCCTAAAAATGAGCGTCAACGGAGTGTCAACAATTTTTAGCTTTGCATCTTCGGTAAGTTATGTTCCGATTAGTTGTAGACATCCACTTATGGGATATTGGCAGCCTTTACAGGCAAAAAGAACAGCGAGATGCTCCCTGCAGCATCCTGAAAATGAGCGTCAACCGAGCGTCAACAGTTTTAGGACTTGTATATTTCGTAATCAAGGCATCGTGCAAATCTTCGCGTGGGTAACTGTATTAATGACCGCCTTGCCAGGCAAAAACAGCATATATCGAAGGTGAAACACAGATACTAAATTAATCGATATTACACACTCCTCAACAAGCAAAAGCACATTGTTGGTTGCTGAAAACGCGATTTTGATAAGATACTATTAACACACTGCAAATACAACAGCCTTATATGAATCTATAGATGGACCCGCTGGGCGACCCGCTGACAACCCGCCCAATTCAGACGGATTGGGAGTATACCATGGAACCGTACCCGAGTGGGCAGTTTGGCCTTATTGACGACCAGGACCGCCAATTTGGCAACGGTTCGGTTTGGACCAGGACCCGGACCCGAAGTGACGGTCTGGCACCGTTTCTAACACTAGCTGTAGGCCTCATCGGCCAAGTAATGGCTCAGGTGAGCGACAGTTGAACAAAAGCGTTTACTGGTCAGTATATGGTGCACTAATCAGTGGTTCAAGACTCGGGGGTGCCAGTTGTGCCTATCTGGGCTCACGACTTGGTTTTGGGATTGCCTTGGTTCCAGTCCAGGAATCCTGATGTCGATTGGCAAAGCAGTCTACTTTTGGATCGGTGAATCCCAGGGGGAGGGGAAGCGGTGGCAGTGGACCAGGTAGACCATCCAGAATGCCTCAGGAATGTACCAGGATCTACAGCTAGGAATGAGGCCTGTTCCGATAGAGGCACTGGTATCCCAGATATTCAAACACTCGGAGCAACTGCCTGTGACAATCTACTGCCGAGTGAGCAGGTCGTCGTGACATTCTTCCTAAAAGTGGCAGATTGTACTGGGCTGCTGGGTGCGACCGTGGAATGCATCACTGATGGTCAGTGAGATAGGCTGCAGGCGCTGGACGGGCGAGCAGGGAGCAGCAGTGGTAGTCGCAGCAGAAGAGCATCCACATATGAACCTTGAATGACTGCAACTGGGATGCCGAGACACGAATGAAGTACTGGCCAGTGGGGCTTGGCCCTATTGTGGAGATCCATTTGAGATCCAGGCTGCTGGATATTCCTTCATAATGCAACATATCTACTACGAATTGAGAACTAATGTTTGCAGATGGAGCCAGCACAATATCGAAGATGGTGCCTACAGATGACTGAGGAAATATCCCGGCCATATACAGAATATTTGGGAAATTTCCCACAATGCCCAGGCGGCGACACTTCCGCTGCCTCAGTCACCCGACCATGCAATTGAGTTGGAGCCCGGCTACGATCTGCCATATGGTCAGATTTACAATCTATTGGAGTTCAAACTAAAGAGGTGATGGTGTTACATTGACGAAAACCTGGCTAACCAGACTATTCACCGATCATCATTGCTGGTGGCGGCACCAATCGTCTTACCAAAGAAGAAGGATGGAGTATGATGGCTGTGTGTTGATTACCACACACTTAATTTAGCGATGGTGAAGAATCGGTCTCCCCTTCCGTTAATCTGAGAAATGCTTCACCATGTGCGCGACGTCAGGAATTTGACACAGCTGGACCTCTGCGGTGCCTATAACCTCATCCGGATCGATGAAGGCGACGAATACAAGCCATCTTTTCGAATGTGTTACAGCTAATTTGAATACCGGGTCATTCCATTTGGTCTAACAATAGCTCCGGCTACGTTCCAGTCTTACATTGAGGATTGCCTACTGCCATTCATCCATTACTTCGCAGTATGCTACCTTGACAACATGCTTATCTATTCGACAAATGAGAAGGAGCATGAGGAGCATGTGCGCCAAGCGCCAAGTGACTTAAGGAATTTGGCCTCAATCACAAAGCTGAGAAGTGCTAATTTGGAGTTTCGGAAGTAGCTTTTCTGGGGTTTGTTATTACTCCCAATAGATTTGGCATGGAATCGGACCGGATCTCCACAATCGAGGACTGGCCAACACCAATCTTCATTAGAGATGTCCAGGTGCTCCTCCGGCTTATGAACTTCTACCAAATATTCATCCGGATATATGCCAAGATGATCTTTCCCCTGACGGAAATACTACAGAACTCAGAGACATCTCGCAGCCAGAAATCAGAAAGTTAAGCGAGATGGAAATGGAGTCTGGAAGCTGAGTTCGCGTTCTGAAAACTCAACTGGACCTTCACTGAGGCCCCAATCCTGCAACATTTCAATGTGGCAAAGCTGATCAATCTCCAAACGAACATGTGTGGTCTTGCAATTGCGGGAATCGTTAACCAGTATGATTGTTTTGGGGTTCTCAGGCCGGTCAATATCTGTTCCCGGAAGTACTCTCCAGCTGAACAGAATATCAACACTTATGATTGCGAACTATTGGCCATTGTGGAAACGCTAAAACGGTGGTGGCATTACCTAGACTGCGCCAATTCCAAGGTCGTGATTCGGTGTGACCACAAGAATGTCGAATACTTCCAGACATCCAAAGTACTCTCCTGAAGACAAGCCATGTGGTCGGAAACCCTTTTGGCTTACGACTTCATCGTCCAACACCTGGAAGGCACCAAGTACCCTGCTGATGACCCGTCTAGATGGCCCGACTACAAGATCGGCTACGAAAGGCCCATGGCTAGACTATTGGCAACCTCCCCACTCGAACCGTACGATGATCTCATGGCTATAATCCTCGTGGCTCAGGCATGAGACTCCTTGGTTGTCAGCGTCTCGGCCAAGCAAGTCGACTGACCAGCAGCAGACAGCACAAATACCACAGGGAAGGTGAGTCAATGGGAAGTCCATGTGGGGGCTTCGGATAACGAAGGGTTGATTTATGTTCCTGCGGTGGATTCTCTAGGCGGAACAGTGACAAGTCCATCCCATGACAACCCTGAGTCCGGTCGTTTTGGAGCTCTTAAGACTACTGACCTGTTATCTAGGGATTGCTACTCGCCAGCAATAGACTCGCATATAGGTATGTATGTCAGCGGCGGTGAAGAATGCTAACAAATCAAAGCACCTTGGCACGCCAGGAACAGGATCAACATGCCCTTCGAGACCCCATCACGGCCATGGGAAGGTATTACCTTGGACTTCATCACTGACTTGCCAGAGTCGCTGGCATTGGGCTACACTGGGATTCTTGTTATCGTGGACTGACTGACAAAGATGGCAATCGACTTACCATGCTGGAAGGATATTGATTCGCCGGAATTGGCCCAGCATTTCTTTGAATCCATCATTTGCCAGCGCGGCATCCCAGACAATGTCATTGCTGATCACGGCACCCAGTTCACGAGCCGATTCTGGACCCAGGTATGTTCTCACTTGAGTACAGACAATTGGCTCTCGACAGCCTTCCATCCACAGATAGAGGGGCAGACAGAGGGTCAAAACCAGACGATGGAGCAGTTTTCCCGGGCTTTTTGCACTTTCAAGCAGGGCAATTGGGTTGAACTCTTACTGCTAGCTGAATTCGCTTACAATAATGCGGGACATGCTTCTACGAGGATGACTCCATTCTGGGTTTATTACCACTACCATCCGGTGATGCAGTTTAAGGCCCCGAAGCAACCATCCAGCCTGAAATTGGACTTCCATGCAGATACCTCTGTAGCTGGCTTGGAGGAGACTCACCAAACTCTCTGTAAGAACTTGCAGGAGGCTCAAGCCCGTCAGACAAAATACACTGATGGCAAAGAGGTTGTTGTCAAGATTGGAGATCAGGTTGGGCTATCAACGCGTCACTTCCAGACAACACGACCGTCGAAGATGCGAGAGTACACATGGACAGGACCATACACACAAAGTAAGGTCATCAATCACAATGCTTTCAAACTAGATCTTCCATAAATGATCCGGAAGCACTACGTTTTTAATTGCTCTGTACTCGACTGCTATCCACCTGTTTCCGCCGGCCAGCCATCATCTTAAATGAAGCCGAAGGTTGTTGACGACTCTGACGAATGGGATGTCGACCGTCTGCTCAACTCTGCACAACGCTACCGGAAGCTCCATCTCCTGTTACAGTGTGAGGGTTACAGTTACACATGGAAAAGCTGGGAACCTGCGGAGAATCTCGGAAATGTGCAGGAATCGGTCGATGAGTTTCACCGAGAGCATCTGACAAAGCCTCGACGGTGATTGGACTTGGAGGAGTAGGATTGTACGTGTGCACAGGGGTTTCAAATTCTTACTCTCTGATGGATATCAGACCGGTAATAATGGCGTCGGCACGGTTCCTTAACTCCTACCACTGCAGGTGATGTTTCCCCGTTAACTGAATCCCGCGTGAGGCTGCTGATAGGGCACTGATCAGTAGTGGGACTTATTAGGTCGCGCGGAGGCGTACACATTGGTTTGGTACATTTGGATGGGGTTACTCCTGTGTATACACGTATGTGGTAGCACAGGTGGTCTGCTCCTAAAGTAGGGGATGATGTAATGCCATTCCGGATTATGTTCTCGCCAATGGCATGGGACGTGTCCAGGGCTGGGTAACCGCAACAGTGTATAGACGACGCGCAATGTCTCTGAGATCGCCGGCGATAATCTTAGGTATCAATTACTCTATCATATTACCACATCCACGTGTGCAACTGAATCTTCCCATGAACTCTCATACGCGGCCATATACGGATATACGGTCTTACATGATAAAGGAAATGGAAAGCAGTGTTCACTGGGAGGATGAGTGGGAACAGGCGGAAGGACTGTAAGCCAGAGAGTTGTGTAGGAGAACAGTAGCAGAAGAGTGGTCGATGACTGACCAGGCTCCGGTGGACGATATAGGGGTATCTGGTAGGGAATCCCAGACCATTGCAGGAGTTTCCAAAACCAGTATCGCTCTGGAACTTTATCAAATACAACCCTTTCCCTTATAGTATGATTTGGCACAGTGAAACTTAGATGCAACCACCTAAGCAGCCTGGGTGCACAACCACTACAAATCAATTCCCCAGGAAGTTCACCCTGTTCCTTTGTAAGAGGGAAGTACACTAGATGCCAGAGAGAACTGGAGAGGAAGAGCCTTCACTTGAGCCTTACTAATACCTGGCCTGTGGGAGGAGTGGTTTATCCATGTGTTCTCCAACAAAGAATCAGGGGAAAGGTTGACACCAGACAGAGTACTAACACTGCGGATTGGGTGCAGATTATTGCCAAAGGAATGGGATGACCTTCTATGTATGCTATCAATTTGAGAATACACTCTGAGTTGGAGATGGGAGGAATGGGGAATCTTGATTGACACAGTTGACCGACTCCATCACATCCAGCTAGAGTATGGTTACAAGGTTAGGAGGCATTATGAATTCTGCAAACCCAAGAAAGTCCTTCCCATGCAAATGGAAATAACAGAACAGATGGTCTGGCAGGGCCTATTTGAGTCCGCTTGGGGCCCCTATAGGTACACTCACTTCTTCATTCCAAAGATGAATCATAAGTACCACATCATGTCCTCCAGTGTGAGCAGAACGCGGGACACCCTGGAAAAAAACAACATGCCCCCCACTGTTGAAGAGTTTTCTGCAGCCTTCCACAGGCTGCCAATTTCTTCACTGATTGACTTTCACTATGGGTTTGACTAAAAAGTGTTGCACAAGAATAGCCAGAACTATATGGCAGTTCAGACTATGCATGGCATGTATCAGCTGACCAGTATGGTACAGGGTTATACTAACTTGGTATTGGCATTGCTCAGAGTAACTCAGAATATGGTACATGCCCGCCCATAATTGATTGCAGAAATATTTGCTAACAATGTCAGAGTGAAAAGTCCAAAAAGTGATTCATCAGCAAAGAATATTTCCGTCCGGGCAGAATGGCTCCGTCAGAGTTCACATGCTCCATCAGAGCCGTCAGGGACACCCCGGTGGCTGATTACTCTGCGCCCGGCCTCAATACCACGTGTCGCGCTGCATATTGCCCTCCGATTGCTGTTACACCGATTCTTCACACTCTGTCCGTCTCCTATTTTGAACAAACTGTCTGGCGTTGTGGCCAACTGTGACCATACGTCGGAATGGGTTCATTGGGTACGCCCTGGCATTGGGATTGCAATGCAATGGGTAATGTTGCGAAAATCTCTCCTCGCGTTCCTTCTACCTGCGCACAAAATGCACTTCTCTCTTTACTAATTATACACATCATTCCAAGTTGGCAGATCTATGTGGCTATTGACAATCCATCGCTTGTTCCATCCGCCTCCTGTCTAACTGCTAGTAGCTATCTGTGGAATTACGTGCGCGCAGCCAACGATGTTTCCCACGCTGAAAAGTTGCAAAGCAACGGCTTCTGGTGCTTTTCTCACCTGTACAAATTTCGAGAGGGGATCTAAGTTACCCGAGTTTTCAGGTATTGTGGTGAGCGCCAAGGCTAACCAGTACTCAACGAAAGCTCCATTCTCATTTTGGAGCTTGATTTTGACTAGTCGTTGCAGTTGGCACGGAAGATGCCCATTCACCACGCCTTAACTCCTCCCCGGGCATTGCTTTACCAACACCCAGTCGTTCCATCAATCCCCTCCGCGCCAGCTCTGGCTTCCTGTGCATCGACACATCCGAGATATGTGTTCACCTTCCATTCCTTCAACTGGAACCTTGATAACATGTTAAATACAGAGCTCCATTGCATGCAGTTGTTCATTCGATATGTACTTCTTGTTACGACGCATATGCTTCATAAACTCCTGCGTGCCGCTGTGCAATGCCTCGCGGTGTGTTACTTCTTGCGTATTGTCAAGTAATGCATCGAAGTCTTTGATCATTGTGTCAGGATGCTTTGCATCACGGTGGTTTTTGGGTCCCATGAATTTGGGCTTCGCATATGAGTGGGTGCTCAGGGGGGCAGCCAGATCGGCCCTGGAAGGGAGGACTTTGCATGCGGTAACGCTTTGCTCCCGACGCCGAGCAAGGGATTGGAGATTGAGCTCCCTGCTTTCAAAGCAGAGGATGCGATGCCGAAAGATGATTACTGGTGGTAGGTAGTTGAGATTGTGATTGGAGGCGTTCCAACAATCCTTGAGGTTTGGTTTATGTGCTTGTTCATGTCTGTTGGAAGAATACTATTGCAAGGCTCCGTATCGACGAATCTGTTCGGCCCAATGAGACATCCAGTGGATCTTAGCCAAGTTGAAGTCGGCATCTAACTCCTTGCAAATATCTATCAGGTGGCTGATATAATCCCGCCAGGCATTCATTTTGCGCTGCTTCTTGATTGGTGTCCAAGTTTTGGCATTTGATTCCTCGTCTACCTCTCGCTTCTTCACGAGTTCCGTTCTCAGGGCATTGGCTATGGCCTTCGCCAATTTGCCGGCTCTCCCAAGTAAGAAATCATCTTTGAAGGTGTGAAAACGATGCAAGGCGTCCTCCATGTAGTGCAATGTTGCATCTTCGTGAGATTTATTTTGAGCATACATATAGAATTCTAACACCGCCTGTGTAGACTCAATTGCGCAATTGAATATGGGACGCTGAGCAGGGTATCTGCCGCATAGAGATTGAGTTACAACTCCTCGCAGGTACCGGCTCATTTCCTTCATCTCCTTCCCATTCGATTGAGAAACCTCCTCATATGACTAATTTTTTGGTGTGAGGTTATGGTAAGCAGGCACGGATAACCAGATTGCATTGTACTTGTCAAGCTGTTTGTGCGTCTTCCTGAAGTGGAAATTCCACTTCTGAAGGTGGTCAAGCATGCAGATCTGCATTGTATGGAGGAGGTTGGGATTCAGGAGGTTGCTCACAATACAGGGAATATGTCGAAACACGTTTAATTCTCGGTGAACATGGCGCAAATAGAGTTCCGCATTGGCTGCCTTGGTGTTGGCATTGCTGAGCATTCTATAATATTTGAGAATCCCCCAGGGGTGTTGCTTGTCAGGATGCACGTAATCTCCAAGTTCGTTGTTTTGACACTTGCACCAATAACAGACATGCCACTCAAGATGATTTGTGTTGCTATACTCTTGGCAATCTGCCAGCCATGCTGCTAAAACTGGTTTGCAATGCCTGAAGTTGCCATCTGCACAGAGAACGTTGCAATACCCGCTCCCAGGGCTGGGATTTTGTTTAATGGTGAGTGGCTGGACTAGCCTCCGGAGTACTTTCTTTAGCACCTCTCGGTTGTTTGCCGCCGCTCAACCGGCTGCTTCTGAAGCATATTGCAGTCCTTGATTGGAATCGGTAGGAGAGCGACCATTACAACGCTGTGCATTGAGGGCATCTGGCAGATCTTCGAAGATAGATTGCCAATTGTCATATATACAGGCCACTCGATCTTGTAGCCAGAAAAATTCGAGAGATGTCTTCCGTCGGACATAAAGATCAAGGGAACCAGTGAATCCCTCCATCAGCAAAAAACATTTCCGTCCGGGCGAAATGGCTCCGTCAGAGTGGACGCGCTCCGTCAGAGCCGTCAGAGACACCCCGGTGGCGGATTACTCCGCGCCCGGCGTCAATACCACGCGTCGCGTTGCATATCGCCCTCCGATCGCAGTTTTGCAGTTTCTTCTCGCTCTGTCGGTCTCCTATGTTAAACAAACACTCTGGCGTTGTGGGCAACTGTGACCATACGTCGGAATGGGTTCATTGGGTACACACTTGCATCGGGATTGCAATGCAATGGGTGACGCTGCGAAAATCTCTCCTCGCGTTCCTTCTACATTAATCTCGAGGAGCGTAGGAAGAAGGTGAAAAGATATGATACTACCCGGCCATGAGGATCCACGCAATTGCGTGGATCCAAATCTCGGACAGAGCGAGTGAGACGAAAAGTTGGGAAAGATAGAGTGTGTATTTTCGTTGTATGACAAGATGAGATGAAAATGAGATGCTGTCTATCTACCCCGGGGTCTCCCGAATATATACTCCGCGTCGCTCGTTCCACCTCCGTTACCCCTGTATCTCCGTACACCCACCGTCGCTCCTTAACGATATACTTGGAGGCCGTGATCAAGCCAGCTTTAGAGATGCACTTGGAGGCCGACATTGAGTGAACTGAGAGATGCACTTGGAGCCCGTGATCGATCCAGTTTGGAGATGCACTGGGAGGCCGTGATCGATCGAGTTTGGAGATGCGCTGGGAGGCCGTGATCGAGCAAGTTTGGACATGCACTTGGAGGCCGAGATCGAGTGAACTCAGAGATGCACTCCGAGGGTGTGACCTAGCGAGTTTGGAGATGCACTTGCGGGGTATGATCGAGCGAGATTGAGGGAGTACTTGGAGGAGGTCGATTTGGAGGGAGGCGCGACGGCAGCTGAGTCTCTATTCATTGGTTAACTTGTAATTGTGGGAATGTAGAGAGTTGAGTACAACATCCGCCGAGAGATGACAAACTGGCTGGGAGCGGGAGACTGTCGATCTTGGGATGATGCTGTACTTGGTGTATGCTGTACTCTGTGTTAACTCATGAGTATGGCATGGAGAGATAGAGAGGGATGACTTAACTTCGTGTTCTTAGGTGATGGTAGAGTTGAGCACAAGAAAGAGAGAGATCAGAGGAGATGGGGGAAATCATCATGAGAAACTGGGACTTACGAGAATTTCGAGTACGAGTCAATTGACCATCCCCGATACGACAGTTACGAGTCCCGATCCGGCACGAACTAACACCGATATGAGGTCTTCCCAACCCAATCAGGCAAGTCGTACCCCTGATTTCTCATATCCGCTCGTATCCTCCATATCGCTCCCATCTTCATCCTCCATCTCTCTTTCTTGTCCACAGCTCAACCATCATCGCAGAACACAAAGTTAAGT
>Ga0307512_10005100_pt1 | contig 13932 bp, 7 predicted proteins | sample 14_EM_MG_FD_200267 | JGI IMG/M metagenome (GOLD analysis project Ga0307512, IMG submission 200267) | Populus trichocarpa ectomycorrhiza microbial communities from riparian zone in the Pacific Northwest, United States - 14_EM | ecosystem: Host-associated > Plants > Roots > Unclassified | place... | reverse complement strand
CAATGGTCGACGCGTATGAAGAACCCGGGACACCCGACTGTCGCGGTGGAGCGCGGTATCTCTGGTGGCTGGTTGCCAGACAGCCGGGCCGGGCCGCGGCCGGAGCGCTCCTCGGCACCGTCTGGATGGTGCTCATGGCGCTGACGCCGTATCTGCTGTCGCGCGCGATCGACGACGGCCTGGAACCGGGCGACCAGGCGGTGCTGGTCGGCTGGTCCGCCGCGCTGCTGGGCGTCGGGGTGTTCAACTCGTGGGTGAGCATCATGCGGCACCGCACGATGACCAGGCTCCGGATGGACGCCAACTTCCGGTCGGTGAAGCTCGTGGTGGGGCAGGCGACCCGGCTGGGTGCCACGCTGTCGCGCCGCACGGGAGCCGGGGAGGTCGTCACCATCGGCGTCGGTGACGTACAGACGATCAGCCAGTCCCTGACCGTCGTCGGCCCGGGCGTGGGCGCGACCGTCGCCTACGCCGTCGTGGCCGGACTGCTGCTGTCGGTCTCGCTGCCGCTGGCCGCGGTGGTGCTGCTCGGGGTGCCGGTGATAGTCGTACTCGTCGGTCCGCTGATGGGGCGGCTGCGGGGCGCGGAGACGGAGTACCGCGAGCGGCAGAGCGTGCTGACGGCGCGGATCGGCGACCTCGCGGGCGGGCTGCGGGTCCTCAACGGCCTTGGTGGCAAAGGGCTGTTCGCCGACGCCTTCCGCCGTGACTCGCAGCGGCTGCGGGTGCAGGGGTACCGGGTCGGGTCGGTGACCAGCTGGATCCAGGCGCTCGGCGTCGGCCTGCCGACGGTGTTCCTGGCCGTCGTGACATGGCTGGCGGCCCGGCTCGCCGCCCAAGGGTCCATCACGATCGGCGAGTTGGTGTCCGTGTACGGCTATGTCGCGGTCCTGGTGGCGCCGGTGGCCTTCTTCGTCGAGTGCGGCTACCAGCTGAGCCGGGGCGTGGTGGCCGCCCGGCGCGTCGTACGGTTCCTGTCCCTGGAGCCGATGGAGACGGGCCGCACCTCCGTGGACGCGCCGGCCGAACCCTCCGTGCTGCACGATCCGCGGTCCGGCGTGCGGGTCGCGCCCGGCAGGCTGACCGCGCTGGTCGGCGCCCGTCCGGCGGAGTCCGCCGCCGTGGTCGACCGGCTCGGCCGGTACACCGCGTCGACGGCGACCTGGGGCGGCGTACGCCTCGACGCGATCGCCCTGCCGCAGGTCCGGGCGCGCATCCTGGTCGCGGACAACGAGGCCGACCTGTTCGCGGGCACCCTGCGCGACCTGGTCTCCGGCCGCGGGGACCCGGACGAGGAGGCCGTCGCCGGGGCCGTACACGCGGCCGTGGCGGACGACATCGTGCTCGGGCTGCCGGACGGGCTCGACTCGGCCGTCGACGCGCAGGGCCGCAGCCTCTCCGGAGGCCAGCGACAGCGCGTACGCCTGGTGCGGGCGCTGCTCGCGGACCCCGAGGTGCTGCTCGCGGCCGAGCCCACCTCCGCCCTTGACGCGCACACCGAGGCCGCCGTCGCCGCCCGGCTGCGCGCGGCGCGCGCGGGCCGCACGACGGTCGTGACCAGCACCTCGCCGCTCCTCCTCGACCAGATGGACACCGTGTACTACCTGGTCGACGGCAAGGTCGCGGCGGTCGGCGGTCATCAGGAACTCCTCGACCGGGAGCCGGGCTACCGCGCGCTGGTGGCCCGCGACGCGGACGCCGACGACATGGGCGAGGTGGACGCCGATGAGTCGGGCCTGGACACAGCATCGGATCTGGACACAGAGGAGGCCGTGCGATGACCGCGCAGCTGCCGGTCGCCGAACCGGCCGACGTACGCAGGGCCGCGGGCCGGCTGATCCGCGCGGACGGCCGCGCCTTCGCCGTCGTACTCGTGCTGAACGCGCTGGCAGCCGCTGCCGGCCTGGTCGGTCCGTGGCTGCTCGGCCGCATCATCGACGAGGTCCGGGCTGGCGGCGGAGTGGCCGTCGTGGACCGGCTGGCGCTGGTCATCCTGGTGTGCGCGCTGGGGCAGTTGCTGCTGGCGCGCGGCGCCCGGTACGTGGGGTACCGGTTCGGGGAGCGGACACTGGCGCGGGTGCGCGAGGAGTTCGTCGACCGGACGCTGACCCTGCCCGCCTCGGTCGTGGAGCGGGCGGGCACGGGCGATCTGACGGCCCGGGGCACCGCCGACGTCTCCGCGGTGGGTACGACCCTGCGCGACGCCGGTCCCGAGCTGCTGGTCTCCTCGGTCCAGTGTCTGTTCCTCCTCGGCGCGGTCTTCGCGCTCGACCCGCTGCTCGGCGGCTGCGCGGTGCTCGCCCAGGCTGGTATCTGGCTCGCGCTGCGCTGGTATCTGCGCCGGGCGCGCACCGGCTATCTCGCCGAGGGAGCCGCCACGTCGGAGGTCGCCGAGATCCTCACGGCCACCGCGTCCGGCGGGCGCACGGTCGAGGCGTTCGGACTCCAGCGGCGGCGGATCGCCGCGAGCCGGGACGCGCTGGAGACGTCCCGGCGCACCCGGCTGTACACGCTGTACCTGCGGACGGTGTTCTTCGTGACCGTGGAGATCTCGTTCGTACTCCCCGTGTCCGTCGTGCTGCTGGTCGGCGGAGCCCTGCACGAGCGGGGCACGGTGAGCCTGGGCGCCGTGGTCGCGGCGACCCTGTATCTGCGCCAGCTGGAATCACCGCTGGACCAGGTCCTGATGCGGGTGGAGCAACTGCAGGCCAGCAGCGCCTCGTTCGCCCGCGTGGAGGGCCTCGGCCGGGCGCCGCGAGCCGTCCCGTCCGGCTCCCCGGCCCCGGCGGACGACCGGATCGACGTGACGGACGTGCGCTACTCGTACGACCGTGGGGGCGAGGTCCTGCGCGGGGTGGACCTGACCGTACGGCCCGGGGAACGGCTGGCCGTGGTCGGGCCCTCCGGCGCCGGGAAGACCACCCTGAGCCGACTGCTGGCGGGCATCGACGCGCCACGCTCCGGCTCGGTGACGGTCGGCGGGGTGCCGATCGTCGACCTCGACCCGGAGCAGCTGCGGCGGCAGGTCGTCCTCGTCACCCAGGAGCACCACGTGTTCCTCGGCACGGTCCGCGACAACCTCCTCATCGCCGAACCCTCCGCCGGTGACGCCGAGTTGTGGGCGGCCCTCGCGGCGGTCGGCGCCGACGACTGGGTCCAGGAACTGCCGGACGGCCTCGGCACAGAGCTCGGGCCCGACAGTCCGCACCGGACGGACGGCTCCCGGGCCCAGCAACTGGCCCTCGCCCGGGTCGTGTTGGCCGACCCCCACACCCTGATCCTCGACGAGGCCACGGCACTCCTGGATCCGGCGACCGCGCGCCACACCGAGCGCGCGCTCGCCGCCGTCCTCGAAGGCCGCACCGTCATCGCCATCGCCCACCGACTGCACACCGCCCACGACGCGGACCGGGTCGCCGTGATGGAGGACGGCCGCCTGACCGAACTGGGCACCCACGACAGCCTGGTGGCCGCCGACGGCGCGTACGCGTCCCTGTGGCACTCGTGGCACGGGGAGCGACCGGGGCTTCCCGACCAACGGCCTTCATGAGCCTGGTCCTTGGCGGGCCCGCGTCTGCGTCTGCGTGAGCCCGCATGGGCCGGTCACCCGGCAACGAGTCCGTATACCGAACATGACTACCCGGACAACGAACCTTTTCCAGCCAACTTCTTGATGCGCCCCTGACAGAGAGCGCAATCTCCTGCCACTCTTCCCACGACCACTCCACAGCAACCTCACAAGAACCGCTGTGCCGTGGTGAACCCCCACGCACGCCCGCACGTGCCCCATGCAAGTGGTTCCGCGTTCTGCCTTGTTCTGCCCGGACGGATCCCAACCGTCCGGTCCTCCCTGGCCGCGCGATCCGCGATCCGCGGCCACGCAGAAGGAGTCCGTGTTGAGACGCACCTCCCACAGACGCACCTCCCACACCGCAGGCACTTCTCAGACCGTGGGTAACTCCCGTTCCGCGTTCGCCTCCCGTTCCACCCGGCGCAAGGCCGCCGCCGGCGCGCTCGTCGCCGTCGCCGCCCTGCTCGCCGCGGCCGTCCAGACGGGCGCCGCCACCGCCGACACCAAGCCCGCCCCGGGCAAGCTCGACAAGGGCTCGCTCGCCGTCAAGCTCTCCCCCGCCCAGCGCGCGGCGCTGATCCGTGACGCCGACTCGGCGAAGGCGGACACGGCGAAGGAACTCGGCCTGGGCGCCCAGGAGAAGCTCGTCGTCCGCGATGTCGTCAAGGACGCGGACGGTACGGTCCACACGCGCTACGAGCGCACGTACGCCGGACTCCCCGTCCTCGGCGGCGACTTGGTGGTCGACACCGCCAAGTCGGGGAAGACCGAAGGCGTTACGCGCGCAGTGAAGGCCCAGCTCAAGGGCATCACCACCAGCGCGGCGGTGAAGCCCGCCGTCGCCGAGAAGCAGGCCCTGAAGGCCGCCTCGGCGGAGGGCTCGAAGAAGACCGAGGCGGACGGCGCGCGCAAGGTGATCTGGGCGGCCGACGGCACGCCGAGCCTCGCGTACGAGACGGTCGTGGGCGGTCTGCAGCACGACGGCACCCCGAACGAGCTGCACGTCGTCACGGACGCGGCCACCGGCAAGAAGCTCTTCGAGTACCAGGGCGTCGAGACCGGCACCGGCAACACCCAGTACAGCGGCTCGGTGACCCTCGGCAGCGCCCAGTCCGGGTCGACGTACAACCTCACGGACACGACGCGCGGCAACCACAAGACGAACAACCTGAACCGCGGTACGTCGGGCACCGGCACGCTCTTCTCGGGCGCCGACGACGTCTGGGGCAACGGGGCCGCCTCGAACCTGGAGACGGCGGGCGCGGACGCCCACTACGGGGCCGCGCTGACCTGGGACTACTACAAGAACGTGCAGGGCCGCAGCGGTATCCGCGGTGACGGGGTCGGCGCGTACTCCCGCGTCCACTACGGCAACAACTACGTCAACGCCTTCTGGCAGGACTCCTGCTTCTGCATGACGTACGGCGACGGCTCGGGCAACGCCAAGCCGCTCACGTCGATCGACGTGGCCGCACACGAGATGACGCACGGCGTCACCTCCAACACCGCGGGCCTCAACTACAGCGGTGAGTCGGGCGGGTTGAACGAGGCGACCTCCGACATCTTCGCGGCGGCCGTCGAGTTCTACGCCGGCAACACCTCCGACGTCGGCGACTACCTGGTCGGCGAGAAGATCGACATCAACGGCAACGGGACGCCGCTGCGTTACATGGACAAGCCGAGCAAGGACGGCGCGTCCAAGGACAGTTGGTACTCGGGCATCGGCTCGATCGACGTCCACTACTCCTCGGGCCCGGCGAACCACTTCTTCTACCTCCTCTCGGAGGGCAGCGGCACCAAGACCGTCAACGGCGTCTCGTACGACTCGCCGACCTCCGACGGCCTTCCGGTGACCGGGATCGGCCGTGAGAAGGCCGCGCTGATCTGGTTCAAGGCGCTCACCACGAAGTTCACCTCGACGACCAACTACGCGGCGGCCCGCACGGGCACGCTCGCGGTCGCGGGTGAGCTGTACGGCACCACGAGCGCCGAGTACACGGCGGTGCAGAACGCGTGGGCCGGTATCAACGTCGGCACCCGGCCCGGTGGCGGCACCGGTGGCACGTCGTTCGAGAGCACGACGGCCGTAGCGATTCCGGACAACGGAGCGGCGGTGACGTCGTCGATCGCGGTCACCGGCCAGGCCGGCAACGCTCCCACCAACCTGGTCGTCACCCCGAACATCACGCACACGTGGCGCGGTGACCTGGTGGTCGACCTGGTGGCGCCGGACGGCACGAGCTACCGCCTCAAGCCGTTCAGCTCCTCGGACTCGGCGGACAACGTCACCGAGCCGTACACGGTGAACGCGTCCTCCGAAGTCGCCAACGGCACCTGGCAGTTGAAGGTCCAGGACCAGGCGGCGCAGGACACCGGCAGGATCAATGGCTGGAAGATCACCTTCCCGCAGACGTAACCGATCCGGGTGAGCAACGGCCACACAAACTCACCCAGGCCCACACTCACAGGGCGCCGCCCCGGGGGTCCAACTCCCCGGGGCGGCGCCTTCTTTGCCACGCCATGGCTGCCACCTTGCGACGGCCTTCCCCGCCCTTTGCCAGGCCTTTGCCAACGATCAAGTCCGCAATCCGTACGCGGATCTTCGGGCAGCGGACGATTTCCGGCCAACCTTTATTCGCCCCACTGACATGTACAGGACTCAACTGGCAACGTTCACCTCGCATCACCGCTTACGGCACACCCGCACCGCAACTTCACAACCGCCCGACCGGTCCCCCATGCCAGTCGGACACCCCCCACGAAGGAGCTTGTGTGACCCCCCTCTACGCGCGTCACAAGCGCACCACTCTGGCCATCGCCACCGCAGTCGCGGCCGGAGCCCTGCTCACCACCGGTCTGACCACCGGCGCCTCCGCCCAGTCCCCGGCCGAGCAGTCCGGCGGGACGACCCTCGCCGCGGCCCCGGTCCAGCTGACCGCGGCAGCACGTACGAGTCTCATCCAGAAGGCCGACGCCGCCACGGCGGACACGGCCGACGAGATAGGTCTCGGCGCCAAGGAGAAGCTGGTCGTCAGAGACGTCGTCAAGGACGCCGACGGCACGACGCACACCCGGTACGAGCGCACGTACGCCGGACTCCCGGTCCTCGGCGGCGACCTGGTCGTCCATGAGACCAAGGCCGGCGAGACCGAGGGCGTGACCAAGGCGACCAAGGCCACCATCAAGGTCTCCGACGTCACCCCGGACATCGCCAAGTCCACCGCCGAGAAGCAGGCGTTGAAGGCGGCGAAGGCCGAGGGCAGCACCAAGTCCGCGGCCGACAAGGCGCCCCGCAAGGTCGTCTGGGCGGCCGACGGCAAGCCGACCCTCGCCTACGAGACGGTCGTCGGCGGCTTCCAGCACGACGGCACCCCGCAGCAGCTGCACGTCGTCACCGACGCGCAGACGGGCAAGAAGCTGTACGAGTGGGAGGCGATCCAGACCGGCACCGGCAACAGCCAGTACTCCGGCAAGGTCACCATCGGCACCTCGCTGTCGGGCTCGACGTACCAGCTGAACGACACCGGCCGCGGCGCCCACAAGACGTACAACCTCAACCGGGGTACGTCCGGCACCGGCACCCTCTTCACCGACGCGGACGACACCTGGGGCACGGGAGCGGCCTCCAACACCCAGACCGCAGCCGTGGACGCGCACTTCGGCGCCCAGGCCACCTGGGACTTCTACAAGAACGTCCTCGGCCGCAGCGGTATCAAGAACGACGGCAAGGCCGCCTACTCCCGCGTCCACTACGGCAACGCGTACGTGAACGCCTTCTGGGACGACAGCTGCTTCTGCATGACGTACGGCGACGGCTCGGGCAACAGCAAGCCGCTGACGTCCCTCGACGTGGCGGGCCACGAGATGACGCACGGCGTCACGTCGAACACCGCGGGCCTCAACTACAGCGGTGAGTCGGGCGGCCTGAACGAGGCCACCTCCGACATCTTCGGCACCGCGGTGGAGTTCTACGCCGCCAACGCGTCCGACGTCGGTGACTACCTCATCGGCGAGAAGATCGACATCAACGGCAACGGCACCCCGCTGCGCTACATGGACAAGCCGAGCAAGGACGGCGCGTCCAAGGACAGCTGGTCGTCGAGCCTGGGCGGCATCGACGTCCACTACTCCTCGGGCCCGGCGAACCACTTCTTCTACCTCCTCTCGGAGGGCAGCGGCGCCAAGACGATCAACGGCGTCAGCTACAACTCCTCGACCTCCAACGGCTCGACGGTCACCGGCATCGGCCGCGACAAGGCCACCAAGATCTGGTACAAGGCGCTCACCGAGTACATGACGTCCACGACGAAGTACGCGGGCGCCCGTACGGCGACACTGAGCGCGGCGTCGGCGCTGTACGGCGGCACGGCGAGCACGGAGTACAAGGCGGTCCAGGCGGCCTGGGCCGGAGTCAACGTCAACTGACACCTGCGGAGTTGGCTGTAGGCAGTCGGCTGTAGGTAGTTGGCTGTAGTCGATCGGGGCGGTACCCGGAACGAAGGCATTCCCGGGTACCGCCCTACTCTTGGTTCCCATGCCCTACACGTACGAGGACGTGGGTGCGACCCGCGACGGCCGGTGCCCACCCGGCTTCCATCCCCTGCACGTCCGCAGCCGCATCGGCGAGGGCCAGGAGGTCTTCAAATCCGCGTCCCAGGCGGTCCTGACCTGGGACCTCCACAGAGCGGTGGGCGTCAAGATCACCACGGACGCCCCGCAGGCGGCCCCCGGCGTGGACGTAACAGTCGGCCTGGGCCTGCTCCAGGCCCCCTGCCGCATCGTCTGGACCGTCGACGAACCCCGCCGAGCCGGCTGGGCCTACGGCACCCTCCCCGGCCACCCCGAATCCGGCGAGGAAGCCTTCATCGTCGACCGCACGGGCGACGGCACAGTCTGGCTGACGATAACGGCCTTCAGCCGCCCGGCGAAGTGGTACGCGAAGGCGGGCGGGGCGGCGACCCGGGGGTTGCAGCACGCGTACGCACGGCGGTGCGGGGTGGTGTTGCGGAAGATGTGCGAGGACCCCAAGGGGGGCTTCCTGGCGTGACCGAGCACGGCCGGTTCCGCCGAAGCCGGTATCGGCAGGGGGGCTCGCCTAGTCCGCCGCGGCCCGGATCCGCTTCTCCTGCGCGATGGCGACGGATTCCGGCACGGGCCGAGGCTTGCCGTTCTTCGACGGCGTCAGAAGGTACGTGGCCAGCGTGGTGCCGGTGCGGACGACGGACATCACGTTGCCGCCCCCGCTCGGGTCGAGCACATTGCTGATCCGGTAGCCGACCACGTCGTCTCCCATCCGCTCCAGGGGAACGGAGGCGACAGTGAAGTCGTACGTCCAGCCACGCTTCGACGTGGCGGTGAACCGGGTGCAGTCGGCGACGGCTCTCTTCAGCCCTGACATCCACTGCTCGGCGATGCCGCCGTCGTGGCTCGTCAGCGTCACAGACCCGGGCGGGGCCGACGCCGGGGCACCGTCCGCCTCGATCGTCGCCCAGACCATGGCCCGCCGGGGAAGCCGGGGACGCACACTCATCATGTCCGCCAGGGGACGACAGGCCTCCTGACCTGTCGTCACAACGTCCTTGGCCTCCAACAGCGGAAGACTCTGCCGCTCCGCACTGAAACCGGGCAGGTCGGCACCCTCGGGTAGCGCATCGGTCAACTGGGTCTCGGTGAGCGGACCTTGACCACCGGCGGAGGACTTCGACTCCGTGTCCCCGTCCCCCGACCCACCGCACGCCGACAACACGACTGTCATGCCGACCGCCAGGCCAACAGCCTTCATGGCACACCGAGCACCGCTCACCACTGATCCAACCCCCACCGGTCGCCGACCGGGTCCGCGGCACCCCTGCCCCTGGCTCACCGGACCCGAGCGACAACCCTAGACCAGCTCCGATCACCGAGGCGCGAGGGCGTCCCGACCCCTCTTCCGCGCCTCAAGCGACCCTGAGCGCAGGCGACTTCACCGCATCAAAACCCCCGCCCCCTCCCCCAACCCCTCCGAAGGAACCGCCACCAGCCCCAACTCCGCGCTCGACGCCAGCAATCGGTGCGTAGGCAGGATGCGGACCGTGTAGCCGAAGGGGCCGGTGCGGTCCAGGGACAGGGGTCCCTCGTACAACCAGCGGCCCTCCAGGTCGGGGCCGCCCGCCGGTTTCAGGGGGGCGGTCGTGCCGTCCGTGATGCCGTCCTCCGAGTCGACGCGGCCCGAGACGGCCTGGACCTCGACGTCGTCCGGGGCCAGGTCGCCCAGGCCGACGCGGACGCGCAGGGAGAGCGTGGTGCCGAGTTCGGCCGTCGGAGTCCCCGCGGAGGTCTCCACGTGGTCGACCGTGACGTGTGGCCAGGCCGCGCGGACGCGGGACTTCCACACCGCCAACTCCCTTGCGGAGGAATGGGACATGGCGCGGTGGGCGTGGGCCGCCGGGGTGTAGAGGCGTTCCACGTACTCGCGGACCATGCGGCCCGCCAGGACCTTCGGGCCCAGGTGGGTCAGGGTCTGGCGGACCATCTCGATCCAGCGGTCGGGCAGGCCTGCCTGCCCGCGTTCGTAGAAGCGCGGGGCCACCCGCTGCTCCAGCAGCTCGTAGAGTGCCGACGCCTCCAGCTCGTCCCGGCGGTCGTCGTCCACCGCCGTGCCGTCCGCCGTGGGGATCGCCCAGCCGAAGTCCGGCTGGAACCACTCGTCCCACCAGCCGTCCAGGACCGAGAGGTTGAGGCAGCCGTTGAGGGCTGCCTTCATCCCGCTCGTGCCGCATGCCTCCAGGGGGCGGAGTGGGTTGTTGAGCCAGATGTCGCAGCCGGGGTAGAGCTTCTGCGCCATCGCCATGCCGTAGTCGGGGAGGAAGACGATCCGGTGGCGTACGCGCGGGTCGTCCGCGAAACGGACCAGCTCCTGAACCAGGCGCTTGCCGCCGTCGTCCGCCGGGTGCGCCTTGCCCGCCACCACGATCTGGATGGGCCGCTCGGGGTGCAGGAGCAGGTCCATCAGGCGGTCCCGGTCCCTCAGCATCAGCGTCAGGCGCTTGTAGGAGGGGACTCTGCGCGCGAAGCCGATCGTCAGGACGTCCGGGTCCAGCACGCCGTCGATCCAGCCCAGTTCGGCCGTGCCCGCGCCGCGCTGCCGCCAGGACGCGCGCATCCGCTCCCGCACCTCCGTCACCAGCTGCTCGCGCAGCACGCGGCGCAGGTCAAAGATGTCCTGGTCGGGGATCTCGGCCACGGCGTCCCAGCGTTCGGAACCACCGACCGTCATCGCGTCCTCCGTGCGCTGCGCCCCGATCTGGCGGGCGCCGAGGCGGAAGACCTCGGGGGCCACCCAGGTCGGCGCGTGCACGCCGTTCGTGACGGAGGTGATCGGGACCTCGTCCGGGTCGAAGCCCGGCCAGAGCCCGGAGAACATCTCCCGGCTGACCTGTCCGTGCAGCAATGACACCCCGTTGGCGCGTTGGCCCAGCCTCAGGCCCATCACCGCCATGTTGAAGAGGTTCGGTTCGCCGCCCGGATAGGTCTCCATTCCCAATCGCAGAATGCGTTCGACGTCAATGCGCGGGAGTTCCGCGTCGGGGCCGAAGTGCCGGGCCACCAGTTCCCGGTCGAAGCGGTCGATTCCGGCGGGCACGGGGGTGTGGGTCGTGAAGACCGTGCCGGCCCGGACCGCTTCGAGCGCGGCGTCGAAGTCCAGGTCCTCATAAGAGAGTTCGTGAATTCGTTCCAGGCCAAGAAATCCCGCGTGCCCCTCGTTCGTATGGAACACCTCGGGCTGCGCGTGCCCCATCAGCCGGCAGTACGTACGCACGGCACGCACCCCGCCGATACCGAGCAGCATCTCCTGGAGCAGCCGGTGCTCGCTGCCGCCGCCGTAGAGCCGGTCCGTCACGCCCCGCTCGCCGAGGTCGTTCTCCTCTATGTCCGAGTCGAGCATCAGCAGCGGGACCCGGCCGACCTGGGCCAGCCAGACACGGGCGTGGAGGGACTTCCCGCCGGGGAGGGCCAGGGACACCTGCGAGGGGGTGCCGTCGGGCTCGCGCAGCAGGGAGACGGGCAGTTCGTTCGGGTCCAGGACCGGATAGTGCTCCTGCTGCCAGCCGTCCCGGGACAGCGACTGCCTGAAGTAGCCGTGCCGGTAGAGGAGTCCGACACCGATCAGGGGTACGCCGAGGTCGCTGGCCGACTTGAGATGGTCCCCGGCGAGGATGCCGAGGCCGCCGGAGTACTGCGGCAGCGCGGCCGTGATGCCGAACTCGGGTGAGAAGTAGGCGATGGCGGCGGGGAGTCCGGAGGGCTGGGACTGGTACCAGCGGTCCCCGCCCACATAGTCCTTGAGGTCGTCGGCGGCCGCGGCGAGCCGCCGCAGGAAGCGCCGGTCCTCCGCCAGTTCGGCCAGCCGCCCGGGCGACACACTCCCGAGGAGGCGTACGGGATCGCATTCCGAGGCGGCCCAGTGCTCGGGGTCCACGGACTGGAAGAGGTCACGGGTCTCGGCGTGCCAGGACCAGCGCAGATTGCGCGCCAGGTCACTGAGGGGGTGAAGGGCTTCGGGGAGTACGGGACGCACGGTGAATCTGCGGATGGCCTTCACGAGCTTCCACCTTCACGGAGGACGTACCAGGACGGCGTATCGGCGTTGCTGTGGCTGGGCGTAGCGGGGCGAACCAGGCGGACGCACGTCGCTGTGCGCACTTTGTCACCCATGACGGTAGCGGCGAGAGTGCCTCCGCAACTACGGCGCGAAGTGCTCCGCGGGATGTGCCGTACTGCGACCGGAGGGCGATCGTCACTGATCACGCCCGCGCGGCGGAGCCTCCGGTGTCAGGGTCCACGCCCCCTGCGGAAGGGCCGGAAATCGCCGCAACCTTTACATGTCCACCACGGGCGATATGGCCGATTCCGCACCGTCATGCGACCTTGTGGCGCTTCACACCGCACGAGAGGCTGCCAAGTGGCGATCCGGCCACGGCCTCGCAGGACCCGTACAGGGACTTGCCGGGCCCGCCAGAGCCCCATCGGGCCCGCGCGCACCACCGGCCGGAGCACGCCGAGTTGAGGAGGGGAACTCACACCATGGCAGTGACGCGCAAGCGGCGGCTGCACTGGGCGGGAGGCCTGACCGCGGTCATGACGGCCGCGGTGCTTTCGGCCATCACCCTGCCCGCACACGCCGCCCCCGAGGGGCAGATATCCGGCGCGGGCGGAGCGGGTTCCGTCAGCGGCAGCTACATAGTGACGCTCAAGGGGGGAACGAAGGCTCCGTCGAAGGCGGGCAAGGCCGTCGCCACCAAGTACGGAGCGAAAATAAGCCACACCTACAGCACGGCGCTCAACGGCTTTGCGGTGAAGGTCGACGAGAGGCAGGCCGAGCGCCTGGCGGCCGACTCCCGCGTCGCCTCGGTCTCGCGGGACGCCACCGTGGCCGTCGAGCACCGGCAGGCGGACCCGCCGTGGGGCCTCGACCGCGTCGACCAGCGGGACCTGCCGCTGGACACCAGCTACACCTGGCCGGAGTCCGCGGGCCAGGGCGTGACGGCGTACGTCATCGACACCGGCGTACGCATCACCCACAAGGACTTCGGCGGCCGGGCGAGCTACGGCTGGGACTTCGTCGACAACGACGCCACCGCCCAGGACGGCCAGGGCCACGGCACGCACGTGGCGGGCACGATCGCGGGCACGACGTACGGCGTCGCGAAACAGGCGAAGGTCGTCGCCGTCCGCGTGCTCGACGACAACGGGGCCGGCACGCTCTCGCAGGTCATCGCGGGCATCGACTGGGTGACCAAGAACGCCCAGAAACCCGCGGTCGCCAATATGAGCCTCGGCGGGCTCGCGGACCCGCAACTGGACGCCGCCGTCCGCAACTCCATCGCGTCCGGCGTCACCTACGCGATCGCGGCCGGCAACGACGGCCTCCCGGCGAGCCTCTACTCACCGGCCCGTGTCAAGGAGGCGATCACGGTCGGCGCGAGCGACAAGAAGGACGCGAGGGCGGACTTCTCCAACTGGGGCGCGCGACTCGATCTGTTCGCCCCCGGCGTGGACGTCACCTCCGCCTCCAACGCGAGCGACACGGGCAGGGCGACCTTCTCCGGTACGTCGATGGCGTCGCCGCACGCCGCAGGTGCGGCCGCGCTCTATCTGGCCGACCACGCCTGGGCGACACCCGCCGACGTCAGCAAGGCTCTTGTCGAACGGGCCGCCTCCGGGAAGATGTCCAACACCGGGCTCGGCTCACCGAACAAGCTCCTGCAAGTCGACAACCCCTAAGTATTTGCGTATTCACCGACCGGCCTCGCCCCGCGAATCCCCAACGGATCCTTTACGGACCCTTGGCGGATACTCATCGGACGAGGCCGGTCTTGTGT
>Ga0307512_10005099_pt1 | contig 13935 bp, 15 predicted proteins | sample 14_EM_MG_FD_200267 | JGI IMG/M metagenome (GOLD analysis project Ga0307512, IMG submission 200267) | Populus trichocarpa ectomycorrhiza microbial communities from riparian zone in the Pacific Northwest, United States - 14_EM | ecosystem: Host-associated > Plants > Roots > Unclassified | place... | reverse complement strand
TAATCGGAACGATAGCGATGAATCTGCCCTCGTCGAGGGAGTGCACAGTGAGCGCGGGCAGAATAAGTCGTTGAGATGGAGTGTACCCTTCGTCCAAGCTCAATGGTTGGATACCAGAGCCGATGACGTTCGCCACGATCCCATTCGATAGTGTCGAGACAAATGTTATCACGGCTGGATGATTGAAATCCCTGGCCTAAAATCCGATTGGACGTACGAGCATCGATCGACACTAGTTCATTCGGCACTACCGGACTGGTGGTCGGACGCTCGACGGTTTGAGCGATTTCAGAGTGAAACCTTGCGCTTGAACTGTTTGCTGTGGCTTATATTACGGTAACCGAGGACGATGATGACGGGTTGCACGCTGAGCAGAAAATGCCAAGTTACTTGTCGTTGAAGGCACTCCATAGTGGACGCGATCCTTTCGTAGCACATTCGTGGCGATATCCCCTTTACCGTCTGTTCTGACGATCACAAAAGTCGAGGGTTTGAGGCACCATTGCCGACACATAGATATTTTCCATTAGGTTCTAGGATTGTAAGCCTCGACTGTTACTTGACGCCCCGACGATTCCGATGAGAACCCGTTTGCTGACGTGACGAGCTACGTTCATGAACCTTTCGGTGCAGATCTTTCAAGGCGGACCGCACCCTTGAACCTTTGACCTGATAGTTGGCTAAAAAATCCCTCCTGTGAGTAAAATAGCAGAAATTTACTTCGGGAGGGGGGGCAGGAGTGGGACCCACTATGAAATCGTCCAGTATGTGAGAGCCTGCCATCGAGAAGAGTACCCCACAAGCCAAACGATATGCTCCGACGTGTGGGCAAGAATGCGCAAGCTTGTCACCTCGTCAGGCCACGGAAAACAGAACCAAAGTAAACCATGTCAAAGCGCTGCACACCGTATGAAGGCATACGGGGGCACGTGGACGGAGTTCGAGATGGGTGCAATGGATAGGATGGGATATGTGATACGAACGGTCTAGATTGGATCGCACTCGGAGCACCTAGCCATTATTGTTATTAGAGTTGGGATATGGTATACATGTGGCCATCTATAGAACGTAGTGAGTAGGGATGCTATTGGTTTGGCGGTGCCGATTCTGGTGTTGGTGGAGGTGCCGATTCCGATAACGTGCTCTGTAACTTCTGTTCCGCCTCGATACGTTCCCTCGCCCGGAAAACCTTCGATTGAAGGTAATGTGAGTGATACTTCACCTGAGCACGCTTCCCGGCTACTGGTTTTGCAGGAGTGGTTGCTTCCGAGGGCGAATTCTGTTTGAACAAGTGCTCGTAACGCTGTGGAGCGCAACCGTTACTCATTAGCGAACGCGAAAATTGTAATGGGAAATTTGGCACTCACGGCTAGAATTTGTTCCAAAGAATCCTCCTTCTTCGTGTTCAAGATCATATGGGCCTCGTCTAACGTCAGCCGGTGCTCCCGGGTGAGCTTGTCCGTTAACGAGCCTGATGTGGCTTTCCCCATGCCTACGACATCGGAACTGAGTGCTTCGGGTCGATGCTTCGCATCTATGCATGAGACGTCAGTCGTCTCCTCACAGACAAAGCCAGGAACACGATACTTTTTACGGCTTGCGCTCCAGCGGCAAATATTGCCTTGCCAAATATCTGACTCCCCGTGATGAGGATCTGGATGATGGCCCTTGGAGCAGACTGAGGTGTGTTCGGTGAGACTATCCGGTGTAAGAGCAACCTGGTGGATACGAACCATTGGCCTCCCGGTCGTGTGGTCTGAGGGGGTCGGTGACGGTGACGAAAATGAAAGGCCGTTCCGTGAGCACGTGATTTCTACTCTCGATCAAAAATTTCGCTCTCACCTCCGTTCTTCCGCTTCAGGTCTCCGAGCCGTCCACATTTATTTGGGAAACCTATGTCTCTGCCGTCTCAGTTTCACTCGAAAAAACGCAAGCAGGCTGCAGTCACGGGAGCCGGGGAAGATGTCACTCAACCGGCGTTGAAAAAGTCAAAGCATTCGCCAGAGAAGAAGCTAAAGAAAGATAAGCCCAAGGCTGGACCCTCGACTGGACGTGGGACTGGTTCCGGATCCAAGGGAGAATTCCAAACGATTACCTCTACTCTTAATGTTTCCATCCCCCCGATATATGCAATGGAACCACGGAGAGGCGTTCAGGAAATGCTGGACGGGATGCTCATGAGGTACGGATTCTGGTAATGTAATTCTCAAACTCACGCGTCCGTATTTCTGACTCGATATCCTTTTTGAATGTAGATATGTCCCAGCACTGAGAGGTGTTCTGGTGGCTCACGCAAATGTCAAATTCCTGGGGACGGTTGCAACCATCAAAGCTGATTGTCCGTTTGCGAACTGCCGCGTCTCGTTCGACGCTACCGCCTGGTCACCCCAGATTGGAATGAAGCTTTGTGAGTGCCCTGTTATAAATTTCTCGGCTGTATCAAGCTGATGTACCCTTGTTTCGTAAAAATTTGTAGTGGGGAAGGTCAACCTCTGTTCTCCCGATCATGTATCCCTCCTAGTTCACAACGTATTCAATGCTTCGATACCCCGGCATCATATCCCATCGGAAAGCTGGGAATTTGAATACGGGCCAGCGGAGAACGATCCGGATGTTGCGGCTGAGGGGCTAACAACAAAGGAGGACCCAAAAGATGTGGATGTGAAAATGTCAGAGGGGGGAGAACAAGCATCACACGAACCGAATCACCCTGAGATCTCTACGTCAAGTGGTGGCAGATGGATTCATAATTTGACCGGGGACATGATCGGGGGGAAATTTGGCTATGTCGAGTTTACCGTCATCGGGTAGGTCTCTCCCAGAGTCTGGAGAGCTTTGTACCCCGCTAATGGACCCAACCGAAGGCTTACGATGGCGAACCAGATGTTGTCCGTCATCGGTTCAATTCAACTGGATCCTTTCTCACCAGAGCATGTCCCGAAGAGGGCGGAGCCAATCTCAGCTGAATCTGAAGAAGCGGATGAGGTCCTGAATCAACTAGTCACAGAACCAGCCGCGATGGATGACTTCGAAGACTCTGATGAAGAGAATGATGCCTTTCGACGACTGGGGAGGATGGCGGACGAGGCTAAACGAGCGGAGCTCAAGGCGAGGGAGGAGGCTGAAGCTGCGGCGGTGGCAGCCAAAGCTGCGAAGAAGGGGAAAAAGAAGAAGAGTGATAAACGACGAGCAGAGGAGAGCATCACTCAGGATAAGAAAGCAAAAAAAGCCAAACGGAAGAAGGTCGAGTAATTATTCACTGACTCTGCTGGGTTCTCTACGCTCTAAGGGATATCTAGGTATTAGATCTACCACGTTATTCGTGTTTTTCAGCCCCTCTGATTGATACTAGGAGAAAACCCTACTCTCCCATTCTCAGTATAGTCGAACGTTGTGTACCCTGATATGCGTCAGTTCGACCCCGACACGCACAGAACAACGGACTACGCACAGGATTTGACGAACTCCGATCCGATGATTGCCAGATTATCTCCCAAATCTCCTAACGCCATGACCCCTCCAACACAATCCCTGTGTACCTCTATGAATTGCAAGGACTAGAGGCCGAAGCACGGGACTCACGGTGACCCGTAACCTGTCCTTCCGAGATTGAAGTCCCTGAGATCTAATTCGAATCGATGATCGTTGAATTTCAGGGATGGTGTGACCTTCGAGGCGCATGGGTAGCTATGAAAATCTGTCGTGGTGTCAGTACCGAGTCGAAGCTTGGAGCGAATGCATACTCGGTCCAAACTGGGTTACTTTGCGGGAACCTGGTATCTGAACGGGGAATTTACTGTCAGCATTCCCGATCGATGAGGAATTACGCACCTGGGCATAGAAGTCGTCGGCTACGGATTCTGGAACGTATATGAGAGAAGTTCCTGTATCAATCGCCTGCGGATAAAAATCCGTAAGTTTCGGACAATCAGCACGGAGGGAATAAGCTCACAGCTATCAGGGATGTGTTGATGGTTCTAGACTCATCCACCGATATGCCGTTCATGAAAACAGTCCAATAGGACTTCGAAAGATGTCAGGAAGGTGAACCCTTTTGTGGGGGTCGTACGTACCCTGGAGAGAAGTGGAACCCAGACCGTTTCCCCCACGGTTTTCGTTTCATCCCTACACCCGAAACACAGCTCAGACCCATCCTTTTGCCTCCTTGTCAGATGAATGGAGAACAAGGGAGGGATCCTTTTCTTCTCGACCAGGTTTTCAAAGAACGTAGGCTGACCCATCTGCGCAATATCCTTGAAGGCGAGCCCGAGGAGCCCGTTGTTTGGGTCCCGAGAGAACTCTTCAGATTTCTCGGCAGCGGCTCCAAAGACCTGATCTTTGACGGAAAGGCCCGAAATGGAGATAACATCGCTGGCTACAGTCCCTGAGACGTGTCCACGACCCTGTAACTCGATTAGAATTCAAACCTGCGCTGAGAGATTGGGGGCACGAACATAATATTCCTCAAAGGTCCCTTGCCTACTCTGATAGGTCCGGCTTTGTCCGGGCTTAAACTGCGTCCCAGTACACTTGGGACAATTAGCCGGGACCCAAAGGTCCGCCGACCCAGTGTCAACTTGCACGGTCAGACTCTGTGCGGGAGTTCCTATCCTGACCTCTCCGTAGTACAGGAGGTCTAGGTTTCGATCGAAGTGGTCGGTCAGGGGCATGACGTTGCTCCTCAGAAGGTCTGGAAGTGGGATTGGGATATTCGGTGTGAGGACGGATGAGGTGCCCAGTGTAATTCCTGCGAGGTGGTCGGCTGCCCCTTCGTATTTTGAAAGGACATGTGTAATCTCGTTTGACTGAGGTCCAGTTAAGGAGACCGTTCCGAGCCGAGCGAATTGTAAATGGATGTGTACACCAACGACAGTCTCGTGAGGAATTACTCACCACATGGGTTGGGTCGAAGATGTCATCGTCGAGCGGAAGGGGGGTCTTAAACCCTCGAGGGATGGGCCTTAGCGGCATTGATGCCTGCGCCAACGCCGACATATTCCGGTCTTGTTCAAAATCGCTACCAGGAAACACTCGCGGAACCCAGATAGCCTTGCCAGTAGACAAGAGGAAGGATAGGTAAATCAAGGAGAGCATCTAGTGAGGCACAGTAACGTTTGGTCTTAGCCGTGGAATGGATGACTCAGAAGATGAAGGGTGATACCGATAGGAGGCACATTAACTCAGGGTCGAGGATGTGGACTCCTTTCCGGTGCTCCTGGATTCGGGATTAGACCGCGAGAAATGGATGAATATGTGGATCGGGGCTTCAGGTTTCTTAGACGTCGGGGAACCACTCCCTGGTCTCTATGTTATTAAGAGGATCGAACGTTTGGTCGTAACAGAATACATAGAAAGTGGCGCTTTTGCAGAAAACGGCACCACGGAGCGTGGCATGCGGACTAGGAGCGAGGGTTGTGACACCGACTTCACATCGAACAGGGAGCAGCCCTGTTGTAATTGAAAAAGGTAGGGCGGTGTCACCGTAGAAAGGGCTTGAGGTCGTGCACCAAAGCCTGAGTCAGAAATTAGTTATTACAGTGCGAGAGCCGAAACCGAGATGGCTACCTTCAAATGTAGAACTTGAAGTTGGGTGTGCAAATTCCTCCCAGCGACGGAAAGCGTTTGTCGTTTCGTGATCGTCTTCGCTACCTCGCCGACTTTATAGAACGGTCGCGGATGATGAGAAGCTTGGGAACGGCCTTTAGCCCTACGAACCAGAAGGTTTTTTAGGGTTCGGTCTCAAATGCAAGCTATGGGAAGGTGAGAACTCACAGATACGGAGGAGAAGCTGGTTATAAGAGGCTCCCAGTTAATGGGTGCATCGGGACCTCTATCCTTGTCAGTCTTCGCGATGTGTTTGCGGCGTGCGGCATCCGCAGGAACAAACTGACTTCTCGGGGGCTTGAATCATTTTGGTGGGAACCAGGATTGAGGTTTTCTGGCGTACCGATTCTATCTCAATCCACAACAAGTTCCCTACGGCAAACGCGGGGAATAAATCAGTCCAGTCGCTGCTGAGCTTTTTGCCTGGCATAAAAGTGTGGAGGATGAATAGACTGTAATCGGGTGCTCAGAAGCACTCTAGCTTGTAACTGGCCAACTCAAGCTGAAATCCAGCAGACAAACCTGGAGATTATTGATTACCCACAGTGTCAAGCACGCACGGATTGTTTGTAGGGTACCACGCGGCGTATATAGGCCAGCCTTGAGACACTCCAGAGCGAGGGGGAGAGGTCAAACCGCCAATGCAATGCCAGATGTCATGATCACGTTGTCAATTAACCTCGCGGTCAAACCAATCATTGAGTTGATTTGAACATCCACCATCGTTATGCACCATGTCCGTAAATCGAAGCCATTGGTGGATACCCCAGCCCCGACTCCTACATCTCCGGTTGAGCTGGTACAAAAGCCCGCATCTGAAAAGAATTTCAAAGGGCTTGCTGTCACGTCGTCCGCAATCGCTCTCTCCGATCGTGTGTGGGGAATGCTTTATTTTTGAGAGGATGAGTTTCTGGTTGGAACTTCGCGGCAGGGTGGACAGGTAGACCGGGAACCGTACTCTCTTGAGACAATCGCACACCGGTATCCAGAACCCCTTGACAAGAGGCGGCCGACGGTGAATCGCGGGTGGCTAGTGCGTCGGAAATTGTATCGGGAAAGCAATCACCGACGCATCCCGGGGAGCTGGCACGTCCAACAATTGTGTGCATAACCCCGCCGAGCGGGGCACAGTCGTTCAGTACCGAATCCTCTAATTGGACCAACAACCCTCCGCCCCTGGGCGCGGCTACATCGTATCTGTGTTGTTGAACAGAAACCTCGTGGCGCAGACCAAAGACTCCGTCCAAATTTTCTCTGTTGACGTTCTGATGAGCCACGAGGTTCACAATGACGTACGCACGTCTCAGGTTTACCCCCTGGGCAAAAAACACATCCTCTGTGTCCTCCAACCAACTAACCAGGAATCTCACTCTACTGGAATTGGAGACCCTACGGGAGCTTCGTCATGGCCATGACACTTTGCCATTTGTTTCGCTGTCCCAAAGTCAAATACCGTCTTCTCATACGTCATTTTTTCCCGGGTTGGTTGCAAAATTCAACCTCTCGCTAACCGTGTGGGCGTGGCGATCGGGTACTCCGCTCGCCGAGGGGATGGAGGGATGTGGCGGGGATTGGTTATATGGATTGTTACTGGCGTGGACCAAAGTGGTCATGGTTTCGACAGCCATGCAGGAGATGCGGGTAAAGGATACGATACACGGAGCCACCCTCGCGCCGCCAGCTAGAAACGATGTCGATTTGGGAGCGGGGAGGTTTACGAAATTACCTTCGACTCGAAAACCAGGTTTTACCTCAAGATAGACAGACCGGGGCAGCACATTCAAATCCCTTATGATATAATCACCTCGCCATCAGGTCTGCATCGGTACGCGATAATCAAGGGGGAACCAGTGCCTTTGTCAAAACCCAGGGCAATGCCCTACACTCTCGATACGAACTGCGAATGGGTCCTCGACGCACAGTCTAGAAAGTTCTGCTGGATCTCGCCGTGAAACTTGCGGAGGGGAGACGGTGGTCATTTTTGGATTGGTTCATCGCTGGTCATGGTCGGAGATGATGGTGTTGTGAGGGAGGTATCCTTCAAAGAACCGGACAACTAATTTAAGGTATACGCAATACATATGCAGAATAACGTTACTATCGTGTATGGTCATAGCTAGTACATTTCCGAGCAGGAGCTCCTTATGCTTGTTTTTCAGTTTCCTTTCCCTCATCTCCAACGACCTTGTCGTTGTCGATATCGGTAGTCGGTTTTGGTAAATCATCATCTTTCTCCTTCTCAGCGGGTTCCGCATCCTCATTCTCCTTCTCAGCGGACTCCGCATCCTCATTACTCCGTGAGAATAACCGGACAAAAATTGCACCGATCTTCTTAAACACCCAGCGGATACCAAGAGCGATCCGATGCGCGCCAAACAGGAGGTATTGCAGAGTGACCAGTATCCCGGCCAGGAAGGAGATAATCAGAACCGCCTGCGGCCATACCCGAAAGGAAACGAAGAACATAAAAGCGAGGAGCGCGATTGAGGATATCAGCATGAAGAAAATCGGGAGTCGGCAGCACAGGCAGAAGAAAAAGTAGGTGCCGAAAGTATCGAGGGCTTGGACCTTGTGTGATTGAAAGAGGTCAGTATTAAAGGGGATAACGAGGGCGCGGGAGTGGGAACGAACCTGGAATTTGGCGGCGGTTGCTCCGTTGTACAGGAACTGATACCAGAAGTCTAGCACGAGCCCGATTCCTGCAGTCACACCACTGATGGCGACGGCTTTCTTGGCAGCAGAGTTGACGGAAAATATGAGGTCGGGAGCGAAACCAAACACAGTAGCGTTCAGCCTGTTCGTTAACGTCAGTGAACACGCGCAATCTTCAGCACATAGATCATCATACCCGCAGAGTGCCATGAGCTACAAAGAGGCGTGGTCAGTATTTCTGTGGAAAACGTTTCGGTGACCGCGAACGTACAATATTCATGCCCCATCGCCACTCGCTTCGGACATTGTCCAGGACCTTCTGGAAATCAGCATCACATGCAGCATTCCTCAACTCCGCATACGGAGAAACACGGTTCACAGCGTCTTCAAACACATTAAGTTCGACGTTCACCGTCGCCCCTTGATCATGGTAACGTGGCAAGATCTGCGCCGCGATCCACGAGAAGGATCCCATCCTGATCACCATCATTTCTTCCTCCTCTTCCTCAACCCACGTTCCTTCCGAGGGTCGGTCGTCGCAGAAGGTACTATCCTCCTCTTCATAGACGAGTGACTCCTCGTCGGTCATCGAGAGAGTACTTTCATCCGTATCCAGGAAATAAGGTTTGATTCTCCTCTTCCGCCGCCGCCGTAGTTGTGAAACGGATTCGTGTTCCGAGATTTCGTGTTCTGAAACATGTGACATGTGTGATTCCGGCATGGTATCGTCTGATGCAAGGGTCAGAATCGTGCACGAAAGGGAAAGTTGCCGGGAAAGGTTCGGGCGTACATCCACTGAAATGACCATCCAAATCCTCGATGACCACATCCTCAGCCGTAGACGTCGACGCGAATGGTTGTGAATTGGGAACACGAAGACGAATAGCGATGGTTGCGAATCTTTGTGCTTTGCCTTTGGGTATACGTTTGCCTCTTCCGTCGAGGCAGCCAAGCTTCAGTTCCACACCTACTGCTCCCGTCAATTCACAAAGTATGAACCAAACGGCATAGAATCTCACGGGGGGAAATGACAGCCTTATCCAGCAGCTCTCCAAAAGTTATAGAGGTCGAAGCGGCTAATTGACGCTTCTTGCCTTTCTTCTTGCTCTCGGACCTCTTCCAGACATTAATCTCGAGCTTTGAGGTAACACTGACGTGCTGACTGATCCCGCAACACCAAAATCAGCTCCCTGGTCCACGGTGGCGCGGGTAGCAAACAGAAAACATACAAGAGGAAGGGGATTTTGAGGTTAACGTTCTGACCATCACAACCGAGCGTCGCCTCTTGCTCAGGGTGATGATCGACGAGGACAGTGACAATCGGCCTCCAGGACTTCTCAGACCGAAGGAATTTGAGGCCATTCAGGCGGAGAACTGGATGGAGATAACCGCTTAGAACACCAAAATCCAGATACTGTGATGTGTTGGTGTTACTCACCCGTCAGTGACCATTCACTGGGCGCGCAACCGAAAGCTATGAGCTATCCGCGGTCAACACTATCGGACAACGGACTCACTCAGCCGACATCTTGGGCGATCCAACGTCCATGTACCGTTCAACGTTGAATACGCCTGGAAATGGGAGACAGAGAAAAAGCAGCAGGGGTGGAAGAGGTTGAGTGCCGAAGAGTTAACCGAGCAGCGTCTCCCGTCAATTGATTTTCTTGCCACCCCTTAGTAAGTAAGTCTCTGACAGCGCCCACAACAACTTTGACAAATCCAGTGCTGAGCGCTGAATGCTCAAACCTGTGTGTTTGTATTGTACAGGACATTGTATACAATGTAATTCCTACAACTTTCGTCATTTCGGGTAAGTTGACAGCGTCGGGATAAAAGAGTAAATCCAGGAGAGCTATTAATCAAGTGTCATTATCGCTGCAATTCGAATCACTTTCATCGTGACCCCAAACCGCGAACGTTCTTCGCCCAACCCCACCCGCGTCTTCCGATTTTGACCGACCCCGGTGGTTACTGATGACAGTGCCTCGACCAAAGTGACCGTGTAACGTCGGCGTTTTCGGGGTATCTCCGGGTTCTATACGGTCTCTGGCTAACCTCTCCCGTAGTTGTGGGTGAGATGGTCGCAAAGCAGCAGAGCCAGACTCGCTATCGCCGCTGGCCGTCGGATCGGAAGGCTCTCCTTTTGTCCACTGAACGTGGCGGGAAGAAACTTTTGGTGGATGGGGGAGGGGACCAATGAACCTATTTGGCGAATCCACCCCAGATTCGAGACCGGACTTGGAGAAAGCAACTCGACTGAGATGTGGATTCCCTCTGCTCAGAGCCTCCGCTGCGGCTTCGGCGTTGTGCTGCTCCCAATACTTCTCTCCCTTGGAGATTGGCTGAGGTTTTACAGGCTCAGCCTTTGCCTTAGTCTCCGTCCCTGAGAGGTCATCAATGTCGAACTTGTCTTCCTCTTCTTCGTCTTCATCTTCCTCCTCGTCTATCTCCTCATCCTCTTCCCCCACTTCGCTGATGAGCTCCGTCTTCCCAGGCGTAGTGGAGCGCCGCCTCGCAGGCCTTTTCTTCCCCGATTCCTCGACCATCACGAACGACTTCTGTCTCTCCCGCTGATTCCAATTCAATGTCCTAGAGATGGCAGAGAACCAGTCTGTAGACTGTTTGTTCGCACATACAGTCGGGAATGGATACTTCGAAGCGGTGACGGTGATGTGGTCGCCCTCTGTCAACTCGATCAGTGAATGATCATCAACATGGTGTTTAAGTTTGCTTACGTTTCAGCTCAATACGACCACGACCGTCGAACGAAGCCCACGCTGTACTCCTTGAGTTATAAGGGACACAGACACGTAGCTCCATGCTATCAGGAAGGAGCATCGGACGGAAGGACAAGGTATGTGGGCAAAGAGGTGTAATGAGTATTGAGGGGATCTCAGGGTGGGCAAGAGAACCTCCGGCGGAAAGGGAGTATGCTGTAGATCCAGTCGGGGTAGAAATACACAAGCCATCCGCCTGAACCGTGGTTAAGTGATCGTCGTCAGCTATTGGTCTGGGTGAGCGCACAGTGATGGCGTATCACAACGTGAAAACAACGTACCGAATAACTCCAGTAAGCTAACATAAGGACTGGGACCACGGTCCACCACAAGGTCGTTGAGAATTTCAAAACTCTCAACTGGTCTCGTGGTGAAACACATGATTTGTTTCTCCTTGCAGGTTAACTTCTCCGCATTCTGTGTCCACCCGCCCTCAAGAGCTTCCCAGCCTGCCTTCCCAAGACCCTTCATCAAAATCTCACCCGTTTCGGCCCTCTTGAACGCCTTCCGCTTTTGACCTTCCTGCTTCACAGCTCGGTACACGGTACAGGTAAACCGCATTCGTAAATTGACCCGGATTCCGGACTCTATCGCAGATTCCATGACAGCCTGATGATTTGTGAAATCGAAATTGGTGAGGAAGCCCAGGGAGCCCAATGCGAATGGTAAGACAGGAGGGACGATACGTTGGAATAGCCATGAAGTGAACAAGACCGTTCCATCGCCACCGAGCGTCACGACGAAGTCGAAAAGGTGTGGGCTGGCATTACACATGTCGGCAGTCCAGTACCGCAGCTGTCCTTGTTCGTTCGGGTTTATCTTGTCCTCCCTTCCATTCGAGGACGAAGACGAAGAACTAGTAGAACTCCACGAGCCTCTTCGGTATGAGTACGGCACGAATAATTCGGGATGGTCGCGTTCGATGCCAGCAGCGTCAAACCTCCTTGATGTCCGGAGCTGGGCGTCTACGTAGACGACCAGGCCACGTTCGCCCTGGCGAGGCTTCAGCATCAGATACAACGCGAGTTCCCGCGTCAGTTCGATAAGCCTGTTATCGCGAGCTTTCGTGACAATAAGGATATGCTGGATGTTGGAAAGAACTCGTGCGCGTCCTGCTCGCCATGATCGAAGGGCAACGATAAGCGAACGCTTTGAGAGGAAGCAACCGGAGGGGAGCGAACGTACCGAGCTGTTTGCTCATCTCCCGTACACTTACGGCCGTCTCGGCCAACTGGGCAGTCAAACTTCCAGTGTATTCTTCCTCGTCCTCCTCGTCGCAATGATTAGTCCCATCCGTGCTCAGCTGATGCGGCCGTTTCTTTCCCGCCGCAGCTTCCTGCAGACGCTTCGCCCTGAGCCAGTCGGTCAAGGAAGCGCTATTATTGAGATGAGAGTGAATGAAACAAGGCGATCTCGTCGGTTGTTCCATGCGTGGTGGGAGATGTGAAGGAGCTGTTGGCGGGCGAGGCCCCTCGGCTGGGTGGGGCTCTCCGCCATTGACGATCGATGAGCTGTTCGGGGGGCCGGAGGTAGGGGAGGGGTCGAGTCTACACTCCGGAGAGGCCTGTGGGTCGAGGATGATTCCAGATGTCCACTCCGTACTGGTATTCGAGATGCGAAGGCTGGATGGCCGACTGCTCTTCCTGGACAGTGACGACTTAATTAGGATCTCCGGAGGCATCGGCGTCGTGGGCGGCGTGGAGAAGATCTCGATATCTGGGGACGGCGATGTGGAGGCGGAGGGCATGGCAATGATAAAGGAACGTGCGTGGACTTGCTGAAGCTTATAAGCTTTTGGTGGCTTGCACACCCTGGTTGTAATCGGTAAGCATGATCTATAACGCTTCCCGATCGCCAATCACCATAGCACTACAATACTCATTTACATCGTTTGTAGTACGGGTTACAATCAAATCTCCGGGCGCCCTCGCTCAGAAGAACTCGGTATTGGTTAGTGAGAACCGACCCAGTCGCCTGTAGTCGACCCTGTCTTTAGCCCCTGCCCACAGCCAACCGTCCAGCTCTGGCAGGGTTATCGAGTTGACCCACCACAAATCCTGATCAGTGATAACCAGGCCGCGTGCAGTGCTGACGATCACCTCGCAAGCATATACTGCTGCTGCACGAAGGGTGTATGACTGCTCCGACGTTAGCACTGGTCCCTCCTTCGGAACACCCTTTGCCATCTCCCCCGCGGATGTAACTGGCTGCAACAACGCATCTGCGTCGACATCCAAAAACAACTTGTCCAATCCGAGAGTTGCAGAGGACAAGTCTATGATCCCCAGGTGGACGAGCATCGAGGGTAAGACATTATCGGAAAACACGGGCAACTGTGACGTGTCCGGGACAACAAAGTCGTGAGGCGACGACGAAAAGCGGAGATTGACGAGATGGATAATGAGCAACGCCTTTTTGAAGATGTATATGGCTGTACGAGACAAATGGTGGTCAGATTACATATCGGGGAGACACAAAAGATGTCCCAGAGGGGGACAACAAACCTTGTCCATTCACAACGGCCATGTCTCGGAACGCTGGGATACCACGTACAAGCTATGCCGAATTTGAGTTTCTGGTGGCGTCATTACCCAACGAAATCGCGCGTACCTGTTGCAGCACAACGTCCGGGTTGCCCTTTGCCTTTTTCAACGCCTCCAAGAGAAACGTGCCCAAGTCCGGGTATCCACCGCTTTGCAACGCCTGACCAGTCTCGTTCAATATCTTAGTGATTAATCGGACCAGCTCGAAAATCGGTCCTCCAAGTTCCCCCACAACGACACCCGGCAAGGATTTATGGGGTACCTCGACGTGAATGTGTCTAAGCACGCCCATGAGATCCGCGACCTTCTGGTGATCCAGGCCGACCATCCCCCTAGCGGACATATAGTCCGCTTCCACG
>Ga0307512_10005098_pt1 | contig 13936 bp, 11 predicted proteins | sample 14_EM_MG_FD_200267 | JGI IMG/M metagenome (GOLD analysis project Ga0307512, IMG submission 200267) | Populus trichocarpa ectomycorrhiza microbial communities from riparian zone in the Pacific Northwest, United States - 14_EM | ecosystem: Host-associated > Plants > Roots > Unclassified | place... | reverse complement strand
AAAGACACGAGCCCCAGCTAGTGACCAGAGGTTATAGGCATTGAGTGAAGCAAGATCTCAACCACTGAGTAAACTCAACGGCGAGAAGAAAGCAGCCGAAAAACCCAGAGAAAGAATACCAGACACTTTCTCAATGGGGTTCAACGAGCGGAGAGCCAAGGAGGCGGCCCTCAACACTCAAGAATCCCCCCATTGATAAGTGGGGTGAAAAAATCTCAACTGCCCGGTAAACCCGGCAGCGAGAGGAAGAAAGGAAAGGTGTGTGACGGTGACCGATCACTGGCACGGATTTGTGGTTCATATTTTTTGATCGGGTTCCCTTTTTGGGAACATGTGGGTCCCCCACCTCCGCTGGTGAGTAGAATAGGTGAGTGAAATAATGTGTGAAATAAAATATGAAAAAAATACAGACCTACATAAAACCAAAAATTCGACTGATCCCGTTAAACGCGGCCTTGAACGGATGGGAATCGAGCTGGCAGTGCTCGATTTTCGCCCTGGGGCAAAGCAGCGATCCTGAGAAAAACGCTCAACAGTCACGTGATCGATCGACTCAGGACTCCGCGTTCGCCAAGGAAGCAACTTGCTTTCGCTCTCCCACCACCTCGCCGCGGGGTTTACCCTGCGGTTGAGCACACCTTCCTCGCCAACGAGTTAACTCCATTGGTAGAGTCCTCCACTCTGGCATCGACCTTAATGCTTTTCGAGAACTCCTCGCCTTCCATCACACCGGTCGCCACCTCGCCGTAGAGTCTACTCGAACGGTAGAGGCCCTCTCCGACACTCCCTCACATCCCTGCCTCATCTTATGGACGCGATGACGCGTCCCTCCGCATCTTCCAACCTCTGGCTTCACCCCACCTCGCCTGTCACCCTTTGTCAAAAGTGTTCGTCCAGAACTCGCAGTGGTTTAATGGGCTTGCGTTCCATTCGATCCGAACCCCTGTGACCCTGAGTCCAGAGGTGCACGTTTTGAGATTCGATTTGTACGTGCGTCACCTGTCCGTGGTTCTTATTTCGCTAACTTTATCCAAGAATGCCCGCTGGTGCGTTTTCGGCCGTCTCCTTCATCCCATCCTCCCTTTCTTCGTCCAATGCCCTGTGGTCTGCATGCCGTCGGTGCTTTGTTCTCGGACCGATCTTGAGCGTCGAGGGTCGCCATTTTGGCTCTCCGTTCGGTCAACCCGAGCTACTCTGTCACCTCGCCCTCTGCGAGAACCCTGCCCATCCTTCTCACCCCGGTCTCCCAGGCCGTGTTCCTAAAACTCTTGCCTCGATCCGTGACCTGCAGTTGCTTCGACGTGTGTTTCGGACGTTTTCTTCGAGCAAGCCCAGGTTTGGGCCTCTGTTCGCTAGGGACGCGGATGACCTCGAGGTTGAGGCATCCGACGACCCAGAAACTTCCGTTACGACGTTTGTTTCACCCTCCTCTTCGAGCAAGCCCAGGTTTGGGTCTCTGTTCGCTAGGGACGCGGATGACCTCGAGGTTGAGGCATCCGACGACCCAGAAACCTTCGTTTCGACGTTTATTTCACCCTCTTCGAGCATTCCAAGGTTTTCCCCAATACTGTAGAATACACGGTGAATAAAATATACAGAATCAATATTCAGAGGACAGGAAAGCCAGAACATCGGCCACGTGGGCATGATCAAAGATGTAGGGGATGTATGGGCGAAATGTTGAGCTGCGAGTGCCAGCTCACCGCACTGCACACACTGTACAGAAATATTATTAACCTATAGGCGGCTCATGCAGGTGGACAAGATCCAGGAGGGGTGCAGGAGATGCGAAGAAATGAGATACGAAAGGTGTGCTGATATAAAAGTACCGAAGCAGAGACGTTATACTGGTCATTGACGTGGGGTCAGGCGTCACAGGAGGTTCGCAATGTATATATTTAGTGGGTAGATAAAGAAGAATGTCTAATTTACACCACTTCGAACGTCATGCAGCCACTTGAGGCTTGCCTGTTATCACGCCGGTCAAAGGCAGAGCAGCGGATTGCGGGGGCAAACGCAGTTTGAGTTTCTGCATCTGTTGCCAGCAGGTCCCAGTGTCCGTTGAGAACGGTGCTCTCGAATCGCTTCTGTTGCTTCTCGCCTCACAAGATGACATTTATCCAAACCGAGTTTCATCCCGCTGAACGAATCGTGTCCGCACCAGTGCTTACGAATCTGGGACTCATTCGTACTTTCAGGGATGGTTTGTGAACTTGGAGGGCAGAAACGAGCTGAACAATTACAATCCAATTCGAAATTTGGAGGTGTAGCGCTCCGAGCATTATGAGGAACAAAAAACGGTCATGAGAACTTTATGAGGCATGGTAACAATTTTCGTCCATCATAAGGTCAAAATGCGCCAAAATCGATCGTTTACTTCTCTGATGTCAAAATCACATAAAAGAAAAACACTAGCTACAGTTGAAGTATTGGCGGCAGAGCCACGAAAACACAGAAAGTAGCCGGACGTCTTTCGAGTCCGACCCATATTGGGTCAGCCAGGTGCCAAAGGAGCCCTTAACATCCTGCTCTGGAACGAAGCTGAACTCCTTCTGAAGCTTTTCGAAAAGCTGAGGAGAATTCAGAACATGCCATGCTGCAGTGAGCGCGGTATCGCTGTATCTGCAAATACCGGGGAATCCACCTGGTGTGTCCTTGTGAGCGTAATCGACGGTGACGCTGGAGAAACCACAGAAAAAGCATCTTTTGACGTCCTTGGGCCACGAAAAGCTCTGCTTCTTCCAATCGATCCAGCCACGCTTGTACGAAAAGTTTGTACACTCAAAAGGGCGGTGTGGGCGGACCGAGCAGCCGGATATGCCGCTGTTACCGCATTCTTCGTGGCAAGGACCATGGTCATCCGATTTGATCCTGCACGAGAAGCAGCCCGAAAATCGCTCCATAAGGTCCTTGACGGAGTCGGCATGCTCTTTTCGCGATCGAGCGTTGGCCTGAGCGGCGAATCCGGTTAGAAGGGCAGCAGGAGGGGGACCTGGTGGAGGTTGAGGAACGAAATCGCGATTGGCGATGTTCTCCTGGACTGGGGTCGGCTTTGGACGACTTTCGATGGCCTCGATGATGAGCGGATCGATCTGTCCCTCGCAGAAATCGCACAGGAGCGAGTCAGGGACTTCAGAACAGGGCAGTTCATCACCATCCATAACCTTGGAGATGCTGGCTCGCCGGCACATTGGAGTGGTAAGTACAGCTCTCATCTCCACTGGACAGCCATACTGGTTCTCATCTGGCATGATGGAGGGAGGGTTGTGGTATATAACGGCGACGAAAGACTCCTGACCACTCCTACCGGCTCGTCCTGCTCCTTGCACGAAGTCGTAAAGACCGAAAGGGGCCTCTGAGAAGATCACAGCGTCGACTCGGGGATAGTCAACGCCGTGTAGAAGAGCGGTGGTGGAAACCATCCACCTCGCTGGGCTTTTGTCCGAGAGCCAGGAACCGAGCTGCACGTCCTTCTCTTGATCGGACATCTGACCATGGTAGGTGCAGACTGGGAATGGGGATAAACCAGAAAGCTGGTCAAGCTTCTTGAGGGATCGTACGAAGATAATTCCACGAGTGGCTCGATCGTTATCCCATGTCTTCATCAAAAGGGACGCCAGCTGAAGACACACAGAAGGCGGCTTGTGGGTATGGGGTATACTGGCCATCTGTAGCCTGTGATTAGGGCGAGCAGTCGGTGAACGCAGAACCAATGTTCGTGCGAGGGATATCCCGACGGCATCTGCCAGCAACTGTTGGTGGTCGGGGACGAGGGTGGCGGTGAGGAAGATCTTCGGGACAGTGGCTCGCCGAAGGTGAATGAGCGCTTGCATCTTCGGTCGATATGATTCCGATAAGAATAACGAGTGCGCCTCGTCTACAAGGATCCGCACAACCAAACGGTGCGTAATGAAGCTGGTTCTGTGTCAACGCCACCTGCTATGTGCAACAGATAGGATGAACTCACGATTGCGCGTCTTCTGTGAAAATGTCATCGGTTATCATTATCACAAGGCTTACAGACGTTCGATCAGGACTGTTAGGGAGATTCCTCTCGCTCCAAACCAGGTGTTTTATCCCGAAGGACCGTGCCTGCTCGGCAAGCTGGCGACGAAGAGCGGTGTAGCAAGTGATGACGATGGTAACCCCTTTGCTCTCAGCGAGAACTGGTCCAAAGATCGCAATCGATTTTCCAGCACCGGTGGGTAAGACCGCGATGATGCTCTCATGTTTGCCAGTGAGGACTTCGAGAAGGAGACGCCGCTGGTTATCGCTGGTGAAGACAGATCCAGGACGCTTCGTGTAAAGTGAGAGGACCTGACAAAGCCTGTCGTCTCCCCAGGCTACAGAAGAAGCAGGTGTTGAGAAACTGGGGCCAGCCTCGGGGTGTGGCTGCATAGGGGAGATGTTAAAATGGTTAGAGGGTATGGCTGAGCAGACACTCACATCCGTGGGCGTCGATGTCAGCGGTGCCAGGCAAAGGTCATCTGAAGAGTCTGGAAGCGAGAACCCAGAAAACGGCACATTGGTGGCTGTTATGGCGGAGGAAGCTGCAGCGGCTCGGAAAACCGATTCTCTGAGGACCCTTTCACACCGCATCGCAAGCTCGTCCGTGGCAGACGAAACTGCAGAATTGATGAAGAGTTGGACCTGGTTCATGCATTCGTGAGCAGAGGGAGGTTGGGGCGGGATGTAGTCAGAGGGGCTCCACCACGTTGGGTCACGCGGTGCATGAATGTAGGGGATAGGTCGAACGCGCACGGTCTCTGGGCCAAGACCAAGGAGGGTGTGAAGTTTCCGGCACCAGTGGTATGATAGAACAAACAAAGAAGCCTCCTCGCCTGGCAGGTGATCTAACCTTTGCCCATAGACGTGGTTAGCGGTACGAGAGCTGTGGCCAGCTTGGGAGTCTCTAAACTTTTGGACAGAGGGATCGGGGATCGGTGGGAGGAAAACGGATTGGATGTTGATAAAGACGTGCCGGAAGTCCAATCCCGTAAGCCTGCACCCAAAGCATTCGTCGGTGAATCGTGCAATGATCCCGGACAAGTCTCGTGGTGTCATCTGCCGACCCTTGATGACGTATAGAAACTGAGAGTAGGCCGCCTGCTGCTCAGTCCATCCTAAGGCGGCGGTCAGGAAGACCTCAACAGGGCGGACGACGGCAAGATAGTAGGTCAGGAGCTCTGCGACCTTCTCTGGTGGAAAGTGGATGACAGTAGACCTGCACCCTTTTGCGGTTGATGTTTTTAAGTTCCTCCGGAGAAGGAACACCAACCCGTGTGCTATACAAAGGTTCCGGGGGCTAGAACCGTTGCAATGTCGGTCATCAACCACCTCGGAAAGTCGCAGTGGGCCAGAGCCAGTGGCATGCACAAGGAATGCGATCGCCTCGACAATTGGCTTTAGCGTGTGGAAGAACTCCTGCGAGGCACTGGGGTCAACCTCAAAGGTCACGTTGTCACCGTCTTTCCCAGTGGCCCGAAGAAGGGAGATCCTGGAGGATTTTGACATCTCCGAGAGGAGCGCGAGGGTCGGGGGCTCGGTTGTAACGTGCTTGATAAAGGTATCACCGATGTTGGTGGAGCGAAGGTCCTCGGACATAAGAGGGGGAACCGCCACCTTGACTTTTGTGTTTCCAGTCAAGGCGAGGAGTCTATTCCAAGTGTTGTTGATGATCTCGTTTAGACCGTCCTGCATCCTGGCGATGACTAGTGTCTTTCCTCGGTAGGAAAGAGCCGTGTAATTCGGGTCATAAAGAGTGTCCGGATACCCAGGCTCCCTTGCGGCTAAGGAAGAAGCATACTTCTTGAGTGAGATCAGTTCGTCCGAAATCTTTCCCTCTCCAATCCCGAGGAACCTCTTGCACAGCAGCTGGAGGTTTCTGAAGAGTAAATGGGTGAAAATTAGTGACATGAGCTAAACCTTCCGGTAAAACGTCTACCGTGTGAACCCCTCCGTATCCCCATGATTGCGGAGGGCAATCTGGAGAACTGCACACCTGGAGAGATATAAAAGCCTTGAGATAGGCTGAGTGACAAGGCCAGGCTTGACGAAATCGCCTGCTTTTCGCAACGAGAGCAGGGCAATAAACGTCTGAACTGGGCATGCCAGGCGACCATCCACATGGATCTTTATATCTTCGTCACGGAACAAGACGCAGGAGAGCACCTCCTGGAATCTCCCAACGTCCTCATGTGATGGGGCAAAGTCGCCAGTTAGATACTCCTGGTAGTCCTGAAGTATAGCCCGCTGTCTGTCGGAAAACCGAGTAGGGATTTTGTCCGATGGCAAGGAAAATGCCTTGAGGCAGAACGAGACAAATGATATGGCCGTTCCACAGTAACGCCGGGCGCTCTCAGGCTCACGCAAGACTTTCCACGGACCAAGATACCTAACCAAAGGTGGGTTAGCGACTGCAATGAGGAATGAAGGGATGTGGCTCACTGCCGGTGAGACTTCAACATGACTGAGGCACGGTAGGAGCACTTTATATGCGCAAGCTCAGCACTATCCCACCAGCGACGCCCATGGTCTTGAAGCTTCACTAGCCAATCTGGACCAGAGCCAGGTTCGGGGAATGAAACTAAGGCCTTGAGAGAAGACTGGCTCCTCCTGTCGGTGGCATAGGGCTGGAGGAGCTCCGGCCATCTTGTGAACCAGTGGATAGAGGCACGGTCCTTGTCGTGGTCGGAGATGGGTATCTTGGCCTTTGGTAGGCTTTCCACCATCTTTACAGCGTAGGCATAGGCGGAGGTGGATGAGGGGTCAAGGTCTGAGAGAGACCGATCAACAGAGAAATAGGACTGGAGATGTCTTGCACTGAACAGAGTCTGTACATCTGAGACGCAGAAGTCGGGCTTAGGTTTATTCTGGTCAGGGTGGCTGGAGAGATGGCGAATGAAAGTCGACTGTGCGAGGAACGCCATAGTGCATCGACTCCCATCTCCGTTTGAAAGGGGACAGCGGAACCCGCTTAGCACTTCCAAGCCATCGATAGGCTTCTGGCCAGGGGGCTGGCGGTATTTCGGGGAGTCGGAGGACTGATAACCAAGGCTGGAGAGGCGTTGAACTACTTGGATATGATCTTCTGACGGCAGGACGTCTCTCCCGCTGTGGTGGTTCCTGGAATGGGTCTGAAGCATATTGATGGGAACACCACGGTGGCAGCTGGTGCAAATTACGGCCTTTGCCTCTTCATTAAGCGCATATCCGTAGCTGGAGAGTGACCCATCATAGCGGAGCCCTATCGCCATTCAGGTCAGATGGGCATCACGGGTGTAACAGATCCAGATACTCACTGTCCGACCCATAGACGTTGGCTGAGGGAGGAGGCAGCTCTTCTTCGGAGCTTGGGGAGAGCTCAGGCAGCTGTTCACTGAGCTTGAGGTGAGCACCATACGCTGAAGGATCAGCTGGGATTGAGAAGTTGAAGGAACGTGGGACAACGTCGTCCTCATCTTCGTTGAGCAAAATCTCCGTGGAGGCGTCCGAGAGCACGGATTCCATATCCCACTCGTCGTCTTCGTCGGATTGCGGATCCGGAGAGTCCCCCCCTGCTCCTGTATCAAGGAAGGGGGCTGCCAACGAGGGTCCGACAGCGTCAGCATCTTCCATATCTATGTCTTCTGTGAGTGGTGAGGACGGTGCTGGACGCGGTGACGTTTGTCGGCAGGGAACGGGGGTGGGCTGGGTGGTGGAAATGGTGACATTGCAGTTATGTTTGTCCTTGTAGTGTTTTTTCACAGCTGCAGCTGCTTTTCCACAAGCTACCCCGCACATGTGGCATAGAAGACCCTTAGATCCTGATTTGATGAGCAGGTGCGTCTGGGCTGTTGTGGGACTAAGTCAGTAGTGGGAAGACAGCAGCAACGGATGAGACTCGCATGAATCATGAAGATAGTGTATAGCATGCACGTTTCGATAGTGATCGGAATATCGTTTTTTGTCGACGAAGTCCTTCTGGCACAAACCACAGAGGACAGCCATGGAAGTGGTTATACGACAGAGTCGAAGATAGATGCAGACAGGGTGGAGAAAACAAGGAAGGCGATGAAGGGATACCTCAAGGAACACCGTCTCCTTTTTAAGTGCACGCAGCTGCGGTAAATGACCATAAATACCCCTGCATATTGCTTAGATGGGTCGGAAATAACGGGGGCGAGAGTGAGAACGAGCCAAAGGATTGTCACGAACCAGTTCGCGTCTGTATGCATGTGTCGTGAACCGTGCGCCAATCTCTCCGATTGGAAGCTCGTTCCCAGCCCAGCCTGAAGTGCCTTAAGGAACCCAGGGCGTTAATCAAGTTCAGGAGATCCCACGTCGATCCCACAACCCAACTGATAAGCGAATGAGGCTCCCAGCATCATGATGGGGATCAGAAATGGAGATCAGGCGGGTAAATCGTGACGAAAGAGACAAGAGCATCGCACGGATGTTGTGGGGGGATGTTTAAATCGATGAGACCGTGCAGAGTTGACCCTGAACATGAGGCTCATATGCTGGTTCGACGAGACCGTGCAGGGTTGACCCTACACATGTGCCCGTATGCTGAAAATATTGAGCCGACGAGCCCATATGGAGTAAACTCTGCACAGGTACTCGTTTCATGGTGACGGAAGCGAGGAATACCCGAAAAAGGAAGAATCAGGGTGCCTTGATCCGTACTCCCAGCCTGACAATTTAAGTCCATCAGGCGCTAAAGGAGCCACCGTCGGTTCCGTGTAAAGCCATCGACCGAGCTAAATACAGCTGGATTAACCACCTATCTGCGGTGAAAAATACTACATACAGACCCAAATAAGAGATCCTAGCTCAGGACACCCACAGCGGCAGCTTCTGGTTGCGAAGCCTTCAAGCCACCCGAAAGAGTCCGATCACCCTGTCCACCTGCCCAGAACTGAACATGTGGGTCGGATTGTCCCACCACTCCTTCCCACTAAGCTCCCTTTTCCCCTGGAGCGAGTGACCAAAGGCCACCCACCGAAATAGCCCTGCTGAGTTATACTGCGTGACGCTTGATCAGTGTTCCGTATCCGTAAGACTAACGGCCGTATTGCTAAAGTCCCACTCACATCCCGTCCCACGCAACGACGGTCACACCCTTGGATTTCACACCCTCAACATCGAACACCTCAGTCCCCTTGCCAACCCCAGACCGTGACAGTGTTTCGAGTGCTAAGTCAGACTGAATGGTCTGTCTCATAGCCTGCTTTATCTTGCTCGAACCCACCCTCTCTTGCATTGATCAGCCGCGATTCCTAGGGTTTATCTTCTGCCTTTTCGCCAGCCTCCCTGCCTCTTTTTCGGGGTTTCTCTTCCGTCTCATTTTTCCCAAAACACGCGTCGCCCCACCCTGGATAATTTCTGTCTGAAATAAAACTCCGGCTTGAACAGGGAGCCTCGATTCTTGCTCGGAGTCACTTGCGTCGAAAACAGAAGCCGGTGGAGAAGCCGGAGAATGATCTGAGCAGAAAGAGGACAGCGTGTCAATGGAAGACAGAGAGGAGCACGAGGACGCTGATAGACTCCTCATGGACCTCCTCGCCTGGCGAGTCATCGCCGCTAGGATCTTCTCCTGAAGGTCAAATCGGCTCATAATGTTCGAATCACATCCCTGTGACTGCTGTGAGGTTCGTTGTGATTGACAGCTCCCGGTGAAACACACCTACCGCAGCTAACCCAAACAATTTGTCACCCCCCCCCATCCTCGTCACGCCTCGCACCCGAGCTAGGGTGAGCTGGACACAGAGTTCTATCCACACCGTGCATTACGAATCTGAAAACAGACAGGGTCGTCAGAAAATCCAATGGCCTGGCACCTCTCCGGGAACGGTCATCTCTGAGCGCTTTGCCGAGCGGAGAGCCAAAGAAGCGACCCTCAACACTCAAGGCTAGACGCTCGTTGACTTTCTCTCGGCAGGTGTTAGACGTAAGAAAGGAGCTTCACGTGTAAAACGGCGTACTGTAGAGATAGGGTCCAACGGTCAGCTAAAAAAAAAAAACATTAAGCCCCGCGCTAACTCTCTAAAATAAAGAGACAGACATGGTGCTAAAGAACAAAATGTCTCAACCGAAGCGGTAGACCGCACGGCGGAGGGTCGGAAATAACCAAACGAAAGGCAGCTTCGCGGAGGATTCGGGTCTCCAAACGAGGGAAAATCCAGAACAGCGAGCTGCGCGGTGAAAGGTCGGGAGTCTTCGAAGAGCGGCAACCCGAAGCGAACGGTAACAAAGCTAATGTAGACGCGCCAAGATCCCAAAGCGAACAGAACCTCAGCCAGTCGAGTTGACTCTGTGGCGAGGTGTCGAAGACTCAGCCGACGGGTAAACCCTTCAACGAGTTGTGGTAGTTCGTGGTGAGTTTCCGATCACTCTAGATCGGCTTAAGCTCCGTCGTCAGGTCACAGTCACACAGTTTAGAGCCCGACACGCCATCTCAATTCAATATGTCGGACCTGTTTACCTGTGTGGGTCCCACCCCTTCCTGAGGCCTGACTGCTCACACCGCGGGCAATGGGGTGTTTATCTGTGAAAGAAACAATGAGTTTACTTTGAAGTTCGAATTAGTTCTTTTCAGATAAAGGCGGATAAAAAATCCATAACATTATGGTGATAATATAGACGGGTACTTCTTTCATTGGCTAATCCGCGACTTTACCTAATATTTCTTCATCCGTTCTATTCATTGGATACTTATCCGAACTTCACAGTAAATTCAAGGTTTCTTCCACGGGAAAATACCCTATTGTCCCCGGTGAGACTTCTGTCGGGGTTTGAGATCCTTGCCGTGGGTGTTCGCAGACCTCACACTCTGCCCTTGATGCAATTGGCTGGCGCTACCTATCCCGAAAAGCCATGTCAGCGATGCATCGGCGGGTGACTTCTGACGTTTTGGAACCTTACACCGGGGGAAATGAGGTGTTTATCTGTGAAAGAAACAAGGATTTTACTTTGAAGTCCGAATTAGTTTCTTCCAGATCAAGGCAGATAGGAGATGCTCGACATTACGGTGATAATGATAGACGGGAACTTCTTTCATTGGCTAACGCGTGACTTTACTTGACATTCCTTCACTCGTTCTATCTGTCGGATACATATTCAAACTTCACAATAAACTCAAGATTTCTTCAACGGGAAAATACTCTGTTGCCCCCGGTGTTACAGTCCCTCCGAAAAGCTGAAGATCCCGCGCCTAGATGAAACCGAACTGGTTCGACGGCGACCTTTGGCGGAGATGCCTGCCCGCGTTGGAGCCTAGAGCCTTTCCTGGACTTTGCAAAAAAAAAATGGCGTGACTGTCTGCCAACTGCCGGTGGTAAGAATATAATCTGACTGCCCTGCCCATCTTTCTGCCCACCCCAGCCCACAACCTCGAGGATAGGTTTACCTGCCCTTTGAGACACCCCCAGCCCTTCTACGAGACCACCTCCGCACCCCAGCCTTAACCTTCGACATGTCTAGCGCTGCTTCACCACATAATACCCCACAGGGCGAAGGCAGCAAGCACGCCACGAAACCCAGTCGTGCAGGGGATCCTCTGCCAGGCCCCACGGGGTTTGTGGCTCATAAAGAGAACCGGTCCGTTGAAAAGCTGCTGGAGCTGATCAAGGAATATGCACCCCACCTAAAGATCTCGTTCGTTTACTCTGCCCCTTGGTGGAATGCACGCCAGCATCTGCCTGAAGCACATGTGAGTTTAACAAACTAGGCCACCGTGTTCATGAGATCTGTGCTCACCCCTCTGCAGATGTTCAAGCACTTAGTCTTCGCAGGACTTGTGGAGATTATGAGGATATTCTCCGACGTTGAAGCAGCGCCCCCATCGGTGGTCAGAGCCAACCTTGAAGTGGCAAACAAGAAAGCTGCACCGGTATGGAACGACGAGAATATCCCCTTTGTGGAGCGAGTGGAGAGATGCAGGGAGATCCTCGATCCCATTATCGAGATGAACCGTGTCGACAGAGGGGAGGGGCTATTTCTGGGGATTCCAGCATCGGTCCTGTACAAGCTCGACAAGGCCTTTCGCATATTCTATGGGACGCCTCAAACCCTTCTGCTAATCGGTCAGACCCACGAAGAGGCCTATGAAGTCCAGGATAAGTATGCCCGTACAGTTGCACGCCTTCTGGAAGAAGAGGATGAGCGATTCCAGTCTCGTGCCATTACCTCTCTTAGAAAAGCGTATGGGAGAAACTCCATGCCTCTTTTGACAGTTGGCTCGGCGGCTGGCCTGTGGAAAATCTGCCAGCTGCCCTTCTACAGGCGGGTAATTTCTCTGGTGAGACACGCCTTGCCCAAAGCACCAGCCACCTTGCTGACCCTTGGCTAAGCTCTACAAATGGATCCAGCCATTCGCAGAAGTGCCGGTGATGTGCCACCTCGGCTGTGACTACATATCCTCCCTGCACCGATTCCTCAAACCGCAGGCAGGAAAAACCAGGGTCGTATTTAAAAACGTAGGGTTTTACCCCGTGTTTAACCTGGCGTAGCATCTGATTGGAATATTCTAGTTCTATACCTCAGTCCTGATGTGGTCTGCAGAACTTCACCTCGTCACGCTGCTGGACGAGTATGTCGGCCCTAAACCCATGGTGGCTGACTATGTCCGGAAGCAGCTGCTTCGAGAGCAGGAGGAGAACTCGATCCGACAGGCCATCCAAAATAGACAGGAGGGACTGGACGATATACACAGCCCGTATGACTGCTGGCTTGTGTATAGCGGGATTAATTTTTCGGACAATGGGGCGAAGTTGGCGGACACTATTGCTAGTGGCGATCTCCTCCATACCCTCTTTGACCTCACACTCGGTCAGAGTGTCAAGACAAATATGCTCAGCCACTATACCGAGTTCCATCAAGCTCGGTGCACCATTCGGTCGTTCTTCATCAGATTCAGCGAGGATATATCCCCAGAGGCAAATCTTGACACGCTTTGGTGGGACATGGCATACGTACCCCAAACCCCAAAAAAGCGCTGGGTATCTGCATCGTTGAAGAGCCACAGCGCATTTCTGTCCGTCTTAGAAAGCTGGCTCAGCGACAGCAACGACCTTCAGGCTTGGCTGGACGGTTGTGAGGCAGAGGGGAGGCTCGTGAACAACCCAAACGATCCGGATCGAGTCTTTTCAGAGCTGGCTGCAACAGAGGTCTTGAGGTCGGTGAAGGTGGGTCGTCTTAAGCATGCTGGGCTAAACTGGGCGTCTGACACACCTTCATCTCAGCTGAGAGGATGTGCTCTGGACCAGACACGAAGGATGAAGTTCGACAACAACCCGGCCTGGTTTATTGAAGAGTGTGAGAGCCTTGGGCTCTTCACCACCCGGATGCCACGGTTTCTACAGCTATTTTTCTACAAATTTTCAGACTGGGAAATCCTCATCGAGCTGGGGCAGCCAACCACGAGCTCATCGTCCCGGCGTGCTGCAGAGGCATACCTCCTCTCTGGAAACCGGCCACAGTCAGCATGCGGCATCTCCGATGTTTGGTATCACTATGTTGAGAACAACCAGGACCTCTACAATCATGGAATGACACAGCCCCTCCCCATTCACCAGCAGCCTCCTCACCCACGTCCTCATTCTGACCGCCACCACGAAAGGTACCTCTGGAGTATCTTGGAATGGGCGAAGATGCACAGCCGACCACAGCCACGGAAGAAGAAGCCCATCAGAGACAAAAGCTCGTCCATCCCAGTCAGCTCATCTCCAGGTGGGGGTTTCATCAGCGACATCGACCCTGACGATTTTTCGAGTGGAGTGATGAGCGGAACGCCTACACCCCCACTCCAGAAAACGGAAGAGATCCCCGAGTACACTGACATTGGGGAGAACGGCTTAGGTGGGGGTTTTTTGGATGAGGAAATCGAGGAAATGGGGGGACAGGATGTGGCAGAAGGTGGTGGCGGTTTTTTGGATGAGGAAATCGGGGAAATGGG
>Ga0307512_10005097_pt1 | contig 13936 bp, 15 predicted proteins | sample 14_EM_MG_FD_200267 | JGI IMG/M metagenome (GOLD analysis project Ga0307512, IMG submission 200267) | Populus trichocarpa ectomycorrhiza microbial communities from riparian zone in the Pacific Northwest, United States - 14_EM | ecosystem: Host-associated > Plants > Roots > Unclassified | place... | reverse complement strand
TTTTCCACGGGAAGCTTTTGGCTGTTGGAAAACTCTGAGTTTGTGGAAGCTTTGGCTAATAGAAGGCTCTAGGTCTGTGGAAGCTTTGGCTAGTAGAAGGCTCTAAGTCTGTAGAAGCCTTGATGCTGACATGGACGTAGCCAACCTACTTGTCTAAGTACTTCTGATACTATGATCACTATAACTATCACCAACACCATCCCCATCCCCATCGCCATCGCCATCGCCATCGCCATCACCATCATCTCCATCAGCCCCAGACCGAATGCGCACACATACGCCCAAAATTGATGGCAAGCTGGTACAAGATTCCGCTGGAAAATCTGAGTCAGAGATCTGCTCACCCCAAGATCGAATTGTCTACCTTTCCTGCAGAATCTAAGGCTGGAATTGTCAACACCATGACCGTGAGTCATCGTGAGATTTGGTCGCGGTGGCCATGCTAAAGATAAGGTTCAGACTCGACCGACGTCATGATTTCGGCCACCATACGCCGCCAGTCACCCAACACCGGCCACCCGCCACCAGCCTCACGCCTCCCGGTGCCTGGCGCCTGCAACTCAGCAAGTCTCTGGATCGATCACACAGGAGCATACATGGGAGCATATAGTCAAGTGAGATTGGGAGTGTCTTGCGTCTTGAGAGTGTATTTGGTAGCGTAGAGCCAAGTAGGCTGGGAGTGTCATCGAGTGCAATTGGGAGTGTCATCGAGTGCAATTGGGAGTGTACTTGAAAGCGTGCTCGGGAGTGTGCTTGAGAGCGTACTAGGGAGCATACAGTCAAGCAGGCTGGGAGTGTGCCTTCGAGTGCGATTGGGAGCGTCTTGAGAGCTTACTTGGGAACGTTCAGTCAAGCAGGCTGGGAGTGTGCCATCGAGTGCGATTGGGAGCGTCTTGAGAGCGTCCTTGGGAACGTACAGTGAAGCAGGCTGGGAGTGTGCCATTGAGTGCAATGGAGAGCGTCTTGAGAGCTTAGTTGGGAGCGTATAGTCAAGCAGGCTGGGAGTATGCCATCGAGTGCGATTGGGAGCGGCTTGTGAGCTTACTTGGGAACGTACAGTCAAGCAGGCTGGGAGTGTGTCATCGAGTGCAATTGGGAGTGTACTTGAAAGCCTGCTCGGGAGTGTGCTTGAGAGCGTTTTGTGAGCTTACTTGGGAGCGTATAGTCAAGCAGGCTGGGAGGGTGCCATTGAGTGCAATTGGGAGCGTCCTTGAGAGCATGCCCGGGAGTGTACTTGGGAGCGTCTTGACAGCTTAATTGGGAGCGTAAGTCAAGCAGGCAGGGAGTGTGCAATCGACTGCAGTCAGGAGTGTACTTCAGAGCGTATTTGGCAGCGTGCAATGAAGCACATTTGGCAGTTTTATTGAATGCAGCATGATGTATAGTATCAAGCGCACATAATCGCATGTGTATCATAGTAATCTGGTCAACTCGCAGGTCCATAGGACCTCATAGTGCCACGCGTCAATTATGCTATAGATTACCGGCCCAAAAACAGCTTCTCTATGAGTTACGCGTCGCGTAAGGTCATTTTTCCCGGTGTTCGCTTAAGCTCTGATTGCTCAATCCCTTCTGTCTGAGTCGAATGACTTTTTGCAGACTTCCTTAACATCCTCTTACTAATCTTTAAAGATTTCCTTGCGACCTTATTCCTTTCAGCTGCTAATTGTCGTAATGATTCTTCGCAGTTATTTAAAATCTTATCGTGGATCTCGTTTTCCGAAGTACACAATTGACTGGTTTTGGAATCACTGAGACTCCTGTCCTTATCTTGATTCCGAGACACTCGATCAGGAAGAACGGACGCTTTCTCGATATCCGATCCTATCGGAAGTTAATTTGATATATCCGTCCTTATCTTCAGGTCATCGATATGCATGACTAAACCATTTTGTAATCCGATAACTGACGCAAGCCACCAGACACATTGAGCCAAAAAGATGTACTGGTTGCTTCTTGAGTAAGATATAATGTTCGCAAGGGTGTATATGATGACGTCGTTGTCATTCTCAAAAGTTATTGTCATTGAATAGACAATATTCATTCAAGGTGCGGGGCTGCCGCTACAGAAAGCTAATAGATTTTTAAATATATAATAATAGGTATAGGTATCATAAAAACTCAATAATAAATAAAGGTCTTCTTTCGCTGGTAGGTATTGCTTGCCTCTCTCCCTTCAGTCCCATTTTCATTGCCGGAACAATGTGACCTCTTTATACAACTTCTCGGGATATTATGCATGTGCACCCATATTTCGCCTCTATGACTATTGATAGCAATGTGCTTCTGCATCTTACATTTTAAATGAATGCACCTAGTAGAGATTGCCACGAATCCCAAAGGTTATCGTGTTCATGCAGGTGAGGTATTAAAGCGTTATGCTCGTGATAAGAATCAGGCCACACCCAGATCATATCATATGTCAGATCATACTTAACTTGAACATCTCACATTCATATGGCTCGGTAATTGGAATACGTGTCCATTGATCAACCCTATTTTCAGCAAATCATACTATAGTATAATTGCCTCATAGGTTTAAACAAAGACCCGCTGATTCTATGCCAATGTACATTAATGTCGTATACGCAAGTCTCTTCAGAACCAGTCATACATCTTGCAGAGTCATTCCGACATAAACCAATATGTGGGGATGCTCCAGGCCTCATATCATAAGCCAACGTCATAATGCCTCAGTCACACCATGCTTAGGCCGAGACAATTCTCTTCGACTGGGGAGTGCCCAAGTTGTTCCGCTCTAACATAAGATTGGCTTGAGATCCTGCGTACTCGCATATTGGCTAACAACTGCCTAGTTTGGGTGTCAGAGTAATCTCTAGTCCCATCAAACAAATCCCGCTAGTTTCTGAAAGATAAATCTGGTTGAAAACAACACGCTCGGCAGGATTGTACTCCTTTCGATCTGGCAGTATTGTTGCATCGTCAATTAGCTGCCGCAGCATATGCTTTCATGAATCCGCTAAGCCTAGACTTATTCAATCGAGACATGCACCACTCTACCCCGCTAAAAGTAAGAGTGACCACTTGAACGCTCTCCAGGGCAGGTAGCTCTCATGTCACATTCCCTAAGTCATGTAACATGTACCCCTTGAGTTTAATTCAAGTAGCAAATACACTGTTAAGGGGAAACCCCTAACAGGCGGGAGGCGGGTGGCAGCCGCCGAGATCATGACGTCGGACAATATCGTAGTCTGAGCCATATTTTCAGCATGGCCACTGCGACGTGATCTCACGATGCCTCATGGTCATGGTTTTGACAATTGCCGACTTACATTCTGCAGGAAAGGTAGACAATTGGATCATGGGGAGAGCAGATCTCTGACTCAGATTTTCCTGCGGAATCAGCTGCCCGCTTGCCACCGATTTTGGGCGTATGTGCGCGCATTCGGTCCTGGGCTGAATGTGATGTTGGTGCTGGTGATGGGGATGATGATACCGATGGTGGTGGTGTTGGTGATGGTAATTATAGTACCAGAAGCACTTAGACAATTAGGTTGGCTACGTCAACATTAGCATCAAAGCTTCCTCAGACTTAGAGCCTTCTATTGGCCAAAACTTCCACAGACAAAGAACCTTCTATTAATCAAAGTTTCCGCAAACTCAGAGTTTGCCATCGGCCAAAGCTTCCCGTGGAAAACTCTACTCCTCCCGAATATGCTCCTGCATATTCGATCTAGAGACTTCTTGCATCTGCAAAAAACATTTCCGTCCGGGCGGAATGGCTACGTCAGAGTGGGCGCACTCCGTCAGAGCTGTCAGAGACACCCCAGTGGAGAATTACTCTGCGTGCGGCGTCAGTTCCAGGCGTCGCATGGCATATCGCCCACCGATTGCTGTTTCACCGTTTCTTCTCACTCTGTCGGTCTCCTATTTGAAACAAACACTCTGGCGTTGGGGCCAACTGTGACCATATATCGGAATGGGTTCATTGGGTACACGCTGGCATCGGGATCGCAATGCAATGGGTGACGCTGCGAAAATCTCTCCTCGCGTTCCTTCTACATTAAGCTCGACATGTGTAAGAGGGTGAGAAGATATGATACTACCCGGCCGTGAGGATCCATGCAACTGCGTGGATCGACGAACTCTCGGAAAGAGCGAGTGAGACCACAAGTTGGGAAAGATAGAGTGTGTATTTTCGTTGTAAGACAAGATGAGATGAAAATGAGATGCTGTTTATCTACCCCGGGGTCTCCCGAATATATACTCCGCGTCGCTTAATCCACCTCCGTTACCCCTGTATCTCCGTACACCCACCGTCACTACTTAACAATATACTTCGAGGCTGTGATCGAGCTAGTTTGGAGATGCACTTCGAGGCCGAGATTCAGTGAACTCAGAGATGCACTGGGAGGCCGTGATCGAGCGAGTTTGGAGATGCACTTGGAGGCCGAGATGGAGTAAACTGTGAGATGCACTCTGAGGCGGTGCCCGAGCGAGGTTGGAGATACACATGCAGGCTATGATCGAGCGAGATTGGAGGAGTACTTGGAGGCGGTCGATTAGGAAGGAGGCGCGACGGCAGCTGAGACTCTATTCGTTGGTCAACTTGCGATTGTGGGAATGTAGAGAGTTGAGTACAACATCCGCTGAGAGATGAGAACCGGGCTGGGAGCGGGACACTGTCGATCTTCGGATGATGCTGTACTTGGTATATGCTGTAGTCGGTGTTAACTCATGATTATGGCATGGAGAGATAGAGAGCGATGACTTAACTTCGTGTTCTTAGGTGATGGTAGAGTTGAGCACAAGAAAGAGAGGGATCAGAGGAGATGGGGGAAATCATCATGAGAAACTGGGACTTAAGAGAATTTCGTGTGCAAGTCAATTTACCATCCCCGATATGGCAGGTACAAGTTCCGATCCGGCGGGTAATAACACCGATACGAGGTTTTGTAAACCCAATAAGGCAAGTCGTACCCGTGATTTCTCAGGTCCGCACATATCCTCCATATCATTCTCATCTTCATCCCTAGTGTTGGCAACGGTTCCGGACCATCACTTGGGGTCCGGGTCCGGGTCAGAACCGAACCGTTGCAAAATTGGCGGTCCCGGTTTTCAATACACCCGAACCGTCAATTCGGGTCTGGTTCGATGCAAATCTCCCAACCCATCTGAATTGGGCGGATTGTCAGCGGGTCGCCCAGCGGGTCCATCTGTAGATTTATATAATGTTCTTGTTTTTGCAGTTGGATAAGTGTATATTATCAAAATTAGGTATTCGACAGCCAATAATCTCTTTTTGCATGTTTTGCAATCTGCGACATCCATTGTTTTGGAATATGTGTATTTTCTTTTATACGTTGCATTTTTGGCTATAGAGGCAGTCAATAGTTCAGTTATGAGCTCCTTTATCCGCACAAAGCCTTGATTACCCAATATGCAAGACCAAATATTGTTGACGCTCCATTGACGCTCAGTGGCATGATGAGGTAACGTATGTGACTTGCACTGTTTCAAATGGAAAGGCTGCTACGACATCGTCTATGAATAATTACCACATTGCGACACTTAGATTACCCAAGATCCAACACCAAAAATTGTTGACACTCCATTGACGCTCATTTTCAGGATGGGACAGGAAGCGTGTCGGTATTATTTTTAACATGAAAGGCAGCCAATACCTCGTTTATGAATGGCTGCAACTGATTGCCACTTAGGTTACACAAGATGCACAGCCAAAAATCGTTGACGCTCCGTTGACGCTCCTTTTCAGAATGGGGCAGTGACTGTGTCCAATACTGTTTTGCCAAGGAAGGCTGCCATTAAGTTGGTTATAGATAGCAGTGACCAGGTCACATTTCAATTACCGTACTTACAAGACTAAAAATTGTTGACACTCCGTTGACGCTCATTTTCAAGATGGGGCAGGGAGCCTGATACTATAATTTTTGACTTGAAAGGCAGCCAATACCTCGTTTATGAATGGCTGCAACCAATCACCACTTAGGTTACCCAAGATGCCCAGCCAGAAATTGTTGACGCTCCGTTGACGCTCATTTTCAGAATGGGGCAGTGATCGTGTCTTTTACTTTTTTGCCAAGAAAGGCTGCCAGTATGATGGTTATGGATAGCAACGACCACGTCACCTTACAATTACCGTACTTACAAGACTAAAAATTGTTGACGCTCCGTTGTCGCTCATTTTAATGTACCGTGTAGTCAAGATCTGCTGCCGTTAATAATTGCAATCATAAATATTTGAACTTTGTGGATGCCTTGCAGTGCAATTGGGACTTGGCTCTATGGCATAGCCGAGCCGAGTAATATTCCGGCACTAGTCACTCTCATCCGGTTTAAATTTATATATCTTGCCATATAATGCATACTGCCCACTATAGCTTTGTTTATTGACCAATATTCTCCCCCAACTGGTCAATATTCATCCATAATACATCTCTAAATAAAATGCTTGGTCAAATTACATAATGAACTTGTTGATAATTCATTGACGCATTCTGTCCTACTTTTTCTCGATTCTCTTATTCCTCTTTGTTTCCATTGTATTGACTGTCATCAACGCCTTTTCAACCGTCTTCTTTGATCGTTGTATAGGCTGAATCAATCCAGGAACATTCGGTGCAGCACTCACATTCCGCTGCTCTGGGGTTTCTGAATCCTCAATGCCATTGTGCAGTTCCATATCTGATTCATTGTCTGCCTCCCAGTCGTCTTCGCTGTCGTTTGGATTATCCAAGTCCCCATTCCAGTTAAGCCAATTTATGCTGTCTGAAATGCTTTCAGGTGAGCTATCCTCATCACTTTCGGCAGGATGGCGGTCAATTCGTTTGATTCGGCGGACATTCAATACTTGCATTTGTCCTCCAGGGAGGTCCTTTGCAGACAAAGCTGGTGACACAGGTGATTTTCTGACAATTTAAATGCAGCCGCACCATCATGTTGAAAGTTTGACCAGGATGCTTTGACTTTCTCCTCAGTATCTGAAATGTATCCTACTGCTGTCATTTGTTTATTTTGAGCGCGAGATTCCTTCTGTGCAGCTGGTAGGTTTTGGCTACCCTGCCACTTCTCCAAAAAGTCGTGGACCTTGGCCATTCGATGCAACTTCTTTTCCTCTGCCTCTCTCTTCATCTCGATGTTGTTATCAGTGCTGTTCGAATCCAATACCGGGTCATCGCCAGCCAGTAATCCATTATTGGCTCGAGCGAACTGCCTTACTATAACCTTTTCGCGAAAAGTCACACCTGTGGTTTTCGACTGCCTCCACCCGATCTCATCTCGCCAAAGGGAAAAACTGGCCTCCACTCCGACGCCATGAGGTATGATAGAGAATATGTCGCAAGCCACATTGGAGAGATCGGCGTACTTTGAGTGCATTTCTTCATGCTGCCGCCACCAGTCGGTGATATCTGGTAACCAAAATGTTCTACTAATCTCCATTGGGTCGGAGTGGTAATCATTAAGATTCGGATTAATTTGCCCCCAGTTCTGTGGTATTTCAAGAGGTGAAGTCAAATAGAGCCTTGCGGCTGTCAATGAGCGTGCTGCACGATCACTTCGTCCAGGTGTCGTTTCGGCCACATTGTAAGGCATTAGGTATTCTTCATCATCGCCGGACAAATCATATGAATCATAAGAAGATTGACCAGATCTAGAAGCCATTGCAGAGAAGCTGAGATTGTTGTTCGGTATGTTTTCGGATTTAGTGACAGGCAAACGTCTGTGTTTGGTGCAGTATTCGTTCTCCACATACTTCAGAAAGGCATCCTGGTATTGGGTAGAATAAGAAGTCTCGTCTTTAGGATTAATATCCATTCCCTTGTCCCACTTCCTAAAGGATCCCAGCTTCTGGAACGGATCAATGATGTGTGCCGAAATGAGAAGCATTCCGGTTATTAGAGTCACTTCAGTATAATATTTGGACAGCTTTTGCCGCACAAACTTCACAGCAAAGAATAAGTCTTCCTTCCACGATGTCTTCTTCTTTGCCAAAGCTCGCATCACGCCATCCATGTGATCAAACATGTCATTGTAGACAGTAATGACGTGATGCAGAGTAACGGTATGCCGTTTTGACATCCACAGGGTCCGGTACCGGAATGGCTGTACAACCTCCCTGACATACTTGACCATAGTCCACTCATCCTGTGTTGTGAAGAGTGGCCGGTAATCGCTGTATTTTGGGTTTTTGAGCCACTTGGGTGCAAATTCACGTAATTGGTAGGCGTGCTCGAACAACTCCAGTGTCGAGTTCCAATGTGTCTTCACATCCATAATGGGTAGTACTGCAATCTGGACTTTGGGTTTTTGACAGTCAATGAACTCGTTTCGACGACCAGGTGTCAGCGTAATCAATACAGCAAGCATTCTCTGCTATATGAAGGTCAGTTTCAGCACTTTCAAAATATGTTGAAATACATACTTTCTCAATTATCTTTGCTAAACCTGGTCTCATGGCCGACACCTTGTTGATTCTAGCATTGCCCTCTTTTCAAAGTATTTGACTCTTCCCAATGTCTGTGGTTTCATTCTCTCCAAATTGCTGATCGCGCTCATGGGCTTCCCAAGACTTGGTGCGGCCTTTTACACCTAGAGTGCTCATGAATGCACCCAAAGCAAGCTGAATGACATGCGCCATGCATGGTATGTGGTTTCTCAATGCGGGCCACTCAATTCCGGAGGCCACAAGCGTAGTTTGTCTTTCGCAAGTCATCGAGTAATTTGAGGAAGCGTTATCAGCTGTAATCCCAAGTAAACGGCCATCAGTCAGCTCAAAACAGTGATGGACTTCCTTCAAATGTCCAGCTAGCCGTGCTCCCGTATGTTGACCCTTGACCTGTAATCCTGAATGAGCTTTCGAAATAGGAAAAGAATGGGCTATCAACCTCATCGAATGCCAGTTGTACTTCTTGCAAAGCCCAATTTCTATCCATATAATAGGCAATGACCGATGTTATTGCTAATTTGTTCGTCGATGTCCATCCGTCTAAAGCTAAACTGTCTTTGTTTCTTGACGGCAGTTGCTTCTTGATTGCATCCACTGTCGGTATGTATTCCCTCCGGCAAATATTACTCAGGGTGCTAGCTGATGGTAACACCAATGTGCTTTGTAATGCATTGTATGACCATCGTAGCTTGAGGTTAGATATCACGTTCCATGGAATATGAGATGAAACAAAACCTAACATGAGGTAGTGATTCCAGGTGTCTTGGTGAAATTCGGCAGTTTGAAAGTCCTTTTCTGCCAGTTTAGAGCGTTTTGTCTGTCAATTCAGTAAGTATACTTAATACCTGAATGGTAAATTTGAATTTCCTTTGCGAACTTACAATCGGAATTCCTTGACTTCCTTGCCGCTTGAGTATGGCCAAAGCTGTTTCATCCACCGTTGAACTGGTCAATTTGGTTACTTCTGACACTGTTCATTCGTTTAACTTTGCGATATGCACTTTTGCCAGCAAGTGTTTGCCCATTGTGCTGGTCCCATGTTCTGATGGATGGCGAAGAACTTGATGACAAATGATACATATGATGCCGGGGCTGCCAGTCTCCTCAATTCCGCAGTGTAAATAGAATCTCCACAAAGGCGCATATCTAGAGTTATTCCAAGCTGTAGGCTGCTTCGAGCCTTCATTCATTGAAGCCCACCAAGGATCGAAGATTATTTGCAAAGTAAGGTCGCTCAAATCACGAATAATGACACATTTATTTTGTGAGGATATCATGACCTCCAACAATGAGGTATTTAGAGATTTTGTGTCTGACATTGCGGTAGGAAATTGAACTCTGGGTAATTCAATCTGGGTAACTGTCAAAAGATATGTTATAGTTACATAGAACGCTGGTTCTTAAATATTGACTTTAGTGCTACAAGCAAGAAAAAAGTCAGACCTGTGAGACATCGCATGCATATTTGTGAAGTTGAATTGAAGGACATACAAAGACGAGATGGTTGCGATATCATCATTAGCATTTTTGCCCATAAAGGCAACCAATAGTACGATTATGGGTCAACGCCATTGCATTGCTGTCTGCTCATCCAAGATGCAAGCCCAAAAATTGTTGACACTCATCTCTAGGAGGTGGTAGCGATATCAGCACTAGCATTTTTGCCTAGAAAGGCAGCCAATATTATGATTATGGGAGTATGCTGCTGCACGGCCCTTGAATTATCCATGATGCGAGACCAAAAATTGTTGACACTCCGTTGACGCTCATCTTCAGGAGGTGGTAGCAATATTGTCACTAGCATTTTTGCCCAGAAAGGCAGCCAATAGTATGATTATGGGTGAATGCCTTTGCATGGCCCTTGAATTATCCATGATGCGAGACCAAAAATTGTTGACACTCCGTTGACGCTCATTTTTAGGAGGTGGTAGTGATATCGTCACTAGCATTTCTGCCTAGAAAGGCGGCCAATATTATGATTATGGGTGTACGGCATTGCACGGCCCTCGAATTATCCATGATGCGAGACCACAAAGCGTTGACGCTCCATTGACGCTCATTTTTACGAGGTGGTAGCGGTATTGTCACTAGCATTTTTGCCTAGAAAGGCGGCCAATATTATGATTATGGGAGTATGCCATTGCACGGCCCTTGAATTATCCATGATGCGAAACCAAAAATCGTTGATGCTCCATTGATGCTCATTTTTAGGAGGTGGTAGCAATATCGTCACTACCATTTTTGCCCAGAAAGGCGGCCAATAGTATGATTATGGGAGTATGCTGTTGCCCAGCCCTTGAATTATCCATGATGCGAGACCAAAAATCGTTCACGCTCCGTTGACGCTCATTTTTAGGAGGTGGTAGCGATATGGTCGTGGGCCTTTGTACCCATATAGGTGGCCAACACTGTCATTATGGCTTAATGCTGTCGCGCAGCCTAGTCATTATTCAAGTTGCATGACCAGATATCAGTGATGCTCTGTTGACGCTGCGTTGACGCTCATTTCTAGCATGGGGCAATGAGCATGTCGCATGCCTTTTTGCATCTAAAGCCAGCCAATAATTCCTCTTTGGATTGATGTGACTATGCAACCCTTTGATCGCCGAACAGATCAAACAAAAATTGTTGACGCTCTGTTGACGCTCACCTTAGAGACATACCACCAGTGATTCAGTGCACAATCATTTTTCTTAAAAATCATACCGTCATTATTGACAGCCGTTATACCGTGTCTTGGTAGAATCACTTCTATCCAAAAGCATCGAGGCCTTTCAGTATCTGAGCCACCACTATTCACATCATCAGTCCGATCAATGACGTAGCTCCTTCTTGTATTTGCGCTTTCAGCCAGTATTTTACGGCATATAAATCGATAAACTAATTTTAGACTGAACGAGCCCGACTTCCTGAGCTTTCTTTTCCAGCTCATTTTCTTTGATTTCCATGATGTACTATAAGCAATTTTCAAATTCTCAGCCATGTGCACCAGGTCTGAGCGGAGAGTTATGTAGTTAGCTGCATGAACTAATGCGGCATAACAGCTGCCATTGAGCAGGGTTCAGGCTGCGCACTGACCGCTCGTCCGATGACTCGTATGACATCACTGAGTTAAATTTTGTTTGTGAATTGCGTCTCTATTTTAGGTTTTGCTTTCTAATGTAACCGTTAATGGCAAGTCGATATCAAGTTTGCTGGCCATCTATCAACTAGTTTTGGACTCTAGAACATTCGCATGGCCCATACAACCCTTGCACACAGACTGATGAAATATCATGTCTCACAATTTGGTCACTGAAATCAGGAAAAAGCTGACATGTAGCAAAGTAGGTACACAAATTGCTTTCCCAGGATATAGGTCATCAAAACTAACTATTTGGCTATCTATACCTCCGGCGATGCGGGTGCCGTCACCATATCTTCATCCGTATCCGATTTCTGTATCGGAATCAACTTCGCATGCTTCATGCAGGGGTAAAAGCTTACGGGTTCAACAGGCTTCGCATCCTGAATCGGCATCGAATCGGTCGCCGCGTCGGGCGAAAAAACCTGTATGTATTGGTGTGACTGTGGGTTCTCCGAACCCAGCCTCATTTGACTACTTCCTGGTCGAGAAGTCACTACCGTCATTGGCGATTTTCCTCGGACCATATGAAGAGTCTGCATTTGCTCTCCAAATGTTGTTGGCGACGGTGTGGCTGCAGTCGTGTCTATTTGGGGCTTAAAAACAGCCAGAACCATCAATTCGGTAGTCCTGTACTTCATATCACGCTCACGAAAGTAGTTGGCTGCATCCCCCCAATCCGGTTGGGTCAATTCGTCAAGCTTCATCTGCTTCTGCCGAAAACTCTCCAAGCAGTGCTCTACTGTATTGGATATTGTGCCCATCACCCAGCCAGGTTCATCATCGTCACTCAGCTTGCCGAGCTCTGTATCATCTTCATCATATTCCTCATCTTCCCCATCCTGCTCTTCATAGGAACATGCAAGATCGCTCAGACTGTCTCCGATAGCATTCAACATCTCTTCAAACGTTATTTCGGGCTTTCCGGTTGTCGCCCCCACATTTTCAGCAGTAGTCATATCATTCAGCTCTTGCATCATCGCTGTCTCGGCGTCTTGAACTCCCTTTCTTGCCACAGCTGTCTCTCTCTCCACATAATCCTTGATCCATTTCTCTTTCTTGTCGATCCTTAAAAGTGCATTTCCTGTCTTTTCTCCGCCGAAAGCTTCTTTTTGGATCGCAAGCTGCGCAATGCTCCCAACGCTCAGACCCATTCTGCCTCCAAGCTGCTCTTGCCATCATTCCCATGATGATGTCGACGTGTGGACATCTTTATCGATTTGCCGTATTTCCCTGCCGGAAGTGGAGGAAAGTTCTTTGTCGGAGCATTGACCATTGTATCGTGTATTGACCTTGTTGTTGGGCAAGATGTTGGACGTTGCAATATATGGACCACCTGGAGGCAAGCTGAGTCTTTTATGTCAAGGTTCGTACGTTTGATCGACTCGAACAAAGCAGAATCTGCATTTTGACCGTCATTTCAGTTGGAATAGTGACGCTAATCGTACGTTATGACATGATAGTTAGCCTTTGTTTCATGTAAGATCCTGGCTATGTGTTAAGACAAACATCACCAGATGACCTTTCCGTCATAGAATTTCCTTTTTATATCTATCAAACATGAGATATCAGCTGTCGTTCACTTCAATGTATCCCTGCAAACAGACAAACAAACAACAATCATCGGACCGACTTACTGTAAATCACGGGACCGTCGGAATCACCTGCAACTTGTTGCGATAGGCAGCAGGATATACCTTGAGTAGAACGTGCAAGTTGACAGTCATTCATTCCCTTGTGACCTGTAGCTAACTATATATTCCTCAGGACTTTTCACTTTTCGTTATCATCGTCCTCACCTTTTCCACAACAGCAAGTCATGGCTCCACAAACACCTCAGCCCAATGTGATACAATCCGAATCAAGCCGAATGACAGGCGCTTCATCCAATGCGCCCCTGGCTGAGAGACAGCAGCAACGCAGACACCAGTTAATCCACCGCGACGCTGCGATTGCAGCCACCAAAAGTATGGCCCAGGACGCCCATTTGAAAATAGTACGTAAGACCAGACACAGCAATAATAGGCAGCATGCAATCGGATGTGAGTAGCTCCATATCAATATACAAGGCGATCCACTAAGAATATAATGTACAGCTGGTGTACGTAGAGAGCTCCATGACCAATTTATCACTGCCCGCAATGGCAAACCTCCATGGTCGACAAGGCCATTTGTCCACATAGTCCGCAAAATCGAACATCACGATGTCGTCACCTCTGGGATGTTGACAGACAAATTTCGTGATAAAGGTCCACGGGAGTGAATTAAACAGGCTTTAAAGACTCTAGAAGAGGCTACAGAGTTGTATATGGTTGAGGTAATAGCCGAATCTTCCTTTTGGAAGCAGCAACTGATTTCTTGTAGGTTTTCAACATGTCTGATAC
>Ga0307512_10005096_pt1 | contig 13937 bp, 17 predicted proteins | sample 14_EM_MG_FD_200267 | JGI IMG/M metagenome (GOLD analysis project Ga0307512, IMG submission 200267) | Populus trichocarpa ectomycorrhiza microbial communities from riparian zone in the Pacific Northwest, United States - 14_EM | ecosystem: Host-associated > Plants > Roots > Unclassified | place... | reverse complement strand
GGGCTGGTCTAGGCGAATGACAACGGCAAGGTGTCATCAATCAGGCCAAACCAGCTATCAATTCGGCTGTGAGCCTACTATATGGACATCGCCGAAGAAACCAATGAAATAACGAAGGCTGGAGCGAACTTGCGCTCCGTGAGTCACTGTGTATCTAGTATATCATTTCATCACCAACGGGTAGTCTATCCCCCACTGCGCAAAATCCTTTACGCAGCCGACCACTGGCTGTTGATCTGCTTCCGCCTAACCATCAGCGCCACGACCGTAGTACCGACAATCAGCGCAACGACCGTAAATACAAGCTGAACCGCTCTGAAGCGCATGGCGAGAACGTCCAACGGCACACCCGACGTGACCCGGGTACCAAAATGATTACCGCATAGGCGAAGGCGAGATTGGCGGAGTCGAGCATCCTGCAGTTTCGTGCGGTCTTCCTTGTCCGCGCATCTTCCCTCCTCTTGTGAGCCCCACTTGCGTTCGTTGCCGATCTTGGGAGTATACTTGAACAGCTGTTCCTTCCTCTTGGCGTTGTCGGCATTGTGGCTGTATAACACGCAACGAAACCGGGAGAATCTGCGATGCGTCTCATGGGATGTGATACCTTGCTTCGAAAACGATACGGCGAAGCTGGTGACCGATGGAGGGGAGGTGTAGTTTTACGAGAGGCAGTTGCTTTCTACTTCGTGCGAAGTAGGTGATGCCAGCCGCACGGTCAAACTGTCCGTGGTCGTACTTGCATATGCATTTCTAGAATTCGTATATGATGAGCAGGTAGGTCTTCGTACCCGGGAGTGGCAATGACACAGTTGCTGCCGTTGAATGTGTACACTAGCCAGTTCAAGGATCGGTGATAGCGACGGCCTGTAAGTTGCCAGCCTAAGCGTGGGAGGTGGGGTGGAGGATGGACCGGACACGGCGCCGATGAGGTATAGGTACGGGAGTGAGTAACGAGGTACCGGTAATGACGACGAGAGCTTGCTGGATCAGGCACATCCACATCATGCAGCAGTCGACGAGGACACCGTTGATCGATGCAATAGGGTCGTTGACAGACGATCTGAAAGGGTTGAGATTACCACCCAAGCCAGCGGGAAAATCGTCCAAATGGTATCCGGCTGAGGCGAATCCAAAACGTGGATACCCTTGAACGCAGAGGAAGGTTGTTTGATGGTCTATTGCACGAGGTGAAGGTCAAATCGCCGACGGTGGTAAGAACTGCTGAATTTCCATTTTCGAGAAGTGTAATCACGTCCTTTGCCTTCGCAGGTACATCTATCAAGGACGTGGCCTTAATATTAGCTGCAAGCATTTCTTGAGGGAAAAGGATGCCTTCGAAGGCGTCACACTTGGCGTAGGCACCGCCAACAAAAATAACAACATCAGCTCCCGCAAGAACCTCCTAGATTCCGATATCCCAAGCAACCTAGTCTCAGGGGAAGGGGGTACAGCATCCCGGTGGCCCCCCACCACCTTTGCAAACACCGAAAGCGGCGCTGCCGCCGTCTGCCCTGACAATAACAAATTTCTGGAGCCGAATGGTTGCTCCATGTACCAGTGTTGTCGGCGTCCACAGCCTCCACATTCAGTAATGCGCAATAAACCCGGTGCGGAAGTGCGTTCCGTCCATCAGAGACATACAGGACAGGCGCAATGGGATACCCCTTCACGTGGTAGATATAGGAAAAAACCGTGTTGGTGTTTGTGTTACCTTGAGCTGGTCAACCATCTCGTCAGCTATCGAGTCCAACAACGTAAACCTGATCAAAGGAACATGGACGATAGTGACACCTTACCACTCAATGCAACAACAACGTTCCTGATCGGATCCGAAGCATTGAGGTAGCCTGGAACAACCGATGTGTCGTTCGTCATCATAGCGTATGAGGCCTTCTCGAGACGTGGAGTAGCCTCTGAGATTCCAATGACCGAATTTATCGTGTGGTTGGGGATGGTATGTAGTCGCGACCTCGGGGTGGATAGTGTCCTTAAGGGTAATCTCACCAGGTTAATCCCAGTCCAGGTATTTCAAGTCGCAGGATGAAGATTGAGTGGGGAAGCACTAAGGGCGCCGATTCGGGGGGGGCCTTAATGGCTTACTCACTAGTGTCTCGGTGTTGATGTGGTAGAGATGCACCCTGGAGTCCCCGTGGGTCTTGAAGTGCGCCGCCATCCTATCGTTTAGGGCATGAAATGGAAAAGCCGGACATCATTCGTGATCTCGACGGCGATTGTGGAAACGCCAACGCTCCAGGGAACAAACACGCGTTTTTTCACCTCGTTCGCTGCCCAGCTCAGAATACCATCGCTGTATAGCGCCTGGTGCTTGTGGGGAACGTCGAGGAATCAGAGATCGACGATGATAGTGACGCTCGGCCGGCGCCGAGAGCGGCGTTAGTCAGTTTGAGCTGATTCGAAGAGTCCGGCGAGGCCATGACAACCTCAAAATCGGTAACCTGGATCGTGACCGCAGAGTCCTAGCTACAACAATCATCAGTTTCCATCGTCAAGCCAAAGGCGTAAAACTGGCGCAGGGGAAAGATATTTGTTAAGAGCTCTCCACTCCCGCCAACCTCTCCTGTTCCCTCAATAAGAAATCCGACAGCACCGGGTTCGAACAGTGCCACATTTGCATTACCATCTTTCTTTTTGTGTATTCATTACTCGCGTGTGACCTAGGGAGATCATGGCGAGGATATGTACAGTCCGTCTCCTGTCCGCTATCCGCGTAGTGGCGGCAGGTTGCAGGCGCCCCTTTTGCCCTCCGCCCAGGCCTGTCCCAAGGCGATGGAGCTCGCACGAAGGAGATCAAATCGGCAAAGGAAGGAGAGAAAGGAACGGGTGGCCTCCAGCAGCTAGCCCTCTCCTGCAGCCGCCCTGAAGCCGGGCATGGGAAGGGACAGTGGCAGTTTCCCCCCCGCCCAGCTCCTCAGCCTCCGCTCCCTGCTGCTCCAGCCACTCCCCCACCCCGTGCTCTGACACCGTACTCACGGCGTCTTCCTCCTCGGCCGGCGCTCGCCTCCACTCATCCGTAGAGGAGAGAAAGTCCAACACCGCCTGGCTGCACCTCTCTTCCGCCAGACGGTCTCGGATCTTCCACCTACCTTTCCAGCTGCCAGTCTCCTTCTTAACCTCGGCCCACAGGATCTTCTGCCGTGGCTTTCACTCGAGGCGCTCCTTGAAGACGTGGTCCCGGGTCTGGATTTGGTACCGACACCACCAGCACTGCGTGGTGGTCTTGTACTTCGTCCAGTGGAGGTACTGCCCCGGTTAGGCGGTGCCCTGACTTGATCTAGTAGAACCGTGACGCGAGCCTCTTGGTGCTACTGGCCACCGAGCCATCAGGCTTCTATTTCTTTGGCATACGGTACTTTGTCTTGGAGGTCGGGCCCCCAGCCCAATGGCGTCCTCCACACACTTCTTCTCCGCGATCTCCCGTTTGAGGTTGGCGAGGGATCTTGGGAGGGGCATCGACCGCCCTCCCGTTGTACTGGAGTATCTCGGCGCTTCCACCCCGCGGGAGTTTGGCTCCCCCGCCGCCGTCTTTGCCCATTCGTCTGCCTTCTCGTTGCCGGTGATCCCCTTGCGCGCTTGGCACTACCGGATCTCGATGACGACGCCTGGCCGTGCCCTCCGTAGTGCGGCGATGTGTTTCCGTACTTATTTGCATTACCGTCGGTAACCGCAAGGTCGATAACTTTATTCCATTCTAAATATCACAGGACAGTCTCCCCCTACCCGAGTCGAGGCTGGCAGCGCTTCTGTCAGCATCCCAGCAGCGGCGGCATATCCGTCACGCGTCGGGGGATTCCCCCCCGCTCTGCTAGCTGCTGCCGCTACACCGGCTTAGCCCTCTGTCGGGTTGACGGCCCTTAGTCTAGCTGAGGGCCGTGTGAAGTTTGAAGGGATCGTGACGTGAGAATGTGGATGAACGAAGCATTGGACTTGGCATTAGGGCAGTGGAAAAAGGTCGCGGAAATGATTGGAGGGACTGCGAGTGGGACGTACCAGTCAGTGGTATGCTCATCGCTCCAAATGAGTGCAAAGACTGCTATCGCGTTGAACAGGAGCACTACTTACTAAGCGTTAACTTTGAGATAGACAGACGTGAAAACTTTGAGGTTAAGCGTTTCTGCGTTAATACTAGACAATGCGACCCGCGAAGTAGTGCTTAGCACCTCCAATTTCTCATCGGAGTCGGAGCTGTGGTCAAGGAAATTAGACGCCGACAATAATATGTACGTAGTCCGGCGAAAGGGGCAACATACAGGAGTCGTACTCATCCGTCAATCTTGCTCATTCTTTAGTGTAGTCTAGAAGTATCGAACTTCACAAAAGAGGGCTAAATTATCTCTAATTAGCGGTGCGATTTGGAAGCCTAAGTAAGAGAAGATGGAAGTCTCAAGTAGATCTTAGGAACCCTAGCCTTTGGCGGATGCGCGAAGCAACAGTGAAGGTCGGTATTGTGGGAGGGTTTAGGTTCTGTTGCTTCGTTGGGAGGTGTACTTTTAGCGAGTTGCGGAGTGGGGTTGGCTCCGTATCCTGTACATCATGGACAGAATCAGACAATCATTGCGTAACGCCAACGCCCACCCACTCTCTCTTCATTCAACCCTCCCTTTTTTGTCGTTCTCTACATCGGGCCTGGCATAAGTCCTACAGTATGTACTTATCTTTTGGGGTCCGACTTCGCTCTTGGTTTCAGATGTTCAATGTACGTAGAATGAGCGAGAGAAAAAATTTCACCAGACGCCCGCCGTAACGCGCCCCGGGATCAGCCACGCAAACTTCTTAGCCCAGCGGAAACCACACAGTGAGTGACTATCGTGGCTCTTCCCCTTCCTCAAAACGTTAACTCGAGCGCAATCGGCATCACAGGTGGCCCGTTTTAACTGTGCTATGTACTCCTGCGGCGACGACGGAGGTATGGGTCACGATCCACACGGCGGTCTTTCACATGAGTGGGCGAACCAACGCTGTCCTAAGCCCTACGCACTAGCATCACCACGTGCCTGTTCAACACCTTACTCGTCCTCTCTTATTGGTTGCTACACATGCTACACCTCATTCCGCAACCGAAAAGGAATACGATCCCGGAACGGGTAACAATCTTCACAGATGCGCAAGCGGCCATCAGACGAATGGCGTCGGACGAACCTGGCCCCGGTCAGCAGTACGCACTCCAGGCACGGAAGCACATCGCCACGCTGCGCAGGGCCAGACCAGGCATTGTCATTGAGATCCGGTGGCGCCCAGCGCACAGGGGGGTCGTCGGCAACGAAAAACCGGACGAGTAGGCCAAGGTGGCAGCGGTGCAGGCAGGAGGCAACAGGACTATCCCGCGATCTCTCGCCAGCCTCAAGCGGGAAATCTCGGAGAAGAAATGGGCCAAGGCACGCCAATGGGCGGGGGGCCGAACCTCCAAGAAGAAGTACCGGTTGCCTGTGAGCCAGCGGGCCGATGGTACGGTAGCAGGGAGCACCAAAAGGCTTGCCTCGCGGTTCTACCAGTTCAAGACGGGGCACTGCCTGACAGCGCAATACCTCAACTGGACAAAGAGCCGACTCACCCCTCAATGCTGGTGGTGCCGGTACCGAACGCAGACCCGGGACCACCTCTTCAAGGAGTGTCCGGAATGGAAACCGCAGCAGAAGATTTTGTGGGCGGAGGCAAAGAAGGAGACGGGGAGGTGGAAGGACCGGTGGAAGGTGCGGGACTTACTGGCCGACGGGAGGTGCAGCCGGGCGGTGCTGGACTTCCTTTCGACCACGGACGTGGTCAGGCGGGTGCCGGTTGTGGAGGAGGATGACACTGTGAGCGCGGTGTCTGAGCCGGAGGTGCGGGAGTGGCTGGAGTAGCAGGGAGCGGGGGCCGAGGAGTCGGGCGCTGAGGGGGAACCGCCACTGTTCCTGCCCACACCCGACTTCATGGCGTCCGCCGGCGAGGTTTAGACTTTTTCATTTGTTCTTTCGCGCCTTCTCGTTGTCTTTTCCATGGTGCGCTTCATATCTTCACGGGACAGGCCTGGGCGGAGGGCAAAGGGGCGCTAGCAACGTGCCGCCACTGCGCGGACTGCGGACAGGAACTGGGCTGTACATAATTTCGCCATGATCTCCATAGGTCGCACGCGAGTAATGAATAAACAAAAAAAAACCCTCATTCCGCAACCTCCCGCTGTCACTTGGAGAACTACGCTAACAAAGTCGCCAAGACTGCTGTGTATCTTATTCGCCACTCTTGACCTGATCGTCGCACCTCCCTCCGATGTTGTTCGCGTTGCGTCTTATTCACCATTGAACTCCTTGTGCCCTATTGTACGACTTCCAGCTATCCGTCGATCCCAGTGCTGCACTAAGTCCCTCATCACTATCTCCCCCAATATTTTCTACCGCCGGACCCAAAAAATCACCCACTTCGTTTTCACATACGTCATGATGTCAGGAGAAGCGACCTGCTCAAACGAGATAGGCCCGGTTGTGCCGCCAATATTGTCACTGACCGTGGTTCCCTGCTTAGGGAACTTGCGGCAGACCAGACGATATCCAGGGGGTGCCGGTGAGGGGGGCGCGCTCCGGATCGGAGTTGGGTTGTGGGAGAACCAGACGAGAAGGCCGAATTTCGTTCCGCACAAAACCGGAACGTATGCTAGAGTGGCTGACAACCAGCTAAGGGTGGATAACACGGTGGTGGTTAGTGTGGTTATACTTATGGTCGGTGGGTCAGAAAATATTTCAGAGTATTATGCTCCGCGCTGGCATTATTGCTGCGCTTTCGCCACCTTTCCTCCATACTGAATACATGCTCATTCTTGGTTTATCTCGACCGGCCTACTGCGTTCTGACCGACCGACTAGATAGGGAGACCAGGACCGCTGAGAGATGGGATAGTGTATACGGACCATGAGGTAAACCAGATTGGTTAGTTACTATGTTGGTGGATTTATTTTTAGGATAAGGACATAGGGGATAGGTATAGGATAATTCGAAGTCGCATGTGGATTATTCCGAACAATGGTTTTCTCGAAAACAGAGTTGTTAGGTGCAACTTTGTAGTAAGGCTGATGAGGCGGTTGATTGGAATGTTAGTCGGTTGGAATATTGACCAGAAGGAAGCGAATTGGTTTGACTATGCATGGCCGTAGAGAGCAAATTCGTTACATATATCAGGAACCTTCGGACTCGACGGAAGAGAGCTTTCCGAGGTAGTGCTCCGGTGACTCTGAAACCCGCCATCACCAGATGTAATCGTTCGAAACTTCTCCTGGTATAGCTGATGTAGTGGGAAAGAGACGTTGCGCTGAGAAACCCGCAGCACCGGAAAAAATACGATCTCCATTGTTTGTTCAAACCAATTACCAACTGAAAAAAACAGTGAGAAAACAGCAAACATAGGTCCAAGAGCGCGTCCTCAGAAGAAACAACAGCAAAGTGAACAACAGCTATTTCGACTACTTTCCAAGACATTCACAGATTGTTACTGTGCATACCTGCGCAATTGACAGCCCTATTCGCCATATCGATCCCAGCGCTATTATTATCGACCCAATACAGCGGCTGCGCTATCACAGGGTGTGCGCGGCATCGAAGCCCTCGACCGCATACTGCAGCTCCGAAATCTCAGCAGCAGCGAGCTCCGCAACTTCGGCATCTGAGGCAGTCGGCACCTGTGTAACCAGTTCTACATCAGCAGCCGCGGTAACTAGAGGAAAAGACGGAAATTGGAAAAACCTTTCGTACCCGAGGGCCAGCAAACATATCTATCTCCGATTCTACCGCTGCAGCAGGCGGGAGCTGAGAGTGCAGTTCGACACCTTCAACCTTCGGCGTGCGAAGGGTCATGTACGCCGCCCCCCGTTCCATTTCAGCAGCTGCAGTAACTTCGGAGAACGACGGGTGCATGGAAACTGATTGGAATCCACCAACAAGCCGAGCCTGCGAGGCTACAGGCCTATCGAGGGCTGGCAGTCGTTCCGGTGCGAAGAATTCCCCATGAACCGATTGTATCTCCATAGCGGGGACTGCGCTCATCCCACGGACCGATAGCAGTTCATGAAATCCGTCAGATGGCTTGATGCCGAGGCTGGCCGACGGCACGGCGGTGCTTCCGTGCCCGGTAGGAGGCGAGACCTCCATCTCGACCGGAAAAAATGCCTGGGGCCTAGGTGGGGAAAATTTCGGAGGACGCGAGAGTTGAACTTCTGGTCTAACCATACCGATTGGGTTCAAATGGCTTGTGGGAAAATTTCCGCCACTCCAGGAAGGAGTACCCACCACCCGAGGTGGCGCTTGACCGATCATGCAAGCGGTGTTTTCCGGCTGCATTGCTGTTGGGCCCGAAGCCGGCAAATTAGCATGTGTAATCGATATCACTAGGGGATATACTTACATGGAGATGGTGATAGAACAAGGGGGCCGTATAACGAACTGCAGTCTGCCACTTGGACCGCCTTTGGTGGGCTAGAGCGTCCACTGCCTAAAACCCGAATTTGTTCTGTTGGTATTTCCTTGGCGCCTTTCACCCTCTGCGCGACTCGGCTTTCTAATTCCTGAGCGGAAGCATCGGCGGCGACTGGTTTGGAGACAACCGGAGCATCTGCTGGGACTCCACTTTGTAGTGTTTCGGCCACAACCGGCAAGGGTGCCTCCTCGGGTGTCCTTTTTGGCGGCCCCACGCCTATTGCGCCCGATGCGATGCCTTCCCCTCCTCTCCTCAGACCAGGGCCCTGCCCGTGACTCAGTGTCTGAACATTCAACCAGCGGGCCACCCTGTCCGTGCCCTCAGAGACAGGCATTTGTCCTCCAGACAATCCGGTGATTGGCACACGACCATGGTCTCTCCGCTTTGCTGCATGTTCGCTTTCCGGGGGTGCTGGCTGTCCTCTAAGAGAATCCGACCCGATATGGCGATGTGCGCCAGCGGTGTTTCGCCGTTTTCCCAATCTCGGATATAGGTTCTCTCCAGTCGCCTCACCGGCAACATCTCTACGGACATCATGGACCTTGCCCTTGAGGACCTTCCCCGGGCTCCACTTGAGCGGCGCCGCACCCAATTTCCCTTGCCAAAAGAATTTGTCGGCGTTCTTCAATCCTGCTTGAATCTTTAGAGCAGCTTCTGGCAGCCTCCCATCGACCAAGTCGCACAATACAATCTCGTGCATTTGTCTGCCATACTTGCACAACTGGACAACACAGTGGTTGAGCGCATTAGAGTCCAGTATACGGAACGTCCAGTTCATTAGGAGTTGTTGCTTTTCAGTATCCACTGGCCAATCCTTCCGGATGAGATCTAGGAGCAAGTCGTAGGATACAAATTTCCTCCGCGGGTCGTAGATGTCACCGCCGCGTATCGAGATGATCTTAGGGTCGTCGGGGAATTTCCGAATGTCGAAGTACAGCGATGATACCGGTGACGTATCAACAGCAAAAAGTGGTGGCGGGGATAGCGGGGGTGTTGGGGGTGGCGGAGATGTTGGAGATGGTGGGGGTGGTGGCGGCGATGGAGGAGGTGATCCCTTGACGGCGGGTTTGGATGCGTTCTTTGTTTCCTGTGGCATCTCGGCTCCGGTCGATTGGGGTATGGTCGTTCAATGATGTGCAGACGCAAAGCTATACAATCTTTAGCGGGGATACCCTCTATGCGCTTCGAATTAACTCCCGTGTTACCTTCAGCCGCCGGATGTACTGGGCTCCCCGAGTTTAAGAAATTTCTCTTGCGGATTTGATCGATGAACAAAGACAAGTTTGTGTGTGCCGGTGGTAGTTGGTGGGGAAGTCCAGGTGTTGTTGAGAAGTGATGTCGGAAGATGGAGGAGTGAAGTTGGAGGAGAAGAGGTGAATGACGGCACTGCCAAGACCCTCCTCACATGGTTAGGGCACGCGGTGTAAAGACGATTTTTGTTGCGTCAATATGACGTCACTAGCATCGCACAACGCTAGAATCATTGTTGCTGATAGGGCATTTGTGTTGTATTTATTTTTTCTTATCTATTCTCCTCTTTCTTCTAGAGCCTGAGATACGCGCATCGACTTCACCAACACTCGCCATCACCGTTTTTATTCCTTTCGTCATTCCACAAGACGAATGATTATACCTGAAGCTTCAGGGGAGTTTTAGGGCTCTCAGCGAACACTTGAACGTGTTCAGTGCGTTGGGAGAGGGGCTTCCACTGACTAGCGTCGTCCGGAGTGCTAATTATTTCCCAGTTCATGCATCGATATTAACGTTTCCAACGAGTGTGGTGCGTTCTCATCTGTTATCTTATCTTCGTACAGTCGGAGAATCCTTTTCCTGATGTTTTCCACAACGAGATTCTTTGCACATCGCGGAAGCGCCATTTCAAGATCCGCCACCGTCACGCCAGCGGGGTTGCAGCTGTGGGTCCATACCTTCTAGAAACGTCAAAGTGACGGGTTGTGAAGTCGTTGACGCAACTAGCACCCACCCACGCTGCTGTGTTCTGGTATGCGACGATCTACCACGTTGTGTTCACGATGTTACCCTTGCTTCAGTTTTCTGACTGCGGTCTCCCAGCAATCAGCACAACGCTCGGTCAGTATTTCAACTATGTGCTCTATTTGTTTAATCATACTCGCATTAGACCTATGTTTTGCCCGGTTTTCCTGTCCGCAGTCCCCGCGGTGGCGGCTCGTTGCAAACTCCCCTTTGCCCTCGGCCCAGGCCTGTCCCAAGAAAGAGTGACTGTGTCCAAGGAAATCAACAAAGGGAAGCACAGAAGGAAGCCGTCCCCTAACCCTCGCCTGCCGATACCATGAATGAGGGGGTGCGAAGGAACAACGGCAGTTCCTCCCCATCGCCCATATCGTCCACGGCACCCAGCGCCTCCGCCTCTCCCTCCCGTTCCTCTTGCCGCTCCCGACGCTCCCGGAGCTCCCACTCAGACGCCTCACTTCCGGCGTCGTCTTCCTCTTTCAGCATCGGCACCAGCCCCCCCGCGTCCGTAGAAGAACGAAAGTCCAGCACTGATTGCCCACATCTCCTTGGCGAGCAGGGCCCGGACCGTCCACCTGCTCTTCCGCCACTTTGTCTCCTTCAGCCCCTCCGCCCAGAGTCTTCTACTGCGTCTTCCATTCCGGACACACGCTAAAGAGGTGGTCTCACGTTTGCGAGGGGCACTTGCACCACCAGCACTGGGCATCGGGGCGGACCTTAGCCCAGTGCAAGTATTGCCCTGTGTGGGCGCGTCCTGTCTTCACCTGGTAGTACCTCGAGGCGAGCCTCTTGGTGCTGTCGGCCACCGCGCCATCGGGTTCCTGGCTCTTTGGCATGCGGTACTTCTTCTTCGCGGTCCGACCTCCGGTCCACTGACGTGCCTCCGCCCACTTCTTCTCCGAGATTTCCCGCTTAAGGCTGGCGAGGGATCGTGGGAGAGGTGCCACCCACACTCCCGTCCGGCCTGAGGAGCTTAGCCACTCCACCCCGTGCGTGTTCGGCTCCCCTGCTGCAATCTTTGCCCATTCATCGGCCTTCTCGTTGCCAGCGACCCCCTTCTGAGCTGGGCGCCATCGGATTTCGATGACGATGCCCTTCCTGGCCCTGCGTAGTGTGGTCATGTGTTTCCGCGCCTGGAGGGCATACTGTTGCCCAGGGCCAGGTTCGTCAGATGCCATCCGCCTGATAGCTGCCTGCGCATCCCAAAAGATGGTGACTCGTTCCGGGGTAGTGCTCCTTAGCGTTGCCATCTCCAGTGCACGCGCAAGAGCGGCGCACTCTGCATCATAGGCCTCGTGGTTGTTGCCCATATGCACTTTGGCACCCGCCCCAGTTAGGCCCCGCTTCACGCCACCGAGTACCCGGTAGCCCCTTCATCGAGCCGTGAGCCGTCCGTGACTACGGCAAGCCCAGGTCGGGTCCTGTCTGCCTCTGCTTTTGCCTCGGCTTCCTCCTCTTGCAGTATCTCGGCGTCGAGGTTTTCCGGCTCCCCCAGCAGAACTGTGCTCTCAGACGGTCCGCCGTGTAGAAGGGTGTTTGTGAGCAGCCTCCCGATTCCTGCAGGGGCTCCCACCACCTCCCGAACTCTGTGCTCTATGGGTATTGTGTCATTTCCTATCCCGAGATCCTGTTGGTTGGATGGAAAGAAATCTAACCATATCTGTTGTCGGAATCCAGGAAGACTACAACGCCGCCCCAGCTATCAGTGGCTGCAACACTTGCGGCGAACCGGATGGCAGATGTTAGTCGGTTCCTCTTACCTCCGGTAACAGAAGGCGTCAGGACATGCAGCAAGGTGTCGACAGGGGCTGACAATGGCGTGATTGCGAAAAGTAGTGAAGATGTGTGGGCGCGGTCATACATACGGTTGGGGACACATAGCCGGAGGGTTACTGACATTCATTTCTGATGACTACTATTTGTGACTAAGCCCGAATGATCGATTGCGCTTCCTATTTTCGCGTCAGGGGACGCGAGTTCGGGGCTGTAAGTATCAATAACAACCACCGCAGCTGATTTTCCTCCGATTACCACAAAATTATATCGCCGTTATCCTCTCAGTGCGCCCACTGCACCTGTCCTGTGACCGCCATCGTTTGAACGCATTCATTTTCGGTCGATCACCTGCTATTCCTTGCAGTACTTCAGCACAATCATGGCAGGAATAGGAAACAAAAGACGGCAGATGTGCAGAGCGATGACAATAGCCAAAAAGCGGAAACAGCAGGAAGAGCAGCAGCGGCTTAGTGAAGCTTTGCTGGCTCGGGTAGATGATGAGAGTGAGGTTGGCGTTTGGGAGGTTACTCCCAGTGAGGACTCCGGATCGGAGGTGGAGGATGAAGAAGAGGGGCAGGATGAAGAAGAGTGTGAGATTACGGATAGTGGGGAGTTGGAGGAGGGAGAAAACTGGAGAGATAACTCATTCTTTACGGAATTGCTCGCCAACCGTGAAAACAAGGAAGACGGAAATCTCTTACGCACTTTCAACGAACGATATCAACGATTATCAAACCCCAGCCAGCGAACACTGTACCGGAGAGCTGCAAATCAGAAAGAGTTGGCAAAGGCAGCGAGCGGATCGGCGAAAATCACCACTTTCTTCCAGTCAGCTCCAAGTAGACCGGCACCACTTCCTCCCCTTACACCCGAACAAATTCTTGTTCAGAAGCGCAAGTCAGCATATTTGCTCCTGGAGAAAAAGATTAATAGTAAAAAGGAGGTTATAAACAAGCAGACTACAGTCCGCCACCAGGCAGTTCTGGCGTTCCTCCAACTTCAGCTAAAACCACTATACGGCGAAACACGACAGCAGATGTCATTCACTGTGGCGCGAACTTTTGGAAAGGGTGTATACTTTTCCCGTAAGCTAGTGACCTGGGAGAATGAGTGGATGAGAGGTGGATTGATAGAAGTAGGAAAAAGGGGATGTTTTGCGAAGACAAAGTCATGGTTCAATGATGAGGGAGTTCAGCTTGCGGTACGGGAATGGATTGCTGGCAAATCCAAGGTTGAAGGTATTAATATTTTCTGGAGAATTTTGCCCGTCTTGTATAACAGTGGTACTGACTTTTCAGATATTACAGGACACTCCTTAGCAAAAGCAATTGGATCATATCTCGATTCCCAGCGGGCGATACCTATACTAGAAGATACTTTTGGATCGGATGGTAATCGGATTCGGATACGTACCGCTCGACGCTGGCTCAAGAACATGGGATTTGACCATGGCCGGTACACAAAAGGTGTCTATGTTGATGGCCATGAGCGTCCCGATGTCATTAAGTATCGGAATGAGGTTTTCATTCCACAATGGCAAGCCATACGACACCGCTGTAACGGGCGTGGCTCTCTGACTCCAGATAGCGAACCGGGACTATGGACGAGGGCGTGGGGGCGTGGACAGATAAGGACAAGACGTGGGGAAAACGGGCAAGGCAAGGACGTGGAATGGGCAAAGGCAGGGACGTAGCGTTGAGGCGGAACTATTG
>Ga0307512_10005095_pt1 | contig 13939 bp, 17 predicted proteins | sample 14_EM_MG_FD_200267 | JGI IMG/M metagenome (GOLD analysis project Ga0307512, IMG submission 200267) | Populus trichocarpa ectomycorrhiza microbial communities from riparian zone in the Pacific Northwest, United States - 14_EM | ecosystem: Host-associated > Plants > Roots > Unclassified | place... | reverse complement strand
TGGTGATCTCCTATGTTTCTGCCCATCAAGAGTTGCAGATCACAATCCGCCACCGGTCACTAGTCATAATTGAGCCATGTCAAAACGGGAACACATAAGTCCGTCCAGTGCTGCTAAGTGGCAGTTCGTAAGTCACCGCGGCGATGATGTGATTGTTCTTGCAGGTACAGACCCATGACGAGACATCAATAGCAGGAATTTCACCGTGGCTGGTAATGTGTTCTTTATCCCAGGATATATAGGCACCTGTAGCTCAGGATGGTTCAAAGAGCGGATCTTTGAGGCAGTGCGTATGGCGGATTGATCAGCTCCAAGGCGCGGATTGTTTAAATTAATGGATGACTCACTCTCTGGGCGACATACGGACTTACGGCCCTCAGGGTCTCACGCAGGGTTTGTACTCGACAACAACAGAGAATCACAGCAACAGACAAAAGAGCAACAAGGGGAGCTTATCGAGGATTTCCAGGCATCCTAAGCATTCTCCGACACAAGCAACCGCGAGGTTCCCCGGTTAACCATACCCAGCTGGAAAGATATCTTCCCGATGAAGAAGCCAATATGCAGCCCCCTGCCACACGAGGATATCTTCATATAGACTCCTGAAGGTGCCAAATCGATAGATTCGCGAAGAGAAGATCTCTTCGTAATCCATGGCGATGAGGACATCGAAATCAAGATGCCGACGTCGACGAGCTACTAGATGAGTCGCTCGTCACGCATCATGGACGGGTAGTAGGGTTGCTTCCACAATGTGCTCAAGCTCAAGATGCGAGTTCACAACAGCGACGACCAAGTTGGGTAGAAAAGTCCGTATCGATTTCAAAAGAACAGGGGATTGGTAAGACATATGACTACACGAACAGCCCATGTGGGCGATATTAAACATGTACGCGCCATGAAGGTTTGGTTTACGAGAGTTCAGAGGATGCGAGGGAATCCATCCGCATGGCAGGGTGGCCTCGAGAACGCTGTCACCTTCAACGGCCAGTAGCGCCATAGTTTGTAACAGGAGGGGGGAGAGTCTGGCCCTCGACGGGCTCGTAGTTGCCGCTTCCAACATCTGAAATTTGACAAAAGAATATGGTCAGCCGACCCGCCCATCGACAACGGTACTAATCCAAAGAACTCACATCGATATCCTCCCTCTCCATACTGCTCTTCCGCCCTCATCTTCTGGTAGATGAGCCAGAAAGCGTGCTAGGAATCCGCAGTCAGATGGTACTACCCAAACCGCCACCCACATAATCAAGAGAATGGAGGTAACGTACCAAAAGTCCAGGGAAGAATGCCAAACTAGATTCAAAAAACAAATCGACGTGAGTGTTGTGAAACGACAAATACAGACTGGGCGTGCTTCCGGAGGGGTAACTACGCTTACAAGGTTAACAAGACGTTGATCAACAAGTCACATCCACATCCGGTCACAAAGAAAGCTCCAGCGGGTGGAAAGATGATAGTAACAAGGATGAGGATAACGTCTGAAGCCCTAACAGACATGTCGTGTGTGTATGGGATGTTAAGGGTGTTGTGTGGAATCGCCTCGAGGTTGCGGGGTCGTCGAGAGTAGTTCGCTCGGGTTGTTGCGGCTGCGGCTGCGGAAACGATCTAGGGACCGGCAACCCTCTGCTAAATGTAGACAGATCCCGTCCGGAATTCCCACACACCCATGTTTGTTCCCGTTTTTATGAACTTATCAACACCAGACCATGCAACATGCCACACACGGTTCGAGGGCGCGTAGCGTGAGGAGACGTAGGAATGTCTGATTGCGATAATTGGATTCCATAGGAAAAGTACTTCAAATGGTAGAAATTGAGATTCGTGAAATACCTACCCTCCAACCCAGCGATCGAGGCGAGTGAGGAGATCAGAGGCCCCGCATGGACAGGGGTGTAGGCACATCTCTCTTCGACATCTACGTCTACACTGTTATTATGCGTCGGGGACGCAAAAAAGACCACTCCGAACCACAACGCCATCATGACCCTCTCGCTTACCATAAAATCTACCTGAAAAGCTTGTCCGAGAAAATCAAACGATACAGGGAAATGATACGCATGGCTAAGGCGGGTGCGAGAAGCCTTAGTTGGCACACGGAATTTGGTGGGCCCTTTGCGAGTATGAACAGACCCAAGTGGGAACAACGCAGTGGACCAAACCTGATCTTGGCCATATCTGGGATGCTCGAGCAAAACATACCTGGAGCTCAACGCAAGACTTCCCAACGGCCCTAGGGGCAGAGTCATGCATGATGCTTAACTACACGGAGTGCGGTGAAAACCACCGTCTTTAACGTCCTGACTGCTGAGGAAGGGCATGTCCATGCAACCGCCGGGCTAAAGGATTCACACGGAGTATCGCATTTCTGAAAATTCCCAATTAGCGATGGACAAGCAATCACGCTGTGTATTATCCCCGCGTATCTAACCCAATGTTCATGCCGCGGATGCGCTGTTGGGGAAGTCAGAATACTCCCGGCCGCAAGGACCGATTTGAAATCATCGCTCGAGATCGATTCGTTGGCATGACGCAACTAGAAAGCGACAATCCAGCATATAGATCTACTACCACACTATGTCGTATGTGGGCTGGGATGGAGGGGAGCGTATTGACATACTGCGCCGGAACGGGAAAAAAGAGAACGAAAGATCATCGGGTAATAGAGAGAAGAAAAAAAAGGGGCTCGCCGGGAAACAGGGATAATTTACGGGTAAAACCTCAACATCAGAAAACCTCTCCATGTCGGGTAGTGCCACACGAGCTTTCTTGACCCTAACTTTCCAGGGCTCGTCCCAAACTAAATGGAATTTGGCCTAAGCGACCGGGTAGTCCTATGTAGGAGATAGGACGGAGGCGAGGGCAATTAAGGGAGTAGAAATAGTAGCGGTCAGTATGCATGTTTTACAGAAAGCCCCCGCCTTTGAGGTTTCGCAATATGACGTCATCCTGGACTGTGAAAGATAAGTGTTACAAGATCAGATTTCTAACTCTCGGCCACACGGTGGACTCGGGAAGAAAACGCACCGTGTTTAAGAATCTCGGCCGTGGTGCTATCCTAGGAACGTGGGGGAAGTTTTACCAACCGTGGGGGGAAGAAACAAGGCAGGGAAACTCACGGTGACAGAGGTAAAGTGACAATGGAATTGTCGTGGTACTGGTGACCTTTCTTTGTGTACACCCAAAAACTTCTTTCGTAAGTCTGGATGGAAGATATAAGCGATCATCGCAACGGGTTTTTCAATCGGAAACACCGCTCACAACTACTGCAGCCCTCGAACGTATTCGGCCTGTCGGCGTAACTGACGATGTGTTTCGCGAACTGCGAGCCAGCCTCGATCTTGGCCCTCAACAAGTCGCACTTGTTGAGGAACAAGACGAGCGGGGTATCCGCCAACAGTTTGTTCGAGACGATTGATGTCCACAGCTGAACTGAATCGGCCTGTGGGGAAAACAAAAGTCCGACATTGGATTCAAGGCGGCTGCACGACACAAAGAGCACTCACGAGGCGATTGACACTCGGATCTTCGGCAAGAACTTGGTCGAAACAAGAGATGGGGGCGAGAAAGATGATAACGTTCATGTCATCGAAAAAGGGAACCCAGGCAGCTGTCAAAATAGGAACACATCAGAAATCGAACCGAGGACCGCTCAGGAACGAGCGGGGCCCGTACCTCGCTACCCGTAGATAACATTCGTAAGGAACAGTCCCTCGACAGGAAAAGTGACGGGTCTCTCACCATCGAGCGATGTCCGCCTACGTCGTACACGTGCCAGCCACAGCTAAGCGAGGCACCGGGACCAAACTTGCCCAGAAGCTCAGACTTGTTGAGATCAAAACGAAACTCAGTCACTCCGACAGTCTTCAACCTTGCCCGAAGAATGTCATCTGATCAGAGACAAGTTAGTCCGGCGCGAAGAAGCATCCAACCCCCGCATCGCATACCGTTCGTCGGAACATACCTCTCCCCCGCAACCCTCGACAGATCGTCCAGATAGCTGTGCGATGCATTTGATTCAGCAAATCCGAACAATAAGCCGAGGGAGAAAAAGCGAGGAACCGTACTCACAAGCCACCTATATCCTGAGGTCTAACTTTAGCAATATCCAATATCTGTCGCACGACGGGATCTGTCCACAGAGCAAGCATATCGTCCTTGCAAGCGAATAAGACGCGGCCCGGATCGGTAGGATCATCGAAGTCAATATCCTCGACTCCGCCTTTGGTCCATTTCTTGAACGCGGTTTTCCAGGTCGAACGAGAGTTGACGATCAATTCGGTCCTGATAGGAACGGCCGGGGCATCTGGGGCGTTTGACGCGTCATTGAAGACATGGTCAGGTGATTCGCCCTTGATATGATGTTGAGAGTTGGGGGCGAGCTTCTCAACCAAAACGTCCTCCATACGAAGGAGAGGGGTTAGCTTCATCTTGAGCTTCAGTTGTTCCGGGCCAACAGGAGGATATCCTTCGCCATCCTGGTGGGCCATAGTAATGACATCAACAATCAACCGCATGGAGCGGACAACGTTCAGCTGAATCACAGCCCTCCACGACGGGAGCTCGGCACGGAAAGCCTGGTGAGCAAGGGGCGGTGAAATTAGACTTGAAGAAGCGGACACGCGAGAAGTTGAGAACCTTTGGGGTGCTCATCAACTGGAAGTCTAGCAACGCCGGAGTGAAGTGATTAAGCGGGATCCGCGGAGGTAAACAAGTGAAAACCCACTCTTCAACGTTGTCGACTTCCCTGTAACGGGGGAACACATGGGGGTTGAGCCAACTATGAAGGGTCGTCGAGGGTACACAACGTACCTGATTCACTTTGACCTGGCGCACGATAATGTGGTCAGCGAGACACAAAGGCGGAAAGCGAACCGGTAGGGACTCACCCAACAGCAGGATCTTGACCGGCTTGGAGTTTTTACGAGCGTTTCGTTGCTTGTTGATCTCCTCATCTATGGCGTCAGACCTCTTCTTTGCTTCTTGCTCTGCTCTGATCCTGTTCTCCTTGTCGTGCTGGGATTCATTGGGAGAAGGGACGAAGGCGCGGGCGAGAGGATCGTCCGTGGAGGACCTTGAAGTGGAGAGCATCCTCGAGGACGACCGGTGGGTTTGAAGGAGGGTGGTTGAAGAGAAGAAAGAAAGAAGGGAAAAGAAAGAGTCTAACTTTTGACGGTAAAGGGAAGGGACAACCAAATATTCATTCGGTAATCGGGACTAGTAAGGCTCTCTCTGGTGGGTGTCTGGACTCCGACCTGGGCGACCGGGTGAAATCCGAATCTATGCCTATTCTAAGAGGGACGGTCGTCGAGTCCTACGGAACCTTCGCTTCGTTCTTACCTTCTTTGATCTCGGTTAGCCGTTGTGAGGAGGCTCAACGGCACCACTTGGACAGATCCGCACCCAGTCGCGAACATGGCCAAGTGCCCGGGTTTTGTGTAAGCCTTATTGTGTCTCGATAAGGTTTCACCAGTGCCTCTCCCGTTAAGGGGTCTTTCCCCGCTCGATTCTCTAGTGAAATCGGGATTTGTCCATACGAATATATCGAGTCTCTACAAGCAAGGCAAAACTTTTCCGCGCAGCGAATCCACAAACATATATACACCCGGACCAGCCAAACATAACCAACTTCGACGAGCAATAAACAGACAGGAGCCAAGCCTGACGCCGTTACCACAAGCCGTGGAGCAGTGACACGCCCGTGATGATCCCGAGTGAAACCAACAACAAGGGTCGGAAATGAAGGCATACCTCCGCGTTCTGTTGCGAAGGGAGCGCCGATTCTCCTACATTGTTGGTTCCCCCAGTAGGTGTTGGGGAAGCCGATCCTGTGGTGTATGCCCGCAAGTAATTCACCTCAAAGTATGCCTGATCGTACTTTGGGCTTCCTGGTCCAATGACATTGTCCAGATACTGTCAAACGTCGTTGCCAGATTCAAGAGATCAGCGGACGAAAAAGCAGAGAAAGGTCCACGTAATGTGTGGACTCGTTCAATTGATTGAGAAAAAACACGCACACAATTCCCCGTTGTTCCGGCTCCACCACAAGTTGGGAGGTAATTTACGCTCTCCCCAGCCCTAGTTCACCGGAATTAACACACGCGAGATCCCCGCTGAAGAACTGAGACACAAACCAATCTCCACAAAGCGTAATATCAAACACGAGGCTACAAGAGCACGCGGATCGCATCAGCCTCGTTGCAAGGAGAAGACGGAACCAAACTTTACCGCTGGGCACCAAAGAACTCCGTGATGTCACATGTCGTCGTGGGGTAACTAGCTGATGGTGGACCCCAGGTACTCACGTCAACTGACGAAGATGTTCTCGCTTGTGTGACGGAAGCTGGAATATTGTTCCTCTGAAGAGATCAAACACGATGTGGTCAGGTTCCTGACACACAGAGAGGCCGGCCGCTTACCGCCCAGAACCAGATGCTGGCAGTTGAATGAACGAATCAGTACGCCGCATTAAACCGCTTTTCACAAATGAAGAACGAGTCAAACGCACTACACGCCGCTCACGTCAAACTGGGTCGCCCAAACACCACCGCCTACGTTGTTAAATCCCGTTCCGAAACTGTTTGGAGTGCTCTCGTGAACGACACACCCCGCGGGTGTGGAACAGTCGAGGTCATCGTCGACACCCTTCTGGCCTGGAGAGGTGGAGTGATAACACCCTGGCAACGTGTGTAGCGCCATCTGATTCGCAGTCTGGAGGTTGATCGCCTCTGAGAAACATAAAGTCAATCATTCAAATATTCACCGTTGGAAATGGGTTGAGAATATGGGATTTACCCAAGATGTCGATCTCCCCGTCATTGGGCCATTTTGCGCCTGTTTGAAGAAAATAAGTACGTCGGTAAACAAGTGAATGAACAAGCGGTGGTGTTCCTGGTATCACATAACTCGCGTAAAGACTCACCGTATGTCCAAAATGCGGGCCAAACCTGAAACGACCGCAGCATGTTACCGACAGGAACGGTGGGCTGGACGGAGAAGGCTTACCGAACACCCGAACGGCACATGAGCGATGTCGACAATCCAAAGGCTTCCAACCCCATACCAATCACGACTTTCTATTCGGACAGAGTTTCGTTTGTCGTTCCAAGGGACATTTGTAGTGTTGTCGACCTTCATCACGACCTGGTTCATATCGTTTACGTATGCCAGTTGTTGAGCAAATGCATCTGATCTGTTCAACCACATAACATCACCCCTATCCGCGCAGTCGACCAAATTCAAAAGAAGAAAAGAAAAAAAAGTTATCCCCGAATGTCAGAGGTTAAAAGCAATCAAACGGTTTCAAACCGAACGCACAGAGTGAGGTTGTCCCAGAAACCGTAAAAGTTCCAGAGTGGGTTACCCTGCTTGTCATCAAAGAAGTTTTTGCCGCTGTAGTCCCTGACTAGGGTGTAACCCAGCGCGACGGAAGAGAGAGAGAGAGAGCAAAAAAGAGAGAGCAAGTGTAGCATCGTGAATTATAGTGTTCGTGTGTTCGTGAGAGTGCGTGAGGGATATACTCCAGAGAGTCTAGAGGGATGCTTGCATGAAAAGGGAGGGAGACGGCAGGGGAACCCACACCTGGCGTGCAGGGAAGAAGATGAAAAGTCCAACCGCGACGCCGTAACTGGTTGATGAGCCTCATACACCATGTTCGGGTTCGGACCACGTGTCGGCTGAAATGAAGGCTAAGAAGTGAATACGACTCTCAGAAACCCCTTCCTTTGGGGTGCCTTTGCGCATCGGAACGTGGACGAGGGATGAAAGGGACGTGGATATCTGGGTGATGATACAGCCACGGAAAGATCTCGGCGACAGGTTGAACGTACTCGTTGCGTCTAGACGTAAAGGCCGTCTTCAAATCTCTCTCTCTCTCATCGCATTCCTCAAACGTTCCAGGCCATACCCGCCCACGATCCGACTGGGTCGCAATGAAAATTATCCGATGGACATGGTATGAGGCCGAAAGATAGGGATCCCCAACCGGAATCAAAATTTGGTAGATCCGTCACCGTTTCAACTCCTTCCGTCCTCCGCCACTTCCAGCATCCGAGGGCCGGAACTCGGTCATTTCCATTCGGTGAACCTCTGCTTCACCGGTCACCGACCACCCACCATCAAATTCTGGTTCTCCCCTTCAAACAAACAAAGGCCAGAAAGAGAGATGGGGGCGGATTCAGACCGTCTCGGCCAGCCATCTGCTGCCTTCCGCGCTGGAAAGGACATGTCATTCGGAAGCGTGAGTCATTTTTCGATTTTCTCTTCTTCCCACCTCAGCCGAACCTCCGTTCTTCTAGATTGCAGGCATTGTATCGAAAGTATTCGAGCATCCGTTCGACCTGTGCAAGGTCCGTCTGCAAACCCAAGTCCTCGATCAGATGGCGAGGTTCAACGGACCAATCGACTGCCTGACCAAAACCTGGAAGCATGAGGGTATCAGGGGGTTGTATCGGGTGCGTATACACCTCTCCTTCACGCATTCATCTGCACAGTCGCATATATGCGTTTCCTCCACAGCAGAGTTCTGACGTAATGTATGCGTTCGTTATTTTCCGGTTGTAGGGTTTACCAGCGCCAATAGTGGGAGCGATGGCAGAAAATTCGTGCCTCTTTCTATCCTACAACGAATTCCAGAATCTAATCAGATGGACGAGTCAAATACCACAAAACCAAAACCTTAACCTTTCCCAGATGATCCTTGCCGCCGCAGGTGCCGGTGCGCTCACGAGTTTTGCCCTGTCCGTCTATTCTCTCCCTCCCTCCCGGAGAATTCTCGATGGGGAATGAGCTGAAGCTCATGAATGAGTCCTTGATTCTTTCTTTCTTAGAACCCCCATCGAGCTGGTAAAATGCAAGATGCAAGTCCAAATGCTCGCGACCCCTCCTCCCTCCGTCTCTCCCATACCCGCCGCGCAGTTTAGCGGCACTATCCCACATACCCCACAAGTTGCGAAGCTCCCAGGACCTATCGAAGTTCTCAAAACCGTCATAAGGACGACAGGCTTCCGCGGGTTATGGCTCGGCCAAACGGGCACACTCATCCGAGAAACGGGGGGTTCAGCGGCGTGGTTCGGTTCGAAAGAGTTCACGGCCGGTCTTCTCCTTTCCCACCGCTCCAAAAAGCATCCCGAGCTCGTCGCTGACGGGAGGCAACTGACGAAAAAGGATCTTTTGCTTTGGGAGTCGGCCTTGTCTGGAGCGAGCGCGGGGATATTGTATAACCTCGCGTTGTTCCCGGCGGATACGGTCAAGAGTACGATCCAGACAGAAGAGGAACTTCGCCCGAGGGCTAAGGGAGCTCCTCGGCCGACCTTCTTTGGGACGCTGAACCAGTTGTACGTTAAACAGGGGTTAAAAGGTCTGTACGCCGGCTGTGGAATCACCATAGCCAGAGCGGTACCCAGCAGCGGGTTGATATTCTTGATTTATGACGGACTTTGCAAGCAATTCCCTTAATTCACTCTCACCATTCTCTCCCATACACACTCCCCTCGATTTATCACATACCGCACACTGCTTTTAGAGGCTCTCGCTTTAGACGTGAACAATCCCTGTATCATCTTATTTGCATCCTTTGTTTCTTCTGATATAATCGAGTAAGACTACATGATAGGAAAATATACCTAATCTTCTAGCAGAACACCAAAAAACGCAAACCTTCGCTACCCTACGAGATCCCTGTTGAGAGAGACTGTAGGATAAAGGGGGGGTGTACGAAGGGAAACCGTCAAGAGGAAAGAAGAGTGATTTTTATGCCGTGGTGTGGATGTGATTGCGGTAGTAAAGTACAGTTGAATGACGAGCAACAAAGATGTGGCAAACGTAAACGGTAAGGTAGCGATGGGAAGAAGAGGAAGCGCCTAGTAGCGGTAGTGGCTGGGCTTGTAGGGGCCCTCCTTGGGAAGGTCGATGTACTTGGCCTGTTCGTCGGTGAGGACGGTCAACTTGACGCCGAGCTGCTCAAGGTGAGCACGAGCGACCTCCTCGTCCAAATCTTTGGGCAAGATGTGGACACCAAGGGGGAACTTCTCAGGGGTCGTCCAGAGAGCGATCTGAGCGAGAATCTGGTTGGCGAAGGAGCAAGACATGACGAAGGATGGGTGCCCAGTAGCGCATCCGAGGTTAACGAGACGACCTTCGGCGAGGAGGATGATGTGCCTGCCGGATGGCATGGTGAACCTGTCGACCTGAGGCTTGACGTTCACAACGGACTTGGCGTTCTGCTTCAACCAAGCGACGTCAATCTCAACGTCGAAGTGACCGATGTTAGAGACGATGGCGTCTTCGGGCATGACCGAGAAGTGCTTGCCGGTGATGATGTCCCTGGTGCCGGTAGCGGAGACGAAGATGTTGGCGCGGGGAGCGGCATCTTCCATGGTCGTAACCTCGAATCCAGCCATGGCTGCTTGAAGAGCGTTGATTGGGTCGATCTCGGTGATAAGAACACGAGCGCCATAAGACCTCAAAGACTGGGAGCACTAGAAAGGATGGACTAATAAGAACAAGCCCAATTATCGGTGGGGATTAATAACTTACGCCCTTTCCGACATCACCGTAGCCAGCAACAACGGCAACCTTTCCGGCAAGCATGACGTCGGTAGCACGCTTAATACCATCGACAAGGGACTCGCGGCATCCGTAGTAGTTGTCGAACTTGCTCTTGGTAACGGAGTCGTTGACGTTAATAGCGGTGACCTTGAGCTTGCCATCCCTAAGCATACGGTAGAGGTGGTGAACACCGGTGGTTGTCTCCTCGGAGAGACCCCGGATGCCATCGAGGAGCTCTGGGTATTTTTCGTGAACGTGGGAGGTGAGGTCACCACCGTCGTCGAGGATCATGTTCAAAGGTTTGCCACCAGCGAAACCCTTGATGGTCTGATCAATACACCAGATGTACTCCTCCTCGGTCTCACCCTTCCAGGCGAAGACAGGAACGCCAGTAGCGGCGATGGCAGCGGCGGCATGGTCCTGAGTGGAGAAGATGTTCTGAAAAGGGTATCAGATACACATTCACCGAGCATTCAAAGAAAACGTACGCAAGAAGACCAGGTCACCTCGGCACCGAGAACGGTGAGGGTCTCGATCAAGACAGCGGTTTGAATGGTCATGTGCAAGCATCCAGCAATGCGAGCACCCTTGAGGGGCTTGGAAGCGGAGTACTTCTTCCTCATGTACATGAGACCTGGCATCTCATGCTCGGCGATTTCGATCTCCTTACGGCCGAAGGCGGCAAGGGAGACATCTGAGGAAATGTCATGTAGTGATCAGAGAGGGTAAATCATCAGAGACATGAGGAAGAACACCGCACCAGCGATTTTGAAGACCATGGCTAGATTTCGTTTCTTGAGAAGGGGGGAGGAGAAAAGGGAGGAGGGTGATGAGGAAAAGAAGAGAGAGAAAGATGGGACGAGGTTCTTATTCGAATTCCGAGGGGAGACCCAAGTGTCCTCCCTCACCGTTTACTCGTCCCCATCCGATCGAGACGGTTTGCCGACTGATGTCCGCGCGTCCCCGAGAAGAGCAGGATTCGAGCGGTGGGTGCGCGTTGGTCGAAATCCTTCAGCACACATGTCCTTCCGAGGAGGTGGATGGTGTTTACAGATACGTCTGTTATCCCATTCCGAGGATATTCAGAATGTACGTTGGTCAGTGTTCTGCGAGAGTCTGGCCTGATTCGCTAGCAATATCAGATGCAAGGGCAAACCAGCGGTCGAATTGACAAAGTTCGTCCGTATTGACATGAGCACCGGCGAGGTCGAACTGCAGAAAGGGTGCGTCGAACGTTTGTTTCCTGAATTTCTTCTTTCACTCAACCCCAAGTGTCCACCACAGTCATCCGGTACCCCAGGGTAAACTCTGGAGCCAGGTCAAGCGCTACTCCGACCAATAAACTCCTTACACTATTACTCGTAATATTATACAACCCCTCTCTTCTCTATCGCCGTTTCTTACAACGAAGCAAAGATCTCGTCCCCCATGATGAGCACGCAGGGCCCGCCGAAGATCACCTTCTCGCTCATCCCGTTCTCCTTGATGTAGGTCTCGCAGGCGTCGTTAGTCGTTCCGGGTTGGCACCACACGGAGGGAACGTTCAGTTCATTGGCTGCTTTGAGGACATCGAGGGTGACCTGAGTGTCGACAATCAGACCTACGCTATGTTGGTTGAAAACGACTTTCTCACCTTTGCTGGAGTGACCACGCTCACAGACGTATGGATGGGATCCTTCAGCTCGTGCAAAGACTTGATCGCGGCCAGTCCCTCGAGTTCAGTCTCTTTCTGGCCGTCCACTCCGTTCAGGGCGACAGTATGATAAGTTGTGATGGCCAGTCACTACGTACCGGATGAACGGGAATGACATCCTTATCCCTCGCCTGGTACACTTCAGGATCTACCGCGATATCACGATTAGGGGACGCATACAGTCAAGACCAACGATCCCACCTTCGTGCCGAATTTGGACTGGTCCTTGGACGCACCGAGAACAGCAAAGTGGGGGGAGGACATGAAAGCTCTCTTGGCCTTGGTGAGGTTCATGATTGTTTCGTGGACGCTCGAGTGCGTGAAGTGTCGGGGGTTGAGGAGAATATTTGCCTGGCACGAGTTATTATAAATATGAGAGCGGGTAAGGTTTGCGGAAAACCGCATAGAGAGTCATCGATAGGGTCATAAATGAACATCTACATTGCGAGATCCTGACGTTAGTGATCCACCCTCTACTGTGTTGTACATGATGGGTACGGGGTAAGGATGGTTGACGGTATGAGTGAGAGGGCCCCGCGTATGCCTATCTATAGACCCACAGGCGCCTCTTCCAAAGATGTAATCCGGTGAGTTTCAAATCCTCATTTCTGCTTCTTCATCGTCGCGAGGATTTTGTCCACCTCTGCGATGTATTTGTCCGTCAACTTCTGGAACTAGGGACCCGCAAATCAGCGATCCCCGCCCAGCGATAAAAAAGTGCAAAAAAACACGTACTTCTTCCAGTTCTACGGAGTGTTTCCCAAACTTTCCTTTCTTCACGCTCGTTTGGTGGTGTTTACGGAGTTGGACACGAGTATCTTCGGCTTCTCGTTGAGCGACCGTTTGAAGATTGTTCCTGGTTTCTACGGTTGGCCTAGTAGCGAGTGTGCAGGTCAACATTGGCGATAGGTTCGGCAGCGAACTTCCCCACTAACTTTGGAATCGGTATCCGGATGGTACGTGCGTCCACGCGCTGGGGAACCACACCGGGGATCTTGGCTTCATAGAGAGCGGTTTCAACATGTGGAAGGGACTACTATCCATCACCGGTCAGGAGGGACTTCGCCCAAAAAATCACCGAAACAAATCCAAAATAATCAAATCGCTTACCGAGTCCTCAAAAGCCGTGACAACCAAAACCGATCCGTCCTTCACTCCAACAGTAGCAACTTCCTCAATTCTCACCCCGTTCGTTCCTCTCCCAGGTATCTTAACAGAAACGGGAGCAAGAATTTCCGGAGTCACCCTCCCGCTCACCCTATTCTCCATTTTGGAGACCTCCTTCCGATACCACTCCACAGCAGCAACCATCTTCTCCTCACACTTCTGATACTCGCCCAACGCGGATTCCGCGATTCGCGACTGCGAACCCGGAAGCAACTGGTCGGTAGTCACTGTCCCGTGCTTTTGGCCGTCGAATGTCGAGGATTTCAGTTGGCCTTTCGTCGCTTTGGATTGGTCCTTGGAAGAGTGCTTTTTGGATTTAGAGGCGTAGCCTCGGGCATAGGGCAGAGCATATGTGGGTAGTGTAGACGTTATTAAGGGGAGTAAGACTCGCTGACGGGTGAGAGGGAAGGCAGCCCGGGTATACGCTGCCAACATTTCGGAGTTGGTGGCGGACGAAATGCGACTCACCCGAAGACTGACGACTCGCGCGTCGGGATGTGTTGAGGTTTCTCACGGGAGCCTCGGGCTCCG
>Ga0307512_10005094_pt1 | contig 13941 bp, 20 predicted proteins | sample 14_EM_MG_FD_200267 | JGI IMG/M metagenome (GOLD analysis project Ga0307512, IMG submission 200267) | Populus trichocarpa ectomycorrhiza microbial communities from riparian zone in the Pacific Northwest, United States - 14_EM | ecosystem: Host-associated > Plants > Roots > Unclassified | place... | reverse complement strand
CCAGCAAGTTGATATATCCCAGGGCATTATACATGGAGGAAGGCCATCAGCAGAAAGCACTTTGTGCCAGGCTGGCAGGAGGATCATCATTGAGTTCTTCAGTATGAATGAAAATTTCCATAACTTTGCACATCATTTGTCAGCTTAGGATTAGGGTCTACAAATATAAACAAACCTTCTGTAGCATTGCTCTGATGGGTTCAAGACTTGTATTGAGCTTGTTGTCAATAGTATTATTATTGTCATTGACATTGACTTTGTTGTCATCACCATAATGGCCTTCCTTGACCTCAGGCTGCTTATCCAAGTTATCACCTGCTACCCCTTCAGCTGAGTTGGAAAGGGCCTTTGCTACTTTGTTGAATGCTTGGACATCCTTCTTCTTTGGTTCTTTGAATGGCTTCAAGATTGACCTAGCAATGAGATTGACAGTGTGCACAAAGCACCAAGTTTGATTGGCAGGACCAGGGAACTCATCAAGAGCATTGCCAAGGTACTTAATCATGCCATCATTGTTTAACACATTGTCACCAGTTATGCCAAGTATCTGTAGCACATATTGCAGGTGAGTGACCCCCTCTCTTAATTATTCATAGCTCTTACCTTTCTATTGATACCAGATGTTTTTAGAATGGTCATAAATGCATTACCAAGATTCATGCCAGTATGCGACTCTACCACCTCTACAAGGTCAAGGAGCATTGAGAATGGTTGGCTGCAATGCTCAAAGTGAACAGTTATTGCCATATACAACTTATGATTGGGTGAGGACCAGGTGTCCATGCCAAAGTTCAGTTTCCCATCATATTCCTATTGTACTGGGTGAGTTCTTGAGTTATCATATGAGAATAGCACTGACCTGCAATGCCTTAGCAAAATGCCCACACACATGAACAAATACATTTTTGATGTTGAGAGAGACTGTCTCCACTGAAGGGATGTGGTAATCAGGCCTCCCTGTCTTTATAAGGGATTGAAAGCCACAGTCATTGACAATTTGGAAGGGTTGGTTACTTTCTGTGACCCAGCATATGATTTCTGCACTGTGAGGGATCTTTCAGATGCATGTCAGACAAAATGTAAGTCAAACATACCATGCCTCTATCTTGGTATGCTGATGGTGACTGTACACAGCTTTTCCTTTGGCTACCTGCTGAAATGCAGCCATGATCAACCCATTATTAGTCATCACAGTTTGTAGTGCTGCTCATGCAGCTCTGACATCTTGTGTGCCATCAGCTGCTTGAACAGCCTCTTCACTCCAGCACACATATCAGGAAAACACAACCTCTCTTGAAATGCTCTTGAGACCTCTTGAAGCACATCAAGAGGTCTCAAGAGCATTTCAAGAAGCAATCTGTACAACTTGATCTGCACTTGATCTACACTTGTACAAGATATCTTCTCTTGTTCAAGTTGCTCAAGCTATGTCTCTATCCTTTTTTTGTACTTTTTTTTGCCTTTTCAGCCTTTTTCACACTTGGCCTATTCTTCAGAATTGGTCATGAGTATGAAAGTGAGACCAAGATGTGGTCAAGTTGTTTCAAGCACATATCAAGCCAAGCAAGAATGGTCATAAATAAGATCAAGACTATATTTGAATGTATACCACACCTACAGTGCTGGCATGGTAAAGTATATAAATACATTAATCACAGTATTTAAAAATATATGAGCTATGGTACAACATAGAAAACACAAAGAAAACCAACAAAAAAAAAGAAAAAAGAAAAAGGGAACATACTGCACATCTGGCAGAGCCAAGTGCAGGGGCGAGATCATGCACAATTGAGCACACATATGTGCCACCTGAGATGCATATCTGTAGCACGAATGCCATCAGGATGTCGTCTGACAATGACGATCCTTTGCTATCAGCCATCTTGCAGGCCTCCTCCTTCTCTGCATTGGTAGTGGCAGTGGTGATGGGAGTACTGGCAGCAGGATCCACGCTGGAGAGCGACTGTGCCAGGGCCCTCTCCTGTTCAGGGGAGAACTCCTTCTCTAGCCAGCAGTGTGGATGCACACTGCCTCTCCACTCAACCAACTCAAGCAAGTGTACCGTCACTGGGTGCTTTCCTATCGGCTGCAGGAGGGGGATGCCCTTGCAGGTATATTCATAGAGCAGCATCCCATCCATCTTCAATGTGGAGAATCTATTCCTGAGACATGAGGCGAATTGTCATTGGCAAGAATAAAGGGTTGGTTTCAGCAAGGTTGGACAGGCATGGAGTGATGGGTTGGGTTCAAAACCAGATGGACATACATAGGAGGTGTTTGTTGGATCTCGCCACAGAACTGTGGGAGCATATCTTTGACTTTTTCCTGAGTGACATGTCTCTATTGTGCCATGTGAACCCACACACCCTCACTATCATATGTATCTGTCTTGCACCCAAGCAAACACATTGTATGATACTCCTATCAGCACATTAGCCCATGGGAAGAAACGCCTATGTACAGCACGCACCTTTGTACAATCCAAGAAATCGTTCAGTTTCTTAGTGCCTTTACTGATACTGACATCTGTTCAGGGTCATGTATTCATCTTGAGAAGTGGACAGGGGCAGAAGAGCAGTGGGGGCTGGTCAGCAAAAAAAAAACCCCCAAGTGTCAGAGGGACATACCAGTGAGCATGAAGAGATGGCCTGGCCAGTGCAGACAGGGTATCCCATATGTTTGTCATTGCATCTTTGTGCTGGGGGAGTGGGGTGCAGTGAGACAGTGCAAGAGAAGGTCACATACCACTGATGTCCGCAGCAGTCTTTGATACTTCAAGCGATATCAGATGGGTGTGGCACCACTGTAGGGGACAGAGGAGCAGTGGGAGGGACCAGATGGGCAACAGAAAGAAAGCAAGCCTGCGCAGGACACTCGCGCTCAAAGGGGCAGGACAGGTCAGGTCTGGATGTGGAAAAAAAAGGAACCTGGCAAGGGGGTTCAGGACTGGTCAGGACACAAAATAAAAAATAAAAAGAGTGAAGGGCACTCACTCTCTCACCTGTGGAAGGGTATAGGTGCCAGCATGGTGGGTGTCAGGGAGTTGCCATATGTGAACCAAACAGATGAAGACAAGACAGAGAAGTTGTTGTGGTTGATGCCAATTTTGATATTTCCACTTGGTTGGCTGTGGAATGTGAGTTTTGCTTCATCACTGAGTAATGCAAATGGAGATGAGACCAACTCTTGCTGATGCTCAGTGGTTTTGTTTTACAGGACGGCATGAGGGTGGTATGTGGTTGAGGGATGGAAGAAAGTTCAATGGACATGTGTATGACATGACTTGAAAAAAAGTTGAAGTCAGACACAAGTTAGATGCGACACTGATGCAACTTAGTGAAACAAGCCAATGGGACTTTTCCACAATCCAGCTTTTTGGACCTTCAATCTCCTTACTTGACACCATTCCTCACCCATCTATCATCCATAAGTGCTATTCAGACCTCTTTCAGCTCATGGCCCCCCCCTCAACCTTTCTCATTTCAAGATTCAAGTTCACAAGGCAAACTCTTTATCAACCTTGTTCAACCTCAGTTCCTCAGAGTCGGAAGCCAAGGCTGCTCTTATACCCAAAGGTCATCGCAGCAGCACCCCGAATCCCTCTTCTGCAACAAAATTTCTGGCATGAGTCGTCCGATCAGTGCCCCTGTCCCTGTCAACCCCTCCCTTGCTTTCTTCTCCCCTGAGCAGTCTGTGTGCCCCTTATTATCTTGTTTTTTTTTCCTGATTATCCCCAAACTCTGCACTCACACAGATGGCAGTCAAGTGTGGGAGCCACCACATTGTTTTTTTTTGTGCGTTGAGTGTGTTGGGAACAGTGAGGTTGCTCGCTATCACATCTGGTACTATGGTGAGAGGCACCACACAGTATTCATGACATCTGTCAAAAAATGCTGACAACCCAGCCCTTGCTCAGGCCATCATGCACTTGCTCAAGACTGCATGTCCATTGCTTGCCAGCGTGGCATATTTTGTGTTGTTTGCTATAGCGCTATTCTCATATGTCCCGTTGTCTCTTGTGGTTAGCTGGGTGCCAAAGTTCATATACCACAGGATAATCAGCATCCAGTCATTCAATGGCTCCATGCGCTGGTCGTGTTACTTGGGGGAAACCCTTGGCAAGACTGAAACGCCACTCAGCCCATTTTTGTGGGGGATATATGGTCCCACTTTCCCCCAGTCTATATATCACTTGGAACAGGAAAAATGGCACTGTGAAGGGTTATATCTGTCCCCTTGGCCAAGTCTGCAGGGTCTGTGTGATGTCTCATTCCATGGGGCATGCAATATTGAACAGTTGTGTTATGTTTAGGAAGCTAGCAATCCCATAAGTAACCTCGAAAGCTTTGATACCATCTATTACTCTGCTCTGCAAGTGTTCATCATCGCGTCTGCCAATACTATAAGCGATTTCTTTTTCATGGTGCCCTGATCACTAACGTCCCTTGTTCCCCTGTGGTAGTGGCCAACGTTGATGTACTCTGTGATCAACTCAGAGTTCTTCATATCCTGCTTCTTTTTCATTGTTTGTCTTGTACTCAAATTTTGGCTTATTAACTTGTTTGTTGCTATGATCACAAACTTATTCTCTGCCATCAGAACAGAGACGCAATCAAGTGCATTCAGTGCTACACCATAAGTCCACCACCACTCTTTGGTCTTGGACCTTCCTCTGACTGCCCCCACAGCATCCAATCGCTTGTTGCTGAGCAGGACAAGTTATTGTGGGCTGCCAGGACTGACCCTCAATGCCATACTGCAAGATGGAACACCATCCAGGAATTATATAAGAGCATTCAGTAGTGTTGGGTAGCCCTTGCTCTTGTGTCGCTCGTCCTCCAAGCCACGCAAGATGTAAATATCAGCCTGATACACAAGGATATCCTTGAGATTGGCGAACTGGTGATTATGATCGCATTCAACATTGAGATTGCGATCCACCTTGTTGCGCACCTACCCGACTGGCGCTGCTTTTTTATTCATGGAACCAACTACCTCGATGTTGTACTTGCGACCGGCTTGATGATCATTCAGCTCCCTGCCATATGCAACTTGCCAGCATACCCATGGCTGACAATCTTCCAGCTTGCACTTTAGTTGGTGACATAGGAGCGGGATGTGGTGCATTCATGGCTTTCCCAGCCTAGCCATGCAATGACCAAGGCAAATTCCTCTTCCGCAGATGAGTATTACCCACCCAGATCACTCCGATAAGCCCAGATCGACTCTTCCCTACAACAACTCAACCTGCGTCACGTGGAAACAGCACACCCATAGTCAAAGTCTCTCCCTTGGATCCAACGATATTGCGACTGCTGAATGTGCCAAGAGTTTTGATGTTTTGAAAGCTGTCCAGCAACACATGCATCTTTATCATGCTTTTGCAGGGTCACACCATCCCCAGCATGTCCTGGAGGATGTTGAACTTGCTTCACATCCACCTACTCCACATCTTACCTGTTGCAATTCTTTGGCTTCTACCATTTCTGTCCCTGGTGTTCTCGATGATGTTCCACCATCACCATGTCCCACAGTATCTATTGACCCAACGGACCCAGCTCAACCACAAGGTTATTCTTGGACCTTTGACTTTCTGGTCAATTTCTCTGCAGGATGAAAGGGGACAAATGGAAGACATCAAGAACTATATCAAGTCAGTCATTGAGAAGGACCCAAGGAACTGAAGATGGACAGCACAGGACAGGCAGATGGTGATTGATGTTCTCATAGGAAACACTGATGGGATATAAGCCAGCAGTAGTTAGCCCTTTGAAGACTCATGCTGATTACCTGTAATGTAGGTTCTAGCAGGTGTAGATCAAGCAAGGACAACCAAGTAAGTCTGTTCTTGCCAACATATTTCGAATCATCTAACTCAGCTCAATGGGCTCGCTCCAGAACTTTGTCCCAAGTCCCCTGCCCCACATTCATGATCTTCTATACTAGCCTCCGTGACTCCTTCAGCTCCGCAGTCTCTGGATCCCTTTGAAGTGTGGGCAGAGCTTCTGGAGCTACGGCAACTTGATCATAAAACCACTATCAACCAATGGAATAATGTTCTTGACAAGCTTGTCGCTCTTCACAAGTGAAATGAAGAGCCAACAGAGATTCTCCAGGCCTACAATGACATGGTGACACATTCCATCTTGCCAAATGCTTGCACCTACATGACACTCATCAGCATGCTTACCACATGTGATAAGAAAGTCTACTGGCAAGTTGATGGCATCGCCAAATGCATTGAGAAGCGCCATGCATTAGGTCTTTCCAATCATGCTAAGAATTTCGTTGACTAGCAATACATTGAGGCCCTCTGTGGAGAGCAGAATTTCCCTTCCACATTGTGACTCTTCACAGCTGCATCATCACACTATGCTATATGCTTCCATCGTTGCTATATGCAGCTCTCCTCAACTCATGCGCATCATCAAAATGTCAAGGAAGCCATTTGCATCTTCCACTACCTTGAGAAGCGTGGTATCCCCAAACCTTCTGCCTCTGTCTATGCCCATCCTCTCGATGTGTATAGTCAGTTAATGACGTCAAGGGCGCATGTGTTGTATTTGATAAATTCTGCAACGTTTGTACCCAAGGCAAAATTCCATGGAACAAATCAAACTTGACATCTGCACAAGTGGGCCATATTTGTGTCTGGAACAGCATGATCAATGCATACCTGCATGCAGCTAACCCTGGTGCTGCATGTGATCTCCCCAGTGAGATGCTGGACATAGTGGCTAGAGTAGAGTTCGGTCCAAAGATATCCCTGCCCAGCAACATCCACCTACAGCGTCATCATACATAGCTTCTGCTTGATGGGAGACCCCTCCAGTGCCATTTCGTAGTTTGGAAGACTAGTAGACCAAGGCAAGGACATCATTGATAAATAGGCACCAACATTAGAATTCCTGCAGCCAACTATTGGGTTCTGGCAAGACATCATCCTTCAGCTCTGTGAACTGGTGAAGAGCAGGGTGGCATGGGAAACTTTGGTTTCCTTTTGCCTCACTTTTTTAATAGTTGGTTATCATTTTTTTTGCTTGAGTACTTGATAGTTTTTTTTCAACTTGGTATACTTGATAAAATAGTGTGTCTTGAGAAAAGAGGAAAAAGTGAAATAAGTTGAATTAAGGTGTGCCAAGCATGCCAAAGTGATGAGTGATCCTAGAAAGTGGACAAAAAGTCTCAGAAAGAGACAAGGTGTTTTCCTGATGCATTTGTGTAATGCCACAGATTACTGGTCAATTTGGCATCGCTCATATCTAAAAACCAATGAACAATCCATGTCCTAGCAAGACATGGCTTGGCTACACAGATGAAGGCATGTGCCTTCCGATTTTGGATGTGCTGAATGATTGGGAAAGGCTTGAAGAACATGTATACAGGTGCATCCCACTCCTTTTGGAGTTGAACTACTTGACCAATCAATTAGCAGATCTAGATCAAGGTAATGGTCTTGTTCTATCACCTTCCATAACCTTCTCATATGTTCTACAGTTTGCAGTAGACATTTCTAGCATGTGAGTAGGCACCTAAGTATTGAGGTGCCAGCCAAGTGGTTGAAATCTGGGAAGGAAAGTGGGTAAAAGGCATCAATTCTGCAATTTTCAGGGTTTTGGCGCTTATTTCAATATGGAATTCCCATTTTGTATATAAGTGCCCATTTAGAAAAGGGCAAGGGCAATGTTAATTTAAGGAATTGAGCTGATTTGAGCATTGCTGGTTAATTCTTGATCAACTGATTGGCAAAATCATGCAAAGATAAGGACTCAGCTTGGTGGCTTGGGTCACCTGCTACACATATATGTATATCTCCTGCATGGAATACAAGTGTGCTTGTACTATAGTGAAAGGCAGATGAGTAGTCCACCTGAGAGTTTAGAAGGGAAGGTGGGGAATGGATAGAACCAAGCACATTCAAATCTGAGAACATACTATGGAGAAAAAACTGAAGCAGATTGCAATTGTTAGTCACTTGACTGCTGTGGATACAATGTCAAGGAGATGCAACATGCGAGGACCTATTAGAAGTTAGCAGAGGGTGGGAATGGGAATGTACAAGCTAGTGGTTGGCGAAGGCATATAGCAAGAGTAATTGTTGAAATTGAGCAGTCAAGAGTCAAGAAAGCATACAAAGCAGAAGAGAGGGGGAAAGCAGGCCATAGTTGCCTGACTTTTGCAAGCTAGGCAGTGGGGGTTTTTATATGATTCTGAAACAATAGTGACAGTTGTAGACTATGAGCAAGAGTGAGTGAGAAGGGGGAAAAAGTGAACAAAAAGAAAGAAAAGTCAGAGTCCTGCTGGCTACACATTGCATGGTATCATATGCAAACATTTGGTGTTCAGTTTGGAAGCAGGAAATGAGTGTGTTTCTAAGGCGCTACAGCTGCCACAAAGTCGAAAGAATGGTGATGTTTGTTGTCCAATAGGTAATATATAAGAGGAACAGCTAAAAAGGGGGAGCAGGTGGTCTAAAACAAAAGAGAAGGGGTGAAACATACAAAAAATAAGCAAAAAGATCCTATAACAGGTAACAACTGCATCTCCTGTAGGGCCTGGTCCTGAGCAGGGGCCCAAGTCTTGCCTGGATGAGCACAACAAGTTGGCACAAGGAGCAAACATCAAGAATAGCATGTGTTTGGTGGCGATGGCCATTGGAGGTAAGCAAATTGAGAGACAATAGAGGCAAAAGAGCTGAGGTAAAATGAATGGCAACTTGAAGGCGACAATGTGGAGAGGAACAAGGGACAAAGGCAACAAAGACAAGGTGATAAAGGTGAGGTGAGCATTGACTGACAAGTTGAGTTGGTGGTATTGATGGCAGTGGCTGAACATGTGACCTCACATGGTTCTATATAGCAGCACAGAATCTGACAGGACGATTAGATTGGCAGGTTCACCCTCAGATAAAGGTAATCTGGCATCACATGACTCGTTTCTGAGGCCAATGCATATGCCATCATTACAATAGCATACTGCTTTAGTACCAGCACCTTTCAGACCTTGATCCTATAAGTGTGCTCCATTTCTTCTTGAAAAATACTCGATCAGAACCTTGTGTTAGGCCATGCACACACCATGCATTCCAGCACAATGGACACCATTCTGATCTTGTTGTTATGTGTCGACCAGGAATTTAAATTGCCCTATTTGGACTGGGTCTGCACTACAGTACTTCCTTAAATCACATTTAGACAATGCATGGTAGGTACAGTTGCCTCTACATATACATAATCTGCGTGAGTGTCTGGCACAATGAAAACACCCCAATATTTGTGCCATCCATCGCACCCATTTCTCAGTGATATCCCAACAATGCCTGCTGGGAACAGGAAGTCCAAAGGTGCAAAAAAGAAGCAAGATGAAGGATGCAAACAAGGATGCACTGCCTTTTCAAAGCATGTGCTACAGTTACCAAGCCCCAACAAGTCCGATTATTGGCAGCTTATTGGCCATCTACATCAGACGATGATACAGAGGAATCAGCATTAGATGTGGACAGCAGCGACAACAGAAAGAGGAGCAATATAGCAAGGGCATCTGTGGTGGCATTGCAGCATCTCTATTCAGACTTTCTTCCCCCTCACTTGCAACTCAATCAATATACCTACCAAGCAAAGCAACAAAAGATAAACAATAGACCAGCAGTATATACCAAAGACTCATGGACAATGCAATGGAGAAAGGATTCTGCACTGAAGAAAGCAGCACAAGGGTGTGCAACACTTGATGGGTTCATACAGAGGAAGGTATGTTAACCAAAGGACCTCTAAAGCGAAGCATCTCAAGGTCCATAGAAAAGATAGTGTGACCCCTCACCACTTGAGAAAGATGATCCAGTACCTCAAGAGGTAGAGACCCAAAATGTCAGCAAGGCATTGCAAGTATCAAATGACACTAAGAACTTAGCACAGTTAGCAAACCTGGGAAGCAATGGTACTGTACATGCCCCAGTCACCCCAGGAAATGTATCTGCCAGATCCATTTGTTGGATAGGCAATCTGTCATATTGCTGAATCCACATCCTATACCCAAGGCTAGGTAGCTCAGTTGGTAGAGCACCTGATATATATCCAGTATGCCTGGGTTCAATCCCCAGTCTGGCCATATTCTTTATTATGCCCCCACACTAGTCCCTCCAAGGAGGCCCCTTCATGTGTGGTATCCCTCTAATGAGGTCCCTCTGGGGTGCATTTCCAACACCATTGTAGATCTTACTGTTGCTGAGCCAGAGAAAGATCTTGCACAATTGGCAGTAGATGCTGTGCCCCAAGTTCCTTCCATCAATAATGCCATAGATCAATTGACTGCCGATCTCGCTGCATTCTGTATTGATCGATTGGTGAGTGCTCTGATATTGGGCAATGAGGAACATCAGGTGGGGGGTATGAATCGCCTTGAGGATGATCTCCAGGTGAGATTCAAGACACAAGGGATTGATAATAATATACCAATGCTTGGTCCATTCAGAACACAGAGATCATGACAGAGAATGCATAAGCTGCAGATCCATATGTGATAAGAGACTTGGAGAAGCCCTTGCTCCTATCAGATAGGCCCAAAGTTGAGGCCACACACAGGTTGTTCTCACCAGAGGACTTGGACTCAGAGATCGATGTGTCCCAAGACATCAATGAAATCATACATTCTTGTCTCAAGGATGTGAAGACACTGAATCAGCACAACCCTGAATGCACAGTCAAGATAATCTCCCAGCTCATTGCTATATCCAAATATATCAATCTGTGTGCAAAGTACAAGTCAAGCAAGGTGTGCAAACAACTATGCCTCAAGGTGAGCATTGTCATTGCAAATCAGATGGGCAAGGGCATCTACTTCACTTGCCAAATTTGCTACAATGAACTTTATCTCCAGAAGCACCATCACCTCCCCCCTTGTAAAGAATATACCTGGCATGGCCAATACTTACTCCTTGACAATGAGGTGGTCTTGCATGACACATGTTTATCTTACAGCTCAGTCCCTTGGCACAGTGACCACGCAGACACTATGCCAACATGTTAATTGGGCCATTCTCCCTGTACTTGAGATCCAGGCCATAATCTCTAAGTCAACTGCATGATGATGGCTCAAGCTTAGACTTGGTTATGAATGCAAGAAGGTAAAGAAAGGAATATATATTGATAGCTATGAATGTCCAGATGTGATCAAGGAGAGGGAAGCATTCATTGATAAGATAAATCAATATGAACTGTATGTCACATATCCTTTCCAGCCAGGGTGTGATAACACTGATCTACATCAATTCTCAAAGACTTATGGCAACTTATGAAGATGAAATGCTTGATTGTATCCCACCAACAATTCCACCAGGAAAAAAGAAACATGTTCTGGTGTTTCAGGATGAGTCTATATTCCATACTAACAAATATCACCAGAGATCATGGCTTGCAGAAGATCAGCAAGCAATCTAGAAGAAGGGAAATGGTTGTGCAGTGCATGTCTCCGACTTCATATCTGAGATGATCAGATGGATTAAATTATCAGAAGATCAGATCACCAAGCAACTTACATTGCCTGCCAAGCTTTGTCTGCCTGCATTTGAAGCATAAAAGATTACCTACCCCAGAAAGGGCTTCAATGAATGGTGGAATCTCCCACAGTTGATCAATCAGCTCAAGCATACAATCAAGGTTTTCGAGCACACACATCTGGATTGTGTTGGGATCTTTGTCTTTGATTGCTTCTCTGCTTACAAGGGCTTTGTGGAAGATGCCCTCAATGTCAACAATATAAATGTGGGCTATGGGGGGATGCAAAGGAAGCTGTGCAACACAGTGATCCCACTCAGCAACCCAGAAGATGCACCCAGTGAAGAAGACATGCGTGGTCAGGTGCAGAAGATGTGCTTCTCAGATGATCACCCTAATCTGGCGCTCAGGGGAAAAGTGAAGGGAATCAAGGTCATTTTGGAGGAGCGCAAGTCTGTCTGGGACAAATATATAAAGATATGCATGGAGTGTAATGCAAAGCCTGTTGGGAAGTGCTCATCATATTCAAAGTTACAAATAAAGAAAGATGCAGAGCACCATGTCATCTTTGCAGAGACAGCAGGGCAGGCAGATGCTGCTTCTGAAAATGATATAGCTATTGCACACTTGGTGATGCCCCCCACCCCAGATGATATATGGTGCTGCATGCAGCATGTCCTCTCACTGCAAGAGGATTTTCAACAGAAAGGCCCCTCATTCAGTCACTCATTGAAGATGTGGGCCACATCTGTTTGTTCCTTTCATGATTCCATTGTGAATTAAACCTGATTGAGATGTTGTGGGGCTACAGGAAACATTGTATGTGCATATCTCACATGCATGGTGATCTGGTGATGATGCAGTGCTCTACCTTGCCTTTTAGGATACCATGGCTTGGCTGATGGGAGATTCATGACTGCAAAAGTCCTTGTTCCATAGTGCCTTGACTCATATGAACTCATTACAACCAGGCAGTTCTTCCAGAAGTCTTGGAGGTATATTGATGCCAACCAGACTGGACTTGATGCAAAGCAAGCTGCATTGGTGAATAAGAAGTACAAATCTTATTGGAAAATTAGCCTTCCGAGAGACTGTAGATAAAAGTGATATCTGATTGCCTTTGTATATTGTATTCAAATGAGTTTCTGCAGAGATTGTCTATAATTTGTATATGATGCGCATATGCAGGGTAATGGTAAGATAATGGCTCACAGCCCAGTAGGTCCAAATTAGGAAACCCCCCTACCTGCACACGCTCAAAGCCCTTATAAATGCCCCTGTTCTGTTGTAATCAGCATTAAATTTTCATTCTGGGTGGTTTTTTTTAGGTGTGTACAGTTCAGAAACATAGTTTTTTCAATTTGTTTCAAAATAAGCCTGGGAATATGAGCACTTAAATTAAAACAAAAAAGTAATGTAGAAGCAGTATTCTACATCTAAATACGATCCAAATGCAGTTATTTTCAAGTGTTTTGGTGGAGTTTTGAGGGAGGAGTAACATAAATAAAATTTGCCCTTGGTCAGATGCTGGAAATGTCTACCATGAACTGTAGTAGCTTCCATCTCTTTTGTATATATACTGTCCTTTGTAGCATAGAACAACAGTCCATGTAGCTCTGTTGTAATGTACCCCACATAATCTAGGATTCTCCATAATAATGTACCACTGTAATATCAAGGAACTCCTAGGGCAGCACAACTGCTGCACAAATTATAATGCCCATCTCTCTTTCCAAGTAGTGCCATTATAATGCACTCACCCTATACTTCTGCTACATTATAATTCCCCCCTCTTGTTGTTGCCCCCCCAGCATTATAATTTCCCCTCTTCTGTTATTGCCCCCCCCTCTACATTATAATATAGGATCATACACATTATAATTATTGGAAAAACAGGGGGGAGGTAATGAAGCTAACAAAGATGAGGACTCAACTGAGTGAAGCAAGGGACATACAAGAGCGCAATGAAGAGCTTAATTGTCATTGGGAGCAGAAAGTACAGACTATATACTATGGTTGTTTATGAATTTCTAGCTTGAAAGTACAAAGAAAAGGTATGAATATGGTAGGAAGAAGTCTGTTTAGGTCCATGTCAAGAATCATAAGGAAGTGGTGAAATTGTCCAATTGCATATGTTAATTGCACCATACCATGTGGACAGTATAAATCTCCAACAATAATCCCCCCTGTTATATTGCTACCCCCAGTATTATAATGTGTATAATTCCTGTAACAATGCCAGCCCACTGATATACCTCCCATTATAATGTATCTTACTATGGACATTATAATTCCCCCTCTCCTGTTGTTGCCTCCCCCCCTTGTACATTATAATATGGGGATTGTACATATTATAATTCCTTCTGCTTTGTTATTACCCTCTGTATTATAATGTGTATGCTGCCCACTGTTGTACCTTCTATTATAATGTATTTTACCATACACATTA
>Ga0307512_10005093_pt1 | contig 13941 bp, 17 predicted proteins | sample 14_EM_MG_FD_200267 | JGI IMG/M metagenome (GOLD analysis project Ga0307512, IMG submission 200267) | Populus trichocarpa ectomycorrhiza microbial communities from riparian zone in the Pacific Northwest, United States - 14_EM | ecosystem: Host-associated > Plants > Roots > Unclassified | place... | reverse complement strand
ACTCGCTCGATCACGGCCTCAAAGTGCATCACTGAGTTAACCCGACCTCGGCCTCCAAGTGCATGTCCAAACTCGCTCGATCCCGGCCTCAAAGTGCATCTCTGAGTTCATTCGATCTCTGTCTCTAAGTGCATCTCAAACACGCTCGATCAAGTACATCTTCAAGGAGCGACGGCGGTTGTACGGAGATACAGGGATAACGGAGGTGGACAGAGTGACGGGGAGTATATATTCGGCAGACCCCGGAGTAGATAGACATCATCTCATTTCCATCTCCTCTTATCATACAATGAAAATTTACACTCTATCTTTCCCAACTTTTGGTCTCACTCGCTCTATCCGAGATTTCGTGGATCCTCACAGCCGGGTAGTATCATATCTTCTCACCTTCCTACGCTCCTCGAGCTGAATGTAGAAGGAACGCGAGGAGAGATTTTCGCAGAGTCACCCATTCCATTGCAATCCCGATGCATACGTGTACCCAATGAACCCATTCCGACGTATGGTCACAGTTGGCCACAACGCCAGAGTGTTTGTTTAAAATAGGAGACCGACAGAGCGAGAGGAAACGGCGAAACGGCGATACGAGGGCGATATGTGACACGACGCGTGGTCTTGACGCCGGGCGCGGAGTAATTCGCCACCGGGGTGTCTCTGACGGCTCTGACGGAGCGCGTCCACTCTGACGGAGCCATTCCGCCCGGACGGAAATGTTTTTTGCTGATGTTTAACCACATTAGAGGATGCTATGGAAGTGTATATGGTAGAGGTACTTGCCAAATCTGATATGTTGATGCAGCAACTAATTTCTTGTAGGTTTTCAACATGTCTGGAACTATGGCAAGGCAAGGAGGTCGGGTACAGCTAGAACAGTCTGACATGCGCTTTGCCTTGAAGCTGGCCAAAATGGCCAAAGGAGGGTTTTCACACACCACAATATAGGAAACGCAATTCCTAATCAAGAAACCTCGTGCCGAATTCCGAGAAGAGAAGAAGTGGTGAGTTGAGTTTCCGGGGCATAAAAATGTGAAGGCTGCAATGGAAAGACACCAGGCTATGCTTCGAGAAAATCAAATGGATGGCTGCCTCCCTTGCCAAAATGGCACAGCACAGAATCCCCAGACACCCTGGAGGTGCAGAGGCACGGGTGCACCTCCACCGGAGCGACTCTGACAGCCGACACCAGAACCAAGGGCACATCCGCCCGGAATGCCACTTGTGCCACCCGGTAATAATGAGGCAGCTCACATATCTGAAATCAATGTTGTGCCACCTGGATATGTGTATATCCATACTCCTCTTCCCAGCACGCAATTTTTCAATCATGATGTATATGCCAAGGATCGCAAGTGCGATAAAGATTTTAATCCAGATTTGCTGACTGATAAAGGAACATCCATTGGTTTGTACACTATCTGCCGTGTGGTACTGCAGCTGGCATCCATTTTGCAGATGACAGCAGCCTATTGAGGGAACCTGACAGTGAAGATGAGCATTGATAGAATGGAACAGGTTTTTGGAGTGTATTATTATCTACAATTAGTGGACACTTTAAAGTGTATTTTAAAGGATATATTTATATGTATTGTTAAAGAACAATGTAGTGATAAAGAAGAACGTACACGAAGACATTACAAAGGCTGCCAAAACACCATTAATGATATATTAGGCCAAATTAAATGATGACATATTGTGAATACACCGATCACAAAATGAGCATCAACGGAGTGTCAAGGATTTTTGGTCTTGCATCGTTGGTAATCTACGTGCCGATCGGTTCAGACCATGCATAAATGCGGTACTGGCTGGCTTCATCGGCAAAAGAGCCAGCCACCCACTCCCTGCCCCATTCTGAATATGAGTGTCAATGGAGCGTCAACAATTCTTGGTCCTGTAAGTCAGGTAATTCAAAAGCGATATGGTCGTTCCTATATCTAATCAAAGTATTGGCTGCCTCTATATGGAAACAAGATAGCTACATGCTCCGTGCCCCTTCATGAAAATGGGCGTCAACAGAGCGTCAACGATTTTTGCCCTTTCATCATGCGTAATCCAAGCGCGAAGCGTCAGTCATTGTCTATATACGATGTTTTGACCGTTTCTCTGGGCTGAAACAGACGTTAACTCCTAGTTGCATCGTCGTAAATGAAATAAGATGTTACTATCTGGGAGGCTGTTGCGGGAACGTTCCTTGCTTATCTGCGCACAGACACTGCCAATTCCTCCTTAATGGAGGCCTACAATCATGGGCAACATAGATTACCCAAGGTTGGAGACCTTACATTGTTGACGCTCAGTTGACGCTCATTTTCAAGATGGGGCAGGGAGCGTGTCACTTCTTCTTTTGCCTATAAAGCATGCCAATACCGCAGTTATGACTATCTGCAACCTATGGCCACTCAGAGTACCCAAGATGCAAGACCAAAAATCGTTGACGCTCCGTTGACGCTCATTTCCAGGATGGTGCAGGGAGCGTCTCTCCCGATTGTTTGATTACAAAGGCGGCCACTACATCCAAAAAGAACACCAAGGTACCGTCGTTAATATTTTACGATTAATAGTTGGATATCTGAATGCGACCCAGAATAGAACAACCCAAAATGCAGAACCGGAGATTGGACCCGACGGGTCTAGCCAAACCCGGCGAAACCCACGGGTTGACGGGTACGGGGCCGGGTTTGGACCGCCAAGAAGCTGCGGGTCGGGTTTTTGGAAGGTTCTGGAACCGAAACGAACCATTTTTCCGGTCCAAACCTGCACCGCTTGCGGGTTACCCGGACCCGTTGCTAACACTACCTATGCGTCATCAGATGTTCAAACTACTGAACGAATGGGAAGCAAGATGTCCAAGTTGAAGTCATCAGTTGGCATATTAGTGCGCATGATATCATGACATGAGAATGACCCATAGTGGGGGCATAATGCCTTGAATCACCTCATGCATGAACATGATATCCTTGGGGGAATTTGTGGCACTATCAATGAGTCATTTTGGATGATATCAATGATGAGCTATCAAGCAAACTATGTGTCATGGCGATGACCCAAAGGCAAACTTGACCTCAGGGCTTGACTACATAAGAACTCACATTGTCCCCAACAATGAGAAGAACCCAGCTCTAGCAGCAATCCACAGTCAGACATTACAAGCTAAGAACACCTTAAAATATTATTAAGAATTCTATCTACAAACATTCACAATTACTTCCCTCTTTCACTTACGTGAATACTCTCTATATGTGTACGTTCAAACTGACACAATCTCAATACGCACACAAAGTGGTCATCGAAACTATCAGAGATCAAATACTATACTTCAAAGAGCGGCGTTTTACCCACATTTGCCAAGAACTTTCATACTATGCTGTTACTATCAATATCGGATACGACGTTCACCAGTACATCACTACCGGGTTGTTGCCCTTTGAAGAATACTCCCAAGCGCAACTTTGGACCGACAAGGAGGAGTGGTGAGCTCTTACTAGAGGAACTAGATACGAGGTTGAGTCTTGGGAAAGACGAGGATTTAAGTTTGCTTTAGGCGGCTGTATTTCGTCTAATAAATGATGTATTAATCACATGGTTTAAATACCCCCGTAACATCTGTTGTATGCGTTGGGGAGACTGATTTTAACATATAACGATCCACAATATTTATTTGCCATTCGGTGTATCTGGTGGATATCCCAATCAGTCTATTTACATATAGCGCTGCAATATTATATGGGAACCAGAAACTTCCCATCAAACAAAAATAATACGAATATGGAATTGTCGACCATTTCAAATCATATCATTTCTCCGGTACCTCGAGATATTAGGAGACAATCATTTACGTCAGAAGAGTCTTGAGCTATCACACCAACAGATCCTTATTGGGCTGATCCCTTGAGACGAACTTGACAAGGAAGGATCAATCCTTTACCCAATACGAAGAAACAGATTCAATCTGCAACAAGACGATTAACCAAGAAGCTGAGGAGGGACAATTACTTAAGGAACGCCTTGGCAGAAACCTAGGAAATATATGTATTGTCAGCACTGTTTGACACCTCGATTTGATTTGGTCATCAATCTCCTAGAAGCTTCAGAAACTACAATTCTTATTTGTCCTGTGTGTGTATTCGATTTGTATCAGTTGCCAATTTATTTTACATGGAGATGCACCTAGGAAGGATATAGTATCTAGGGCCCTGCAGAAGTACCTATACTTGATAGATAAGCACCCCCCTAACAGTTTCATCTGACAGTTTTGGGAAATTGAATCAGTTTCTTGAGAAGATTTGTCAGTGTAATATAGTATGGTGTAATCTTCGAATCTTTCAATGAGTGTCATATATGGAACTTGCCAAAGATCAAAGTTTGACCAACCATGTTTGTTGTATTGTTCAATCGGCTTTGAAGTATCTGCCACATTTCAATTGGATTGTCAATGTCATCAATCAACTGATGTAGATCACCTGTACAGCGAGGATGGATTATAGTAATGGCATGCTCAGCCCTCTAATACTACTTCTTTGGCAGTACACATGCAGCAGATCCATTACCCTTGGGAAAGAGCTTGTCTCAAGTGACAACGTTTTACACCCTCACTGCAATGGGCACACAGTATTCCTTCATCCTCCTGGCATGGTAATTATTGTGAGTAAGCTTGGGAATAAAGCTGTAATTTGTCTTAAACATTTCGTAAGTGGCAGACATCTTAAGAAGTGATGATAGGGATTGTGGTGTTGAGTTTTACTGTTGTTTACACTGTTGTTGCTACAGCAATGGTCATGGGTTAGGGTTGTCTAGGCTCTTCTAGATTGTGAGATGAAAGTAGTGCAAAGTGAGTTCAGTAAGTGGCCTCCAGACTCATAACCTGTTACAAATGTAAAGCGGATGAAATCTATTCTTCTATCTAAGGAGAAGCTCTGTCTTTATATACATGAGAGCCTGGAACACCATGGAAGTCCATGGAAGCTCACGATTGCAAATACCAGTGGCGGTGGCGAGTGAAGACTCGTGGATGAGTCTACGACTATGAGTCCGTAGCCTGTGAGTCAAATCGGTGATCTCAGTGTAGCGGCGACTTCCTCTCAGGTCATATAGTAATAACAAAGATGGCATAGGCAGCCACCTGTCACCTTGGTCACCCCCCCACCCCCCGGGGGGCTTCTCTCCTACCAAAAAAGGTGCGTCCGATCCTTTACCCCCAGACCCGAGTATATGTCAGTGATATGCTAGCTAGAGGACACTAGAGAATGGAAAAAGGAGAGAAGGGGTTGATAGTCATCCCCCAGATGTCACTAGGTCATTGAGAGTGGTTAAGACTTGTCTCGCACCAGATTCTCAGTCACGTGATGTCAGGCTCGTACCTTTGCCGTAACATCAGTTAGCCCGACGAGAATCTCAACCCAGGGGAGCGAATTAGGGTTGAGGGCGGGTATCGTGTGGTGTGAGGTTCATATGGGTTCGCGGGTGGTCGGTTTCCCGGTCACGAGCGGTTACTAGGTAAAACACGTTATTCGAGCTTGGTAGCAACTACACTATAGCCCTCATCTTTTCAACTTACAAATGTTGACGAAGATAATGGGCTTTCGCCCGAGATCATCGACCAGCATTATGTGACTGCTTCGCTGTTACGTGGGTTGCCATTCTTAGTATAGCATTGTGGACTTCGTGTCCTTTTAGCTTTCTCCTTTCTCTCTTTCTTTAGACTTGTACAAACAACAAACGAGTTTGCCACCACCACTGCGTATACGTGTCAACAACAAATACATGGGAACTATTACATTTCTATTCTCTAAGCAGCTCCCTTAGCTCCTATTATGGTTAGATTAGCGTATACTCTACACAAATGAGTAATGTGTTACCTGCAAGCGTTCTTCCGCAGTCGTTTGGCCTTCGCCGCCAAAGGACAGTTTTACTAGTTTCAGCTTCATTTCTTGAAGTCTTTTGACGTGCTGATATCCAAGCGTGTCAGTTGAACTATTTGTAAGGATTCTTTTTCTTTAGAAACATACATCTTCAATAGTGTTCTCCACGATATATCGATATGTGCGCACCGTTTGAGTCTGGCCCATGCGATGGAGCCGATCCAACGCTTGCTCTTCTATAAGTGGATTCCATTGAGGTTCCAACAAGTGAACCCGCGAAGCAGCAGTTAGATCGATTCTAGGTTACATCATATTAGCCTCGGCACTGACTCTCGCTGGTTGCACTTACCCAACACCAGCACATGAGATAGACGCCAGAAGAATAGTACAGTTGGGATTCTTGGTGAATTCCTGCAGAGCTTTATTACGTTGCGGAAGCGTCATTCCTCCATCTAGTCGTTGGCATTGATCATGGAGCCCTTCATGTTGAAGTGCGACCTCTACCAAATCTAACATCTTTGTCCACGAAGAAAAGATAACGCTGGGAGAGGCGTTAGCTTGTGCACTTGCGAAAGATAGTCTCGTATTGAATAGAACAAAAGTAGAGTATAATACCTTTTGGGAGAAGTAGAAAGCGATGAGTCCAAGTCATTGCGTAGAATCCGTAGCAATGCTTTGACTTTTGATGAAGGACGGTAGTTCTTGGTGGCTTCTTTCCCGATCGGAATGCGACAAGTTTTTTGTATTTCTGCTTCGAAAGGAAAACATAGAGGGCACCCTAAACCGTGGTTGGTCTGTTTATGCTTTTTTCTGCTTAGTCCAAACCCTGTCATGCACAATAAACAGAGAACGTGGGGACAGCAATGGCGGGAGGTTATATTTTCAAATTCCTCATCACTGATCTCTTTTCCGCAAGCTTCGCAATTATCCACTTCGTTGAAGTCCAAACATGCAGTACCGTCCATGATGGCTAGTCTGCCTTGAAGGCGGGCACGTAATTTTGGAGGAAGCAAATCCATATTGTGGTTACAGATTTGGCGAAGATGAAGGATTGTTTTCAGCAAAAGCCCAAACCGCGTTCCAGTGCCCGATTCTCGAGTTTTATTCTGAAAAATTGCGCTCGCATGGTCTCTGGTCAACTGATATAGCTTTCTTTCCTCGTCGGACAATTGTATTTTTTCAACCACATCTTCCCTCGGCTCAAGCTGCATTTGCGACATCACTGAGGCTTTCGTTCTTCGGAGTGATATCGCATTGACGAGAGTTCTGAGTCTGGAGATTGAAAATTCGTTACGGCGCAATGGGTCTATAATCAGGCGCTGGAACGAAGCAGCCGTGTCAAAAGGGCGGACCCGAAGAAAGCTGATCAGAGCACCGAAATCCTCTAGCTTGTTCTGAATAGGTGTGCCGGTCAAGCACCAGCGGTGAATACCGTCTAGAGCATTAACTCCTTTAAAGCGTTTCGTATCTTTATTCTTTATCAGATGTGCTGTTATGAGATTTAGCTCTGTCGGCCAAGATACGCTGGCTTAGTTCACACCTTCATCTAGAATGATCCGAAACCAACACAGTTGATGTAATGTTCCCCGCTGCTCTGGCGATCTACCTTTATTCCAATCATTGACCAAAGTGTCGTAGGTAGTGAGGACAATGTCATACGCATAAAGCGTCGAAACGCTTCGCTCTCGGTGGTTTGAGTGATAAACGTGAACTCTGAAAGAGTTTTCTTCGAAATGGCTATCACGGTCAGCCATCAGCCATAGTAGAGATGTGATACCGTATTAATTGTTTTAAGAGACATCCCTCCCGATTGGGTTGGCGAGCATCATATTATCATATATAGTAATCGATCGGAAATTCAAAAAATGCACAGACTGTACCAAGGTACAAAGCTGCACCGGTTCTTGTAGGCCGCTATCTTCTATATATACGGTAATTATGCCACGCTAACCGTATGTAGGGGGTGCCTCTTCAACGAATTAATACGGTATATTGAGAATTTCACATACTCTTTAATCTGCTTTTGCCAGCTCAGAAGAGCTTTGCAAATCAGTCTAGAATTTAGAGGCACGATTGGATCAGGGGTACTTACTTGAAGGCGGTGTCACTATCAGCGTTGGGCGGTGCAATTGCTGATCCTGTGAAGCCGAGGAGAGTTGGCAAGTCGTGGCTATCAGAACTAATGCTACCAGTGTTTTTCCCAATCCCATGGAATCCGCCAGGAGACCACCGAGGGGCAGCTCCGGCTTCTCGGCTTGACATTGACCGGTAACAAGGTTTTGATACCAGCTCAAAGGTTAGCGCAGACCTCCTCGAACAAGGCATCCTGTGGTAATACTCATCACTTCCGTCCCCAGAACTTTTTTTCCACAACTGTGGAAAATGATTGCCGTCTAGCTTGCCCTGTTCTTTTTCTATCATCATTGACAGTGCCTTTTTTTGGTGGCTTTAAACGGAAACGGTCAGCCGTGATTGGATGACTCAGCATTGTCCACGTACTCTTTTAGTGAGGTTTTGAGCGAACTCAAACAGAAATCGGTTAAGTAATCATCGGAATGGCCCGCGTCTTCAAATATATTCAACACGTCATCAACAAGTGCTGCCATTGACTTGGAACTTGAACTGTTTCCCGTTCCACCAGGTCTTGGTATCCTCTCGCCGGGCGTCAAAAAATAGTGCGGGTTGTAGTAGCCAATTGATGGCTCGCAGGAGGAAGGATGCTGCAAATAGTAGCCACGTTCCGAGAGAAACTCTCCTATTGAAGCGGAATCATTCTGGTTGCCATAGAGTATGATGTCCACAGACATCTTCTGTTTGTCGGTTTCTCTCACAATGTACGCCTCGAGATGTGCCGAAAATGCTGACCGAAGACACCCTACGGTCTGACCAGCCTTGATGTCTAGATACCCTAAAAATATACCTTTAGCAGACCTAAGGGATGCAATATGGACATCAAAATTGACTGCCACAGATATTCTTCGCTCTTTCGTTTTCAAAGGTTGAGGGTCGAAGATAGTTGTCACAAACTGTTATACTTGTAAGCTTTGTGTGGTGTAAGTGCGCTTCAGTTACAGCACAAATCGAAAGCGCATACCATGCCAAAACAAACATTGTATGATATATTTTCTGGGCTCAACAGTGAATCTGGACAGACATGACTATTGGAGAACATGTCAATATCTTGAACTGTTAGTGTAGTAACAATGAATAATGTGATCATGTCATACAGCCGCTATCCATTGAAGGGATCTCGGAAACGGTTGTTATTATTGAGGGGCATTTGCTTCCGTTATATTCCTGGTTTTGCGAATGATCATGTAGTGATAGGTATGCGGAAATTTTGCTCGAGGTGTATGGTATACGTAGCTCGCAGCTATCTGACATCCATCGTTCTACTTTTTCGATTTCCTGGCTTCGATCATGCTGGATCTCTTGCGCCAGGGGCGTAAGAGAGGTTGAAGCACAGATAGAACTTGAAAATTCATCGTCCACCTCCATTGAGCCCTCCAGAAGGGACAGACGCTTTTTCTTGGAAATCATTGACTGCTGTTGCACGTAGCATCCTGTGTTCTCCAGTGGTACCGACCGTTTTTGCCCGCGACATGTAGCGTTCGTGAACTCCATGTCCATCTGGCAGCGGGTAGTTAACGAGAGGATGGGCATCAAAACTGTATGAACGCTTTACAAAAATATAACTAGTAGCTGGATGCAGGTTTTCAGCTGCAGCTCCTGCAGTGGAGTATTTGCAGACAGGAAGTGCGCACAGTTGATCGCGCAAGGCGTATTTCTGCGGAGGATGTGTGTGCTAGTGTGTCGAGGCAGTACCAAGTAAGCCCGACAAGGCTGCCAGGGTGTGGTTCTACCCCACACAGCAGCACTTGTTGTCAGGCACCAAAACAGATGCGGTCAATAATGCGTTTGGCAGCGCTTAAAAAGTACTTTTCAAGGTTAACTTTCAAGCGCTTCGATTGGTGTTGACTGTATACCCGCCAATAAAGGCATGTGAAAGTTGACCTTGAAAACCACTTCTCAAGCCCCTAATGAGTTAAACACTTGAGTAACAGGACAACCCATACAACCTGCCAAAGTCCGTGTTGTTCCAGCACTTTTGTCACCCAAGAGTGTAGGAGGGACTTAACGTACATTAAGAGAAAAGCCGTCGGTGAGAACCTCGTTGCGACAAGCACATTATTCGACTGGTAGAATGTGCTGCACATATCTCTTTCCCTTAGAACCGATCGTCCTTCACAACTCGCAGATAGAGAAAAAATTGAGATTATTAGTGAAACACTTAAATTTCGAGGCTCTCGCTGTGGCTTTTTAACACACTGCTCTTTTACTTATTAGCACAATTTCGAGCCGATTAGAATGCAACTGTGCTCTCTTGCCCAGACTTTTTTTACCGCGAAGCAACCCAGAAAAGCCTAGTAACGAGAATAATAGACACTCACAAAGGGTAATAAAGAATCAGGGCGTAAAGCCTAGTCAAGTATATCATCTTGATGAGAAGACTTACGATTAGCTCATGGGGGTGTGGCATCGCATGAGACCATCTTGTGCGCAAAGCTGTTGGTGTATGTAAGTACCCCACCAAATTTCACTGCCACAATAGTCTCGGAACCGTGGTGTATGGTGGGGGACGCCTCAAACCAAGGCACTTTTGCCAAGATCCGCGACCATTTTTGAGGCTTAATTCCTCCACCAAAAAAAGTTGGAAAAATATTTTAACTCTATAGAATAGCTATTTAGATAGTTCTCTATCACCCTACAGAGCCAAATTTTGAAAATAAGTTTTGGTTGTGGAGGAATAAGCGTTTAAAAAGTGGGTTTTTATCTGGGCTTAAGGCGAATATCCCTGTTAATTTATTACCTAAAAGGGTAATTTCTCCTAGCTGCGTGAATTTTTCTTACCAAATCGGGTAATTATTCGGGCGATTTTGGGTACAAAATCCAAAAATTTACTGCTTGGCGGCTGAAAAGGGTAAGCTGCGTATTTTATTAAGCAAATTTCCAAATATCCGGTTTGAGGCGACCTCCACTCCGAGACTACTGCCACAAGAGGTCAAGCGCCACCTCTTTTGGAGGACAAATGGTGTAATGCTGCTGTGTGACAACAAGCAACACATCTTGTTTGTTTGTTTGTTTGTTCATATTGTATTCACTCTAATTAGAGTATGACAAAGACCGATTCCCCTCTGCCTCTGGGCGAGCCGGCTAAATGGCAGAGCTCCCCACCCACTACCCAAAAACGAAAATTCACCCCCTCCCCTCTTCCACCCTCATTACCCCAGGGCACCATATTCTAGTCCTCCCCCAGAAATGTAACTGTTTGGATCCAGTACTACATTTGCCTGAGCGCAGGGTCTCATTGATGTTATCGCAGTGGAATAGCCCAACCATCCTACTGTGGGGCGTGAACAGCACCTTTGATGTGTCTACCGATCTTTGCTGTTTAAGTGGGTTGATGCGTCCATGGCAACAACTCATACTGGTGCTTGTGTGCCTGAGAAGCAGGTCTTCCATCATAGCTCCTCCAAGTGTTGTGGGTCAGAGCGTGCTGTCCTCAGAGAAACTCTTCATTGAACTGCTGCACTTTCACGCCCTAGTTGTATTGTGTTGTTGATTATGTCAGTTGTGTCGTGTCGTGAAAACCATGTCGCTAACTTGCATAAAACATCGAACGAGGTGAGTTGCCCTGGAAGAGGGACTACCGTTCAAGGTCCATACTGAGTGGTATTGGGTGGTTGTCGCAGTCTGAGGTACACTCGAACACAAGGGGTGAACAAGCGGACACACACACACACAGAAATGAAGCCAAAGTAAAACCGCAACCGACCCAAAAAAAAGGGGGTCTTGGCAAAACCAGGCGGTGAGGTGTGTTGTCGAAGGTGTGTGTTGCAACACATCTTTAGTTATAAGGGATCTGCGTTCCGACATTCTTGTCAGGATAAGCTTGAGTCTAAACATGGATCTGTCCGTGCCCCCCTCAACAGATTCCGAACCATTTACTAAGGCTTGTGAATGCGTCTGGAAAAAGTTGACGGATAACGAGAAGCGAAACTTTTCGAAATGGATCACCATCGCCGATGTATACAATGAAGTTAAGGAAATTCAGCACAAACAAGCGGAAACCAAAACCCTTCGCAACCTGCAAAAGATTCGTCCCTACGTGGATCTATTGGGCAAATATTCATCCGTTATCGAGGTATTCGTACAGGCAAAGCCGGACGTTCTTGCACTCATCTGGGTACGAATGCCTTTCAGACAGATGATGACTTACTTTTAACGAGTTTGATTCTTCGGGATAGGGCCCAATAAAGCTACTTTTACATGTCGGTTGACTCCACAGAAGTTCTTTGGAAGCGCGTTCTTTCAATACTCATTGGTACATTTCTAGGTTGCCAGCAACTATATCAACTGCTTCGACAAGTTAATAGACGCCTTTGACGAAATCGGCAGTTCGCTTCCCCAATTACAGGAGATTGAATCGATGTTCGAGGGCAATCGTCAGTTTGTCGATTACCTCGCCCTTCTCTACCAGGAGATTATAGAATTTCATCTTGAAGCCTTGGTTTTTTTTCGGCAGAAGAGTAATATCACCGGATTCCTTATGAAATTTTTATGTTGGTTGGATGGCTTACGATTGATCAGGATTGCGCATTTTTTTCGATTCTCTGTGGCCACGTCAAATCGAGAAGTTCCGGAAGATATTACAAAATATCGAGAACCATAAGCGACTCGTTGACCGGAAGCTCAGCATAGCTATCATTCAAGAGGCCCGCGAAATGAGAGAGGAAAACCTACAAGCACACGGGGAATATCGCGTTGCGAAAAGAATTGCTCAACTTCAGACTTGTCTAAGTCCACATGACAATGATGAGTACTTGACTCAAATCAACGAAAACTACTGCCCTGATACTGGTCAATGGATTTTCAAGGATCAGCGATTCCAAACTTGGGCCTCTGGGAGCTCAGATGAACCGCATGGGCGGCTCCTGTGGTTGACTGGGATCCCGGGAGCAGGTAAAATAACATGCTACCCGTCAACATATACAACTGGGAATTGCTGACAAATGAGCTAAGGAAAAACATACCTATCAGCCTCTGTGCTGAAATACGTCGAAGAACACATCGGAGCTTCTAACCTCATTCGTGTACTATGCGCCTTCCTCACGCACCAGGATTCTGCGAGGAACACCAAGACATCCATAGTACAATCATTGATATACCAGATCTGCCAATATGACCATTCCTTTACCTCTTACGTTGTCGACCAGTACGAGCTGAGGAAGCACCGCTTCACTGGACAAGCTAGCTTTTGGGACCAAGTTTTGGAGGATTTGCTTGATTCTCAGCAGTCTACATATATAATACTCGACGGTTTGGACGAATGTTCCGAGCAACAGCGTTCGGGTATCTTGGATATTGTCACTAAAATTATCAGTGGCTGCACTGCCGTACGAATAATGGTAAGCAGCAGGCGGGTATCAGATATTGAAGTGTCTGTAGGGGAAATTGCCCAAATAATCGAGATCGAAGACGGAAGTAGGGAAGACATCAAAAAATTTGTCAAATTGAAGCTTGGTGAATGGTTCAAACGAATAAAATCTCGTGCACCACCTGGAATGGAAAAGTTCATCCGAGGATTAGAGAAGCCAATTGTGTACAAGTCAGAAGGTTAGTTAATCTGTGTGCTCAATGTTTGTTTGTTTGTTTGTAATCATTTTGCATTCACCCCGAAGGGGTGCCCAGCTAAGTTACCATAAGCCGGCCGACCACTGGTGGTCATGACATAGACTACACTTTTCTAAATACCACAATTCCCCCTCCACAGCCGCTTCCGCGCAAATGAAAACTCAAAGACCCCAAGAATCTGGCAAAACCCGAAGCCCCGAAATTAACTCCCACACGGCAAAGTCGCAACCGCCACGCTCCCTGGAGAACTGTCCTCTCCCCCATAACTCATAACTCCTTCAAATTAATTGGCCCCCCTTCCTAGAGGATAACCTGCACATCCCATCATCTGACGACCACCACTTAAAAATTCTTCGCTCACGCCTGGCCCAGGGTCTCGTTGATGTTA
>Ga0307512_10005092_pt1 | contig 13942 bp, 16 predicted proteins | sample 14_EM_MG_FD_200267 | JGI IMG/M metagenome (GOLD analysis project Ga0307512, IMG submission 200267) | Populus trichocarpa ectomycorrhiza microbial communities from riparian zone in the Pacific Northwest, United States - 14_EM | ecosystem: Host-associated > Plants > Roots > Unclassified | place... | reverse complement strand
ACAGTCGCTCCCATCGGAGATCGAGCTCTCGCCCCTGAGCGACCCCGGCACACCGCCAGAACGTATCGTTGACGTTGTTCGCAACTCCTCAAGCCGTTCCTACCGAGCGATTGTGAACTGTTGGGACAGGAAGACCTGGATATTATTGGGTCATGCCCTATCGACGCCGGTGGTTTCGCTGACGTATGGGTCGCGGTGATGAAGGATGGCACAAAAGTCGCAATAAAATTGCACAGATACTATTCCTCATCGAGCTGTCTGCCCGTCTACTTGGTGAGTAACGAGCACTACAGAAACGCGTTTCGCTCACTGAATGTTACCGATAGAGGCTGTACAAGGAAGCACTGATGTACAGCCGCCTCAACGGCAATGACAAGAGTTTCGTATCGTTCATTGCAATCTACTCCACTCGGGAGCATCCTTTCGGATTCGTTTTCAAATTTATGGACCAGTTGAACCTTAGAGGCTATCTGAGGAAAAACCAGGATATCGCCAGGCTGGAGCTGGTACGATTCAGCCGTCTGATATGTCACTTCCCGTTGTCCCACCGTTTCGGTGCCAGCTGCTGGAAGTAGTTCGCGGTCTGATGTATATGCATGGGCTCGGTGTTGTCCACGGAAATATCGACACTGTACGCCCCATCCTCATGCGGCGACTTCTATCGTACACTCATGATCTTCCAGACCAATGTCCTCGTCAATGGTGATGGGCGTGTCCGCATTGCAGGCTTAGGGATGGCCTCCGCCCTGTCCACCATGCCAGCGGTCGATGTATACCGATTTTTCCATGGTGTAGCCCCGGAATTGATTGACCCTCAGCGATGGGGGCTCCATAATGCGGGAGCTACAATGGCTAGTCTTAAGTCTCGACGCTAGCTGTTGTCCATGGCTCAGGGCTCAGAGACCTACGCAGCCTCGTTACCATCCACGGAAACATCCGTGATTATCCGTCTCTTCCTCAGGTTTCGGCCTTGGTTGTTCGCATCCTCCCAGACAGATTTCCCCGAAGATGGCGGCGGACAGTTGAAGGTTTTGGGAAGTTTTCGTTCCATCTACCATGTCACGGTGGACATAGATCGCCTCTTCCACCGTGCAATCTCGGAACCGACTGACCCCGAGCGATGGGGGTTGACTCATGCTGGGGCGTTAAAGACGAGCGATGTACTCACGTTTGTTGTCCCAGCTTCGGAGGTGAGTGCGAAATTGATCGATCAAACTTTCGTTAGCTCATCTAACCTTTTCCACAGTCATTCTAACAAGGGTTTTAAGCCTGGATGCAATCGAGAAACGATGAACGTCTGGTCAGACCAATATGAAGACCGATTCGAAGCCTAAAACAACGGGAAGAGGGCGTAAACGGTCAATGAAATCGTTAGTCCCAGAGCAACGGGATCAATCAAACTTTCGCCGATTATTTTTTTTTTGTGGTAACGTAAACCAGGACTTTGAGCTCGGGCTCATCGGAGCTGGTTCAAAGCTACATCCGCCGCACACCGACGTCACACACGTTTGAGACCGCTGCTACCGGTTCTGGAATACTAATTCTGGATGCAGGGTCGCGTGATGTATGGTATAATAGTATGAAGTGAATGGAGAAGTGGTTCCCACATGTTTTTCACGAGGCAGCAGTGATAAGCGAAATATTGCAGATGGACCACCCTGCACGACGAGCCTGCAACGTACGGAACCGGATGGTTACCAGTCTGGAAGAAACGTGGCCTGGAATCTAGCCCTCAAGCTCAAAGAGGGGAGGGTGTCTTTGAATTGAAAACAGGATCCAGACTCGGCCGTACCGCCAACCCCACGGCGCTGACGCATGGAATTTTTGCGTGCATCCTTTCCGACTCAGCGTAACATGAGCGAGGAAGCACAATCCGACAATCAGGTCCCCTGTTCCATCTCAATTCAGCGTGTAACAATGCATACGAAACTGATGCTATTCGGCTTAGGGCTACAATGATATGCATACAGGGGTAGAGGTGGAAGTCAATTAGAGGAGCGGACATTGCGTGTCATTTCGGTTTACGGGCATTGACTTCGGCCTCGAGGATGGCGACAACTTCGGTTATTTTCTTGCGTTTGGCAGGGTCGCCCTCCCAACTTCCTTTAATCGTCTTCCAAACGCGATCAGAGAGTCCAGGGTGGTTAGGTCGAGCCGGTCTGTGTCCGTTCAACATTGAATGAACCCCTGCAATAGCGCTCTCGTCGGAAAACGGAATTCGCCCGGCAAAAACCTAACCATAAATCCGATTTCGTTCAGTAGTTCATCAAGGAAGGCTTCGGACTCCATCCCCACCTCCCAAGCGAGGACGGCGAACGCGTAAACGTCACTAGCCATTGTAGCTCCCGCATTATGGAGCCCCCATCGTTGAGGATCAATCAGTTCCGGGGCTACACCGTGGAACGATCGGTATACATCGATCGCTGGCGTGGTGGACAGGGCGGAGGCCATCCCTAAGCCTGCAACACGGACACGCCCATCACCATTCACGAGGATATTCGTCTAGAAGATCATGATTGTACGATAAAAGTCGCCGCGTGAGGACGGGGCGTACAGTATCGATATTTCCGTGGACAACACCGAGCCCGTGCATATACATCAGACCACGAGCTATTTCCAGCAGCTGGCATCGAAACTGTGAGACAATGGGAAGCGACATATCAGACAGCTGAATCGTACCAGCTCCAGCCTGGCGATATCCTGGTTTTTCCTCAGATAACCTCTAAGGTTCAGCTGATCCATAAATTTGAAAACGAGTCCGAAAGGATGCTCCTGAGTGGAATAGATTGCAATGAACGATACGAAACTCTTGTCATTGCCGCTGAGGCGGCTGTACATCAGTGCTTCCTTGTACAGCCTCTATCGGTAACATTCAGTGAGCGAAACGCGTTTCTGTAGTGCTCGTTACTCACCAAGTAGATGGGCAGACAGCTCGATGAGGAATAGTATCTGTGCGATTTTATTGCGACTTTTGTGCCATCCTTCATCACCGCGACCCATACGTCAGCGAAACCACCGGCGTCGATAGGGCATGACCCAATAATATCCAGGTCTTCCTGTCCTAACAGTTCACAATCGCTCGGTAGGAACGGCTTGAGGTTGCGAACAACGTCAACGATACGTTCTGGCGGTGTGCCGGGGTCGCTCATGGGCGAGAGCTCGATCTCCTGTGGGAGTGACTGTGACTGGTCTAGTATATCGGCAGAGCGGGAGAGGTTGCACCATTCGTGCCGTGGGCCTCTGGAAGGGGGAGTCCCGTGGGGGTGAAAGAGCAGACGGAGACGTGGGAGAAGGTGAGAGATAATGCCTCTACTAAGTGATGGGAGGTGTTTTGGGGGCATTTCTGCTGAAGGGTTGACGGATCAAGTGGCTGGCCTTATATCTTGTGCTTTTCATCGCTGTCTTTTCGTCCAGGATTGCTTACACCGATCGAGAAAGGCCCTCATGACGAGGGTCGCGATTACTTGATGAGACCTTTTCCGGATCACCTGCCCCGCGGCGGCTGGTGATAGCGGCCTTGTGGTGACCACTTTAACGCACAAAGTGCGGCCCCGGATCTCCCCGGGTAACTGATATGTGACGTGATCCTTCCCGTTTCGTTAGCTGAGAATCGGTTGGATAACAACTGATATACTCCGCGAAAGGCTCGATTTCTGTGCTCATTCGCCGCACATGGAGCGAGGTATGTCATAATGGAAGCGCTTATTGTTCTGCATAATGAAACCCTGCGCTAATGTACCGGGAATATCCTCTTGAAACTCTAGACCGCAAGTCTTCTCATGTTTTCCGGGCGGTTATGCGAGGTCGTCGTACGTCACAGTAACCGTTTAACCCCCCTCTTTGGATATCACCTTCACGGATATCTCCGTAAGTCCTGTATCAGCCCACGAGGGCTTCATGAAGATGTTGCTGGGTAGACATTGTACTTGAGTACCACTTTGAATCACCCACATGTGCGCACAACTATCCACTGTCCGTATACGGAATGACCGTTGATCCAAAAAAGACCGCGAACGTACGGATCCTCCGAGACGCGTACGCCACGGAGATGGGATTGTGTGAGCTGCTTGAATTGAATGCGGACACGTTTGCAACAGATGTTGTTCCCACTCAAGATTTTTGGGCCATGTATTTGGTCGTTCGAACCCTCCGTTATCATCGTTCGCTCGCACGGCCCTCGGGTAGTCCAGCGAGCAGATACAACCAAACCGCGCCGCATAAAGCTCCAGCGCGTCAGCAATAGAAAAATCACACAACACAGACCTGCAACTGCATCCGAAAGCTCGCGGCCCCGGCTCTGATACTGGTGGAGAGAGCCCGGGATTATGTAAGTTCGATCTTCATCGAATCGGGAAATGAACTCAACTCGACAGCTAAAACATCCGGCCAATTCGATTTTGGGCGGGAGCGGTAGCGAATGAGTGCCGGGTTGGTCCTCTCAGCACAGTACACCCGGGTAGGTAGTAATAGTGCTCCTATCTAAAGTTCAGATTTCAAGGGTTCCTTTCGAGAGTCTTGATCACTTCCTCGCCGGTTGACCGATGATCCGGATGATCATCGGTATCCCGGGGTTCAGCACGACCTCGTGCCCCCGGCTCGTTCGGGGATGATCGATGACATTGTGACCACATCGAGCCCGTTATCCTCACTTAACACTAAAGTATTTGGTGGACTCCTGGCATGCATTATTGTCACTGGATTGGTGTTGGGTGGCAGTCACGACCACAACCTGCCGCCTCGGTTGGAGTTGCTAGCATGCTAGTAGAATTTACTGGTTAGATCCATATGGAGATGTGTCTGCTGGCTGTTCGGCCTTTACCGGGTCAAGCTGACGTCACCTCTTCCAGAAGACTCGACAGCAAGCGACAAGATCGAATCACAGACGCCCCTTCCCTCTCCACAGTGTGTGAGATATGGGGAGGTAGTGCTACAGACAACCCCGAAAGCCACACCTGAGTCGTTAGACTTACCAGCCATTGATCGCTACTTGCCGGTACAAGGCTGGACTGGATCATCCAGATACGATTTAGAATTCGGCGTGGAGTGTGTGGATCCTTGTCTGTTGCTCTGGATCTACCGACAAAACGGAGCCGGTACCATCCCGCACCTGTTCTGCGAGATGTCCTCCGGATGATTCATTCCACTTATCTCAGCGTTTATCGTATCTATCTCGCCGACGGGGGGGCGCGTCGCTCAAAAACCCAAACATACCCTAACTATTCTATGTGGAGATGAAATAGGGACGCGCTTGGAAGAACCGGATCTGAGGTTGTCGAGGAAACCTGTGGTAAGCAGCGTGGTCTAACTCACCTCGAACGCACGCCTGTGTGGTTGTCCAACTAAATGAAAATACCTGGCTATTGATTTCCTGGGACATGAACTCGATGATGGAGGTTTCGGATGGGCCTGTAATGGAAGTTTTTCCTCTATGAACCCCCCCATTCGGCTCGGGATCTCCCCGGCTTGGTTGAGTCCCAGGGTTTGTGATGTTTGATGGCTTCGTTGACTCTACAAACGGATGAAAGGCGCCTCACACGTATCCTGATGTCATCCACAAGATCCGTTTTAATTCACCAAACTCGCATATGATGCAAGTGGCTGTGGTTCTGGAACTCCTCAGCGCCCAGGCTGTTGCGATGTAACGGATATAATATCGCCCACACAACCAGGGCGGATGATACGTCGTTTGGGGCTTTTAACGGTTGAGTTCGACGTCCAGGACAGCAATGATCTCGGAGATGGCAAGACGGAACATGATATCTATCATCCCTCGACCATCGAATCTCCCACACACGATCAGACATCTCAGGATGGTCAGGACGGTGTGGTTATTCAACCCGGAGAATGGAACTCGCCCGACTAACGGTAAACTCGTGACGTCTTCCATTTGTGGATAGCGCGTCGGATGATCCATTTTTGCAATTTGCTGGCATCGCCGTCATACTGCGGCGGCCTGGTGTACGATTGCGGCGGAAAGGGCCGGCTGGCCCATCTCCTTTGATCGGGAAAGTGCCAGATCGGCACCACCCCCCAATGACGAAGAGAGGATCAGGAAGGGAAAACCAAGTAGATCGTCGTATCTCTTTTATCTATACACACGATCGTCCCCCCAAGCCCTACGCTCAATCTCCGTGTCTTCGTCTCTCCTAACATCTTTTCACCAATTTTGGATTCTCGTACCCCCACGGGCCGCCCGTGGTGCCCACCACGCCCACGCATGTTCACGAGTTCATATAGTTCTTATTGAGGTTGGGCTCATTAATTTTCGACAAATGACGGACACTGCGGCCCCTGTGTGACTCGGGGGAAAATGGTCGAAGATGTCATATGATATCGCGAGCATTGAATATATTGAAGCATGTCAAAAAAGGATACGTGGGAGGGACTTGGGTAAACGATATAAGCCGGACTTCGAGATTCGGCGAGATGTACTGTCTCAAGATCCTTCCGGCCCGCGCAACCTGTCGGCCGTTCAGGCCCTTACGGCATGCATTCATGAACCGGATCAACCGGGTTGAAAAACTGAAACGAGTGGCCGTGGGCGTAAGCAAGATGAAAGACGGGTCTTATCGGCACACGAGCCGAAGTGGAATCGAGTCCAATGGCTTGAGAGTGTTTCTTTCAAGGTCTTCCTCCCTTGATGAGGCAGGGAATAATCCCCAAACGTTGTTCAGTGAAATTAAGCTCCGGGTGGAACTTGGGGAGGAACAGCACCTTGAAACCGTGTTTTCTGTGGTGGAGAGAAGTCACGCGCTGTAGTCGACAACAGTTTTGATAACAATTGGTATACTCTATCGATAACACCGGATAATAAATACTGAGATCGAATCGAGAAACGAATCATCGGAAGGTTGTCCTGGTCCCTTTACAACGTTAACTGCCGTCATTCCTTACACCATTGTAACCAACATCAACGGATCAGTTAGAACCCAGTCGACCGCCCTTCTACCAAGAGGTTAGTTTGTTGATGTTGCATATGGCGAGAGGACGATACGGTTCGTCACAACTTCCCACCCCTAACCACGCCCCTTTTTTTGCAAACCGTGATTGCCTCATCTCATGACAGCCTGGCCCGGGCGCATCAATATCTAGAACCAGGGGATATTCTGAGGAAGGAACAGCCGTTCATTTGCCTATCGATCGTCCGATGTCTATTAGATCCGAGGTCCCTCCGAGTGTGGATGTTGGAGCGATTGTAAGGCACGAGATGGGGATGGAAGGGCTTGACAGATCTTGCATGGATCGCTTAAAATAGGTTCAGGGACAGCAGCCTTTATTGATATATTATGTAACTACTACTCGTCGTCGTATCGGGTATGCTTCGGGTATACTTTGTATTACTTTGTTCTGCCTAACCGTATAGTACTACCATGAGGATAACTGCGATATCAGCACCATAAATAAGAATAAGCGGTAAGCTTTACGCGTCGTGTGATCCTAGTATTCCACCTTGAGCGAACAATCGTCAAACACGTCGCGCCATGCTGAGCGGAGAGGTTTCATGACCCAAGGCAGGGGGATCACGACTTCAAACTTGACCTTTCCTCCACTCTCAGTCCTTATCCGCTTTATCTCTGTTCCCACGTCGCGAAGGTCTTCCATCAGGGTCTCGCCCAACGTGGTTTCGGAAACAATACGCGCTGGAGGTATGTGGCGGTGGAGGTAGATCGTAATGGCGTTTAAGCGTGGGGAGTTTGTCGGGCTGATGGTTGAGAGCGCCGTTGATAACCAATGACAACTTGTAAAGTTCGAGAGCAGAGAGAACGACAGATGCTCGAGAGATTTGTGGTGGGAGAAATTGAGCGTATGGGCGTCGTTGTCGGGTGTAATAATAGCTACCGAAGTCATCAGCACGTGCAGCTCAAAAAATTTGGTCAAAGCGATGCTCACCTTCTGCGGAAACCGAGAGGTCCAGTTCGGACAACGTATCTCGACATGTAGTCACAAGATCCACATACACCGGAAAGTCCTCTCCAGTGTTGCACAAGGCTTTGACGCTCTTGAAGCCCAGGCCCTCGGGTGCTTTCAAAAGCGATCTCACGATACTAGCGTGGAAATCCTCCATGAGACGGAGATCCAACTTGCCGCTGTATCTCCCTCTCAAGATCTCACCGGCCTCGGCTGAGAAACCGGCCCCTTTGAAGGTTGAGAGTGAGAAATCGTCGAGATTGGGGAGTTGTTCCATGATCTCGAGCACTTGGACGTTCGTGACCGATACGAACTTCATGGTCAACGAACGGATCGAGGTGGGGAGTCTGCCGATGCTCGAGACCCATTCGCGGTTTTCGCACCTTGCGCCGATCAAGGTTAGATCACGGACATTGGAGAAGTACGGCATGTACTCCGTGAGCTGTGTTGGCGTGTCAGATGCGAGATGGATGCGCATTTCGCGGGTATATGCGGCAGGGCTGGTCGAAGGATCGGGAAAGGTGATCTTCCAGGTGGGAAGATTGTGGGGTCGGAATTCGACTCGTCTGAAGAGATGACGGTGGCATGATGGAACGAAGCGTTTCGCGACCGTCGAACAGCGGCGAAGAGAGATGAAATCGTCTGCAAGGTGGTCCATGATCTCGTCAAGGAGCTCTTGAGGGAGATGTGGGGTTCTGGAGACATCGTTGGAGGGGTATATTCGGGAGCGGAGGGACTTGGATGAGATGGAACCCATTTTCTGGTGGGCTGTCTTGGAAGACGGACGGGGTGAGGAGATTAGAGGAAAAGCAAGCGGGGAGGGCCCATATTCCGGCTGTTTATAGCCGCGGCAGCCGAGCCCGCCCAAGCTGAAAATTACCTGATGAAGCTAACACATGTATAGCAAGCAGCGCTGTTGATCGTCTCCCAACCCGCCGAAGATTGACATATTGGTTGTGCGAGCGCGATGAAAGAGTGCGGACAATCGGAGGGAACGTGGGAACTGTGATCCGTGTTGATGTCAGAGCACAGCCTCTTTTCCTTCGAAACAAACAACTTGACCTGACTCACAATAAAAAGCGTCGAAGCTGCGCAAAAAAGGGCTATGTCCTCATTTTCCGTTCATTCGAACCTCCCCTTGGACGTCATTGTTGAAATCCTAGGACACCTCACTGACGACATCCTAACCCTCCGAGCATGCTCTCTCGTCAGTAAATCCTGTGTCCCTTGGTGCCGAAAACACTTGTTCTTCGACGTCTTCTTCAGTGCGTCATCCTTTTCGAGGTGGCGCAAAGCCTTCCCACTCCCAGAACATAGCCCCGCCCACTTCGTACGGGCACTGCACCTTCTGCCCATTCCAGAATCAAACACCGCCTCACACCTTGCGAAACATATCCTGTGTTTCTCAAAGATCGAGGAGCTCTACTTGGAACCGGCCAAACCTTCTCTGTTGGCTACTCTCCCGCGGATACTACCCACAGTGCGCTATCTGCGGATAAAAGACAAGGAAATCCCACTTGACCAGATCCACATGATCCTTGCGCGGCTGCCCAGTTTAGACAGTTTGATGTTGGCGGGTATCTTCCCCAAAATGGACTTTCCGTTTGGAGATGCTCCGAGGGGAGACTTTCGCGGGGCATTGCGGCTTCACGGTGATCTCGCACGTGGTGATGTTTTCAACATGTTAATGAACATTCCGACCGGATTACACTTCACCAAGCTGGATATCGTTAGGGTGGATGGAAAGTATTTTCAAGATGCTTTGAGGCTGGTGGAAGCCTGCAAGCATTCCTTGCAAAAACTCCGCTTCATCCCCGAAGGTGAGTCGACGTGACGTCAGTACGCGCGATCTTGCCATCGATCCCCCCTCAGGAACATGCTATGCTGATCGGACCTTCGACTTTTCCACCTTTGCATCTCTCGAGATCCTAAATTTCGACGCTTCCTGGAATAAAGGCGACAATCATTGGGAGGTCCCAGCATTGGAAACCCTCAATCCTACCATGTGTCCCCGACTTCGGAAGCTACAAGTCGTTCACGTCAGAACTTGGTCTAATCGCAGTGAGCCCCCAAAGGGCCTCCACCATCAGCTGACCCGAATACGAGATGCCTTCGGAGTCATCTCCATAACCTTTGGCTCGGGAAGATGGGAAGACGACTTTTGACTAGCGGGGCGCAGCAGAGGCTCCACATGGCGAAGGGTCTGGTTCGGCAGCGGTGAGGGCGCCATCATAGATTCTTCGGACCTCCCATACGGAATCGTAACCGCGCTGAATATCCCGACACTCCCTCTTCTCGTCTATCCACTACGGCCTCTCGTCCCTATCAAGTCCGTAGTTTCATCCCCATTTTTCGACTCTATTATGCCAAGCGCCCGGCCAAGTCGCCTATATATTCGATAGATCCCGCCACAATCGACTGATAAGGGTTTGCTCCTTCCCCTCGCCACACCTTTGTTATCGCCAAGGTTCACTTGTTATGTCGATGCATATATCTCCAAGTATCGACATGGATCTGAGCCGCACAGAAACCGTAAGCTGTCCCTATATTGTGTTGTTCGCTTGCCTTTATCGGCCCCGTCATCAGGTATTCCCTCGGATGAGTCCGATCACGAACCCGCTTTCCCCCGCCACACAAAGTGACATCCTAGGGATCCTCCAACGAGAGCAGGATCGTGCGATTACGCTCCTTTCTTCGAGTCCCTTGCTCGCCAGCCTCTTCGTTTCATATGCCAATCAAGCAACCGCCCTCGAGTCTGCCTCCGCCACACCCTCTCCCGAGAGCGAGGAGTGGAAAGATCTTCAGAATACCATCGCCACATTAGAGGAGGAAATCAAGAAGCTGAAGTCGGAGAATTTCGAGCTGACGAAGGGGTTGGAGTTGGCCGAAGCGTTCCGCTCTCAGGTCTTGTCTCTCAAGGCAGTCAATGCGACTCAGCAGGACGAGGTTGAGTCCTTGCGGGTGGAATTCGCTGAGGTTAAAGAAAAGTACGATCGACTCATGGTGGATTCTAATGCGGAAAAAGCCGCTCTTCAGATCCGGGTCTTGGATCTTGAGGTACGTTCGGAGTCGCGTTTGATTATCGAGTGAATGTGATCATTAACGTACATCGTATGGGTAGGCTCAACGAGCAGAGTTGAAGGAGGCCATCGTCGAGCAACAGATCAAGATATCGAAACTCGAGCGCCAAGGATTCACCAGTTTCCCCAACCTCTCCACAGTTGCTACGCCTACCGAGGTCGCATACACTTGTGAACTCGACACCCCCGAAGGCCTAAGCGCGGCTGAATCCGAACCCTCCATCCTCAGCGCAGTTTACAGGAATGAAGCCGCGGTGCGATGCGAAAAGGAGCGGAACGAGAAGGAAGCCCAGGAGAAGAAAGAACGTGAAGAACGGGATCGAGCGGAACGGGAAGAGCGTGAGGCGCAGGAGAAGAAGGACCGTGAAGAGCGTGAGGATAGGAAGAGACAGGACAAGACTGATCGGGAGGCTAGGAAGAAGAAGCAGCGCGAGGAACGGGAACGTAAAGAACAGGAAGAACGTGCGGAGAAGGAGAGGATCGAGAGGGAGGCTCGCGAGCAGGCTGAACGCGAGGCCAAGGAACAAGCTGAGAGGGAGGCCAAGGAACTGGCCGAGAACGCGGCTAGGGAGAGGGCGGATAGAGTTGCTAGGAGAAGAGCTCAGAAGGAGGCGGTCATGAAGGCTGAGCAGGAAGCTAAGGAGAAAACTGAACGAGAGGCAAAGGAGAGAGCAGAGGAGGAGGCTCGAGTCAAAGCTGAGGAGATCACAAAGCAGAAGGCCGCCAAGAAAGCGCGGGAACGGGCCAAACGAGAGGCGAGGGAGAAGGCTGAGCAGGAGGCCAGAGAGAAAGCCGAGAGGGAAGCAAAGGAAAGGGAGGAGCGGGAGGAGGTGGAGAGGCTTGAGAGGGAGAAGGAGAGGCTCGAGAGGGAGGAGATAGAGAGGCTCGAGAGGGAAGAGAAGGAGACGGCGGATCGTGAGACGAAGGGAAGAGAGGAAGAGGAGAGGAAGAAAGCCTCATCTAAGACGCCGTCTGCCTGGGGTTCGACCGTCGGCAGGAACGATCGCTCGAGGAAGACATCCGGCCTTTCGCAGAAGGAGCAAAAGAACGAGTGGGCTAATACTTGGGATTTTGGCCCCACCGGGAAGGGCGAAACCTCTGGTCTCCCTCCAATCATCACCTCGTCCGTTCCAGGTGGTGTCTTCGACGGCACTAGTAACTTCGCCGACATCTTCGCTGCCGGGAAGAATGACTCGCCTGGCGGCGCTGAGGAGGTGGAGCTCCGTACCCCGTTGACGAAGAAGGGCAAGAAGGGCATTAATAACCTTTCTAAGGTTGCTACACCCACTGAACCTGCAGACCTTGGTAAACTCGACATTCTCGAGAACCTGAACATGAACAACATGTCCGCGAGGGTCTCCGTCTCCTCGGAGAATGAGCGCTTCACGGACGCAGAGCAAGGAACGTCTCGTGAATCCACACCCCCCGGTCTCGCACCCGAAGTCGTGCCTGAAGCATTATCGAGCATCACCTCCGAGTTACTCAGGGCGCCGGATATTAAGGTGGAGGTCCCTACGATTCCCAAACCTTTGCCCCCTCCCGCTAATCCAGCCCAGGCACTTGCTCCTGAGCCAGAGAAACCGCTCCCCTTGTGGGAACGCAAGAAACTCAAGACGGCAACCCAACCTGCTCCGGCTTCCAGCCTGTTCGGTGGTGGCGATGCGATGAGTTCCTCGGGGGTTCGGGGAGAAGCCGGTGGCGGAGGAGGGAATACCGAGTCGATCGTCACGCCCACCCTCGTCGGAGATCATCAGTCCATCTTTACTGATACAGCTCGTGGCCAGAAGAGGGATGACCAACGGGAAAACCTCGTGGAAGGGTTCTTGGGTTCGAACCCGGCTAGGAGGAGGAACGACTCGGCGAAACTGCAGATGCCGGCGAGTTCTGTTACGAAGCCTGTCCCTCCTCCACAGAAGTCTGGTGGTTGGGGACCATGGGGGGACACTCTGCTTGGCAACATCGCAAGGGTAATCGTTGAGAGGTCGCCTTCTCCCGAACCTCCTTCGGTTAAGCCCAAGATCGAGGATCCTCCGAAAGGGTTTACGCCGAATCAGCCTCCCAAGAGCCAACCGGCCGGGTTTGGTTCATCGAATAAACCTGCCTGGGGTAACGACGGTTGGGGCGTTGTGAAGACCGGTCCTACTCCGATTTCCCAGAATACTTCCACAGGACCCGCTTGGGGCGCTAAACCCATCGGTAGCACCCCCGGTCCCGGAGGGACCCCTTGGGGAAGCGGAGGTGGTTCGTTGTCCGGTTTGGGTGCAGGCAGGAACCTCACAGTTGATACCACAACGAAGCCTCTGAAGAGCAGCCCAAACCCTGCTTGGCTGAAGAGTATCACAGAGTGCGGCGACAGAAAAGAAGAAGGGCCAATTTGTTAGTGCCTCTCGTCCACACCAAGCACTCCCGATCCGAAAGCGCAAGCGATGGTGCCGGTGGAGGAAAGAAGGGGAGGAAGGGAAAGAAATAAATGAGTGCGCGCTGGTGTTTCCCGGGATTCTACAAGTTATGCTCTGTATCCCCTTTTTCCTCCTTTTTTTCTGTATCATGTTCGGATTTCCTTGGATTCAGGACTACGTCTATGACCACTACACCTATATCTACCACCAATACGATCATGTCTTTCCGCTGTCGCCCTTCCAAAAACGATTTTTCGTGAGTACCTGAGTTCCGAGCTCCTCGGTAGGGCGAAGGATAGTAATTCACGGAACAGCAATGACTGCAGAGCTGGTACTATCCGCAGTCTAGACGTACCCAGTACTACTCTACATTCGATGAGTACAATGTATGATGCGCGCGGGTATGATACGAAGCCTAGGATACAAACAGACGGAGACGAAAGAGAAAATACAAGAGAAAGAGGTATTGGGTCCGGGTAACGGGCCGGATTTGCAACATTCCACGGGTAACCGCTGATATAATATCCCGTTATCTACCTCCAATAATCACCTCCG